>MDSW01210013.1_pt1 | contig 10286 bp, 8 predicted proteins | sample 811171 | NCBI WGS metagenome assembly MDSW01 (sample SAMN05326641, study PRJNA326480) | marine metagenome | isolation source: seawater | place: Atlantic Ocean: North West | collected 2012 | reverse complement strand
GCGGAATGTTTTTGATGTCCCAGACTCTTGCGAGTTCTTCTAACTGGGGGTAGTCAGGTTACCAGCCATAATCTAAAACTATTCTAAGTATCCTTTCGGATACTCTAATAGTATCTCTCCACCCTACCACGAACTATTATACTAGATAGCTAATCTAATAGTAATAGTTCTCCTAAGATTATACTTATAGCTCCTAACCGGAGAGAAGACTTCGATCTTATGCGATTGGTCTTCTAATAAGTGCTACCCGTCAGCCGAAGCCTATAAGGTGATTCCATAATCCGACATAACCGTGCAACGGGTTAGTCTTAAGCCCAATAAGCATACGCGGGGGAAAGAGTTTCTGCTCCTTCCATAGCGCATGAGTTATCCTCTAGGCGTAACTTCTATCTATTCTTTATCTGTTGAAGTGGCTTCAAAGGTTATATTCAACCACATGGAATTACCTCATATAATCTGAACTCCACCTTAATGTGGTAAGTCCATTGACTATATGCAACGATTCTCATAAGCGTAAACGCTTACTCTGATATCCCATATTCTGTTTTTCAATCGCTATTACTATACGTGCTTCGCTACTATATTTCTATAGCAGAAACGCCATTCTAATTTAACACTCACGGTTGAATATAACCTCCACCACATCGGCGCGATAGAGTTTTATTTTGGTGATACCGTAGTAAACTACGGTATCGAGACTCCGTTAGATTCCTAGTTAGACTAGGTAAAAACGCCCGAAGGCAATCTTACGGAGTTGATCCCCTCAAGGGGGATCGGCATCTGATAATGCCTTATCTAGAGAGCGTCGTTACGGGGTGCCCTGAGTGGGTTCCCTTTTCCTTACTCTGTCTATGGTGGAACTGTTGGTTAAGTGTCGAGGATCGTTCCATCTTCCTCATTACTTATTCGTGGCATAGGATACCGGTATCGGTAACTTATCCCATTTACTCTAGTCGCTTCGGTTAGCGACCGTCACTAATAGCGTATTTTTATGCCTCGCCCAGACAGGTTATCTTCGGTTTCCTCGACCCCAACTTCGCATGGGGATTGCGGCATCATACCGAGACGACCGAAAGGTCGCCCTCCACCGCAAATGGTGGATTGGCAATGAAGTATTCGACTAAATCGGCACGAGGCCAATAGTCTTTGGTTACTTCTACGATATCTTCAACTTGCCAAGTAATTGAACCATACTTGACTTTTTCAACTTCGGTTCTAATGACCTTCTTGTTGAAAGTGTGTTGAACTCTGACATAGTAATCGCCACGATACACTTCCCATTCGACATCGGTGGGTTTGGAACCCTTACCGACTGGCTCATGTTGCCAGCAGTTGTCTACTTTTGGTGTGATGTATGTTCGGCCATCTTTGCCAGTTGTTACTTTAACATCGTTTGGTGCAGTCAATCTTCGATTGAACTTATTACACTCATTGCATCTCGACATTTGAGGAAATCCATCCTCATTTAGAAATACGGTTGGAATGGCGTAAAACCTGTTTCCTTCCTTAATAATTTCAAAGTTAATGCTTGCTGTTGATGTCTCTACTTTGCTCATCTGAAAGCGGACGATAGAGGATTCGAACCCCTGTTTTCGGCTTAGAAGGCCAAAGTGATATCCATGCTACACTAATCGTCCATTTGTTAGAGAAAGGCTTCCGTCTTCCTCATTACTTGTTCGTGTTTTTAGATACCGGTATCGGTAGCAAGTGGTATATCTACCCAACCTGGAGAGGTTTTTTCGCTATCTAGGTCTATATCGTCACCATAACTCAAAGCCCAGTAGCATTGTATCTTATTGCTACCATGTCTTCTTTCTTTACGAACTAAGTGGAATTGGGGTCTACGGCGCAAAAAGTTAGCCAATCTAGGAGAGCTAATACCATCTTTGGTGTTTTCATTAACCCAATCCTTTACTTGCGTAAATGCTACTTGGTGAACACCTTGTTTACGATATGCTAAAAAGCAGTTTTCTATGTTTGTAACAATACGAGCGTATCGCTTGCTAATGGTAACTATTCCCTTTTTCTTCTCACTCATTTACTCCTCTCCCTTGCGAGTTTTATTCTTTTTAATGAGGCTAACTGCTGCCGCTTCAAGGACACGTCTAAATGTCTCCCAAGCATTTTCTCTAGGTAAAGCAACTTTAGTTAGCAACTCTCGATCACGCTTAGTGATACGAATGGTTGTGAAATCCTCCTCTCTAGAAGTATCCTCTCCCATGTTAAAGCCCAAACCTATAGGTTACTTAAGTATTCGCCCATAGATTAACCCCAAATTAGTCTATGGACTGCTTAGTTTAAGTATCGAAAGAAGAAAGGAAGGTTCATGCAGCGATATACTGTAGAGATTGTGCTCGCAATTGACGCGATGAACGAAGAAAGTGCGGAGAATAAGTTAGATACATTCCTTTCTGCTCTAGACCTCAAGAAGAACGAAAAGGTTGTTGCAGAGGTTATAGGAGATTTGAACCAAGACGGTAAGGCAGTTAAGTCAAGTAAGAACGAAGAAGATGACGACTTCGACGAAGATGACGACTGGGACGACGATTGGGCTAACGAAGATTGGGATTCGATGGATGAAGAAGACGAAGAAGGCGAAGAAGAGTCTGACGAAGAGCCAGAAGAAGCCGATGAGGAGTCCGATGAGGACGAATTATCAAAACTACTCTCTTCAATTAACGCGGATCCTACAGAGGAAAAGGAGGAGGAAACTCCTACCGATGAAGAATCCGACGAAGATTGGGGCGAGTGGGACGACGACGAGTCTTGGGACTGAAACCTTAATTGTTAGTGGTTAGTGGGACTAGCATGGCTTGGTTTAAGCAACCCAAACATGTTCTGCTAACCTCAGCGCAAGCAAAAAAGGAGTTATCAAGCCTAGATTTGGAAATCGATAGGCTTCCTCTAATATCAATAAGCGATGCTGCAATAAAGCAATTAGCGCAAGACGGTAAGCAAATATTGCCAGGTGATATAATTCGGATAGAGCGAAAGAGTAAGGCCGCTGGGGAGGGGTATACATACTACCGAAAGGTCGTGGTGTGAGTATTAATTGCTATACTGACGCTTCTTGCCATCCTAACCAATCTGGGAATGTCTCAGCAGTCGCGTGCGTTGTAGTAGTTAATGGTAGCAAAAAGATTCTATCGGTAAGCGGGCGGGCTATAGGCGACTTTAATAGCTCCACAGCAGAGTTAATTGCTATATGCTTTGGATTAGACGAAACTGCAAAGATATGCCAAGATTTAGAACTACCATTAGATTTGGTTCGTATTTGTTCAGATTGCGAGTCTGCTTTAGACTTATGCGTTGGCGAAAGTGAGCCAAGTAGTGCAGAAGTAGAGAAAATACTAGAAAGCATACGAAAGTTATCATTGCGATTTAGAATAGTGGAGTTCCAATGGGTTAGAGGGCACGCTAATAATAAGTTTAACGAACTAGCCGATTCTGTAGCCTATCAGATAGCACAGGGCTAGTCTTATGGATATGCAGCTAGTGGGGTCTAACAATGGTGATAGCAGAGGCGCCCGAAATAGGCGATACCGAAGAAGTCCCTTCCGTGGCCTTCTATTGGTATGCCACTCCAGAAGATTTCGACGAAGATGGCAATCTAACCATCGAGATCACGTCCGGAAGACTCCGCCATAGATGGGTTCCAGCCAATAAAACCGCAGCAAAAATCTTTTTGCGAGAATACGAAGATGCTGAAGGACTTAGATCCAAAGGAGCAATGAGGCTTGTTAGAATATTTTCAGAAGATATTGAAGATGTTACAGAGAAATACGAAGATAAGTTAGTCGAGGGGCTTTCTGGCATTATGATTAAAACGCCAATTAAGATGACTATCCCCTCAAAAAGAAGTTTACCTAGAGATGAACTCGTCATGCCCTATTATACAACATCTATTAGAGGTGATGGGGATATTGTAAACAAAGAGCCAGCTAGAGACATAGGCTCAATACAAGTTGGCATAATGCGACCTGACGATATTAGGGCCATGAGTGCTATACACGTAACAACACATGAGGCTTTCATTAAAGATGCAACAGGGCAAGATGTTCCAGTTATTGACGGCATACAAGATTTGCATATGGGTTCAATGGATAGAAATGTTGAGTGCCTAACTTGTGGGAGAGCATATGATGAGCAAGACGCTGCGGCTTCTTGTCCAGGGCATTTTGGACACGTTGAATTAGAAGTGCCCATTCCAAAGCTAATGTATTTGGGGATAGAAAAGAACGACGGTAAGTTAGGAGATCCGCTTTTATTCACGTTAAATCATGTATGCCACTCTTGTTCTAACTTATTATTGCCTACTGAAATGATAAGAGAGATTCAACCTAAAATTGAACAACAGTTTGCCATAGGTGGCAGAAATCATAGAGCATACCAAAACATCAAGACCATTCTTAGACAGAAGTTTAGTAAGTATTGGCCTAACTCTATTAGAAAGGAATGCCCGCATTGCGGGGCATATTCACCTAAGGTAAACTTCAAACACTCTGGCTCACAAGGAGCAGAGTTCTATATCAAAAAGGCAGATCAAGACGCTAGATATTTGCCAGAGTTAGGTGCGCTAATTAAGAAGTTGCCTTTTGATTGGGTTCATCAAATCCTGCAAAACATACCGTTAGATGATGCTAGACTACTTGGGTTTGATACAGACAATGCGCTACCTCAAGATATGTTTTGGACTGTTCTACCAATAGCACCCAACTCTATTCGGCCACAGGCCATGATTCCAGGAAAAGAGTTGTCCCTTAACGACTTAACTATGCTATATCAAGATGTGATATATGCTAATAATAACTTAAGACAGGCTAAAGCCAAAAAGTTAGCGGAAACAACTATCGTAAAGAATCAAGGAAGGCTATATCTTGCTATATGTAGAATATATGATAATCAACTAGAGAAGATAGGCTCTGGTGGGACTGCCACGGTTAAATCATATCAAGGCGGAGAAAAGCAAGAGTCGTTCAAGGGGATTATGAATAGACTAGAAGGAAAGAAGGGGCGATTTAGAAGTAACTTACAAGCAAAGTATGTTGAAGAAGTAGGTTACTCAACTGTTGCGCCAAATGCAGACTTAGCGATAGATGAGGTTGGTGTCCCTATACAAATGTGTATGAATGTAGGTATTGAAGAGAAGGTAACTAAAGATAATATCGAGAGACTAAGAGAAGCAATTAGAAATGGCGCCTATGTTTACCCAGGGGCACTATCTATCTGTCGAGATGGTAATACTTACAATAAGTCTCCTAACAATTGGAAGGAACTAAATGATCCTAATTCTCCAACAACTAATGAAGTTAGAAATAGAATCGCAGACGATTTAATGTATGGAACTATCGTTAAAAGACACGCGATCCAAAACGATATAGGGCTATTTAACCGCGCACCTTCTCTACATAGACAATCTATTATGGCACTAAGAGTCGTTCCACTAAAGCAAAAGAATCTTAGCTTTAATGCGACCATTTGTGACCCATTTAACGCAGACTATGATGGGGATGCTATGAAACTACACTTTGTCCAAAACGAAGAAGCAAGGCAAGAAGCAATGCAAAGAATGTTAGTCACTAAGAATCTAATTCACGCTAGATATGGTAAGTTAGCAATTGCTAACGATCAAGATCAAGTTAGCGGTATTTACTTACTAACCCACACAGATAAGCGCAAGAAAGGGACATGGAATCCTTCTACTGGGCTAGGATATACCGATGAAGGCATACCTTATATGTCCCACAAGTCTGTTTCCGCAGCATTTGGATATGTTTATTCTCAAAATAGAGAAACAGGCGAAGATAGATACATATCTACATTCCCAGAGGATATTCATTACGCCCCTGATGGAACCAAGTGTTATACAGGTAGAGCCTTATTTAGCCACTTATTTACCGTATTGGATTGTGAGTATGTCTCTGCTGAGTTTGAAGGAAATACACCGCAAGTAAACGAAGACGGGACTATTCGTAGAGACGACGATGGTAAAGCCATCAAAGAAGTAATTCTCTTTGAAAAAGGTAAGTTAATTCGAGGAACCTTAGAAAAGAACGCCTTTGGTGCTGGTGATGGATCTATCGCTCCGTCGTTTATCTACCACGAAGGCTATGTTAAAGGTCAAGCTAAACTGACAGAGTTTATAGAGATGTCTACTAGATTGGGGCTTGCTGCACATAAGTTAGTTGGCTTTACAATGGGCGTTGCAGACGTTCAAGGAGGCCCAGAGGCTAGAAGAACTATCGATGAGCAATACGAAGTTGCAGCACAGAAAATTAAAGCAGTCCAAGATGCATTCGATAATAATACATTGATGCAGTTTGCAGACAACCACGATGAGCAGATATTCGCTGATACAGACCCAGTAGGGTTCATGGAAGAGAAAATCTATAACATTACAGAGGGATTTGAAAAGGCGATTTTGGATCCTATACAAGATTACCAGGGGTCAGGAAACCCGATGCAAATCTCTGTTCGATCTAAAGCTAGAGGTAAAGACTCAAACGTGCAACAAATGGGTGGCAGCTATGGTTTAGTCATGGTTGGCGGTGAAAGAATCAAGTATGGTGTTAATCCAAATAGAGTTTTACCTCACTTCCCTATGGGAGACACGCACCCTAAGTATACAGGATTCGTAAAAAGCGGATACTCTAGCGGTATGAGTCCTACAGAATATTGGCTAACATCTAGTGGTGGTAGAAGATCTGCTGTAGAGTCAGGTATGGGTAACATCTCAAAGTCAGGATATCTTGAGCGTAAGATGATTAGAGGTATCGAATCTTATGTTGTAGATAGTAAGCGTAGAGTGGTTAATTTGAGAACCAATAGAATAGTCTCCCCTATTGTTGGGGATGATGGCTTAAAGCCGTTCCATATTAGAGGAAGCGATAAAGATAGAACTAACGGTAAGGGGCATATCCTAACTCTACAACCCCTTTACTTCGACTTCAAATGTAAACACGATGTTTACTTAGCGCACGACTGCGATAAATGTTCAAAGGGAAGCGATGTTGCTTACTTTGAGGAACAAGTGGCTACTCTATCTAAGAAAGATAGAATAAAACCCTCTACTAAGACTACTGCTAGTATTACTAGTAAACTTGGGGTTAGAGAACTAACGAAGCCTAATGTTAGAAAGTTAGCTAATCGTTATACTGAGTTTTATCGAGACTCTCTTTGCGACCCTGGCGAAGCTATTGGTGCGGTTGCTGGTGCTTGCATGGGTGAACCTGCAACACAAGCAGCATTGAGAACTTTCCACTTTGCAGGTAAGGTGTCTTTCCAGGGGTCTATTGATAGACTAATCCAAATCTTAGAGTCCCCACTAAAGGAGTCCACCCCCAGTGAACCTTTGAGAAATGAACAGACAATATTTAGACTCAAAGAGGGAACAACCGAAGAGCAAGCAAGAAACTTAGCCGATTCAATCCGAACTGTATTAGGACATAGAGTAATAGATCTAGTAGAGTATGATTTAGATAGCCTATCAATAGTGATAACCCTAGATTGGGATAAGATGAAACTATACCGCATCAATAAGGACTACTTATTCAATAGATTCTCTGAAGTCATCAACAAATACGGGGGAGAGGTTGCACAAGAAGCACTAGATGACGGAAAAGCGATAGTGGCTAAGTTAAACTTAGGCAAAGTTGAGAACGCGTGGTTCCTAAAGGGGTTAGAACCAAAAACAAAAGTAGACGCAAAATTATTTTTGTTCATCAAGGAACAGTTAATGCAGACAACAATTAACGGGTTTGGATCTACCGAGTTCGCCCTTTACCTGCATGCCCCTGATGATGAAAAGTTCCAGAAAGACCGAAATGGCACGCAAAACCGCTTTTGTATTGACGCTCGTATATGTGAAAATAGCCTTCTGAATGTGTTCAAGGCCAACCTATCGCATATCATAGACTTCGAATATACAGAAACCACTAACATAGGGTGGATCTACAAAGAATACGGATTAGAGGCAGCTCTAGCAACGATATTTGATGAAATAGACTTCCAAATGAATAGCAAAGGTGGAATAGGAGAATACGATATACGTTACACTAGAACGATTTGCGATATCATGGGTGAAAGTGGCACATTAGGAAAACTAGGCCCATACGGTCTAGCCGCATTCGCTAACCCAAGTATGTTAGGTGGGTCGTCAGCAGAGAGAATAAAGCCACAGTTTACTTCTTCATCTATTATGGGCCAGCTCGATCCTCTCGCTGGCGTCGCAGAGTCGGTAGCGGCAGGTAAGCAGATTCGGATTGGAAACTATGCACCCAATGACCCTTAACTTCGTTCCAGTAATCTTTGATTGCCTTGTTTAGAATAAGAACGGCTAACTCTGTTCCTATTTCCTTGCATGCCCACAACATAGTTCTACGCACACGAAGGTTGATTCTCTTTAGGTCTGTATCGTCTTCTGTTACCCAACCGCTATCGGGATATGGCGCTCTTACTAAATTGCGTATGTCCAAGTAAAACTGCTTTCCATATCTTTCTATATTCCAGTATTTAGTGCATATTTCACACCCATAGGTTTCCCAACAGTTACCAAATGTCTTGTAAGTAGAAACATACTCATTACCACAAGACCAACATTCGGTAATCTTTTGCTCACCATTTCTACTCATGTAAAGTCCTCTAATCTTAACTCATCCATACGAGAGTCGTTTCTTAGAATATCATTACTAACACCTAGACCATACATTATATGCTCTAACTTAGAAATTACATTCTTCTCGATAATCTCGTCGATATCGAGAACATACTGGCTAATTTGACTCGCATCTTGATATGCAACATAGCCCCCACCTGGGATCCATGTTGGGCCGTCTTCTACGAACGTAAAGTAGTAAGAGTCACCTTTGTCTATAGGCGGATAATCATCATTCGATAAAACTACGTTATACCAAGCTGCACCCTTTTGGTTACCAGATAAGCGCACATAACATTGATCGTCCTCATCCTTCGCATCATGTCTAGCATCGGGGTTAGTTGCAGCAGTCTTCATCAAAGGATGCTCGATATCGCTAGGCAACCACTTGCCCAAACGCGCTCTAGCACTCATCTCCTGAAGAGTGTATTTTCCGTGACGAATACTTTCAATATGGCCCTTTAGGTATCCGATAATCTTCTCCTTAGTATTATCATCCCAAATTAACTTTAGCGCCTCATACTGTGCAACTTTACCAATCTCTGCCGTATTAGCGTGCTTTGCTTCTAATCCTTGAATCTTAATTCTAGCATCGACAGACAATTTTGCTATAGAATGTGGGTCTGCAAGCGAAGGATCCCAAACAATTCTACCTGCATATCGGTTACGACGAGGCAAGTAAAATCTATCCATTAGGATTTCTGGTTCTACTTCTACTGCATCAGATTGTAGTTGTTCTTGCATCATCTTAGTTAGATGCTCACCTAACTCTACAGATAACTTAGCACATTCTTCATGGGTCTTGTCGTCTCCTAACGCAATCATAATAGAATCCGTATGTCCGTATAGAACTCTATATCCTAACTTTTCCGACTCCTCCATAATAGAAGTCAAAGCATTACGACCACCATAAGTAATCGTTCTGGCGATATCAATATCTGCCCACGCAAAGCCCTGGAACGCCATAAGTCCGTAGAAAGTAGCTCGAAGGCGCTTCACGGTCTTTTGTGCAGCATCCCACTTCTTGTATTCCTTAGTGTCCTTAGAGTAGCGACTTCTTAGTTCCTTATACTCATCTCTTAGAACATCCAATTCTTTAACACATCTTGGTAGAACACCTTCGGGTTCTCTACGGAATCTACATCTATCACCTATGATATCATCATCGCTTTCTTCACCACGCTTCACCTTAGACTCCCAACTCGTGTTGTAAGAAATCATCATTGAAGGATATAGCCCCGAAAAATCTAACATAACTACATTCTTATGTAGACCTACAGAGTTTAACACCTCTGGGTCAAGGACGATAGCACCTTGCAGTTCCCAGTCATCATTAGAAACGGCATCGCCCCATCCGCTACGCTGCTTAAAGTCTGCCTTTCGCATGAAATAACCACGCGCATAGTTAGAGCCATAGAATGTTGATTTGAATTGGCAAGGTGCAAGGCGTTGTAGAGCCTGTTGCCCTTCTATAGCATTTGCACTCGCTTCGATTTCAACCATTAACTGAACATCTCTAAAGTTATAGTAAAGATAATTGAAAGCGAAAGCATCGTAGTTTCGGTCATAGAAGTCTGGTCTAAACTCCGTCTTACCTCTACCAAATAGAACCTCACCGACAACGTCTAACTTC
>MDSW01159241.1_pt1 | contig 10286 bp, 7 predicted proteins | sample 811171 | NCBI WGS metagenome assembly MDSW01 (sample SAMN05326641, study PRJNA326480) | marine metagenome | isolation source: seawater | place: Atlantic Ocean: North West | collected 2012 | reverse complement strand
TTAGACAATTAAACAGTTAGACAATTGTCGGACTGCATATAGGGTAAACTTCTAGATTTGCTTCGGCGAGCTGCGCCGCCTACGCAGAGAGGTTTTGGACCATGGCCCCGACTTCGTCCTGCGGACTACGATGGGTAAACTCCTTTTACATTTAGCCACTTAACCATTTAGCCGGTTGACCATTGGGAGAGTTAGACAATTGTGGGATTGCATATATGGCAAACTCCTAAATTTGCTTCGGCGAGCTGCGTCGCCTACGCAGATAGTGTTTGGACCACGGCCCCGACTTCGTCCTACGGACTACGACGGGTAAACTCCTTTTACATTTAACCACTTAACTATTTAGCCGGTTGACCATTGGGAGAGTTAGACAATTGGGAGGCCTTGTGTTTCACCTAGGTCGGGTGAGACGCTTCAGTCGAATCACAGTGCTTCTCTGAAAATGTAAAGCAAAAGAGTCGAGGGGGCTTGTGGGTTCCACCTGCGCCTTTCAGGCTTCGGCGGATAAACTCTGTCTTTAGTTACAGAGTTCGAGCTTTAGAATCAAGGAGCTTGTCCGTCGTAGTCCGACGCAGGAGGACGAAGTCGGATCAAATTGCCTACCCACCCCTTTGCGTAGGCCGAACGGCCGAAGCTGTAACCATTTAACCATTGGGACAATTAAACAGTTAGACAATTGTCAATTGATACAATTGGGCTGAAGTGTGATTCAATTAACGAGGGATGGCTAAATAGAAACCCGTCTATATCGAGATTCTTGGCCTTGTTATAATTATGATTGGCAGTTTCAGTTCGAATTTCTAGCATGCCGGAAAGTGCTTTATCTACATGATGATTCGCAGAATATTCTGTATTACTCTGGTCTTCCTGATCCCAGGATTGGGCTTTGCACAGGAAGCGGTTGAGCCGATTAGCCTGCAGGAGGCGATTGAAATAGGGCGAAGTGAGTCGCAACTTTTAAAAGTGTCTGCGTCTGACGCCTTAGATCCGCAGGCCGTGCCGGAAGCGGATTTATCTGCGTTCAAGGCTAAAATCGCACCAATGCTCGTTAAAAGTTGTCAGGCGTGTCATGGGCCAGAACGTACTGAAGGTCGCCTACGCGTGGATCAACTCGATCCCAATTTGCTCACCGGCGACAATGTCGCTCAGTGGAAAGAGATTTACCACGCTCTTGGGAATTCAGAAATGCCACCGGCAGACGAAGAAGAGTACGTGCTTGCAGATGAAGATCGTGGAGTGTTTGTGGAATGGCTTGGAGGTGAGCTTGCCAAAGCCTATGTAGTACGCAAGAACACTCAGGAGTATTCATCCTTCCGGAGAATGGCTCGGTACGAATACAACTATGCATTACAGGACCTGTTAGGGTTTCCGTTTGATATGGTCGAACGACTGCCCCCCGAGGCGGTTTCAGAAGATGGATTTAAGAATCGAGCGGAAATGCTGCAAATGTCAGCCATGCAGTTTGAAACCAGTCGTGAGATTGTATTGAAAGCTTTACAACGAGTGACGGTTGTGGGCGAACAACCAAATCCTGTTGTTTACCAGCTTAAAATTGCAGATGAGCTGAAACGAACGACGGGAGCAGAAAATGCCAAAGTCTTCAATCGCAATGATGACAATTACAAACAGCATCGCAATCAATCCCATTATCTAGACCGTACGACAGGTCAGGCGATTCACTTTACCGGAGGTAATTTGAAACCGATTCCGGATGCGACTGTCGGGGAGGGGCCCTCGAATTCGTCGGCTGTGGTTGCATTACCTCACGGGCGAGAGCTTAAATTCAATCTGGACCGCTTTTTACCGGATGATGGAATCATGAGAGTACGCATTCGCGCAGCTCGGTCTAATATGGCCCCAGAAGACTTCGCCAGCTTGCGGTTAGTGTTGAGTGCGCATACCAGTAATAACGCTAATTTCATGCAGGTGATAAGTCATCGCGACGAACCAGTCACTGCTCCGGCTGATAGTCCTCAGATAATCGATTTCTATGTGTCGCTAGGTGATATTCAGCGGAACCCTTTTCGGAAACTCGAAACCACATTTCCTCGACGAGATGAATTCCTACATATTCGAAGTATTGCCAATGGGAATCGGGGCGCCGATCCTCTTCAGATCCTGATCAGTGAGATTGAAATCAGTGCTCCGTTTTATGCTTCATGGCCTCCCAAGTCTCACCGAGACATATTCTTTGATAGTCCCAACCGAGACAAGGAGTTGGTTTATGCCGGCGAGGTTCTGCGTACGTTTATGCAACGAGCCTGGAGGAGGATTGTAACGGACCAGGAAGTGGGTCAGTTCGTCGGGCTTTTTGAAGAATACCGACCGGATTTCGAGACGTTCGAGGAGGCGATGCAAGAGGTACTGGCCACCGTGGTCGCTTCACCAGAGTTTCTTTATCTGACGCAGACTACCGATATTAGCGACACAGGGAAACAAAAAAAAATCAGTGAGATGGAATTCGCCACCCGTCTCTCATTCTTCTTGTGGGCGAGTATTCCCGATGCGGAATTGTTGAGTATCGCTCATCAAGGCAACCTCCGGAATCCCGAAGTGCTTAAGGTACAGATTGCGAGGATGTTGAAGGACCCAAAGGCCAAACGGTTCTCGGAACACTTTGTCGGTCAGTGGTTGGGACTTGAGGGATTGGATAGTACGACACACGTTAAGGATGAAGTGCTAAGAGAGGCGATGTTTGAGGAACCAATTGCCTTTTTTGAAAGTGTGTTGAGTGACAATGGTAGTGCGATGGACTTTATTCATTCAGACTATGCTGTAGTGAATGAACGTATGGCCTCTCATTATCGGATAAGTGGCGTTTACGGACCCCATTTCCGTCGCGTTGCAATTCCCGTATCGGCCAATCGAGGTGGAGTGTTGACGAGTGCAGGAGTGCTTGCGATGAATTCAGATGGCACAGACTCCCATCCACTCAAACGAGGGATTTGGATGCTAGAGCGAATCCTGCAGGATCCTCCGCCACCGCCACCACCAAATGTCCCTGAAGTCGATCTCACTGATCCTCGCATTCTAGAAATGACGTTGAAGGAACGAATTGAAGACCACCGTAACAAGCCCGCATGTAAATCATGTCATGCGAAAATTGACCCTTGGGGCATCGCATTTGAGAACTACGACGCACTCGGGGCCTTTCGGACAAACCTAAAAAACGGTCCTGTAGACGCCAAAGCTGAACTCTTTAACAAGCAAGAACTCGATGGAATGACAGGGTTGAAACGATATTTGCTGTTAGAGCGGCAGGATCAATTCGCTCGGGCATTGGTCGAAAAAATGACAACATATGCTATCGGCCGATCATTATCTTTTAGTGATAATGCCGATATAGATAAAATTGTAGTACAATTCCGTAAGCAGGGAGATCGTCTGGGTGACCTGATCCACCTGATTGCCCAAAGCGACATTTTCAACTCCAAATAAAAACTGGGAAAAGAACATGGAAACCAAAGCAGCAGCACTTAATCGTCGAAGTTTTCTGCAAGGTACTGGAATCGCACTGTCATTGCCGTGGTTGGAGACATTTGCCGCCGGCAATACCGCTCCTGACAATGGCCCTAAGCGATTCCTGAGTGTGTATCATCCTGATGGAGTTGGTCTACCTGTGAAGGACGATCCTGCCTGGAGGGACTGGAGTTGGTTCCCGCGAGGTGGTGAACGCGATTTCGAATTAACAAAAGTCCTGGATGTTCTTGAACCTTTGCGGAACGATATTACGATCTACTCGGGTCTGTCTCACCCAGCGGTTCGTCAGGTACATGGGCACTCAAATGCAGATCAGTATTTGACTGGTGCTGCTACTGGTGGACACGGAGCTTACAAAAATTCCATTTCACTCGACCAGGTTTATGCGGAACATATTGGAGATCAAACTCGCTACGCGTCTCTCGTGATGTCGACCAACGGTGGAATCGGTGCTCCTCGTGGAGCTCAGACTCAGTCCTACAATCGCGAAGGCCGTCCGATTCCGGCTATGAATAAGCCCAAGCAGATTTTTGACATGCTGTTTGTTACTAGTGGTAAGGCAGCGGCAGCGCGACTGGCTAGAAGCAAGAGCTCACTTGACTTATTGATTTCTCATACGCGATCACTGGGCCGTAAACTCTCCGGACGCGATCAGCAAACTTTGCAGCAGTATCTAGACGCTGTTCGTGATACGGAAGTGAAATTGGCGAAAGCACAGCGTTGGATTGATACTCCTGTTCCCGAAGTGGATTCCAGTAACGTAGTCATGGACGCTGATCCCAAAGAGGCTCGCATCTACTTCCAGACTATGTATGAGCTTATCTACTTAGCATTCCTCAGTGACTCAACTCGTTCTGCGACGTTCCAGCTTGGCCGCGAAAATGGCGAAGGTCCACATGACCTGCTATCCAAAGCTGTCGGTTTAGGAGGAGCTCATGGTTTGACTCACGCAGTCAAAAAGCCAAATGGTTGGAAGAACTTAGGGACCTATAATCGTTACCAGGCTGAAGAATTCGGTAAATTCGTTAAGAAGTTGAAAGATACGGCCGAACCGAATGGCGAAGGTAATATGCTAGACAACACGTTTGCCATGCACGGATCTGCCTCGAGTAGCTTCCATTTGTCTCGTAACTACCCGATTATCTCTGCCGGAGGTAAGAACATGGGGTTTGAAAACGGACGTTATCTAAAGTTCGGTAAAGGGAACGAAGACAATCAGGCAAACGCAGGGATTGTGACTGATGCCGGTTGGCGAGGTAAGATACATGCGGAAGAATTGCCACTGTCAAAAATGTTTGTCACCGTTCTCCAGCGACTAGGCGTCGAAACCGATTCCTTCGGTGGATACTCGGGCGGCCTGGAACGAGTCTAACACATTTAGCCAGTTAACCAATTGGCCATTAGACCGTTAAGCAATTGCCAATTGGGTTAGGCCTTAGCTAGTCTTTCAGTGGCAGCTTGTTACCAGTCTGCAGTGCTGGTCCTCGGATGATCGAATTGAGTCATCGTGTTCTGCTAAAGAGATTTAGCCAGAGGGGCAGGGAGTTTATCCGCCGAAGCCTGTCACTACTTCACCAATTAAACTGTTAGACGATGGTCAGTGTTTAATTGGCTTTGCCAAGCCACCTTGGGTCCTTCGGAAGTTTGGGATCGGGGTCCATTGGCCCACCCAGCGGAATTGAGTTTTGCTTTATTTCCGTAAGTTGCTTTTTTGCATCGGATAACATCAGGGCCACTCGTTTCGGGTGTTGGTCAGCTACGTTCGTCTTTTCAGCTGGATCTATTTCCACATTGAACAGAACTGGCCCCACTTTTGATTCCGGGTGTTCTTTGGTTTCGTCGAAGTAGAGTTTCCAGGGGCCGGTGCGAATAGCTTGAGGAGTCCCCCATCCATGCCAAAAGAGGAGGCTGGTGCGTGGGTGAGGGCGATCTTTATGTGCCTTTAGCGTATTGAGTACACTCACTCCATCGATTGGAGGCTGATTCCCGGAGCGTGGAGGTAGCGTGATATCGCAGGCTTCGGCCAGAGTAGGGAGTAAATCGATCGCCCCGATCATGGCACTGCTTACCTGTTGACTCGGAATCTCCCCCGGCCATCGGATGATTCCTGGGACTCGATTACCACCCTCCAAGACGCTCCATTTTAGTCCGCGATAAGGAGCGGAGCGTGCCCACTGCTTTTGCCCGGGTTCGACGCCATTGTCCGAGATGAATACGAAGAGAGTGTTTTGTTCTAGAGCGTTCTCTTTTAGCGTGTTTAGGATTTCCCCGATACGATGGTCTAATTCTTCGACCACGTCCCCATAGGCCGCGTTGTTAGACTTTCCTTTCCACTCAGGATGAGCCTGAGCGGGAAAGTGTGGCGCGCTGTAAGGAAGATAGAGGAAAAATGGCTTGTCTCGATTCCTAACAATAAATTGAATCGCTTCGTTGGTGAATTGTTCGGTTAAACGCCGATTGTCGAACGGGTCCTCAATGACCTCGTCCTGACGCCAAAGTTGTTTGGTTTGGTTATTACTTTTGTTAATGAAGTAGGTGTAGTCAAATCCCTGTTTGTCTGGAGCGAGTTCTAGGGTGTCACCTAAATGCCATTTCCCGATTAAGGCAGTTTGATATCCGGCAGACTTGAATATTTCGGCGATGGTCATGGCTTGTGGTGCGAGGCCATTATTTGGTTTTAAGCCATAGCCAACCACACCGCCTTTCCAGCCTGTACGTACTGGGTAGCAGCCGGTGAGGAGTGCCATTCGGGAAGGCGTACAAATCGTACAGCCCGAATAGAAGCTTGTAAGCCGGATTCCTTGCTGGGCTAAATCATCCAGAATGGGAGTGTTGATAGTCTTACTCCCGTAACAAGACAGGTCGTTGTAACCGAGGTCGTCGGCCATAATTAATACGACATTCGTTTTGAACTCGGCTCCCTGAATAGAGACTGAAGCAAAGGTTAGTAATATCAGCGTTAGCAGTCTAGCGTGAGTCATAATACGGTCGGAAGACAGGAAAGTGATTGAGGAACAAAGCAATTGTAAATTCTAACAATTGGGATTTAATATTGTCGGTACGCTTTTTTTGAAATCTAACTGTCTAACTTTCTAACCAACTTCATTCCCTCTCGGCCTTCGTAGGTCAAGAGGCAGGCGCCGTTGGAGGCGATGCTTTGAAAAACGGATTCAAAGAAGTGAGCTTCGCCGGGCCATGGGAATGCGAAGAATAAATCAAATTCCTCTGACGCAATCCCGATCTCCTCGTAGATGTCATCTTCTTCGGTGGAGACATGTTCGACTTCGGAAGCTAACTCTAGGATGTCGTCGATCCCTCTGGGTATAAAACTACCGCAGTAGAACGGCGAGTCTGGAAAGAGATGTCCTGCGAGAGTGTTTGCCTGAGTCACTAGGGTCGGTTCTCTTTCTATTCCAACCGCATTCATGCCGTGCAGCGAGGCCAGTAGGGTTGTGACTCCGAAACCACTTCCGAGTTCACAAAAATTCGGGCCGGTTAAAAGGTGGTTTTGGGTCAGCCAGCCAAGCGTTTGATCTACAAGTTCGAAGTCACAGGGTACAAAGTTATGGATCGTCGGTTCAGACGAATTTAAATACGCATCAATTCTTTGATGGGCCAGGGCCATGAGTTCAGCGGCAACCGCTGTATGTTCACGGTTGGCAACACTCGCCGGTATGTCGAGAGACTCTAATGTCAAAATGAGAAATCCAGAATAATCGTTGAAGATTTAGACAGTTAGACAATTGGACGGAAGTGTTGGCGGAACGCTCAGCGGTGTCTAGCGATCTCCACTCGGTTCATTGAAGTATAGCGGAAACGTGCCGGTGGATTGGAATCCTAGTTTTTCGTAGATCGGAGCGCCCATTTCGGAAGCCTGAAGGATTGCTGTCCTATGGCCCTCGGCGCGAAGTTTAATAAGGGGTGCGAGAGTCACAAATCGTCCTAAGCCTTTTCCCCGTTGACTTGGCTTTGTCGAGACATCGTAAATTGCAAGTAAGCCGTCTGTGATCATATGAGTGGACGTTGAGGAGGGTACTCCGTTGTCAAATGCCAGGAAAAATCGAAAGGTGACATTGCCTGGGCTTTCGATAATGCCGTCCGCTGCCGGACCAATTCGTTCCACAAAATCTCGAGGTAACTCGTAGCCCTCTGACATGACGTCGACCCACATGGAATGATCTTCAGGTCCAATTTCTCTTAGCTCAAATTCAGTTGCTTCTTCTAGCATTGGTAGATCATCGAGATCTGCGGCCATGGCATGAATAGTCTCTCGGTGCAAAAATCCGAGTTCCAGCATAAGGCGGTCGACTTCATCGCTCGGTGGCTCAAGAATCGCTACTGCTGTAGGGAATTCTGCAATCGAGCGTGGACGCACAAGTTTATCAACAAAGGAGGTGTCGGAGCCTTTACGAATGTTGATGAGATTGGAGATTCCATGTGGAAGTCCGGTGGTAAGGATGAAATAATCATCTGTTTTTTTCGCGTCCTGTTCGTTGAACTGGATGCGAAAGAAGTTGTCAAAATCCCGAGCGATATAGTGGAACGGGGCATTGGGTAATCCTGCAAATGGCATTGGGTAGCCTCCTGACTTGTGGTGTGTATAGCATAAGGTTTGGCTGATTTCGAGGTGGTGCGTTTGAAATTTCAAGTGATGCAGTACAAATCTGTGCCAGTGTGTTGTTAGGTTAAACGTTTCGTCGCGATGGGAGGACTAATCCGTAAAGCGATGAACCCCATCACCAGTGAAAAAGACGCGATGGTTGCAAAGGCTAGTGTGTAGCTACCCAATGAATCATAAATCTGGCCGGCGATGCCAGCGGCTGGAGCGTTGAAAAAACTTGAGCCTAGGTAAACCATGCCGATTGTTTTGGCGAATCGTTGTTTCCCATAAAATTTAGCAGCAACAACAGAGAGCGAGATATAAGAAGCCCCGAAGCCTATAGCAATCGTAGTTGTACTGAAATAAGCCATCGTAGGATTCGAGGAAAACAGGAAGCCCAGAACACCAAGTCCTTCTAGCAGTAATGAGTAGGCGAGTACTCGTTCGGGTTTGACTAAGTCACCGAGTCCGCCAAACAAACGCCCGGCCACGGACATAAACACCATCACACTTAGTATTCCGGTTGCAGTTACTGTCGTAAGCCCCGAATCCTCCAGGTGAAGCCGGCCATGTCCGATAGATACACTCCACGGAATCACGTTGGCGACATTGCAAAGTAATAAGATATAGAACTGAGGTGTTCTGATCGTTGTAGTCGAAGTCCAAGTTGAAGTCGTTTCTTCGTCGTAGCTGTTCTTGATTTCTCCATCATCTAGGAGAGGTCCTGATGCGCCGTCGGGGAATTGACCGATATTAGCGGGGGAATTCTTGATGAACAGTAGCGTAATGCCGATCAGGATAAATTCAAGTAATACAAAGGACTGCCAGCCGTCACGATAAGAGAAATTTTCGATAATATAGCGATCAAACCATGTAACTGCCGATCCCACGGCGCCTCCTGCCGTTAGGATGACAGCAATTGCTCGGCCTCGGTAGCGAGTAAACCACTCAGTAGCAAGAGTCTGACAGGGGACCATGATACCGATTCCAGTTCCAGCTCCAACGAGTATGGCAAAGGAAACTAAGCAACTTGTGAATCCGTTTGATTGGGAAGTTAGCCAAAATCCGAGTGCGCTTAGCAGCTGGCCGCCGATCATGGTGTTGCGAATGCCCCAGCGAGCGATGGATGCGCCTGAGATCGGACCAACCGCAGAGATTACAAAACCGAAAATACCGAACACGGTTCCGGTTTGTGTTCGACTGAGACCGATATCGCTTTGGATTTCAGGCGTGAAGAATGGCCAGCTATAATATCCAGGGCAAGCTCCTAGTCCGTAGAGTAACCAAGCAACACCGACCAGATACCATCCATAGAATCGACGCGGTTGAGTTTGTTTAGCGGGGATCTCTGTTAGAGAGGACAAGGATGTCTTTCAATCGATGTTGTAGAACAAAACAAGCTCGGTCATTGTAATAATCCAACGCTAAAAATGCTTAGATGCATAAATGCCTACTTATACGAAGAAGAACGCTGATACAGTTAACCATTTAGCCAGTTAAACAATCGAGCGGTGTATATTTTGACAATTGCCAGTTATTACATTTTGATTCAAGCTGCAAGGGACATAAAAATGGGTAATTTTAGAAAGGTAAATTGATGCGTATGAAGAGCGTAATTCTGGTGCTTTTTAGTATGTTAATGCCGCTGGCGGTGCAGGGTGAGGAACAAGCCGCTAAGAAACCTCGAGTGTTGAAGCGTGAGGTTATTGCTCACATGAACAAGTATATGAGTTTGGCGAATCAGGCGGATGCTGAGACGATTGCCGAAGATATCTATCAGGCACCGCTGCTGATGAAAAGTTTCGATTCCACAGAACACGATGTCACATTATCGAAGGAGGAATTTCAGGGACAGTTTACGGCGCATTTTCGTAATCTGAGAGAGAATCTGGGGTGGGATCACTTCGAGGTAAAAGGCTATGACATCACGTTGTCCGGATCCGAGATTGCATTTGTTAAAATGCATTTTGTCTGGGTGAAGGCAGATGGCTCGCTGATAGGATCGAAAGATCGCGTGGCTTGTTACGTGTTAATAAAAAAAGGGCACGGTTGGAGAACAACAGCCGTGATGGGTAGCGACTTATGAGAGTTAAGGGTTTTGTATGAATACATCGATAAGAATTGGCGTCACAGGCTCCGGATTCATGGGCCGTACGCATGTAGAAGCAGCCAAGCGAGCTCCGGAAGCTGAACTTGTTGCCGTGGC
>MDSW01206730.1_pt1 | contig 10287 bp, 5 predicted proteins | sample 811171 | NCBI WGS metagenome assembly MDSW01 (sample SAMN05326641, study PRJNA326480) | marine metagenome | isolation source: seawater | place: Atlantic Ocean: North West | collected 2012 | reverse complement strand
ATAAAACTTTACCAAAAGTTAATAGAGATTATTCTTTATTAGATTCAGTAGATTTATATCCTTATAAAACATTGATTGCTAAGGGATTGGGTGGAGTTATGGTTGCTCACCTAGATGTTCCATCTCTAGATTCTTCAGGTTTACCTTCTACTTTGTCTTATCCTATAATAGAGGATTTATTGAAAAAAAGATTAAATTTTAAAGGTTTGGTTGTTACTGATGGTTTGAATATGAAGGCGGTTAGTGATTCTTTTCCTTCAGGCAGTTTAGAGGTAATGTCTTTATTGTCTGGTAATGATATTTTATTATTACCTCAGGATGTGCCAGTTGCTTTAAGTAAAATACTACAATCAATAAAAGATAGTGTTTTGACAGAGTTAATGATAGATGAAAAATGTCGCAAAGTTTTAATGTTAAAGAAGTGGGTTGGTTTAGATAAAATAAAATCTGTAGATACTTTAAGTTTAATTAATGATATTGTTAATGAAGAAACTGATCTAATGAATCGTTATTTGATAGAGTCTTCTTTAACTTTATTAAAAAATGAAAAAGATTTAATTCCTTTGAGATCAATAGACACATTGGATGTTCTTAATTTAAGTTTTTCTTCTTCAAATGAAAGTAATATATTTGGTAATACTATTTTGAAATATCATAAAATTGATTTTATTCAATGTTTTAATAAAGATGATTTAGATGATGTTATTAATAATGATATTGAAAAATATAATCTTGTAATTGTTTCTATTCACGAGGACAGTTCTTCACCTTGGAATAAACATAGTTTTGATAATTATTTAAATGATTTTATATCTCAAATACCTGAAAACATAAAAGTGATTTCAGTTCATTTCGCTAATCCTTATAGTTTGAATGGATTTCATTCTCATGTGAACGTAGAATCTATTTTGATGTCATATCAAAATGATTCTCTTTTTCAATCTTATTCTGCTCAACTAATTTTCGGAGGTATTCCTTCTAAAGGTCGTCTTCCCGTTTCTACAAATTATTTTCCAATAAACACAGGTTTAGAGACAAATAAAACTCGTCTAAAATATACTGTACCTTTAGAATTAGGTGTTTATGAAAAAGATTTAATAAAAATTGATAGTATCGTTGAGGATGCTATTGAAATGAAAGCAATGCCTGGTTGTCAGGTTGCTCTCAGTAAAGAGGGTAAGGTTTTTTATCAAAAATCATTTGGTTATAATATTTTTAAAGATTCAGAGGTTTATAAATTAAATAATAAAAAACAAAAAATTTTAAGACAAAAAGTTTCTAATGATAATATTTATGATTTAGCTTCTTTAACAAAAATAGTTGTTTCTACTCCTTTGATTATGAAGATGTTTGAATTTAATTATATTAATTTAGATTCTACTTTAAGTCATTATATTAAAGATTTAGATACTACTAATAAATCTAACATAAAAATCAGAAATATTTTGTCTCACAACGCTGGGTTAAAGTCTTGGATACCTTTTTATAAAAAAACAATTAAAAATAGACGTTTAATGTCAAAATATTACAGTAGTAAAAAGTTAGATGATTTTTCCATAAAAGTTGCAGGTGATATTTTTTTAAAGAATAGCTTTAAAGATACTATATACAAAGATATTATTCAGTCTGAATTAGATTCAAATCCTGTTTATAGATATAGTGACTTGGGTTATTATTTATTGCAAAATATAATAGAAGATAAAATGGGTTCAAGTTTAGACACTTTGATTAGTGATAATTTTTTAAAAAAATTAGGTATGTATAGTACCATGTACAATCCTATTTCAAAAAATTTGTATAGTTTCAAAAAAATCATGCCTTCAGAAAAAGATAAATACTTCAGAAAACAATTACTCATAGGATACGTTCATGATATGGGTGCAGCTATGTTTGGGGGTGTTGCTGGTCATGCAGGTTTATTCTCCAATAGTAATGATTTGTTAAAAATATCTGAATTATATTTGAATCAAGGTTCTTATGGTGGAGATTATTATTTTAATGATACTGTGTTTTCTGTTTTTAATCAATATCATTTTAAAAATGAAGGAAACAGGAGGGGTTTGGGTTTTGATAAGCCTAGTTTGAAAGATAATCAAACTTCTTCATGTAGTAATTACGCATCTAGTAATAGTTTTGGACATTCTGGATTTACAGGTACTTTAATGTGGATTGATCCTAAATATAAATTAAATTATATTTTTCTATCTAATAGAACATATCCTACATACAGAAATAAAAAATTAATTGAAATGAATGTAAGAACTAAAATTCATGATGAAGTGTATAATGTTTTTTTAAAAAATAATATTTTATGAAAATAGGTATAGTTTGTTTTCCCACTTATGGAGGTAGTGGTGTTGTAGCTACTGAGTTGGGTAAATCTTTAGCGAATAAAGGTCATGAAGTTCATTTCTTCTCATATGATTATCCATTTAGGTTAAATGTTGTTTCAGAAAATATTTTTTTTCATGAATTAAATACAGTTGACTATCCATTATTTATGGGGAAACCTTATGATCTAGCTTTAACTAGTAAAATTATAGATGTTGCTAGGCATGAAAAAATAGATTTATTGCACGTGCATTATGCTATACCTCACTCAGTTTCTGCTTTTTTAGCTAAACAGATTTTAAGAAATGAAAATTATCATTTACCTGTTATTACAACTTTACATGGAACAGATATAAATCTAGTTGGTAAAGACCCTTCTATTCATCCTGTTGTGGAATTTGTTTTAAATCAATCTGACGCTTTAACTTCTGTGTCTAAAAGTTTAATGCATAATACTTTTAATCACTTTAATGTTCAAAAAGAAATTAATGTTATTCCTAATTTTATTGATATGGAATTGTTTTGTTTTTCAGATAAAGAAGTAAATAAATATAGGAGTAGATTTGCTTCAGTTGATGAGTCAATTGTGATACATGTCTCAAATTTCAGAAAAGTTAAAAGAGTTGAAGATACAATAAAGGTTTTTTCAAAAATATCTAAATCAGTTAACTCTGTTATGTTGATGGTTGGAGATGGACCAGAAAGACAACGTGTAGAGGATTTGTCTAGAAGTATGAACTTAAGTAACGTGATTTTCCTTGGAAAAGCACGTTCTGTAGAATTATTATTATCTATATCAGATCTTTTCTTATTGACATCAGAATCAGAAAGTTTTGGTTTGTCTGCATTAGAAGCAATGGCTGCCAAGACACCTGTTATTTCATCAAATATTGGAGGTTTACCTGAGATTAATATACACAATAAAACAGGTTTTTTATGTGATGTTGGGGATGTAGAGGGGATGTCGCATCAAGCTCTATCAATTTTAAAAAATAAATCTATTCTTAATCAATTTAAATTAAATGCTTTTAATCATGCTAAAAAATTTAGTATTAAAAATATTTATCCTATTTATGAAAAGTTGTATTTTGATCTAATTAAGGTATAATAATTTTTAACGCTTTTTTATGAATTTTAATTTCATAATTTTTTTCGGATTCTTTATAGTCTCCGTCTATATGAAATAGTTTTGTTGTTGTTTTTATTTTAAATTTATCACTGTTAATTATTGTGACTATTTTAGATTTTTTTAGATTTTTTGTGATTAAATAAAACAACAATAAAGGTGTGTAAATTATTTTGGGTTTTTTTATAATAACTAATTCTAGTTCACCATCTGTCATTTTTGAATTATTTGATATTATTATTTTATTGCCGTATTGGTTTGCGTTAAATACGCTAACTATATACGCTTTGACTTTTATTTTTTCTTTTTTTGTAGAAATAATGTATTCTTTTTCTTTAAAAGAAAAAAAATCTTCTATAATATTATATAGGTACATTTTAAACCCCCTTTTTGTTTTTTTTTGTATTTTTTTTGAAACATGAGCATCAAATCCAAATCCAGTATTATTTAAAAATATTTTATCGTTTACTATTCCTATATCTATTTTAGTGACTTTGTTTTGTTTTATAATATTTAAGCATTTTTTGATATTTCCGTCTAACCCTAATGTATATGCCGTACCGTTTCCAGATCCTTTTGGAATGATTCCAAGTTTCATGTTTGTGTTTATTATATATTTAGCGCAAATATTTATAGTCCCGTCACCGCCAATAGCAATTATTGAATCATAGTTTAATTTTATACATTCTTGACAACTCTTTGATATTTCTTTAATGTCATAGCAAATGCTGAAATCATATTCAATATCATGTTTAGATATATATTTATTTATGTTTTTTTGTAAACTTTTAATTCTAATTAATCTAGATTTTTGATTTATAATAAATCTAATTTTTCTTTTCAACATCTTTTATTAAAATTTTAAATAAATTTATCTACTATTTATTAAATAATATTTATGAAATATAATATAAAAGGAATTTCAAAAGAAACACTTTTACATTTATATGTTCAAATGTTAAAGCCTAGAATGATAGAGGAAAAGATGTTGCTTCTGTTAAGAAAGGGTAAAATTTCAAAATGGTTTTCTGGTATTGGTCAAGAAGCTATATCTGTAGGAGTGACTAATGCTTTGAGTTTTACAGATCACATATTACCTATGCATAGGAATTTAGGAGTTTTTACTTCAAGGGGTATTAATTTGGATAAGCTATTTTTACAATTTCAAGGCAAAAAAGATGGTTTTACAAAAGGTAGAGATAGGTCATTTCATTTTGGTTCTAATGATCATAATTTAGTTGGAATGATTTCTCACTTAGGTCCACAAATGGGAGTTGCTAACGGAATTGCTTTGTCAAATAAATTAGCAAAAAAAAACAACATAACAGCAGTTTTTACAGGTGAAGGAGGAACTAGTGAAGGTGATTTTCATGAAGCTTTGAATGTTGCTTCAGTTTGGGGTTTGCCTGTTATTTTTATTATAGAAAATAATGGATATGGTTTGTCAACTCCTGTGTCAGAGCAATATAATTGCAAGTCTTTATCTGATAGAGGTAAGGGTTACGGTATTAAGTCTTTTAAAATTGACGGTAATAACATTTTAGATGTTTATAATACTGTTAAAAACACTGTTGATTTAATTCAAAAAAAATCTCAACCAATACTTATAGAATGTAATACTTTTCGTATGCGTGGCCATGAAGAAGCTTCAGGTACAAAGTATGTCCCCGAAAAGCTTATGAGTAAGTGGGCTAAAAAAGACCCATTAGATAATTATCAAAAATTTTTATTAAAAAATAATTATTTAGATAGTAATGATATAGACAAATATAAGTGTTTAATTTCTGATGAAATTGATAAAGGACTAGATATAGCTTTTAATACAAAAGAATTAGTTCCTGATACTATTAATGAATATAATGATGTATATCGTAAATATAATTTTATTGAGCAAAAAATAATTAATAATAAGGTTTCTAATATTAGACTTGTAGATGCTATATCTAATGGTCTTAAACAGTGCATGGATAAATATGATAATTTAATTATCATGGGTCAAGATATAGCAGAATATGGAGGTGTGTTTAAAATAACAGAGGGTTTTTTGGATTTATTTGGTAAAGAAAGAGTTAGGAATACACCTATTTGTGAATCAATTATTTTAAGTATGGGTTTAGGTTTATCTGTAAAGGGTTTTAAATCTGTAATTGAAATGCAATTTGCTGATTTTGTGTCTTCTGGATTTAATGCTGTAGTAAATAATTTAGCTAAAACTCATTATAGATGGGGTCAAAATGTAGATGTTGTTGTTAGAATGCCCACAGGAGCAAATGTTAATGCAGGTCCTTTTCATTCTCAGTCTAACGAATCTTGGTTTACTCATACTCCTGGTTTAAAAGTTGTTTATCCTTCAAGTCCAGCTGACGCAAAAGGTTTATTAATATCTTCAATAGAAGACCCTAATCCTGTTATGTTCTTTGAGCATAAATTTTTGTATAGAAGTTTGTATGAAGATGTTCCAGATTCTTATTATAATATAGAGTTAGGGAAAGCAAAAAGGATACTAGAAGGCAATGATGTTACTGTTATAACTTATGGTTATGGAGTGCATATAGCAAAAGAAATTTTATCTTCTGTTAATGATATTTCTGCAGATCTTATAGATTTAAGGACTTTGGTGCCTTTAGACAAAAACATGATTTTTGAATCTGTCAAAAAAACTAATAAAGTAATTATCTTGCACGAAGACACTCTTACTGGAGGTTTTGGAGCAGAGGTTTCATCCTTGATATCAGAGTTTTGTTTTGAATATCTTGACGCCCCTATTGTCAGAGCTGCTAGCATGGATACACCAGTACCTTTTGCTGTGAATCTTGAAAATCAATTTTTACCTAAAGATAGATTTAAAAAGAAATTATTGGATTTATTAGATTATTGATATTTTACTATTTATAACCAAATAGTTTTTTTGATTTGATGATTTTATCTACACCTTTTGGTACATCTTTTGTCCAAGTTTTGTCTCCTGTTTTTATTTTGTTTAAAACTTTTTTTGAAAAAATACCCAAGATATTTTCGTCATAATCTAAATCTATGATTCTTTTATTTTTTAGTAAATAATTAAAGAGAGGTTTTACTCTGTAATGTATAGGCAGATTTTGACTTGTTAGTAGTTTTTGCTTGTTTTTAAAAGGATAAAGGTAAATTTTTATGTCTCTTGTAAGCAAAATACCAAATGCTTCTAGAATACCTCCATTTAAATTTCTATAATATTTTTCTTCAAATATTTGAACAAATGTGTCTACTCCTATAATTAATCCCATCCTTTGTTTTGTGAATTTAGACAAATACTCTACTAGTTTGTAGTATTTTTTGTAATTAGATATCAAAACATATTGGCCTAATTCACACAACATATCAGCTCTATCTAAAAAATCTTTTTCATTTATATTATTTTTACCTGATGTTAAGTTACTTAAAGTTATTTCAAAAAGTGTTAGTACATTTTTTTTATTCACTTTATTGTCTTCTATAAATTCTTTATACCCATTATCCTTCATATTTAGATTAACTTTTGTTACAGGTTTGAAGCTTCCTCTTATAGTTAAAATATTTTTTTTATATAAAGTATCTGCTGGCTGTAGATTTTCTTTGTTAGGGCCAAACATGACAGCGTCTGTCATCCCCTCTTTAACTAAAGTTAAACTCAGTAGTCTATTGTCAGTTTTTTCGAAATCAACCCCATTCATTTTTATAGTATCTATTTCAACTTTATCTCTTGATAGATTGTCATAAAGTGATTTTATAAACTTCTTAGGGTTTTTATAATGATTATAGCAAGCGTATATTAAATTTATACCTAACACTCCAACTGTTTCTTGTTGTAAACTTGTTTCAGGGTCGTGTAGTCTAATGTGTATTATAACGTCATTATGTTTACTTGATGATGATGTTTGAAAACGTACACCCATCCAGCCATGACCTTGATTAGTTTTTTCGTAGTTTATAGTACATATTGTGTTTGCGTATGTAAAAAAACTTTTCCCTTTATGTTCACTGTTTTTTAATCTATTTGTTATTAGCTTATATTCATGATATAGCATATTATTTAGTCTGCTTGCACAAACATGTCTATTGTTTTTTTCTTTTCCATATATAGAATTACTAAAATATTTATCATATGCAGACATGGCTTTGGCAACAGTTCCAGATGCACCTCCAGCTCTAAAGAAATGTCTAACAACTTCTTGACCAGCTCCAGCTTCTACCACAGTGCCATAAATATTATTATCTAAATTTATGCTTAAAGCTTTTTGTTTAGGAGAAAGAATTACAATCTTATTCATTATTTTGTATTTTCATAAGCAAATTTATAATACTAATTTTATTTACATAAAAAATGGAGGTATTTTTTTTAGGAACAGGTACTTCACAAGGAGTGCCTGTTATTGGATGTAGATGTGATGTTTGTAAGTCTCAAGATAAGAGAGACAAAAGATTAAGAAGTTCTGTATTAGTAAGACATAAAGGTAATAATATTATAATTGATACAGGTCCAGATTTCAGATATCAAATGTTAAGACAAAATATAAGTAAAATAGATGCTATTTTGTATACACATGAACATAAAGATCACGTAGGAGGTTTAGATGATATCCGTCCTTTAAATTTTATTGACAATAAATCTATACCAATATACTGTTCTGAAAGAGTAAATAATTCTTTGCATCAATCATATCCTTATATATTTAGTAAAAAAAAATATCCTGGTTTGCCTCAAGTTAAAATTAATATAATTAATAATAATGTTTTTTATTTTGATGAAATTAAAGTGACTCCTATATCAGGTCTTCATTATAAACTTCCAGTACATGGATTTAGAATAGATGATTTTACGTATTTAACTGATTTTAGTTTTATATCTAAAGAAGATAAAATTAAAATTTTAGGAACTAAAGTTTTAGTTGTTAATGGTTTAAGAATTCAAAAGCATTTTTCTCATTTTAATTTAGACCAAGCTTTAGAACTGATAAACGAAATTTCTCCTAAGCGTGCTTATATTACGCACATTAGTCATCTTTTAGGTATGCACGAGAAAGTTTCTGTAATTTTGCCTGATAATGTTTTTTTGTCTTATGATGGTTTAGTGGTTAAAGTTTAATCAAAATTAACTCAGTTGTCATAAAAATTATTACTATAATAATACAATATTTCCAAAGAGGTTGTCTCTTTTTTATTTTGTTTTTTATGCTGTTTTTTTCTTGTAATTTTTGAAAATCTATTTTTTCATCTAAAGATTCTTTTGAAATATATTCTTGTTTGCTTTCAGATCTGTTGTGATTTATAGAAAAAATAATATTAGTGTCTTTACTTGTTATTTTGTAATGACCATTTTCTTTTATTTGATTTAATGTTTCAAATTTTGTATTAATGTTGCTTTGTGTTACTCTAGGTATAAAAGAAATATTATCTAATAAATCTTGTATTTCAAATTTTTGATTTTTATTTTTTATATAATCAAACTTTAATGTAAGGTTATTTTTTAGGTTATGGTATATTTTGTCTTGTTTTGTGGAATGCAAAACTATATTGTAGAATGTGGGTACTATTAATGCGTTACTTTGAAAATCACCAAAATATTTACCAAGTCCTGATTTCAGGAGGTATATTTCCCCGCTTTTGTAAAAATATTTTGACATTAAAGATTCTCCATTTTCAAGGATAATTAAATCTTCTTTTATTAATTTATTATTGTCTTTTGTTTTATAATATTTTTCTATTACTGGATAAGTTTTATTGTTATTTGATGTTTTTTTAAATACGTCTTTGTATAATTCTGATTTTAAATTTAATTTTTTGATTTTATTTTCTTTTTTAATAATTCCAAATATTTGATTTACATTTATTTCTTTTAATAATTTATTGTAAGAATCAATTATTATGTCTTGACTAGGTATTATTATTAGTGTTTTTTTATTTGATGTATATGTTTTTATTTTGTTTATGAAAGATGTGTTAAATTGTTCTATTTCATTTAATATTATAACATCGTATTCTGTTAAAGAATTATAATTTAATTGATTAATATTTTTAAAATCATATTTGATTGTTTTTTCATTTTTAAAAATATTGTATATGTTATCTGTTGTTTTTTTGTCATAAACACTTAATACTTTTTTCGTTTTGTGTATTTTGAAAGAAAAATATATTTTATCATCGTGATTTAAAGGGTAGTCTTTAATTGATATATATCCATGATTCCAACCTGCTTGGTTAGTAGAAAAATCTATCTCTATTGTTTTTGTTTCTCCTTTGTCTAAGTCTACATTAGATATAGAGTTTAAATTATTGTTTAAATGTAATTTTATTGGTATAGATTTTTTTTCTTTTTCACCATGATTTGTTATTTGAATGTAAATTTTATTGTTTTTGTTGATTTGTATTTTTGGTTCTGTCCAACAGCTGTCTAAGCTTATATTATTTTTTGATTCTCCTTTTATTTGAATGTATTTTATATCCAATAAAGAGTCTTCTTTCATTTCTTTTACATTGAAAACATTTTTTTGAAAATCTGAGATAAAGTATATTTTTGATTGATTTAAGTTTTTGTGTTTCTTTATTTTAGACATAATAGATTTAAAGCTATATTCTTGATATGATATTTTTATTTCATTTACTTTTCTGATAAAATCTTCTTTTTCTATGCTTTTTAAGAAATCACATTCATTTGTAATAATAGATATTTCGTTTTTGTTTTGTTTTTGTATTTCTATAGCTTTTGTTTTTGCTATATCTATTAAGCGTTTGTTTTTAATAGTATTTGTCATGCTAGGAGAGTTGTCTATATATATAATTGTATTATTATTGTTATACAAATTTTTATTTTTATT
>MDSW01171146.1_pt1 | contig 10287 bp, 5 predicted proteins | sample 811171 | NCBI WGS metagenome assembly MDSW01 (sample SAMN05326641, study PRJNA326480) | marine metagenome | isolation source: seawater | place: Atlantic Ocean: North West | collected 2012 | reverse complement strand
TAGATATTAAGAAAGATTTTGCTGAAGGAAAAGCGATGGATTTAATGCAAACTTCTTCTCTAAATAGTTTTGATACCATGATTAATGGTGTTACTAATGATTATTCTCAAACTAAAAATAGTGATATAGCTGTTATTACAAGTGGTATTCCTAGAAAGCCAGGAATGTCTAGAGATGAACTAATAGGGATTAATGCGGGTATTGTTAAGCAAGTTTCACAAAATTTAATTAAGTATTCTCCGAATGTTATTTTAATTATAGTTAGTAATCCAATGGATACTATGACATACCTTACTCATAGGGTTACAGGAATACAAAAAAACAGGATTATTGGAATGGGTGGAGCTCTAGATAGTGCAAGATTTAAATATCGGCTGAGTGAAGCATTAAATTGTCCATCTTCAGATATATCAGCTATGGTTATAGGTGGTCATAGTGATAAGGGGATGGTACCTTTAACAAGGTTAGCTACCAGAAATAGTGTTAGGGTGTCTGATTTTCTGTCTGAAGAAAGATTAAACACAGTTAAACAAGATACAAAAGTAGGTGGAGCTACATTAACGGCAATGTTAGGAACTTCTGCTTGGTACGCTCCGGGTGCAGCTGTTTCAGCTCTTGTGCAAGCTATTGCCTGTGATCAGAAAAAAATGTTTCCATGTTCTGTAATGTTAAATGGTGAGTATGGATTGTCAGATTTGACTATTGGTGTGCCAGTAATTCTGGGGCGGAATGGTGTAGAAAAAATAGTTGAACTAGATTTAGAAAACAATGAACTAGATCAACTTTCTGAGTCTGCTATTGCTGTTCAAAAAACCAATAATATGTTAGCAGAAATGGGTTTGTTTTAGTGGCAAATCACTTTTTTTACAAATTGATCTGTTTTGTTTTTAAATTCAAGTATGTAAAATCCTTTTTTCGGATCACTTATTTCTATGTGTTTTGATGTCGTAATTTCCTCTTTACTTATAATTTGCCCTAAACTTGAAATTATTGAAACAGTATAGTGTGTGTTGTTCGGATTTTCTATATTAAATTTTCCATTATTTGGATTTGGTTTAATTGTGATATCATGATTTGAAGTATGATCTTGCTCGTGTCTTGCATTAAAATTTAATCCAAAATACAACTCTAAGCCACCACTAGAATTTCCTCGAATTAAATCTGGTAGATTATCATTGTTTAAGTCCTCAATTGCGACTGTAGAGTATATGGAGTTGTTTGTTTCTAACATTGAATTAGTTAATAAATTAAATTCAGAGTTTAGATTAAGGTTTGGGACATTATTAATAAAACTTTCTACATTATCATATAAATAAATAAAGCCACTTCCTGTTCCGACAGCTAAATAATATACGTCATTATATTCAAACACATGTGGTGTCGTATATGCAGTTAAATATTGTGGGATTCCTAAATGAATGCCTCCGAGACTTTTAGTTGTAATGTTTCCGCAATTTTCGTCCCATTCTCCACTATTAAATTCTGGTGTGTAGTTTTCAAATTCAGCTTCAGTTGGCGACCCAATATTTTGATAGTAATTTATACCGTTGTATACACAATTGTCTATCCCCATTCGCTCGCCAATTACTAAATCTAATAATCCGTCTCTGTTTAGATCTACTAATTGTGGCTGAGCAAAACTACCAACATCAATATCCAGTAGTTCATAATTTTGATATATTGGAAATTCACTGCCAGCTTCATTCTGAATTGTATTTTCAAAATAATAAATTTGACCATTATTATCTCCTATGATCATGTCTATATCTTGATCATTATCTAGATCACCAAAAGTTGGGTGAATGGAAAATGTTGACACGGAGTCACCTAGTAAAGATAAATCACTAAAATTATCATTCACAAATTCAAAAATAGGGTTATTAGCGGTACCAGTGTTTTTGTAAAGTGAAATACGGGATTGATAATTTCCAGTTGCAAAATAACCTTTGCTACTTACTATTAAGTCAAGCAGATTGTCATTATTTAAATCATATAATAATGGCTTTGAATTACTGCCCAAATCAATCATGTCTTTTATCATAAAATCATTTTCTATGTATTCAAAGACTATGTTATTATCATTTGTAACATTACCTGTGTTTCTATAATGCCATGCATTTTTATGATTTGAAGTGTTGACAGCATTTGGACTAATTACTAGGTCTTTGAAGTTATCATTGTCTATGTCTAGATAAAATGCGCCTGGGAATCGGGTTAAATCAATTGGAGTGTCATATGAAGGGAAAGAGACATCTTGATCTACAATCAATGTGGTGTCATTGCCTCCGTTTTTCAACAATACCATGTGGTCATAATTTAAATCTCCTAATAAGACTTCTAATCCTTGATTGTTTTGCGGATCAATATCAAATGCTAATATTGTTGATCCGGAGTGAGCTGACCTGCCATTGTCTTCAGTGCAATCTTCAGTAATTTCAGGGTCGATTTGAACTCCAAAAATATTAAAATCTATAATGCAATCCCCATCAATATCGTCAATAGTGCATTCACAACAATCATCAGTAAGATTCATAGTAACACTGTTAGTTAGATCAGCTTCTTTAAAGCGCCCCCAACAATCATCACTCCTGTATAGATAAATACTGTCGTTGTCTTCATCCATTTGCATTGATTTATTTTCATGAAAATACAAGTGACTACCATTTGGACTAAAAGTAAGAATGTCAAGATCAGAGTCACCATCTATGTCTGCAATTGCAGGAATATCATCTCTATCAACATATAGTGGTTGTGGCACAAATCCTGCATCTGAGTATAGAGTTTTGTAGAAATCAAATGATAAAGTGTTTTCAGATGTGTTTATATAGACGGCTATGGACGATAGGTTAGGGTCACATGTAAAAATATCTACTTTCGAGTCTTGATTGTAATCTATTAATAGTGCCCAGTTCTTTAAATCTGGAAACAAAGATATATAGTTAGGATTATATTGATATTGCTCAATTAATGGATCAAATATAAAAGTCATTATACGGTTGCCATATTCTGAGCCATTTATTGCGGATCTATCAAAAATAAATAAATCTTTATAGCCGTCCATATTCATGTCAATTTTTGAAAATTGACATGCGTTCATTCCACCTGCCCATGCATTCTTTAATTCTATGTTATTTTTCAATACTGTTATATTAGTGCTTGGCACAAAATCTATCTGTCCTAAACATATTTGTATTAGGATTGTATTGAGTAATAAAAATTTGCAAAAAATACGCATTGTATTCATTTATTTTATAGATAACTAACTACATAGTAAATTTACATAAATCTTTCTTATTTATATCTTTAAAAAAACAACATCTGTTATTTTGTATTAAACTTCCTTTCTTTTTTATATATTTGCGTTCATTTTAGAACTTATATAATTTATGAAAAATAACAGTGTTAGAAACTTAATTAGTTTTATAGGGATAATATTTTTTATTTCCTTCCTTTTTTCTTTGTCTTTTACTTTTGTTGTTAATAAGGAGCAAAAAAATGCTATACAATATGCAGAATCTTTTCAAGATTCGATTCCAGAGTCTACTAACTACAGCCAAAAAACAAAATATCAATTAGAACAGTATTATTTAGACTCTATATCTAATGAACCTGTTTATACACCATGGTTATTTTTTGGTCAAAAATCATGGACTTTTTCTGATTGTCAAGATAGTGAATTAAAATTAGGCTTAGATTTACAAGGTGGCATGAATGTTACGCTTGAAATTTCGATGAAAGACATATTAATTGCGTTATCAGATAATAGTCAAGATCCTATTTTTAATCAAGCTTTGCAACTTGCTTCTAGTAAAGAAAAAAATAGTCAACTAGACTACTTGGAACTTTTTGAAAATTCTTTTAAAGAACTCAATGCTGCGGGTATGTCAAGATTAGCATCGCCTAGAATATTTGGAAATAAAGATTTAAGAGACAAGATACCTAGTGAGGCATCTGATAGTGATGTTATGAGAATTATTAGAGTTGAGGCTGAAGGAGCTGTTGATCGAGCATTTACTGTTTTAAGAGCTAGGATTGACAAGTTTGGAGTTGCTCAGCCTAGTATTCAAAAAGCAGAAAGAACAGGGCGAATTATTGTTGAATTGCCAGGTGTAAAAGATGTAGAAAGAGTAAAAAAATTATTACAAAGTGCGGCTGTCTTGGAATTTTGGGAGACGTATGATAATAGTGATTTAATTAATTTTCTTCAGGAAGCAAATTTAGTGTTAAATGAAAGAAACTTAAGTTCTAATATTGCAAATTCCGACAATATTGATAATGATCTATTGATCGATGGTTTTGAGGCGGATAGTCTTGAAAATAACATTAATACTTTATTTGATATTTTAACTCCCTCTCTTCAATTAGATCCTAATACAAACACACCTTTAATTATTCCTGGTCCTGTAGTTGGAAATTCTTTAATTAAAGATACTGCCAATGTTAATTTATATCTTAAGGATAAAGATGTGGTAGCTTTACTTCCTAATGAATTTAGAAATATTAAATTTTTGTGGGAAGCGAAGCCCTTTGATGAGAGCAATGAAAGAGTAAGATTAATTGCAATCAAGTCAAATCGAGAAGATAAAGCAAGACTGTCAGGTGACGTTATTGTTGATGCAAGTCAGGATATTGATCAATTTGGAAATCCACAGATTAATATGAGAATGAATAGAAGTGGTTCCAGATTATGGCAAAAAATAACAAGAGAAAACATCGGTCAATCTGTAGCTGTTGTTTTAGACGATTATGTATATTCGTTTCCAGTTGTAAATGCTGAAATATCAGGTGGAAGTTCAGTAATTTCTGGAAATTTCACTCTAGATGAAGCTCAAGATTTAGCTAATATTTTGAAGGCAGGTAAACTTCCAGCTCCGGCTAAAATTATTCAATCATCTATTGTTGGTCCTTCATTAGGTGCAGAGGCTATTTCTGCTGGTTATAAGTCATTTCTAATAGCGCTGGGGTTTGTTCTGGTTTACATGATTTTTTATTATATGTATGGAGGAATTGCATCTAATATTGCCTTAGTTGTTAATATGTTTTTTATTTTTGGCGCTTTATCCGGACTAGGTGGTGTTTTAACTTTGCCAGGCATTGCAGGTATTGTATTAACTATTGGTATGTCAGTTGATGCTAACGTTTTAATTTATGAAAGAATTAGAGAAGAATTAAGACAAGGCAAAGGCTTGACATTAGCTATTAGAGATGGATATCAACAAGCTTATAGTTCAATTATTGATGCTAATTTAACAACTCTTTTAACAGGTGTAGTTTTGTTTTATTTTGGTTCTGGTCCTATTAAAGGATTTGCTACCACTCTAATTATTGGAATTTTAACTTCTTTATTCTGTGCAATATTTATTACTCGATTGATTTTTGAATCACGTATAAATTCTAAAAAAACTATTACATTTTCCAATTTTTTCACAAGGAATGCTTTTACTAATATGAATATTTCATTCTTGTCGAATAGAAAGCGTTATTATGTATTATCATCTTTGATCATTGTCGTAGGTGTTTGTTCATTATTTACTAAGGGGCTGAATCAAGGTGTTGATTTTCAAGGTGGTAGAACTTATGTGGTTAGATTTGATCATTCGGTTGTTACAGCAGAGTTAAGAAATAATCTTGGAGATGTTTTTGTTACAGAAAACAACTTAAAACTATATCCAGAGGTTAAAACTTTTGGGGAAAGTAATCAAGTGAAAATAACAACAAATTATTTAATAGAAGATCTTTCAGCGGATACTTTAGTTGAACAAAAATTATATCAAGGTTTATCAATGTTTGCTGAAAATAATGAAAATCAATTTCTTGTTGATGATAAAACGGGTGCTCCTTATTTAAGTTCTCAGTTAGTTGGTCCGACCATTGCAGATGATATCAAAAAATCAGCATTTTGGTCAATTTTATTTTCTTTAATTTTAATTTTCATATACATTTTAATTAGATTTAAAAAATGGCAATATAGTTTAGGTGCTATCATGGCTGTGTTTCATGATGTTATGATCTTACTGTCCATTTTTTCAGTTTTTTATGGAATTTTACCGTTTTCTTTAGAAATTGATCAAGCATTCATAGCAGCAATTTTAACAGTAATTGGATACTCTTTAAACGACACAGTAGTTGTGTTTGATAGAATTCGTGAATATCTAGCTATAAAAGCAGGAGATAGAAATGATGTAATAAATAGAGCTTTGAATAGTACTTTAAGTAGAACTATCAACACTTCTTTAACTACTTTTTTTGTTTTATTAGTGATTTTTATTTTTGGTGGCGAAATGGTAAGAGGTTTTATGTTTGCTATTATGACGGGAGTGATTGTAGGTACATATTCATCTTTATTTATTGCATCGCCAATAATGTATGATACTACAAAGCATGAGGCTAATTAGTTTTAACTTTTTTCTATGCATTTTTTGATCTTAAATTTAGGGTTTTCGGAGATTGCATTAGTTTTTATAGTATATCTCATTTTTTTTGGACCTAATAATTTTCCCTCATTAATGCGAGATTTTGGTCGAGTTTTTTATAAAATAAAGCGTTCTTTATCGGATTTGTATCGTGATTTTGATTTGGAATAATACTTATTTGGTTCGTTCTTATTGCCTCCTTGTTATGTTAATAAATCATATGATATGTTAATAAAAAACCATTTTTTATATAACATATGTATTATATATACAATAAATTTAATTTAGACTTTACACTATTGTGTAGAGTAGACACAAAATGATAATTTAACATAATAACTTAAAATAATTTTATTGATGACTGCATTTAAATTTGAATATATATGGTTAGATGGTTATATGCCTGAAGCTAATTTGAGAAGTAAAACAAAAGTTCTGAATTTTGATGAATTTGATGAGGATATTTCTAAAATACCTAACTGGTCTTTTGATGGTAGTTCAACTCAGCAGGCAGAAGGAGACTTCTCTGATTGTGTTTTGAAACCCGTTAGAATGTACCAGGATCCAGGGCGGTTGAATGCGTATTTGGTTTTATGTGAAGTTATGAACCCAGATGGTTCGCCTCACGCATCAAATACAAGATCTCAAATAACTAAAGGGCATGATGATTACTGGTTTGGTTTTGAACAGGAGTATACTCTAATGGATGGGACTAGGCCATTGGGTTTTCCTGACCATGGCTTTCCTAATCCTCAAGGAATGTATTATTGTTCTGTTGGGAATAAAAATGTTGCTGGCCGCGAAATAGTGGAGGCGCATTTAGATATTTGTTTAGAAGCAGGATTAAGTATCACTGGCATTAATGCTGAAGTATTACTAGGACAATGGGAGTTTCAAGTTTTAGGAACTGATCCATATGCTGCGGGTGATGATTTATGGATAGCTCGATATCTTTTACATCGTGTCACCGAGGAATTTGGCGTTGGTATTGAATTTCATCCTAAGCCTGTTCAGGGTGATTGGAATGGTTCAGGAATGCATTGTAATTTTTCAAATAAAAAAATGAGAGAGGTCGGGGGAAAGGATTATATTGAAGGTATTTGTAATGCTTTAGGTGACAAACATTCTGAACATATTGCAATATATGGATCCTCTAACGAGCAGCGTTTGACGGGATTACATGAGACACAATCAATTGATAAATTTAGTTATGGTGTTTCTGATAGAGGTGCTTCAATCAGAATTCCAATATCTATGCCTTCTAATAACTGGAAGGGGTATTTAGAGGATAGAAGACCAGCATCAAATGCAGATCCATATAGAATTGTTGCTATGATGATTGATACAGTTGAGTCTGTGGATTAGTCTTATTGTGTCTTTTTTTTTCCTTGTAGGAAATAATTGTTAAATTGCATTAAATCTTATTGTAATAAAAAAAAAATATATGAAAATCCGACACTATATACTCCCTGTTTTTATTTTCTTAAGTTCTATTGTATATTCTCAAAATTCAGGTGATTTTATAAAGGCAAATAAAGCTTTTGATCGAGCAGAGTATAGTAAAGCTGAGGTTATTTTTAAACGTGCATATCAGAGATCCAATGATAGGTCTGAAAAAAATGAAATTGGCTTTAAGTTGGCTCAGTGTTACTTTTTTTTGGGCGACTATAAAAAAGCTGAAAACAATTTGAGAAGAACTATTAAGATGAGATATTCAAATCCGATGGTTCACTATTACTTAGCGGAATGTTATAAGGCGATGGAACGTTTTGAAAAAGCTCAAGATGAGTATGAAAACTTTATAAATTTAGATCCTGATAATCCTAAAGGGGCGCTTGCATTAGAATCCCTAGAATTAACAAAACAATGGATTAGAGATGGCAGTAAGTATCGTGTTGTTAATGCTGGATCAGATCTTAACTCTAAGGCAGATGACTTTGCTCCATTTTTGAAAGGTAAAAAAAACGAAGATTTATATTTTACTTCATCTAGAGAAGGTGTCTTAGGTAAAAACACAAATCATATCACAGGTCAGTATTTTTCTGATATTTTCATAATCACAAAGTCTAAGGATAAAAGATCTAGAAAAAGATCTAGTAAAACGATTACTCCTCCTGAATGGGATAAACAAACTTTAAGTAATCAGGACACATTAGGTTTAGACGAAGTTGTTAATTTAAAAAACTCAGAGGAAGGAGTAGTATCTTTCAATAAAAGAGGAAATAAAATGTTTTTTACAAGAGCAATTTTTCAAAAAAACAAATATCAAGGACGTAGAATATATTCCGCTACTTTTAGAGGTAAAAAATTTAGAGACGTAAGTATGGAGGTGATTCCAATTGATACATTGGTGGATGTTCATGGTCCGTCAGTAAGTCCTGATGAAAAAAGCTTATTCTTTTCTGCTGAAATACCAGGCGGTATGGGGGGGACTGATATATATGTCAGTCATTATGATCGAAGAAGTAAATCTTGGGGTAAGCCTGAAAATTTAGGCCCCAATATTAATAGTGTTGGTAATGAAGGGTTTCCTGTTTTTAGTGGTTATACTAAAAACTTATATTTTTCTTCTGATGGTCGACCTGGCATGGGTGGATTAGACATTTATAAAGCGGAATATAATTCTACATATGATGGAAAATCATCACATATGTTTAATGAGGCTGAAAATTTACAATATCCTGTTAATACTTGTTATGATGATTTCGGAATTACTTTTGAAAATCCACAAGGAGATTCAGAGCCAGAATTGAAGGGGTATTTTTCTTCCAATAGGATTGGTAATAAATGGAAAAGTAAGGGTAAGATGGATATTTATTATTTCGATAAACAACAGATTTTCTTTAATCTTTCTGGACGCGTTACAGATGTTGCAGATGGTTCTCCAATAAAAGGTGCACAAGTTGAGTTAGTTGGAACTTCTTCTTCAGGAAGCAAAATAGCGCACACTGATGGATTCGGTGATTTCTCATTTGATGAATGTAACTTTGAAGAAGATCAAAATTATAGAATTATTGTAAATAAAGATTGGTTTTTTCAACAGGTAGACACAACTGTTTCAACACAAAATATAAGTAATCGTGATTGTCAGTATATAGAGGAAGATGATCCTACTAAAAAAGGATGTGGATACCAACAAGGACATTTATTGTATCCTATGTACAGAGAATTTGAAATGAGAACAATGAGACGTCCATTAGTTTTAAAAAGTGTTCTTTTTGATTTAGGTAAATCTGATTTAAGGGAAGCGTCTAAAGAGGAACTAGATTCACTTGCATCATTGTTAAATAATGATTGGCCTAATGTAGTGGTTGAATTAAGATCGCATACAGACTTAAGAGGTAGTGATACTTTAAATGTCAGGCTTTCATTTGATCGTGCAAAAAGTTGTGTTGATTATTTAGTCGAAAAGGGTGTTGATCCTGATAGACTTGTTCCAACTGGTATGGCATCCACTGAACCTGTTGTGCTTGAAGACATCGAAGGTGGCTTAGATCCAGGGACTCTAGATAAAGATTATATTTTTAAATTAAGATCTAAAAAACAGAAAGAGTATGCACATCAGAGAAATCGTAGAACAGATTTTAAAGTTTTGAGTGATAATTTCGAACAATGGTTAAAGGATAATCCAACTAAAGGTAAAGAAAAAGGTCCACAACGTGCAATGATTAATGAGAAGGGTAATGTTATTCCATTGGATGCAAAAGGAAATTTTATTCAACAAATTAATTAATCAATTGTTAAAAATATAAAAAATAATATTATATAAAAGAGTATCCAAGGGTACTCTTTTTTCTATTTGTATGGAAGAAAAATATCTAAAAAGAGGTGTGTCTGCAAACAAGGAAGATGTCCATAATGCCATTAAGAACAT
>MDSW01130938.1_pt1 | contig 10287 bp, 21 predicted proteins | sample 811171 | NCBI WGS metagenome assembly MDSW01 (sample SAMN05326641, study PRJNA326480) | marine metagenome | isolation source: seawater | place: Atlantic Ocean: North West | collected 2012 | reverse complement strand
TGAAGACTCAAGTGCCAACTTCCTTCAATTAGCAGGTGGTAAACTTGCGGAGGGTGCAATTGAGGGTCTTGGAAGTGGTGATTTTGCAAAAATTGGAGAGGCTGGTAAACAAGCTCTTGCCAATGCACAGAGTATAGCAAGTGATCCTGCAACAAAGGCATATCTTTCTGCATATTTTGCAGGTCAAGCAGTTGGTACAAACCTTGTCGGCAGATCAACGGGAATGGTCGTGAACCCGAATATGACAGTATTGTTCAGTGGTCCGACTTTAAGGTCATTCCAGTTTAGTTTTCCAATGACTCCGAGGTCAAGTGAAGAGGCAGTAAATATCAGAAAAATTATTAGAGCATTTAAGAGAAACTCATTACCACAAAGAGCAGAATCATCAGCTTTCTTGATGACGCCAAGAATATTCTTATTAAAATATATCTTCAGTAGTAATTCGACGACAGAGGCCACACATCCATTTCTAAATAAATTTAAACCTTGTATGTTGACCAATTTCAATGTCAACTACACTCCAGACAATTCTTACATGACTTTGAGAGATGGATCGATGACTCGATACACCATCGATTTGACTTTCAAGGAAGTAGTTCCAAACTTTGCCGATGAATATAGTAATCTTGAAGAACAAAACATGGGATTCTAAACATGGCAAAAAAGTATTTTAGAAATATACCCGATTTCGACTATGTTGATAGAACGAAAGATGGTCAAAGTATATCTGATTATACTCGGGTAAAAAATATCTTCAAGAGAGCACGGATCTCCGAAGATATCTTTCAGGATCTCAACTTCTTCACCAAGTATCAAGTTAAGGGTAACGAAAGACCTGATAATGTTGCGAAAAAGGTCTATAACGATCCTAACCTCGATTGGTTGATTATGTTGTGCAACAATATATTGAACTTTGAAACAGAATGGCCAAAAGATCAAGCTTCATACGATAAGTACCTTTTGAACAAATACGGTACTCACGAAAAACTCAACGAAGTTCATCATTATGAGACAAATCTGATTACTGATAAAGCAGGTAGACAAATCGTCCCTGAAGGGTTAGAGGTACCACAGGACTTTTCAATCACTTTCTTTGATCCTACCCTGAAACAGATGGTTACGAGATCAAGTACATTTCCTGTTTCTAACTTGATTTACGAAAATAGACTCGAAGAAGATAAGAGAAGTATATTCATTCTGAAAGGAACTTATCTTGCTCTTGTCATTGACGACATTAATGAGATTATGCCATATACCCCTGGGTCTACTCAATACGTCTCAGACCGTGTTGTAAGGGGTGAAAACATCCGACTTTATATCTAGAAAAAAGTAAAGGGGCCAAAAAGCCCCCAGGATTTTTTTTACGGCTTTTTTGAAAGCAAAAGCCGATTTTGGTATCAGGACTCCGCAAGCTTACTGAAATAACTCATTGGATCTTCGTCATCGTCTCCCTTACTGACAGTAATATCAGGAGAGTTGAAGTCAGAAGTTGTCTTTGAAGACTGGTAGGAGTCTTCCAGCTTTCGCATGACTTCTTCTTCGGAGACAGTCTTTCGTTCTGTTGCTGCGTAGTTATCATACTCAGTTTCTTCCTCTACGGTTGATCGACGGGTGGACTTGTTGCCCAGCACATAATCAAGACGCTTCTTCAGTTCATCATAGGATTTGAACTGATCGGGTGCAGTGAAGGCAGTGAGTGAATACTGCTTCTTCCAGATTGCTTCCATCGCTTCATCGTCATCCAGGAGAGGAGACACACGATCGAACTCAGAACTATCATAGTTCCAGTAACCAGCAACCTTCTTCAGTTTGAGTTTGAAGTTGGCACCTTGCCAGAAGTCAAAGGGGTTGATAGGAGTTTCATCTTCGAATTCAGGTTGCATTGCTTCCATGATCTTGTCGAAGATCTTCTTACCAAACTTGTACAGGAATACCTTACCTTCATTCTGAGGGTTGGCAGGGTCCTTGACCACGTAGATGTTTGCGTAGAAAGAAAGTTTACGCTTTTGTTTGCGAACGGTTTCCTTGTCTGCCTCGTTACCACTGTTCCACAGTTCACGGTTCAGTTCACCGATAGGATCCTTACCACCAATGGTAGTCAGGGAGTTTTCGATGTACCAACCACCAGGACCTTGGAAGGCATGGGAGAACAGTTTCACCCAAGGGAGATCTTCTCCTTCGGGAGCAGGAAGGAAACGAATAACAGCATATCCGTTACCACTTTTATCCATCTCTGGTTTCCACAGACGGTCATCGGCACCACCGCCGCCACCACCGTTTTGCTTCTCTACTTCTTTGACCAATTTCTGTGTCAGAGAACCAAGAGAGGATTGTTTCTTTAGATCTGAAAAAGACATTCGTATTTACCTGTAGTTTGTATTTGGCTTGTTGGTCAAGTTTGGGTGGGGGACCTGACCACCCCCGTATACTACACCCCTCAGAGGGACTCGTCAAGGTGTTTCCTCATATTATCTATAACGTTTGTCATGTTGGTAAAAACGTAAGACAGATCCACGTCAGCAGGGAATCCTAGTTGACGAGCAGAGGACATGATACTGTCCTTCATCAACTGAGCTTCAGGATCGTCAGAAAGACTCAGACGAGTGTACAGAACCTGTTGTTTCTTCAACAGGTCTTCCAACATTTCTACATGTTCTAACTTATCTTTGTTAGACATGGACGGAAATGAAAAGACATTCTTATAGATCTCCTCTTGGAGTTCTGCAATCTCTTTCATTTCTGTTTGGACTATTTCTGACTGAAAGAAACTCATTCTTCCTCTGTTGTTGGTAGTTCTGCTTCTGCGATAGTTTCTTGTTGATCGACACCTTCAATCTGTTCAAGGACATCAATAGCACCTTGAATTTTTAGATACATCTCACGACCATTCTCGAATTGTTGTTCGAGTTCAGCCTTTTGTTTTCTCAAATTTTCAAGCACACTAGCATTATCAAGTGCCATGGATAATAACCTCCTTAAGGATCGATTTGAATTTGAATACATCAATATGTATAAAGGAATCGTACTTGTCAATTCTCATCGACAAGAACTTCCAGATAGGATCATTTAGTCTCCTATCAAACTCGGTTTTGAATCCCAGAATCTTGTTCAAGATGACCAGAGATTCGAGTGATAAATTTTTTCCAAGATGTTCTCTTACAATATGAGGGTGTCTTGTCCCATCAATGTAGAACATCTCGTCAAACTTTTTATCTGAAAAGACATTTTCTATTTCTGTTCGAAACGTGTAAGATAAACTCTGAAGACGTTTTTTCCAGTTGGTATAATTTGTTTCCCCGTTTCTAACGATCTCACCAATCCACAGAGACTGAGGATCATCACAAGACACAAAATTACTAACGAAGAATTCAATAACTTCACTATCATCTTTCTGACGACTCAATTTTTCAAAGAAAAATCTATCCTTACGTTTATAGAAAGATTCTAAAGACGCACGAGATTTTCCTCCGTACCTATGATAGTCATAATTTTGCTTAGTGAAGTGATTTTTCAATCCAAGATAACTCTTGTAACAATCGAAGGGTTTCACTTTAGGAATCATAAAGGGAGTTTCGCATGAGATGTTCTCTTGAGGAGATTCAATTCCATTGCTTCGGCTTTGAGTTTCTCCTTCAATGGTTTAGATATTAACTTAGGAATAGACTCAATGTCAATATTGTTTTTCTCACAGAAGAAAACAATCGAGTCCATGTATTTCATGTCCTTGTTTTCTTTTGCAATCTTTTCAATCTCTTCAGAAAACGTCCTACTATTGTAGAACTTATTCTCGATGAGTTGTTCCACACTGAGTTCAGGTTTTGCCATATTCCTGTAATTTGAATTGAACAAACTCTCTAATATATTCGGTGAGAAGTTTGATGTACTTACTCTTGTCATACTGTTCATAAACGACGCATTCTCCATCCTCACAGGACATAATAATCACAAATTTTTTGACTGCAATACCAGTCATTTCATAGAGCATACAAGCATAAGCTGCACACTGTACATAATAATGTTGAATCCACTTTTCAGGTTTTGGTTTCTTGCTCGTTTTGAAGTCGATGATTGCAAGTTCACCTTCGTACTCTGCGATACAATCAACAGTCCCAGCAACTCCTAACTGGTTAGAGAACAATGACTGTTCGATTGCGTGAATGTTATCGATCTTGTCAAGAGTCGGTTTCGATTGTTTGAACAAATATTCAGACAACGGTTGTACACTCGGAAGTTTTTCATTCTTCATGTAGTGTTCGACCAAGGTGTGCATATCAGTACCACGACTGGTTGCTGCCTTGGTGATCTTGTTTGCTTCATCCACACCAACACGTTTTCTCCACTTAGTGAAGATCTCTCTGTTGTAATGACTGATAACAGACGTGATTGATACTAATTTTTTACCCTGAGGAGTATCATAGTATCTAACACCATCAATCGTCTCCCTTTCGAGAGACGGATAATCTATTTCAACATGATTGAACATTACATACCTAATTCAAGTTTAGCAATGATGTACTCTTTGACAAGTCCACTTCTGCAGATGTCTTCTGCTTCAAATTCAATTGTATCAAAGGATGGCATGTTAGTCAAGATACGCATAAAGTCTGCGATACCATTCCTTTCATTCTGTTTTGTCAAGTCGGACTGAGATGCGTCACCACAGAACATGATCTTTGAATGTTCACCGATACGAGTGATCATTGAATCAAGTTCATGGAAGTTGAGGTTCTGAAACTCGTCAACAATTACGATAACATTATCAAGTGTGGTACCACGGATGAATGAGGTAGACCAGAAGGAGATTGTACCCTGTGCCTTGAGGTTGTTATACAACATCTCAAACGATGCATCGTCTGGCATCTCGAACATGTATTTGACCATGTTCTTGTAAGGAATCTGATAAAGAGATGATTTATCTTCATGATCACCAGGGAGGAATCCAATCTCTCTAGTGGGTACAAGGGACCTGACGATGTAGATCTTTTCATATGGTGTCTTTGGATCTAAGACATCCATCAATGCATTGTAGAGAGTGATAAAGGTCTTACCAGTTCCAGCACATCCGTATGCAACCAAGTTCTGTTCTTGTTTATACTTATCAAAGAAAACCTGTTGGTTATCAGTGATAGGTTCAATTTTTTTAATGAAATCAAGATTGATTGGTTTCTTTCTCTTCATCATCTTATTAGACATTCCAAATGGAACTGGATTGGTACTACCAATACCTGCTTTCTTCTTTGCTGGCATAAAATTAATCGTAGTGTTTGAGGGTTGATCCTGGTTGTTTCTTAGCTTTACTGATCACGTCTTTCCATCCTGGATGTTTGGTGTAAAGTTTATTAAACATGTCACCAACCTCTACCCCCATGCCAGGAACATTGTCAGGGGTATAGTATCTTTCCCATTCAGGATTTTCTTCTTTCCACTTATCCCATTCATGAATACTCATTACAACATCTTTAGTTTCACCAGTTTCCTTGTGTTTTACAGGATACGTTGCCACATTAAATCTCCATTATCTGTGTGTATATTTATTACCAGTCCAGAGCCTCTGAAATGACAGGGAACTGTTCCTTGAAAATCTCCTTACAAGAGTTTGCAAGATCCATATGTTCTTTCTGAGTTCCGTTTGCTGACCTCAGGTCGATGTAATGAATCCAACTGCGAATTGAACCAGTCATGTACATCTTGGTTGGTGTTGCAAGAGGCAGTACAAAACGAGCACACTCTTTTGCGACACCTGCATCCAACATCTGATTGTAAAGATTGGATGCGGAACTAAACAGAGTTACCATCTGACGTTCCAGACGTTCAACAATTTCAGGATCAAGATCGTCAATACTATTCTGACGGTTCTTGGTGTCCTGTCGTCTCAGTTCAGGGAGTTCAATGTCGGATGACAGGAGATTAGTACTTGCATACCGTTGTGAGAACTCCTGGAAGGTGAACGAACGGTGCCGTAGGACTTGAGCTGCAAGACCACGAGTCGTCTCCATCTCCAGAGTCATGAACGCTTGTTCAAAGATACTCCAGTGTTGATGTTTAATACAATACTTTAAGAGACCAGCAAAGTTCTCATTGTCCTGATTGTTTGGATTAGACACACGCGCACAATACGCAATGTGTTGCTCAGCATCAGGAGTTACTGAGATTAGTTTCGCTTGATTCATGTTTCTTTTTTAAAACCTTTCGTTCTTTTTTCATCAGTTTAACATACTCTCTCTCACCTTGAGTAAAGAGTTCAGGATGTTTTAGGATGTACTTGATTGCTTTCTTTGTTTTCATGGTTGAAGTATGCGTTGAAATATGCAACGATTCCATTACTTAACTTGTTCCCTTGAGAGATCCAAGTGTCAACACACTCATAAATGTCTTTTGTAGAATATGATGTTTCGTTTATACGACCACTACCATACCTATTTAACAAAACTTTAAGACATTGTTCACGGAGTTTCATCCTCTCCTCCGTGTACCTCCAATCATCAGTTGTCGTCATCTTCGAATACCTCGTCGTAGTCGGCAAGTGGATAGTACTCATCATCAAAGTTCTCCCGCTTGTCCATGTATGCAGCAGGATCAGAATACACTTCGGACTCTAATGCGTCAAGAAGGAGTCTCAGGTTTCTGATGATAGCTTTAAGATTGTCTTTCTCCATAACAATAGATGTTGTTGTCCAGATATTATACCATAAAAAAAGAGGGGATCAACCCCCCTCTGTGTTTATTTGGAAAGAACTCTAATCTCTCCGTATATCAGTGAAAGGAATGCTACAGAACTTAGGGATACGATCCCAGCGATTTGTAGTGCTTCCATCTCACTTTACATACGTGCGACCACGATAGCAAAAAGTACCATGTACTTCATCACCATCCTGCTTGCAGGTGTACTCAACACCACGATATGCGGTGTTAGCAATTTGCGCATCGTGAAGAGCAGATGCCTTCTCGATTTGCTTCTTGATGAGATTTAAGGTGTTCATTTGTCTTACTCCTGAAATACTAGGGTGAAAATTAACCTTCTCTCGTTTCCGAGGATCCGTTTTTTCCCGTTCCTTCAGTCGTTTGCGTCCCAGTACCAATCACAACCTGGAGATGAATCCCTTACGGTTTCAACTAACTCAAGTTTTAGTTCATCATCTAGATACTTATTTGTTATAATCCGAAACATGACTGCATCAGATTGTTGGCAACTAAGTGTGGTATAAAGTAGAAATTCTACCATGGGATGAACGCTCCGTTCCGCGACTTACTTGCGACCCACCGAAGTGGGTTGAACGTAGGTCTAGTATAGACCATTGTAAGTATTTAGTCAAGTGGACCGTATTCTTCACCTTCCTTAATCAGTTCGGATACGTAGTCCTCTGTACCATCCATCGTCTTTACCTCAAAGATAGTTGACCTCTGGTACTTCTTGACCTTCTTATACTTTTTTAGAATTGCTTGAACTTGATCGGGATCCATATCGATCCCTTCAAATTTAACGTCAAACCCTTTCATTTCTTTTTCTTTTCTGAATTACCCCAAAGTTTTGGATTGATTCTACCCTCTGTCTGTGTCATGTTCTTGAAGTCATGACGATAGTTATCCCAGTAGTAATCAAAGATATCAACTTGTTTTGCAGCAGATACAATATCAAACTTGGTCATACCATCTTGTAGATACTCAACCAGATAGGCGGAGTAAGGAAGAGATCTATCATCTGCCAGAGAAGGATCACAATCTTGGTGAAGGAATTTAATATCTTTACTCAAGAGCGTCCACCCCACTGAATGTCAGGGTAGGCTTGTTCAACCACGTCACGACTGATCTTGAATCGAGATGCAAGAGCCTTGTCCTTCACCAGACACAGGATGTCAGCCTCATGAGGATGTAGACCCTCAAGGATCTGAATGAACATCGATTCCCTACGAGTCTTTGACAGACTATCATTACCACCTTTCACGAAGTGATAAAGATTCTTCCACTCTTTACGAAGTGAAGTGTGGTCTGTACCAACAGGAACTTCGTTCTTCTCATAAGGAACTTCACCCTCGGGAAGGAGGGAGATGACTGAATCGTCGAAGTTCCAGATGAGAAGTGCGGTCAATGCATCACACCTTTGTTCCTTCAGAACCTCAACCTTTTTTGCTTTGGATCTCTGTTTAGAAACCAACTCAAAGATCTCATGCACAAAGGGGTTGGGTGGTAATTTTGTTTTCACGGTGTAAGATTTTGTTGCCATGGTATCAGTGTAATATACTTAGTTGTGGGTGTCAATCCTCAGAATCAAAGTCCTCAAGGTTGTTTTCAAATCTGACAGCCAGGATGTCGTCTGGAATGACCATACCATTCTCATCAAACATTTCTGGATGTGTTGGGATAAGTGTTGAGTTCCTCTCGATTACATACTCCTTTAAAAGATATCCGATGACCCCTCCAACCAAAAGAAACATGATTGAAATGATCGAAGATAGTGTAAGTGTGACTGCTAACATCTTAGCCCTCCTTTTTTCTTATGTCAAACTGAATGTCTAAGAAAAAATGGAACTCTCTTCGAAAGAAGGAGACCATCTTTCCAAACCTTATCTGAAAAGTCTTTGGTGGTGTCCTCCTCTTTTTATTTCTGAGTAATAATTCAAACCCCCGATTCATTTTCGGAGATTCATTGTCATTATTTAGAGAGTCTTGGTTTTCTTCCTGGTCTTTTGTCATGTCGGTATCTTTCTGCATCCTCAATAATTTTCATGAGATAATTTTTTATTTTTCTTGCCTCTGGTTTACCAAGATGACCATAACCCTCACGTAATTGTTTGTGAATGTCGTCATTACCACCCTCTAGATACCCCTCAAGGTCCAGTACAAGGTTCTTTACCTCAGTGGCAGTACAACTCATCAGGAACTCATCTACGACCGTTCTAGAGACCTTACTACTCTTCAGGTATTCATACATGTTCAACATGTATCTACCTTCGAATACGTAATCTATCGTTTTTTCTACAACGTCGTAGAGTTCGTCCTTCATCAGACAAGTTTGTTTTCTCTGAGATATTTAACAGTTTCCGTACATCCGCCGAGTTTTTTTCCATCTACAAGAACTTGTGGGAAGGTTGCACCCTTACCAAACTCCTCATAAAATCCATCTTTGTTGAAATCTCTACCGAGTTTATACTCGACAAATCTCAACTCAGCAAGTTGTAATGCACCAATAACCTTAGTGCAATAAGGACAACCAATCTTTGAATAAACTGCGAAGTTGTTCATAATAGTATCAGGAATGGAATCGAGATTGTGATTAGTGTAATTAGGAATCCCCCCACTTGATTCATAAGCGGGGGGAATATACTGTGATCGTTCATTGATCCTTGGTGGATTTGTTCCACTCTTTGAATGATGACTGACAGTTTGGAGGTTCAGGATCTTTAATACCCTTGATCTTTTTCCACTTATTATACATGGCTTGAAGATGCCAGGAAGATGCCAAAGATACGGCTCCCTCCTCTAATCTTTTAAGATCTCTTGGGTCATTAGTATACTTTTTGTAGTCCTCTCTCCAAGACTTTGATTCATCTTTTGTCATATTATATATTAATATTAAAAAAGGAGGGTCATCCCCTCCAGTATATACTCTTCATGAGGTGGTGTCAACCAAAACCTTTTTGTGAACGAGCCTTATGTGGTGGATTGTTCACATCCAGGACTTCGATATGTGAAAGGAATACTTTTCGATTCCACCATATCTCATGAGCAGTTTGCCAATTGTCAACCACAATACTATCTCCATTCTTTCCTACAACTTTGTAGTGATGTCGATCATACAAACGATCAGAAGTCTGTGAGAAGTATTGTGGATCGTCAGGTTGAATAAGTTTCATTAAAGTGCGTTACCTCGTGGAAGAACTTCCTCTGGGAAGACAAAGTTCTCGTGTGGTTGGTCTACAGTTGCCATCCAGTTACGAAGACCTTCATTCAAGAGAATGTTCTTGGTGTAGAACGTCTCGAACTCTGGATCCTCTGCTGCTCTAATCTCCTGAGAAACAAAATCATAAGCACGAAGATTGAGTGCGAGACCAATAATACCAATGGAACTTGTCCAGAGACCCATAACAGGAACGAAAAGCATAAAGAAGTGAAGCCAACGCTTATTACTAAAAGCGATTCCGAAGATTTGAGACCAGAAACGGTTAGCTGTAACCATGGAGTACGTCTCTTCCTCTTGAGTCGAATCAAATGCTTTGAAAGTGTTTGCTTGTTCACCGTCTTGATACAAAGTATTCTCTACTGTAACACCATGAATCGCAGAAAGCAAGG
>MDSW01157917.1_pt1 | contig 10288 bp, 8 predicted proteins | sample 811171 | NCBI WGS metagenome assembly MDSW01 (sample SAMN05326641, study PRJNA326480) | marine metagenome | isolation source: seawater | place: Atlantic Ocean: North West | collected 2012 | reverse complement strand
TGACCATTTATCAATGATTTCAATTTCTTGAAAATTTCTTGCGTTTCTTATAGCATATTTTTTATAATTTCTATCGTTCATAATCTTCATAATGGTCTTTGAAATGTCTAAAAAATTGATCTTTTTTTTAAGAAATAAGTCAATTAATAACTCATTGGCAGCATTAATGATAATTGGGGTCGAAATAAATTCATTGGCTCTATCTTTTATTTTAAATATGGGAAAAATTTTTGTATTAACTTGAAAAAATTTTAAATTTTCGATTGGTGATTTTTTTTTATTTTCATTAATTTTATAAAACTGATTTATATCCAAATTTTTTTCAAAGATTGCGTTTGCTATAGGTATAACCATTGTTGTTTTATGATAAATAAATTTAATTAAACCGTTTTTTAATTCTAAAATTGCATGTACTAAAGAATTTGGATGGATCAGAACATCTAATTTTGATGATGGTATGTTAAATAGTTTTTGTGCTTCTATTATTTCTAATAATTTATTCATTAATGTTGCGGAGTCTATAGAGATTTTTTTACCCATTTTCCATTTAGGGTGTTTTAATGCAAGTTGTGGTGAAATGGATTTTAATTGATTTGGTTTATAATTTAAAAAAGGTCCACCTGAAGCTGTAAGATATATCTTTTTTATCTCTTTTAATTCATGATTGTCTAAAAGCTTTAAAATTGAAAAATGTTCAGAATCAATAGGTATAATTTTGGTTTTGTGTCTTTTTGCTTTTTTTTTTATTAAATCCCAACCACATATAATCGATTCTTTATTCGCAATTAAAATTTTTTTACTAATTGAAACCATTGAAATTGTTGGTTTGAGACCTGCTATGCCAGGAATAGAAGAAACCGTAATATTTGATCTTAAAAAACTTTTATTATTAAATTCATTAAATATTTTTGTTTTATTTTTTTTAAACTTTCTTTTTATTATAAGAAATGCCCTCCTGTCTGTAACAACAAAAACTTTCGGATTATACTTTTTAATTTGACTCGATATTAATCTAATATTTTTTTTTGCTGATAAAAGATTTATTGAAAATAATTTTTTCTTTTTATCAATAATTTTTAAAGTTGTAGATCCGATTGATCCTGTTGAACCTAGAATTGATATTTTTAATTTCATATACGTAAAATTAATAAAGTCAAAAAACCTACTGGAATTCCAAAAAATATTCCATCTAATCTATCTAGAACTCCTCCATGGCCCGGAAGAAAATTACCAGTATCTTTTACTTTCGCTTTTCTTTTTAAAAAAGAAAAAAATAAATCTCCCAATTGGCATGCAAACGAAATGAAAAAACTAAGGACAAAAATTTTAAAATTTAATTTGCCAGTAAAATAAAACATTAGAATTCCAATAACCAAGAACGTCAAAATAAAAGAACCTATAGAGCCAGATATTGTTTTCTTCGGACTAATTGAGGTTAATTTAGGACCTTTAAATATTTTACCAAATATATATCCTCCTATGTCGGATCCTATACATCCAAATAAAAATATAAATAAAAGTATTTTTATTTGAAAAAAAAATGAAAAATAAGAAAACAAAATACAAAATGTAGAAACAAAAATTATAAAAAGTGTTTTTGATATAAATTTAAATAAAAGGTTTTTTGTTATTTTTTGAATTAGATCAAAAAATTCTATTAATGACAAAACTCCGAAAACTAGTACCGAATACATTAAAATAAATTGATTTTGTATTAATAAGAAAATTAAAAATAGTAAAATTGATGATGTAAAAATTCTGTATTTAAATTCAGAAAGAATCATATTTCTCCAAAATTTCTTTTAATTTTTTTATACTCATTTAATATTTTATATAGATCTTTTGCATTAAAATCTGGCCATAATTTATTCAAAAAAAATAGTTCTGTATACGCCAGTTGCCAAAGCATAAAATTGCTTAATCGTTTATGTCCTCCAGTTCTAATTAATATATCTGGATCTGGGATATTTTTTGTATAAAGATTTCTTTCAAAATTTTTCAAAGTTGTTTTTTTTTTGATTTTTTTCGCAGCATTTAAAATTTCATCTTTTGAACCATAATTAATTGCTAAATTAATTAAAATTCTCTTATTTTTCTTTGTTAATTTAATTGTTTGATTTAATGTAGTCTTAATTTCTACAGGTAGTTTATGAATATTGCCGAATATATTTATTCTAAGGTCTTGTTTTAAAATATTTTTTATCTCTTTTGAAAAATAATTTTTTATTAATTTGAATAAAAAGTTTATCTCTTTTTTAGGACGTTTCCAATTCTCTGATGAAAAAACATAAAATGTAACAATTGGAATTTGTAATTTAATTGAACTTTTAACAATTTTTTTTACTGTCTCTATTCCTTGTAAATGACCAAAATTTCTTCCTTTACCTTTTTTAACTCCCCATCTACCATTGCCATCCATTATAAAGGCGACATGGTTTAGATTGTTCATATTTGAATTATCTCTTTTTCTTTATCTTGTAGGATTTTATCAACATCCTCGATATTCTTATCTGTCAATTTTTGAATAATTTTTTCAAATTTTTTATTTTCATCTTCTGAAATATTCTTATCTTTAAGTTTTTTTTTTAAGTCTTCATTGGCTTCTCTTCTAATATTTCTTATTGCAATTTTTCCTTTTTCTCCCATATTTTTTAAAATTTTAATAAATTCTTTCCTTCTTTCTTCCGTGAGATCTGGTATTCTTAATCTTAAAGTCTGGCCATCAACTTGTGGATTAATTCCAAGATCTGATTTTTGTATTGCGCTTTCTATTGAATTTACGTTTGCTTTATCCCAAACTTGCACTGAAATTAATCTTGCCTCAGGCACATTTATTGTAGCAAGTTGATCAATTGGCATTTGCTGTCCGTATACATCAACTTTTATTGTATCAAGCATATTTGTATTTGCTCGGCCCGTTCTTAATGTTGATATATCTTTTTTTAACGATTGAATGCTTTTATCCATTTTGGATGAATAATTTATTTCATTGAACTCTGTGCTCACTTTTTAAACCCCTTCTCCAACTTTATATCTTATAAAGTCTAGAACTTTTAACTGTTTCTCTGAGGAACTCTCTTTTAATACATCAGAAACTTTTTTTTTTGGATCCATTATCCATGCTTGGTTTAAAAGTGAGTTTTCATCTAAAAATTTAGATATTTTACCTTTTGAAATTTTTTCAACCATCTCTTTTGGTTTACCAGAATTTGTTATTTCTGCTTTTATTATTTCTAATTCTTTATCAACTATATTCTGATTGATATCTTTTTTATCTAACGCTAGTGGATTTAAAGCTGCAATATGCATTGCTACTTTATTTCCAATATCTTCATTTTTTTCTTTTTGAATTCCATCAAGTTTTACAATTGAAATAATCTTACCTATACCTTTTTCTAATGCGGAGTGAACATAATAAAAGTTTTTACCCTTTGTTTTATCAAAAAAGTTTGTTCGTCTAATTGATATTTTTTCTCCGATTTTTGCGATTAAATTAATCAGATTATCTTTAACTAGAATGCCATTTGACATTTTAGTGTCATTTATTTTATTTAAATCTCCTTTAGAATTAAAATTAATTTTAGATAACTCTTTGCAAAAATTTATAAAATCTTTATTTTTAGCTACAAAATCTGTTTCGCTATTAATTTCTATAATAGATACTTGGCCATTTTCTTCGTAAACAAGAGCTAAGCCTTCTGAAGCAGTCCTGTTCATTTTTTTTGATGCTTTAGCTATTCCATTTTTTCTTAAAAATTCAATCGATTTTTCAATATCTCCCTTAGATTCATCTAGGGCTTTTTTACAATCTTTAAAACCAACCCCAGTCATTTCTCTTAGCTTTTTGATATTATCTAATAAATCTTTGTTTGACATCCAACGACAATTTAAATTAATTTTTTTTAATTTTAGATGAATTTTCCTCAGTTTTTTCTTTAGAGTCTTTTATAAATTTTTCAGCATCCTTAATTGTATTCTTCAAAAGTTCGCAATATAAATTAATTGATCTTCTTGCGTCATCGTTTCCTGGAATGGGAAAATCTATACCAGTTGGATCTGAATTAGTGTCTAATACTGCTATAATTGGTATATTTAATTTTTTTGCTTCCGCTACTGCCAGTGACTCAATGTTTGTATCTATAATAAAGATTAAGTCTGGTGTTTTTTTCATCTCTGAAATACCTCCCAAAGATCTTTGAAGTTTTTCTTTCTCTTTACCAAATTTAAGTATTTCTTTTTTTGTAAATCCTAAATTTTCTTTTGAGAGCTGATCATCTAGTTTTTTTAGTCTTTTAATAGAGTTCTGTATTGTATTCCAATTTGTAAGCATCCCTCCTAGCCATCTATAGTTTACATAATATTGGCCTGTTTCCTTTGCCAAATCACTAACCTGCTCCGAAGCCTGTTTTTTTGTGGAAACAACTAAAAGTTTTCCACCGCTTGAAATTACTTTATGAACTTGAATTAATGCGCTTTTCAGAAAATCAACAGTTTGAGTTAAATCAATAATATGAATAGAATTTTTTTCACCAAAAATGAATTTTTTCATTTTAGGATTCCACCTCAATGTCTTGTGACCAAGGTGCACACCTGCTTCAAGTAATTGTTTTATGTCTACTTTAGGTACGTTCATATTTTTTCCGGTTAATCCACCACAGTAATTCCATTCACTGGACCGGTAGGGCAATGCCCTTTAAACTGTGTGCGAAATAAGCCACAGATATATACAATCAAACTGAAAAATCAACTGTCTAAACTGTTATTTTTTCAACGTATTTCTTAGATTTTAAGGCTCTGAGATGATTTAAGTCGAATTTTCTGTTTTCTTGTAACAAGTAAAGAGCTTCTTTATTTTTATCTTTAAACACTATATTAATTTCAGTTTCACCTTTATTAGATAATAATTCTCTTATTTCATCTAGATTGTAATTATCTTTTAGTTCAATTGTTACTTTCGAATAAGGCTTACTTATTACATCATATAAATTAAGAATCTTTTTTACATTTATTCTTTTTTTTTTCTTTATCCCCAGAAATTTTATCTTTTTGTAAAGTTAAAACAAAAGATTCTGACTCTTTTAGTTTATCTCTGTTTGAGACTAAAATCTCTGCAAATAAAAAGAGTTCAAATTCAGCTTGTTTGTCACTGAATTTAACAATTGCGTAAGGAGTTCCTTTTGCACTTTTTTTTTCTTGAATTGACATTATCGTACCTGCCACCAAACCTTCACTTAATTCATTCTCATAAAATTTGTTATATGAAATAATATTTAGTTGACTAAAAATCTCTTCAAATTCGTTTAAAGGATGATTTGTCAAATAAAATCCAATCGATTTGAATTCTTCGGATAAAAGCTCTTTTTGTTCCCATCGTGTAGCGGGTAAAAACTCAAAGCCTATTTGACTAATATGCTGGTCACTAAAAAGATTAGTTTGATGATTTTCTTTATCATCATTTATATTTTTAATTGTTTGTATAATTTTAGGTATTGAATTTAAAATTTTACCTCTATCGTTGTCAAATTCATCAAAAACGCCAGCTTTTACTAAACCCTCTAGTTGGAGTTTGTTCACATCTTTTACATTTACTCTATTAATAAAATCAATAAACGATTTAAAATTTCCATTGCTCTCTCTTTCATTAATTATATTTGTAATCGCTTCAAAACCAACATTTTTAATTGCTCCAAGACCATAAATAATTTTATTATTCATGGCCCTAAAATCTGAGAAACATTTATTAATTGAAGGTTTGACTATTTCAATTTTAAGCTTCTTTAATTCTTCAACAAATTCTCTCAATTTAGATGTGTTGGTGAGTTCTGTCGACATCGTCGCTGCTATGAAATCTTCTTTATGATATGTTTTTAAATAAGCAGTTTGATACGCAATTAAAGCATAAGCCGCGGCATGACTTTTATTAAAACCATATTGCGCAAAAGGTTCGATCTTTGTGAAAACAAAATTAGCAACATCTTTTGAAATACCATTTTTTAATGCTCCATTAATAAATCTTTCTTTTTGTTTATCTAATTCTGCTTTTTTCTTTTTTCCCATAGCTCTTCTCAAGATGTCTGCTTCACCGGCTGTAAAGCCCGCTAAAGTTTGAGCAATTTGCATTACTTGTTCTTGGTAAATAATGATACCATAGGTTGGTTTTAGTATTTCTTTTAAAGTTGGATGAATATAATCAGGTTCTTTTACTCCATTTTTACAATCGTTATAAATTGGAATATTGCTCATAGGGCCCGGTCTATATAAAGCAACCAATGCTATGATATCATCAAATTTATTAGGTTTCATTTGCTTAATTGCTTCTCTCATTCCTGCACTTTCAAGCTGAAATAATCCAGTTGTTTCTCCTGTTGAAAGCATAGAAAAAACTTTTTCATCGTTATGATTAATTTTACTTATATCTAAATCTATTTTTTTAAATTTTAATCTCTTTATAGTGTTATCAATAACAGTAAGAGTCTTTAAACCAAGTAAATCAAATTTAACTAATCCTGCATTCTCTGAGGAATACATGTCAAATTGTGTCGACGGCAAAGTTAAATTTGAACTATGGTCAATATACAATGGAAATTGATCAGCTAATTTATCTCCAGCAATCACTACTCCTGCAGCATGAGTTGCCATATTCCGATTTAATCCCTCTAATTTTAAAGAAAGTTCTAAAAGTTTTTTTACTTTAATATTATTTTTAATTTCCTCTTTAAATCGTGGTTCTCGATCAATAGACTCCTGTAGTGTAAGAGGCCTAGATGGATCAAATGGCACCATTTTACAAATTCTATCAACATGGCCATAAGAAAGTCCCAAAACACGACCAACATCTCTTAAAACCATTCTAGCTTTCAGCTTACCGAAAGTTATGATATGAGCAACTCCATTTTTATATTTGGCCTTTAAATATTCAAATACTTGATCTCTTTTTTCCTCGCAAAAATCAATATCGAAATCCGGCATAGATATTCTGTCAGGGTTTAAAAATCTTTCAAAGATTAAATCAAATTCAATCGGATCCAAATCCGTAATATCTAAACAGTAAGCTACTAGTGATCCAGCTCCAGAGCCTCTACCTGGGCCAACTGGTATCGAATTTTTTTTTGCCCATTTTATATAGTCAGAGACAATTAAAAAATAACTAGAGTAATTCATTGAATTAATAATGTTAATTTCATGCACTAATCTATCTTCATAAATTTCTTTTATTTGCTCTTTTGATTTAGTTTTATTTTTTTTTAGAATGAAATTTTCCAGTCTATATTCTAAACCTTTTTTTGCTAATTTTGATAATTCTTCCTCTGGAGAACTACTTTCTTTACTGGCTATTGAGGGCAAAATTGGTTTAGATTTTTTTGGTTTAAAATTAAATCTTAAATGAAAATTATAATTATTTTCTAATGCTTCAGGAATATCTGAATATAATTTTACTATCTCGTCTTGAGGTTTAAAAAAATGCTGATTGCTATATCTAAAGCGATGTTCGTCATCTACAAAATGTTTTTCTCCAATACAAATTAAAGCATCATGAGCTTCATACATGTCTTGATTTAAATAAAAAATCTCTTGAGTTGCTATTAATGGAAGACGTAAAGATTTTGAAATATTTAATAAATAATTTTCAAAGTTTTTTTCTTGAGGCTCATTGTGACGTTGAATTTCAACATATAATCGATTTTGGAAAGTATTTTTGAGTAAATTTAGTATCTGTTCTAAATCTTTAAGTTTATTTTTGAAAAAAAGTTTGCCAAAAAAGTTGGTATGATTACCGGTCAATAATATTAAGCCTTCACTATTGTCAGCAATCTCTTTTAAATTACAAGAAGGGTGAGTTGTTGAATTATTTTTCAAATAACTCAAAGAAGATAATTTAGTTAAATTTTTATATCCCTCTTCGTTTGTTGCGTATAATGTGATTTTTCCAATTATACCAGACTCATTCAAATTTATTTGAGTTCCAATAATTGGATGTGTGCCAGCTTTAGAAATTTTTTCTGAAAATTCTAAAGCGCCACATAAATTATAGCTGTCAGCTAAACCTATTGTTTTAATTTTTTTTGACTTACAATACTCAGCTAATTCATCAATCTTTATCGCACCTTCGCATATCGAATATTGGGTATGAATTTTGAAATGGTTAAAAGTCTTCTTATTTACGAGCATTAACTCGTTTTATATCACCATTGGAAATAAACAACTTGTAATCTGCCCTGTTAGCAAGTTCTCTATTATGAGTTGCAAAAATTATCGTTTTTTTTAATTTTTTTAATTTTAAAAAATAAGAAAAAATTTCTTTTGACGTTTGAAAATCTAAATTGCCAGTAGGTTCATCTGCTAAAATTAAATCTGTTTCAGCTATCAATGCTCTTGCAATTGCTACTCTTTGTTGCTCTCCACCAGAGAGTTCGTTTGGAAAATGCTGAGATCTATCAAAAATTTTAACTGCTTTAAGAATTTTTTGTGCTTCTTTTTTAGCATTTTCTAATTTTTCACCCTTAATAATTAACGGCATCATTACATTTTCGATAGCAGTAAAATCATTTAACAAATTATTGTCCTGAAAAATTATTGATATATTTTTTCTTCTAGTTTCATCTTTTTTTTCATCTGAAATTTTTTTTGTAAAAATATCATTTATCTTGACATCTCCTCGTGTGGGCTCGTCTAATAGGGCAAGTAAATGGAGTAATGAGGATTTTCCAGAACCAGAAGGGCCAACTAATGCAACAAGGTCTCCTTGTTTAATTTTCAAATTTAGGTTGTTAAATAATGTAATATTACCATCAAAGTGCTGATAAGTTTTTTTTAGGTTTACGGTTTCTAATAAAATTTTACTCATATTTTAATGCCCTAAATGTTTTCATTTTTGAGATATTTCTAGCTGGAATATACGAAGCTATAGCTGAAACTAATAATGAAAGGATAAAAATTACAACTATCGAGTATAAACTTATCTCACTTGGTAACTTTTCTAAAAAATATATATCACTTGGAAATATTTCTAAATTAAAGACTGTTGAAAGAAATATTCTTATTTTTTCAATATTTTTTGAGATTATAATTCCTAAAATAATCCCTGATATTGTAGCAGAGAAACCTATTGTAAAACCTGTTAAAAAAAAAGATTTTTGTATTGAAGTATTATTAAGGCCTAAAGTTTTTAAAATAGCAATCTCTTTGGTTTTATTTTTTATTAATATTGTGAGACCTGAAATAATATTAAATGCAGCTACGATAATAATTAATGTTAGTATTATAAACATGACATTTCTCTCAACTTTAAGAGCACTAAAAAAAGACTTGTTTAAGTCTGACCAAGTATAAATAAAAAAATTTTGGTTAAATTTTTCAATTTCTTTTTTATACTTATTAGCCTTTAATGGATCATTTAAATAAATTTCTAAGTTTTGATCTTTGGCATCTTTATCAAAAATTGATAAAGCATCTTCTATATTTAAAAAAATGATATTCTGATCAAATTCGACAAATCCAGTATTAAATATTCCCGCTATATTAAAATTTTCTTGCTTTGGTAAACTTCCAAGTGGTGTCGCTACGAAAGCGGATGACATTAAATTTATCTTATCACCCTCATTTAAATCAAGATTAAAAGCAAGTTCAGAACCAATGAAAACATTATTTTTTTTAAAATTTTTAATATCACCACTAACCATATTATTTTCAAAAAATTCTTTTATTTTTTTTTCTTTATAATTTATACCTTTAAAAATTATACCCTTTGCTTTATCGTTAATTATTATTATACCTTCACCTGAATAAGTTTTGCTTATAGAAATGTCTTTAAATCTTTTTTTTAATTTTAAAATGAAATTTTCATTAATAATAAAACTATTTGGTTGTACCACAATATGAGGGTTTAAACCTAAAATTTTATTTGTAAGATCGATTTTAAAACCATTCATCACTGACATTACAATAATTAAAATTGCAACTCCAAGCATAATACCTAGGAAAGAAAAAATAGAAATAATTTTTAAAAAACCTTCTTTTTTTTTAGGTTTGAGATTTCTTAATGAAATTAGTCTTTCTACTTTTGTGAACAAAATGTTATCTTTTAAGTTTAGATTTTATATCTTCTAGACTTAACATTTCACTTTCCGAGTTTAATTCTTTAAACTCAAATTTATTTAATTCAGATTTTGATCCAATAATAATTTGGAAAGGGATGCCTATTAAGTCATGTTTTTTAAATTTATTTGACATATTCTCATCAACATCATCCAACAATACGTCAATATTTTGTTTTTTTAATTCTTGATAT
>MDSW01098279.1_pt1 | contig 10288 bp, 14 predicted proteins | sample 811171 | NCBI WGS metagenome assembly MDSW01 (sample SAMN05326641, study PRJNA326480) | marine metagenome | isolation source: seawater | place: Atlantic Ocean: North West | collected 2012 | reverse complement strand
GGAGCTGACTCAAATTGGAAGTCGATGGTGAACCCTCACCGAATAATCATTGAGGGTGTTCCCTGCCACTGGGCCGGCAATTGCCCTGAGCTGTTGAGAAGGGATGGAGTATTGATTGCTTGATCAGCGAACCTGATCACTGACCTGTTGCTGCGAAGCAAAGCGCATGGCCCAGCTGCGTGCCAAAAGACTGGCCAAAGCTGCACCAACAGCGAGAAAGCCAAGTAAAACCTGCTCGATCGACATGGGATAGCTGGTATTTAGTGGGTTATAACGAAAAAATCACTGTGGCGCGGTTGCTACTTCCCCAAACCAACACCAATGTCCTTTCAGCTGCTGCTGTCCTTCAGTTCTGGTTTGAGGACTGTCGTCCCTGGCAGTGGTTCCGCCAGCGTGATTCCTTTGATGCCTTGATCAATGAACGGTTTGGTGTCCTCGTAGAGATGGCCCTCAACGGAGGGCTTGGCCACTGGGAACAGCAACCTGAACAAGCCCTGGCCTTGGTATTGCTGCTGGATCAATTCACGCGCCAGGTCTTTCGCGGCCATCAACGCGCTTATGAGGGCGACACCAGAGCACTGCAACTCAGCCAGCAGGCCCTCGCAAGCGGCTGGATAGCAGCCGAACCACAACGACCGCGCCGTCAGTTTTGGCTCATGCCCATGCTGCACAGCGAAGACAGGGCAATCGTGGAGCAGGCCATCCCCCTGTTGGAGCATTACGCCGATACAGCCACCGCCGATGTCGCCAGAGCCAACCTGCAGGAATTGCAGAGCCATGGTCACTACCGGCGCCGTCAGCGTTGAATCCACCTCAGCGTTTGCTGCACCGCTTGCTGCCATTGACCCACTTCAAATTGATGGCGATGGCCATGGCCAGGCAGCAGAAAGGCCACATCAAGGAGTTGCAACTTCTTGAGTGAACGAATCTGTTCTGCAAAATCCCACCAGCAGTACTGCTTGGAGCAGACCAGGACGTCCTGCTCAGCGTTCCACCAAAGGTGATCACCACTAAAGAGGACACAGCGGCTTTCACCCAGCACCGCGCACAGTGAACCGGCCGTGTGACCAGGCGTGGGAATCAGCTGCAGGTCTGGGGCAATGGTTTCAGCAGCACAACCGCTCAAATGCAGCTCCGCCTCTGGAGCCGCATCGGCATCAGCTTGATGAATCCAACGCCGAGCACCAAAGGCCTTGGCCCAGCGCTGGTGATCGGCCACGTCATCGCGGTGCGTCAACACGATCAGGCTCAAGCCACCCATCGCCTCAATGCGGCGCGCCAATGGCGCACTCCAGCGCGGCACATCGATGAGCACATTGCCTTGAGGCCGCTGAATCAACCAACTGCGGGCCCCAAAGCTCTTACGCGAAGCCCAGCCGCAGTAGTAAATCTCACCAGCACTGTGGTTGGTGACCAACGCAGGAAACCCCTGGGAGGGGGTTTGCTTCAGCAGCTCAGCACTGGTTTCAATCGCAGCAACCGGGCAGGCCTGCAGCGCCAAAAGGGCCTGGCGTTGTGCTGCAACACCGTCCGGTTGGCGGCGCACAAAGGCCGTTTCAGCAGCAGAGCCGTAATGCTCAGGATCAAAGGTCCAGCAAGTGCCGCAGTCAATGCAGCGTTCATTGACGAAAAACGGTCCCGGAACGTTCCCAGTGACAGCACGGTCCATAAGGCCATGCTGACAACCCTGCGATCAGGCTGCCTGTTGATTAACGACGCGGCAGCTCTGATCAGCCACCGGCCAGACCAAACAACCTTCAGCGATCAACTCCTGACGCGCGCGCTCGAGGTCTTCAACGGGAATGTCAACCGCGCGGGAAATACCTTGGCGAAATGTATGCAAACGAACTAAATCAGACATGGCTAAAGCGGCGCGTTGCAGAGGGTTTACCGGGCCCGCTACGACGGGGCAAGCCCGCCTGTTTTCACCCCCTGACATGCAGCACCTGGATCCACCAATTTGCGGGAACAACGAGGCGATCCAGGCGACTGTGCTGCAGCGAGGAAATCACTGGCTGCAACACAGCAACCTTGATCTGCAACAGCTCAACTCGGCATTTGCCTGCGCCCTGCACATGCACCAACCGACGGTGCCAGCAGGTCCAGCTGGCGCCTACATCTCCCATCTTCAGTTCATGGCTGAACATCAAGGTGAGGGCGACAACCACAACGCCGAGCCCTTTGCCCAGTGCTATCGGCGTTTAGCTGATCTGTTGCCACAACTCATCAGCGAGGGTTGCAACCCGCGGGTGATGCTTGATTACTCCGGCAATCTGCTCTGGGGAGTCGGGCAGATGGGCCGAACCGACATCACCAGTGCACTGACTTTGTTGGCCACCGACACCCAGATGCAACGGCATGTCGAGTGGCTGGGCACGTTCTGGAGCCATGCCGTAGCGCCATCGACACCGATCCCTGATCTACCTCTACAGATCAGTGCCTGGCAGCACCAGTTCCTTCATCTCTTTGGCAGTGAAGCCTTGGCACGGGTCAAAGGGTTTTCCCTGCCAGAGATGCACCTTCCCAATCACCCTGACACCCTGTACGCCCTGATCGAGGCTTTGATCGAGGCTGGCTACCGCTGGCTTCTAGTGCAGGAGCACAGTGTCGAAAGACGCGATGGCTCACCGTTGCCTCAGGAGCAGAAATATCTGCCAAACCGACTGGTGGCGCGCAACAGCCATGGCGATGAGCTCAGCCTCACCGCTTTGATCAAAACCCAGGGCTCAGACACCAAGTTGGTGGGCCAAATGCAGCCCTGCTACGAAGCCCTCAGTCTGGGGCGCCAGTCACTTGGCAATCGGCAGGTACCCTCCCTTGTCGCCCAGATCGCCGATGGAGAAAACGGCGGCGTGATGATGAACGAATTCCCTGCCGCTTTTGAGCAGGCCAACCGCCGCATGCGGGATGGAGGTCCCAGCACGGCCGCCATCAATGGCAGCGAGTACCTCGAAATGCTCGAGGCTTCTGGCCTTGAGCCGAATGACTACCCGCCCGTCCAGGCGGTGGGCCAAGCCCGCTTGTTTGAGCAACTAGGCGAAGCCCAAGGCCCCGACGCCGTAAGCCAAGCCATCGCAACATTGCGAGCTAGCGATGGTGGCTTTGCGATGGAAGGAGCCTCCTGGACCAACAGCATCAGCTGGGTGGAGGGCTACACCAACGTGCTGGAGCCAATGAAGCAGCTCAGCGCGCAATTTCATCGCCGTTTCGCTGACCAAGACACCAGCAGCAGTGCTTACCACCAAGGGCTCCTCCACCTGCTGCTGCTCGAAACCAGCTGTTTCCGCTACTGGGGGCAGGGCACCTGGACCGAGTACGCCCAAACCATCTTTGCCCGCGGCGAGGCCTCAATGGCCCATGGAGCAAGGCTCTAACCGCCGTAGTTCCAACCGGTGCTGCTGAGCTCAAGGGCAGCAGCATCACGGTGCAGCAAAGCACTCTTGACCTCTCCAACAAACACGGTGTGGTCCCCATGGGCCAGCTGACCCACCACGGCACACTCCACCCCACCAAGGCCGTCATCAAGGATCGGCAAGCCGTGTTCGCCAAGTTTGTAGGGGGCTGCTTCAAAGCGTCCGCCGACGCCTTGCTGCGGTTTGAAAAACACAGCCGCCAAATCCTTCTGGTCAGCCGCCAGGACGTTGAGCGAAAACTTACCGCTGCGTTGGATCATCCCGTTGCTGGTGCTGTCAGCCCGCACCGCCATCACCACCAACGGCGGCTCAAACGATCCCTGGGTGACCCAGCTAGCCGTGAAGCCATTGACAACATCACCCTCCGCCACGCCACAGATGAACAGACCGTGGGGAATCTTGCGCAGCAGTACTTTCTTGGCGTCAGCGTCCAGGCTCATGGCACAGGTGAGATCTGCCTTGATCCTGGCAGCTCAAGCATGCACTGCTTCTGCAATGAGCAGATCCAGCGCTTCACGCCGGGCGCTGAGGTAACGCACCGGACAGGTGCGCTCCAATTGCAGCCGTTTGAGGCGTTCACGTTGCAAAGGGTCGGCCACAGCAATCAACACCTGACGGCCCTGCTTGCCGGCATCACGACACAGGGAATCAATCGCCAATGAGGCGGTCACACCTAGGTAGCTGACAGCACTGAGATCCAACAGGATCGTTCGGTAGGCCGCTGAAACATTGAGCAGCTGCGTTAGGTAGCGGCTTGCGCCAAAACTCAAGGGACCCTGGAGGCTGAGCAGCACCACATCACTGCCGAGGCGCTCCAGCAGATCCTGTTCCTCCTGGTTGAGGTTGTCGTAGTGATGGCCGCCCTCAAAGCGCTGGGTCTTGCGCTCCAGTGCGGAGGTCAATCCCTTAATGGTCAAAACATTGGCCACGAAGACCCCCACCACCACGGCGGTCACCAGGTCCCAGAAGATCGTCAACAGCAACACCAGCCACATCAAAGCGGTGGCACGGGCGGAGAGTCTTGGTGCGCGGCGTAGGAAATTCCAATCGATGATCTCGATGCCGACATTGACCAGGATTCCAGCCAGCACGGCCATTGGAATCACTGAGGCCAAACCACCGGCACCAAGGGTGACCACCAGCAGCACCAGCGAATGCACCACGCCAGAGAGCGGCGTGCGGCCTCCGGCTTGCACATTGGTCACCGTGCGCATGGTGGCCCCAGCACCGGGCAGGCCCCCCAACAGAGCGGCGCCCATGTTGCCCAGGCCCTGACCAATCAACTCGCGATCAGAGTTGTGCTGCGTCCGGGTGATGTTGTCGGCCACCAGCGAGGTGAGCAGAGAATCAATCGAACCCAGCACCGCCAAGGTCAGCGCATAGCCGCCGAGCATGCGCAGATCACCAAAGGCCAATTGCGGCAGCTGTAGTTGCGGGAAGCCCTGGGGGATAGCACCCAGTCGCGGCAGCGCGTCAATGGGCAACAGCAGGCTCAGGGCTGTCACCCCCACCAGGGCCACCAAGGGCGAGGGCAACACGCTGTTGAAGCGTTTGGGATAAAGGCGCACCACCGCAAAGGTGAGCGCTCCAATCAGCAAGGCAAACGGGTTGAAATTCGTTATCTCCTGCCCAATGCCGCTCAAGATCCCGGGAACCGATCCCCCGAGATCCAGACCCATCAGCACGGGCAGCTGCAGAACCAGCACTATCCCGCCAATCCCCGACATGAAGCCGGAAATCACCGAATAGGGCATCTGAACGATGTATTGACCCAAGCGCAGCAGCCCAAAGACCACCTGAAACAGGCCGGCCACCAGAGCCACGGTGAAAGCCAGTGCCAGCCCAGCACCAGGCCCATAGCGCTGCACCATCGTGGCGATGATGCCAGCCATGATCACCGTCATCGGGCCGGTGGGTCCTGACACCTGGGCTGGCGTACCACCCAAAGGGGCCGCGATAAGCCCCAGGGCTATGGCACCCCACAAGCCGGCAATGGCGCCCGCACCCGAGGTGGCCCCGAAAGCCATGGCCAAAGGCAGAGCCACAACCGCTGTGGTCAATCCGCCTGTGACATCACCGCGCCAATTACTCAGCCACGTGTCTTGCCACAGACGGCTAGCGCGACGGCCGCGCAGCTCGGGTGGCTCTTGAAAAGGGGAGCGCAAGGCTGACTCACCAGTAAATGAATCCTGGCGATGCCTGCCCGCAGGTGGCAAGGACTAACTGATCTCTCCAGTCTTTAGGTATTGATTTGGTATCAACGACGACGAATTAGCGGGAGTTGCTCGTCAAGCCCGCTGGATTCAGTTGGTTCCCTGTGGCTGCACCACTGTTGAAATTCAGCAAGCCCATCGCAATCTGGCTAGCTGCGACCACGAAGAGGGAAACAGACAAGAACTGCTGAACGCGGTTCATGGGAGGACTGCCTTGCAAACTCAAATTAGGAAGTCTTCCCTCTGACGCAAGAAAAATCTGTCCTGTGCCAGACGAGACTCATTTACTCAAAGGGAATCTGGCCAGACCGATTGGCAGCCAGGATCACGCTTTAGCGCCGCTGTTTTGGCCTGAACGGTGGCTTGATGCCCCAGATCTTTGCCAATCAACAGGACCAAACGCCGGAGCGCCTTGGTGGCATTTTCAGGCTCAAGCCACCCGAGGCCGTAATAGGTGCAGGTGGCCTGCAACCAACCCTGAGCTTGGCCCTCCAGGCTGATCTGCAACCTGTCAAAGCCCGGCATGGCCGCTGCTGGTGAGGTGATCAACAGGCTGGCTGCAGCGGCACGCAACACAAACAGGCGCACAGGGCAGCAGCAAGTGGGCGCATCATGCCGGCACTTTTACTGAGCCGAAAGCCCCTAGCGATGGGTGGCCGCAAACAAGCGATCGATGTACATGCGCGTGCTGCGGTTCGCCAAGCGGATATCGCGAAAGAAGACGGCATAACAGCCGATCAACAGTGTCATTGAAAGAAAAAAACCTGCAGCCACCAGAACGTTGAAGTTGAGCGGCAGCGTCACATCCAAAAAGGTGACAATCACCAGCGCACACATGGCGATCGCCGAGCTAAGGGCGAGCCGTGTGGCATTACCCAACAACCGGTACCGAGCCAGCATCAAAGCCATGGCTTGATTCAGCAGCTCCTGATCGCCTTCGATCAAGGAGATTTCTCTCATCTGTTCAAACACCCGCACATGGCGTGCGATCAGGGCGTTCAACGTGGCTCCAATCGCCGCCAAAACGAAGGCTGGTGCGGTGGATTGATGCACGGCATCCGCAATGCTCTCCATGCGAATCCAGGCCCCACAACGCCGTCACAGGATTGCGACAAAAAGGCTCGGCTGCATGGTTTGCCAAGGTCAGCAGCGGCCAGGCTGCCGGTGAATCGTTATGGTCAAAAGGTGTATTGACCTCAGCCGTGTTCCGCTTCCTCTGCGCAACCTTTGCTCTGGCTGCCTTGCTGCTGCCGATCTCGGTCAGTGCCCATGCGAACCATGACGCCAGCGATGAAGTTGGCGTGCAGCACCAGCACTGAGCTTTCAGAGCCTTTTACAAACCAAGGTTGTCCAACAGTTCCTGTTGGCTCTTCCTGCCAAGAATCCCGTGAGCGGCCAGGGCTCCACTGGCTGCAACCGGTGGTATGCCTATGCCTGGGAAGGTGCTGGAACCACACATCCAGAATTTTTTGATCGGTGTAGTGACACCAGGGAAAAGACCCTCATTGGCTGGCAAAGCAGGGCCATAGCTGCCGTTGTGAACATTGAGGAAACGCCGGTGCGTTAGCGGCGTTCCTTCCATCACCACATCGCAACGCTGACGAATGTCGGGGATGCGCTGCTCAAGGACCTGCCAGAACACCTGGCAGCGTTCGCTGCGCAGCTGCTGGTAGGCCGGGCTGTCGCGCTCAAGGTCCTGCCATAGATCCCAAGGCTCGTTGGCCGGTGTGTAGGCATGCAGCACATGGCGTCCTGCAGGAGCCATCGCGGGATCAAGCACCGACGGAATCGAGACCACCACGGCATTGCGTTCAGCCGTGATGCCTCGCTCCCAATCGCCCACCCAAACCGTGTGAATGGGTAGGTCATCGAGACCGGTGGCATCAAATCCCAAATGCAAATGCAAAAACGAGCCACAGGCTGGTGTTGCCCCGCGCTGCCGTTGCCAACGCTGGGCCACACCATCGGGGAGAAGTTTGAGCGTGCTCCAGACATCGGCATTACTCACCACATGCTCAGCGTGGATCTGCTCACCGCTCTCGAGTTCAACACCAATGGCTCGATCTCCCTCCAGCAGCACCCGCCTGACCCGGCTGCGCAGGCGCAATTCACCGCCATGGGATTCCAAGCCTCGCACCAAAGCCATGACGACAGCCTTGCTGCCACCTTTGGGGAAATCCAGGCAGGCATCGGGCTCAAACCACTGGCCAAACAGGGTTGCCATTGCCGCAGCATTGGTGCCCTCCATGGGCAGACCACTGATCAGAAAGCAGAGCAGATCAACCCAATGGCGCAAAAAAGGATCACTGAGGTGTTGATTCACCAAGGGGCCGAAGGCACCGCCGAGATGGCGCATGGCTCCCAAGTGCGGCAGCAACTGCCCGCCTCGCCGCAACAGCTGGGCCATCACATCGGCGCCAGGGCGCAGAGCTAGCAAAGGCAAGGCATCAGCAGCGGCTGCAATTGGCTGCAGCACCTGCATAAATCGCTGCCATTCAGCCACCGCCCCTGGGCCTCGAAGTTGCTGCACAACAGCCTCGAAATCGGCATTGCCGACCCCAATGCGGAGATGGCCTTCGGGAAAGAGCACATCCCAATCCCGGTACTCGATGACCTCCAGCTCTTGACCGAGGGCGCGCAAAATCTGAGTCAGTGGATTGCTGCTGGGCCAACGGCCTAGTCCGCTCCACAACGAGGGACCGGACTCGTAGTGATAGGTCTTCCCAAAGCCGTGGGCCGCACCACCGGGTTTGCTGTGGGCCTCTAAGACCAGCACTTGCTGGCCGCCTCGGGCCAACAGGCCACCACAGCACAGGCCGCCGATCCCGCTACCAATCACGATCACGCCGGTTTTACTGGCCACGGTGTTCCGCGAGGATGCCGCCAGATTGGCGCCTCCAGGCCGCATCCGTGAAGAAGCAGGAACGCGTTGAAACGATCATCCAGCGGCTGAACGCCCAGTACCCCGAGACGCCGATCCCTTTGGATCACAGCGATGCCTTCACGCTGCTGATCGCCGTCCTTCTCAGTGCCCAGTGCACAGACAAGAAGGTCAATGAGGTCACACCCGCGTTGTTCGCAGCTGGCCCTAACCCTGTCGCCATGGCCTCGTTGTCAGAGGAGGAAATCCTTAGCCTCATCAGGCAATTGGGATTAGCGAAAACCAAGGCCAAGAACGTCAAGCGCCTGGCTGAACTGCTGCTGGAACGCCATGGAGGAGAGGTACCAGCCAGCTTTGAAGCCCTTGAAGCCCTGCCTGGCGTGGGCCACAAAACAGCCAGCGTTGTGATGTCACAAGCCTTTGGCGTTCCGGCATTTCCAGTGGACACCCACATTCATCGGCTTGCTCAACGTTGGGGCCTGAGCAATGGGGACAGCGTGGAACAAACCGAAGCCGACCTCAAACGGCTCTTCCCTCGAGACGATTGGAACCGGCTACACCTTCAGATCATCTTCTGGGGCCGGGAGTTCTGCACGGCCCGTGGATGCGATGGTCGCCAATGCTCCATGTGCACCACGCTCTATCCGAACCGGCGCAAGCCAGTGATCTGGCGCAAACCCTGATCGCGATGGCGTCCAACTCTCGCCAGAATCTTCGTGCTTCGTCCCAATGCTGATGTTGCTTCCCTGCCCGCTGACCCCGCTGCTGGCTGCCAAGGTGGCTGGACTCAAAGCGACCGTTGGCCTGCTTTTGATCCTTTTGATCAAGAGCCACCTTCTGCGCGTGAAAATGTCGTTTCTAGGCAGCGTGCTTGGGTTGGTGTTCACCCTCAGCTTTTTGGTCGCCAGTGGCGCTCTAGTCGTGATCACAGCTGGTGCGGTCGCCTGGGGTCTGCAGCAACGCCGCAGCGCAACGGCCTAAGTCAAGGCACCACCCGAACAATGTCGCCTTCTTTGACCATCTCAAAGAGGGCAACGGCGTCTTGATTGCGCAATCGCACGCACCCAAACGTTGCTGCTTGGCCAATGCTTTCGGTCTTGCCGGTGCCGTGGAAGCCGATTTCACGACAAGTTTCAGCTTCAAAGCGTGGCGGCCTGCGGTCGGTGGAGCTGCGCTGACCACAGCGAAACCAAAAGCCGATCCAACGGGTTCCCAATGGCCCTGTCGCTGAAGCTTCCACCTGGCGCTTTCGCCAGGGACTGCTCCAAACAGGATCCTTTTCAAGGCGATGCACCCGATGAGTGCCCAGCGGCGTTGGATTGGACGTCCGGCCAACCGCTACCGGATATCTGGCAATCTGCCGGCCGTTTTGAATCACCTGGAGTTGACGCTTACTGCGTTCCAGCACTAACTCGGTGGGCTGCCAGGGCAGGGCCGCCGCCAGCAATGAGGTGAGCATGGCCAACACGGCGACAACAATCGTGATGCGGTGGATTGTCTTGGCTCAGCTGGGTGGATGCGCTGAGATCCCTCTGAGAAATTCCTTCAAGGAATGACTAACAGGACCTAGAGAAGCGAGCGCTCATCACTATCAAGCGGTTGCCATAGCTACCAAAAAAGCGACCAAGCCCGCCCCATGCAACTCCTCTCAGCTTTGGCTTTTACAACCCTGCTGGCACTGTCCATGGCTGCACCTGTCAGTGCTGGCGTCAAGGTCAAAAACGGCAACGGCGGCTCGGTCAACGTCAACCGTGGCGGCGTCAAGGTTCAAGGCGGAGGGG
>MDSW01082640.1_pt1 | contig 10288 bp, 7 predicted proteins | sample 811171 | NCBI WGS metagenome assembly MDSW01 (sample SAMN05326641, study PRJNA326480) | marine metagenome | isolation source: seawater | place: Atlantic Ocean: North West | collected 2012 | reverse complement strand
CTCGTCATTCCCGCGCAAGCGGGAATCCAGCACCAGACCAAACGAGCAACACCCCTGTCACATGCGCTATATATAGTGAAAGCCTTTCACCCACAGCAGCAGGTACGCCATGCCCAGTCCCTTGTCACGCCGCAATTTCCTCGGCCGCAGCGCGCTGGCGGGGATCGCCCTCGCCACGCCCCTGTCCAACCTCCTGTCGCGCCAGGCGCACGCCGCCGGGGAACTGGTGCGCAGCCCCTATGGCGACCCGGTGCCGACCGCCGACGCCACCACCGGCCTGCCGCTGCTGCGCCTGCCGCCGGGTTTCAGCTACAGCAGTCTCGGCTGGACCGGCGACCCGATGGTCGACGGCAGCCTCACCCCGGGGCGGCACGACGGCATGGCCGTGGTGGCGCAGGGCAACGGCGGCGTGCTGGTCGTACGCAACCACGAGGTGGGTATCGACACGCCGCTGGGCTCGGCGAGTACCCCCATCTATGACGATTTCAGCATCGAGGGCCTGCTGCCGGGTCTGGGCGGCGGCACCACCACCCTGGCTTTTCGCGACGGCCAGCACGTCGCCACCTTTGCCTCCCTGGCCGGTACCACCGCCAACTGCGCCGGCGGACCCACGCCCTGGGGTTCCTGGCTCACCTGCGAGGAAGCGATCGTGCGCGGCAGCGTGATCGGCGCCCGCGACCATGGCTACGTGTTCGAGGTGCCGGCGCTGGCGCGCGCCTCGGCGGTGCCCATCGTCGACATGGGCCTGATGAAGCACGAGGCGGTGGCGCTGGACCCGAACACGGGCATCGCCTACCTCACCGAGGACAACGGCAACACCTCCGGCTTCTACCGCTACCTGCCCCACGACAGCTCCAGCCGGCTCGGTTCCCTGGAGGCCGGCGGCACCCTGCAAATGCTCAAGGTCGCCGGGGTGGACAATGCGGACCTGGCGGACGTGTCCGCCGGCGACATCTTCGGCGTGGAGTGGGTGACCATCGCCGAACCCGACGCGGACCCGGACGGCCTGGTACCCGCCGCGCCGGGTTTCCCGGCCACCAACGGCGTGGGGCGCTCCGGCCCCTACCGCCAGGGCGAGGCCCTGGGTGCGGCGCGCTTCAAGCGCGGCGAAGGCTGCTGGTGGGGCAACGACGCGATCTATTTCATCGACACCAGCGGCGGTCCCGCCGGCAAGGGTGTGGTGTGGGTGTATGTGCCAGCCTACGAGGCGATGGCGGCACTCTACGTGTCGCCGGCGGACGTGCACGCGGACAACCCGGACAACATCACCGTGAGCCCGCGCGGCGGCCTGGTGGTGTGCGAGGACGGCGGCGGCCACACGGCCCCGGGCGGCGACTACCACGGCACGCGCATGATCGGCCTGAACCGGCACGGTTACGCCTTCGGCTTCGCCGAGAACAACGTGGTCATCGACGGCCCGCTGTCCGGGCGCCCGGCGATCAGCGCGGGGGACTACCGCGGCAGCGAGTTCGCCGGCGCCTGCTTCGACCGCACCGGCCGGACCCTGTACGTGAACATCCAGACCCCGGGAATCACCTTCGCCATCACCGGCCCCTGGGAGCGCGGGCCGCTGTAACAGGCCGCACGCGCACGCGCGGCGTCGCGCGCGCTGTGCTACTGTCGGCCTGCCAATACCAATAAGAGCCGACTGACACCATGCGCAAGATCGCCCTCGTACTGCTGGCGCTGTGCGCGCTGGCCGCTTGCGGCCCCGCGGACAGCGGCGCCCCCGACCAGCGCGCTGCGCTGGACCCCGCACTGCTGCAGACCCTGCCCGCCGCGCGCGCCGGACAGGTGCTGATCTACGGCGCCTACGGCTTTACCGGCGCCGGCATCAGCCGCCTGGCCGCCGACTACGGCATCGCCCCGGTGCTGGCCGGGCGCAACCCGGAGAAGCTGCAGGCGCTGGCCGACGAGCTGGGTTACGCCTACATTCCGCTGACGCTGGACAGGCACGACGACCTGGTGCGCGTGCTGTCGCATTTCGAGCTGGTGATGCACGTTGCCGGCCCCTATACCTACACCGCCGAGCCCATGCTCGACGCGGCGCTGGAAGCCGGTACCCACTACGTGGACATCACCGGCGAGATGCACGTCATCCAGGCGCAGCTCGCGCGCCACGCGCAGTTCGCCGCGGCGAATATCATGCTCATGCCCGCGGTGGGTTTCGACGTGGTGCCCACAGACTGCCTCAACCTGTACGTGGCGCAGCAGGTGCGGGCGCCGGATCACCTGAGCCTGGTGATGAACACCGCCTACCAGGCGGCAGAGGGTGCGGTGATCAGCCGCGGCACCGCCAAGTCCGGCCTGGAAATGCTGTCGCGTCCGCTGCTGTTGCGCGAGGACGGCGTACTGGTGCCGGCGACAGAGCCGCGGGTGCAGCAGCGCGAGATCAACGGCCAGATGCAGACCCTGGTGCAGGTGCCCTGGGCGGACCTGGTCACCTCCTGGGTAAGCACCGGCATACCCACCATCGAGGTCTACCAGCTACAGCAGGGCGAGATGCCCGCCTGGCTGCTGCGCCTGATGCGCACTGACTGGGGCAAGGCCCTGCTCGGCTGGGTGATCGACACTTTCTTCCCCGAGGGTCCGCCGCCGCAGGCGCAGCAGACGCGTCAGGTGCAGTTGATCGCCACCGCGAGCAACGCGGCGGGCGACAGCGCCAGCGCGCAGATGATCACGCCGGAACCCTACCTGCTCACCTTCCACAGTTCGCTGATCATCGCGCGGCGCATTCTCGACGGCCACTGGGAGCCGGGCTTTCGCACCCCGGCGCAGGTCTACGGCGCCCACCTGGCGCTGGAGATACCCGGGGTAAGCCGGCAGGACCTGTAGCGGCGGCGCGGTTCTTCAGGCGGCGGCCTGCCGCGGCCGCGGGGCGGGCTGAGCGCCGCGCACCAGGCGCCCGTTCAGTTCGCCGCTGGGTTCACCCTCGCGGAACGCCACCTTGCCCGCGACGAGCGTTGCGAGATAGCCGCTGGCGCGCTGCACCAGGCGCCGGCCGCCGGCGGGCAGGTCGTTGATGACCTGCGGCGCGTGCAGGGTCAGCTTGTCGAAGTCGATGATATTGATGTCCGCCTTGTACCCCGGCGCGAGCACACCGCGGTCGAGCAGGCCGACCTGGCGCGCGGTCTCGCTGGTCTGCTTGGCGATGAGCTGGGCCAGCGGCAGGCGTTCGCCGCGGCTGCGGTCGCGGCCCCAGTGCTGGATCAGCGTGGTGGGAAAGCTGGCGTCGCAGAGCATGCCGCAGTGCGCGCCGGCGTCGGCCAGGCCGGCGACCGTGTAGGGGTGGTCCAGCATGGTCTTGACGTGATCCAGGTTGCCGTTCTGGTAGTTGAACAGCGGCTGGTAGATCAGCGCGCGGCCGTCGTTCTCCAGCATGACCTCCAGTGCGACCTCCTCGGGGCGGCGCCCGGCGCGACGCGCGCGGGCGCCGATGGAATCCTCCGGGTGCGGCTCGTAGTTGGCCGGTTCGCCCAGGCTGAACATCTTGTCGTAGCTGTACAGCACCTCGTCCGCCAGCGCCATGCCGGTCATCGGGTTGGGCGTGTCGAGCAGGCGTGCGCGGAAGTCCGGGTCGCGCAGCGCCGCCACCTGTTCCTGCAGCGCTACACCGGCGATTTCACCGAACACCGGGTTGAAAACAAACGGGTTGGCCGAGGCGGTCAGGCCCAGCAGCACGCCGGTGGCGCGCGGCGGCACCTGGCCGTACATGGGAATGCCCTCGGCCTGCGCCGCACTGATGCCGTCGAGCAGCTGCAGCCACCACTCCGGGCGCGCGTCCTGTTGCTCCACGGTGAGCGAGATGGGACGGCCGGACACCTGCGCCATCTTCCTGAACAGCGTGAACTCGGCGTCGAAATCGTAGAAGTCGGAAATGCCCTGCAGCACGCCGGTGCCGGTGGCGCCGACGGCTCTGGCGATGCCCAGCAGTTCGTCCTCGTGGGCGGTGATGCTGGGGGTGAGCACGCCGCAGGAGTCCTTGTGCTTCTCCGTGCGCGAGGTGGAGAAGCCCAGCGCTCCGGCCTCGATGCCCTCGGCCACCAGCCTCGCCATGGCCTCGATCTCCTGCGCCGTCGCCGGCTCGTGGTCGGCGCCGCGCTGGCCCATGACGTAGGCGCGCACCGCCGCGTGGGGCACCTGGGCGGCCACGTCCAGGGCGAGCTGGCGCCGCTCGATGGCGTCCAGGTACTGCGGAAAACTCTCCCAGTCCCACTGGATACCTTCGTGCAGCGCGGTGCCGGGAATATCCTCCACGCCTTCCATCAGGCCGATCAGCCAGTCGTGCTGGTCCGGTTTGCACGGCGCGAAGCCGACGCCGCAGTTGCCCATGACGATCGTGGTCACGCCGTGGCAGGAGGAGGGCGCCAGGTAGGGGTCCCAGGTAACCTGACCGTCGAAATGTGTGTGGATGTCGACGAAGCCAGGCGTGACGATCTTGCCACCGGCGTCGATGGTCTCGTGCGCCGCGCCCTCGATGCGGCCCACCGCGGCGATGCGCTCGCCGTCGATAGCCACGTCGGCCTGCAGCGGCTCGCCACCGCTGCCGTCGTAGACCAGTCCGTCGCGAATCACCAGGTCGTACATGTCATGTCACCTCCTCGTCGCTTGCCGCCGCGGCGTGCGCGCTCGCCCGTTCGTGTCGCCTGGCCCAAGTATAGCCAGTGTTCAGAACCCGTCGCCGCAGACGCGCAGCACCAGCTTGCCGCGCACGTGGCCGCTGCGCACCAGCTCCACCGCGTTGACCGCGTCCTGCAGGTCGATGACCTGCACCGGCGGCAGGCGCAGTTCCCCGGCGGCGATGCGCGCGCCGAGCGCCGCCAGCTCTTCGCCCGCGCGGTCGGCGTCCATGATGGCGTAGATTTTTTCGCGACCCATGCTGCGCGCCTGCGCGGTCTCCGCGGCCACGTCGCCGTCCGCCACCAGGGTGGCGATGCTCACCAGGCGTCCGCCCCGGCGCAGCAGTTGCAGGCGCTCGGGCAGCGTGTCGCCGCCCACCGCGTCGACGATCAGGTCCAGCCCCTCCCCGGACCAGTCGCGCAGGCGCTGCGGGAAGTCCGGGTCGCGGTAATCCAGGGCAAGTTCGGAACCCAGCTCGCCGACGTAGGCGAGGTTGGCCGCGCTGCAGGTGGTGGCGACCCGCGCGCCGGCCAGCGCGGCCAGTTGTACGGCGAAACTGCCGACGCCGCCGGAGGCGCCGTGAATGAGCACGCGTTGCCCCGCCTGCAGGTTGCCGCGCTGCGGCGCAAGGAGCGCCTGGTTGGCGGTGAGGGCGGCGATGGGCACGGCCGCGGCGCTGGCCAGGTCCAGCCCTGCCGGCACCAGCGCCAGCCGCGGCGCGGACACCAGCAGGTACTCCGCCCAGGAACCGGCCAGGCCGTCGCCGTGATCCGAGGTGGTGAACACGGGGTCTCCGGGGGCGAAGCCGCTAACGCCCGGCCCGACCGCGTCGACCACGCCGGCGGCGTCGAAGCCCAGGATGTGCGGGAAGCTGACCTCGTAGAAGCCGGCGACCAGGCCTTCCATGTCCTTCCAGTCCGCCGGGTTGACCCCGGCGAAAGCGACGTGCACGCGCACCTGGCCCGGGCCGGGCTGCGGTAGTGGCACGTCCGCCAGGCGCAGGTTCTGGGTGCCGCCGAAGCGATCGATGACGACGGCTTTCATCTCTTGTATGTCCATTGCATAACAGGCTGCCCCGCTCGCGGCCGTGCCCGGCCCGTGTCCAATGTGCAAGGCCGCATGCTAAAGTACTCGCCGCAGGGGTAACAAGCTGGAAATCCGCCCATGGCCGGGAGTTTGCCCGGCCCGCAGGACGACACCCATCACATGACGATCAGCAACGAGGAACTGTCGCGCGCAGAGGCCATCGCACAGGTGCAGTCTGGCGGCGCGCGTTTGGTGCTCGAGCGCCTCGAAACCCTGCCGGCGCAGGTGACCGGCACGGCCGAGTGGCGCCATGTACGCGCGCTGGCCCACGCCTACCTGGGCACAACCGGCCGCGCCGTGGTTGTCTGGGAGGAACTGCTGGACGAGGGGCTGTGGAGCGAGCAACTGGTTGCGGAACTGGCCAGGGCCTACCTCACCCTGGATCGCGCCGCTGATGCCGAGGCGTTGTTGCAAGCCTGGCGCGCCGGGTCTGGTTGCGCACTGTCTGCGGACCTCGAGGTCGTCTGGGCGGAGTCGTTGCTGGCGCAACGCGACAGCGACAAGGCGCGTGAATTACTGCGGCGGGTCGATACGCGGCGCTTGCGCGCGACGCCGGCTGGTCGCACCGCGCTGCTGCGCGCCCGGGTTTTGTGCGGCGACTGGTCCACGCTGGCCGCCGATGTCGAGGCGCGCAGCAGTGGTGCGGGCTTGCTGGGTATTGTCGGGCTACTGCAACGCAACGGCGCGTTGTACGAGTCCGCCGTCATCCTGGAACACCTGGTCGCGGTGGCGGGGGACGACCTGGACGTGTGGACGCGGCTGGCGCGCGTAAAGTGGCAGATGGGAGAGGAAAACGCCGCCATGAACCTGCTCGCCGATGCTCACGAAAAATTTCCCGGCGCGCCCGCGTTGCTCGAGGCCATCGCGCGCACCTGTATCGACGACCGCAGTTACGAGCTGGCCGGCGCCTGGATCACGCGGTTGGAAGAAGAGCTGGGTTCGCAGGATTCGCGGGTGCGTGGCCTGGCGGCGGAGGTCATGCTCGGCCTGGGCGACTTGCAGGCGGTGCGCGAATTGATCGATGCTGCGGACGAGGACGAAGGCGACCTGGACCCGGCGCGGGTGGCGTTCTACTCGCGCATCAACGTGCCCGACCGCGCTCTGGCCTACCAGGACCGGCAGGTGCAGCGCGACCCCTGCGCCGAAACCCTGCTGGCGCGCGCGCGGCTCGCGGCGGCCGCCGGGCGCAGTGACGAGGCGGTGGAGAGTGCGCGCCAGGTGTTCGCCAGTACCCCCGGCTCGCTCGGCGCCTCGGCGCTGCTGGTGGCCCACGGCGGCCCGCAGGCGGAACTGCGCCACCTGCAGCGGCTGCGCGATGCCCTGCACCGCGGCAACCTGGCGCTGCGCCAACGGGCGTGGCTGTATCACTGCCTGGCGGAATACCATCATGGCACCGGGGATCACGCCATCGCCGCGGAGATGTACCAGCGTTGCAACGCGTTGAGCGAACCGCCCGAAGAGGAGCGCTACGACGCGCGCAGGCATGCCCGCTGGCTGGACGAACTGGCCGCGGCCTTCGACGCCGCCGTGCCCGTGGAGGACGCGGCGCTCAGCGCGGCGCGGCGCGACAGCCGCCACCCGCAGGCCGGCCCCCCGGTGTTCATCGTCGGTGTGCCGCGCTCCGGGACCACGCTGACCGAGCAGATTCTCGCGCGCCACCCGCGCGTGACCGGCATGGGGGAATGCCAGCACGCCTCCCTGTCACTGGGCTGGCTGCGCCAGCCGCAACACCCCGCGCCGGGGCCGCTGCCCCTGCAGGAGGCCCTGGCGCGCGCCACCCCGGCGACGCTGCGGGGGCTGCGCGAGCGCCTGCTGGACCTGCTCGCCCCCCACGCGGGTCCCGGCGGCTTGCCCGCCGGTCACCTGTTCATCGACAAGATGCCGGACAACTACAGCCTGGTCGGCTGGATCTTCACGCTGTTTCCGGAGGCGAAGATCGTCTACGCGCGGCGTGACCCGCGCGAGATCGCACTGTCGTGCTGGAAGGCGAACTTCGGCGCCATCAACTGGGCGTACCGCATGGAGGACATTGCCGAGAGGATCATCGCGCATCACCGCATCATGCAGCACTGGCTGGCGCTGTATGGCGAGCGCATCTTCATCAGCGACTACGCGGATCTGGTGAACGACCCGCAGGCGCAGACGCGGCGCCTGCTCGCTTACCTGGGGCTGGACTGGGACCCGGCCTGCGGCGACCACACGCGCGCCACCAGCGTGGTGCGCACCGCCAGCGTCAACCAGGTGCGCCGGCCTGTGTACCGCACATCCCTGGAGAAGTGGCGCGCCTACGAGCAGGTGCTGGAACCGGCCGTCGAGCGCCTGCGGGCCCATGGCCTGGTGTGTGGTTAGCTGCAGTCGTCGCATGCGCCGGACGCCTCATGCCACTGTCTTGCATCCTCTGTACTTGGAATCTCGCCAGTCTTGACCTGAGGTGGTTCACCGGGCCATACTGATAACCATCGGAAACGTGGGCCTTTTTCGTCAAAAGGCTGCGTCAGGGGGACACCGATATTCGTGATGCCGCGCCAGCGCGGCGCCAAAACAAGCAACCACAACAATATCTGCACAATGGGAACTGCCGCCATGAACGAAACCAAATCCGGACGCACACGCCTGGCCAGCCTGGTGGCCGGGGCCACCATGTCAGCCGCTTCACTGCTGGCCGCCAGCCTCGCGCGGGCCTCGACCACGATCACGCGCCAGAACGGCACGCGCACCACCGTCTGGTCGGAAGTCGTCACTACCACCGGCAGCACGATTGGTGTCAACGACGCGACGCTGACCAATACCGCCGGCACACTCAACCGCAATGACGCCTTCGACGATGCGCTGGAGTTCTACGTGTATCCCAGCAGCGATACCACCAGTTCTCTGTCTGATACGGCCACAATCGACTCGGTCACGGTGGTGGACAACTCGCCCAATGGCGGCAGCGTCTCGGGCACGGCCAGCGCCAGCGTGAGTGGGCAGGACATCGGTGTGGACTGGAATCTGGAGTTTTCCTCCAGCGCCGCGCGGGTGGACGGCACGTTTGTGGTGACCAACAACAGCGCCTCGGCGTTCACCGGTTTCGTCGGCATCTACACCAATTTCGGCTCCGATGGCAGTACGGTGGTCGAGGCCACGTCCTCCGGCGACACCACCGTGGCGGACGGCGACACCTGGGTTGTCACCAGTGAGGGCAGCGGCGAGAGCAACAACGACGACCCGGTCATCGTATCCGCAACCAGCACCCCGGGAACTACGATCGGGCCCGACACCGACCTCGTGTCGGACGATGACCTCGTCTGGCGTACCGCGGTCAGCCTCGCGCCGGGCGAGAGCACCACGGTCAACGCCAGCCACTGCCTGTTCGAGACCATTGCCGAGGCCATATCCGCAGCCCAGGCGGGAGCTTGTGACCCCGCGTCACCGGCGGCGCCGGTGGACCTCAACCTGCGGCCCATCCCCACCATGACCAACCCCGCCCTGTTGGCGCTGGCGGTATTGACCGGACTGCTCGGCGCGGGAACGCTGTCGCGCCGGCGCAACAAGCCCGACGCTCAGTAACAGGTCGCGGTAAATACCACCAGGCTGCGGTCCGCCCCTTCGAAGAAGGGGTGGGTGTAGTGCCGCAGGTAGGAGGGGAACAGCACCAGGTCGCCGGGGCGTGGGCGCACCTTGTAGGAGGTCGCCGAGATACTGGCGAAAAAGTCCAGCTCCTGCTCCCCGACCGGGGTGATAAACTCCAGGTCCCCCTGCGGCTGCGGGCAGTCCGGTACGTTCACGTAATACACCCCGCTGATATGGCTTTTCGCATGTACGTGCGGCGGCTGGTATTCCCGTGCCTGGGTCAGTGCGACCCAGGTATGCAGGTTGATTTTCGCCGCCTGCGCAAACTCCTCGGAGACGACCCCGGCCAGGTATTTGCGCAGGGAGCGGGAGAAAAACCCCTGTAGTTGCGTCACCTCCGGTTCTTTGCGCGCGAGGAAACCGCCGCGTGAATACCAGCCCCCCACGTGAGCCCTGCCGGCGTCGTCGGAGGGCGCCTCGCGCGACATCGACAGGATAATCCGGTGCAGTGCGTCATTGATTTCGGACGCCTTGGGATAATGCTTCACCGCGATCGGCGTGGCGAAGGCGTTGACCAGTTTCATATGCGGCGGGTGCTCCCCCCGGTTGTTGGTTACGGTGGGCCGGGCGCCCGCAGATTCGCGTGATTACCCGGTGAAGTGAGATACGCCGCGGGCGGCCTCCAGGCCTACCCTGCGCTGCACGTTCTCGGCAGGTACCGTCACTGCTGCACTATATCCGGCGCACGTGCCCCGCGCCAGCTCGAAGGTTTTTGCGTGGAAAGGGCGGCTTGCCTGCAAACGCGAATTTGTTCGCGACGGAACGGCCCGGCGCTGGATCATGGGGCTGGGTGTTCCTGGATTCCCGCGTACGCGGGAATGACCAGGGGGGACAGGAATGACCAGGGGGGACGGGGATGACGCGTCGGTCCGTCATTCCCGCGCAAGCGGGAATCCAGAAAGACGGAAAAAAGCCGCCCACGCCGTTGGTTCCGCCTTTCTCCTCTAGTCATTCCCGCGCAAGCGGGAAT
>MDSW01067266.1_pt1 | contig 10288 bp, 9 predicted proteins | sample 811171 | NCBI WGS metagenome assembly MDSW01 (sample SAMN05326641, study PRJNA326480) | marine metagenome | isolation source: seawater | place: Atlantic Ocean: North West | collected 2012 | reverse complement strand
TTGAAGCCTGCATTAAGCTCTTTAAGCTCATTATTCATTTTTTTATTATTGGAATTTTTTTTAGCCGATTTTTTTTTATTATTTTTCTTTTTTGTTTTAGTTTTTTTTCCTGAGCTTATTTTCTTTTTTTTCAAAGCCATTTTGTTCTCCATATTTATGAAATTTCTAGTTAATAAATTAATTACTTCTTTTTATACAATAATCAACTAAGTTAATTAAAATCTCTTTTGTTAAATCATTTGGAAAGATTGCTAATGCGTCTTTTGCTTTATCCCCATAGTGCTTAGCTCTCCGAATAGTATCTCTTAGTGAGTTATGTTTAGTCATTAAGTTAATTGCATTGTCAAAATCACCCTTATCCTGTTTACATCTAACCAAAGTCTTTTGCCAGAAGGATCGCTCCTCGGTATTTCCTCTTCTATATGCAAGAATTACAGGGATCGTGATTTTACCTTCTTTGAAGTCGTCACCTATAGATTTTCCTAATTTAGATGATGATGCGGAGTAATCTAGAGCATCATCAATTAATTGGAAGGCAATACCTAAATTTTTTCCATAGCTTTCAAGAGAATCTTGATCAGCAATCTTTCTGTCTGCAACTATACCTCCAACTTTACAAGCGGCTGAAAATAGTGCGGCTGTTTTGGCGCCAACAACATCTAAATATGTGTCTTCACTTGTTTCAAGGTTGTTTTTTGTAAGTAATTGATGAACTTCCCCTTGGGCAATTATAGCTGAAGTATCAGATAATAACTTGAGAACTTCCAGGGACCCGTCTGAAACCATGAGCTGAAATGCTCTACTGAATAAGTAGTCTCCAACTAATACGCTAGATTCATTTCCCCATACAGTATTAGCTGTCTCTACTCCTCTTCTCAAAATACTTGAATCTACAACGTCATCATGGAGTAGGGTTGCCGTATGAATGAACTCTACACATGCTGCAAGCTTAATATGCCTATCTCCAGCATATTGACACAGTTTAGCTGTGGCAATAGTTAACATTGGTCTAAGTCTTTTTCCTCCTGAAGATATTATATGGCTTGCTAATTTAGGAATAAGGCTTACTCGATTTTCAGTCTCTTTAAGTATGATCTGATTTACAAGTTTAAGTTCTGGCTCAATAATTTCAGCTAATATTTCAAGTGGATTATTTTCCTTAACCCTATTAGGGTCTAGTCTATAAATTTTAGTCAAAAATTGCCTCTCATTCAAAATTAAATTATATTTTCCATTAGTTAATGGATAATAGGTACTGTTTTTTACAAAGTCAAAATTGGTTTAATAAAATTATGAATAGTAAATATACTAGAGATACCATTTTAGGGGGTGCTATTGTTATTAAACAACCTAAATTTGGATATAGAATTAATTCTGACAGCATTTTTTTAGCAGCAGCTGTCCCTGCTACTGTAAACAACTATATTCTTGATATTGGCGCTGGTACTGGCGCAATATCGCTTGTATTGGCAAAAAGACCACAAAAACTAAATATTTTAGCTGTTGAGAATTTCCCAATTCACGTAAAGTTATTAAAAGAAAATATACTAATTAATAAATTTTCAGAACAAATTAGCGTGGTTAATTCAGATATATCAACCTTAAGAATTGTTTTATCTAACAAGAAGTTTAATCATATTGTGAGCAATCCTCCGTTTTATCAGAAAAAAAGAAACCAATTACCGACTGATATGGGGAGGAGAGTATCATTTTATGAGACAGAGGTTTCTTTAAAGGATTGGATTAAATATTGTGTAGATTTATTAGTTATTGGAGGTAGCTTTACTCTAATTATTCCATATTCTAGATATGATGAGATTCTTGATGTATTTTTTGAATATTTTTTTACTATAAGGACTCTAAATCTTTTGCCTAGGCAAGGAGAAGAGCCTAAAAGAGTTATAATTCAGGGTTGGCTGAAAGGTGAAAAGAAGGTGCACAAGCTTGATTCTCTTGAGCTCCATCAAAAAGGAAGTAATGGTTTTACTAGGTTTGCAGAAGATATTTTACGAAGGGGTAAAATCTTGAAGCTCGCAGAACCTCTTGCAGATTCTTAAGGTAGTATATAAGGTTAAATAATGAAAATTTTTAATATTTTTAAGAAAAATAAAAGTGTAGTTTCTGTAATAAGATTAAATGGAACTTTATCTACTGGTTCTAAAAGTCTTAATATTTTAACAATGGCGAAACCTATTGAGCAGGCCTTTCAGCAAAAGGGAATAAAAGAGGTTATTTTAGATATAAATTGTCCTGGAGGTTCGCCCGTTCAGACTTCATTAATATATAAAAGAATAAGAATTCTTGCTGAGGAAAAGAAACTAAATGTCACGTCATTTACTCAAGATGTAGCTGCCTCGGGTGGATACTGGTTAGCTTGCGCTGCTGATAAGATTTATGCAGATAGTAACTCGATTATTGGTTCAATAGGAGTTATTTCTGGTGGTTTTGGATTTCAAGAATTAATTAAAAAAATTGGTGTTGAAAGGCGCCTTCATACTTCTGGTGAGAGTAAATCTTTTCTAGATCCATTTCTAAGTGAAAAAGAAGAAGATGTTGAAAGATTGAAAAGATTACAGAATGAAATACATGAAAACTTTAAAGAAATAATTCGTTTGAGAAGAAATAATAAGCTAAAAAATGATGAGTCTGAATTATTTTCTGGTGAATTTTGGACTGGAGCTAAAGCAATGGAGCTTGGATTAGTGGATGAATTAGGAGATATTTACTCTGTAATGAGAGAAAAGTATGGTGAAAAAGTAAAGTTTAAAATTTTTGGTTTTGAACAAAGCTGGCTCAGAAGAAGATTGGGGCTTAAATATAAAAATTATTTAATGGACAATTTTATGGATGATATAATCGAATCAATTTATTCTCGCTCTATCTGGTCAAGGTTTGGTTTATAGGTTTTTTTATGTTGGGACTCGGCTTTTCGAAAATAATATTTACTATTTTATTAGTTATGTTTGTCTTTTTATTATTTAATTACTTAAATAAATCATTAAACTTTAAGAAAAGTAAAATGAAAAATAATAATAAAATATTTAATGCAAAATTTTGTGAAAAATGTAGAAATTATATTTCAACTAGAGTTAATTTAGATTGTAATATAAACAACTGTCCATGGAGTTAAATTGTCTAAGCCTTTATCATTTCAATCAATAATAATATCTCTACAGAAATATTGGGGTGATGTTGGATGTGTTATTTTACAACCTTATGATCTAGAGGTTGGCGCAGGAACTTTTCATCCTGCTACAACTCTTAGGTCGTTGGGTCCAGATTCCTGGAATGCTGCATATGTTCAGCCTTCTAGACGTCCTGCTGATGGTAGATTTGGAGACAATCCAAACCGATTACAGAGATATTATCAGTTTCAGGTAATTATGAAGCCCTCTCCATCAAATTTTCAAGATTTGTATTTAGAAAGTCTAAGAGTTATTGGAGTAGACTTCAGGAAACATGATATTAGGTTTGTGGAGGATGATTGGGAAAGTCCTACTTTAGGTGCTTGGGGGTTAGGATGGGAAGTATGGTGTGATGGGATGGAAGTTAGTCAATTTACCTATTTTCAGCAGGTTGGAGGGATAGACTGTAATCCAATTCCTGGTGAAATCACATATGGCCTTGAGAGATTAGCTATGTATATTCAAGGAATTGATAATGTTTATGATATAAATTGGAATGGTTTGCCAAAAGAAAAAGGTGGTAAGCTGTATGGAGATATTTATAAGAGGCAAGAAAAAGAGTTTTCAGATTTTAATTTTAATTATGCAGATACAAAAACTCTTCTTAATCATTTTAAGGATGCAGAAGATCAATGTAATAATCTTATAGAAAATAAGTTAGCTCTTCCTGCGTATGATCAATGTATAAAAGCTAGCCATCTGTTTAACTTGCTTGATTCTAGAGGAGTCATAAGTGTTTCTGAGAGAGCTAAGTATATTGGTAGGGTTAGAAATCTTACAAAATTATGCTGTGAAATTTGGGTGAGTCATTGAGGGGCTTATGACAGAATTCTTTCTAGAGATTCATTCGGAGGAAATACCTGCAAATTTCCAGGAGTCTGCTGCTCAAAACCTTAAAGATTTAATATGTAAGAGTCTGATTGAGCTAAAATTAAAATTTATAAATCCAAAATTTTTTGTTACTCCTCGAAGGTTAGTCGTTTTTATTGAGAAGATTGAATCAAGTCAAGCTGATACTATTGAAGAGAAAAAAGGACCAAGTATTGATTCTCCGGAAGTTGCTATTCATGGATTTCTAAATTCGGTAGGAAAAAAAATAAATGAAGTTGAAGTAAGGGATATGAAGAAGGGCAAGTTTTATTTTGCGCTAATAGAAAATAAGGGAAAGTTTACTAAGGACTTATTAGCAGAAATAATGCCGAATGTATTATCTAAAGTTTTTTGGCCAAAGTCTATGAGATGGGGGACAGACACTGTAAGGTGGGTAAGGCCAATTAAATCAATTATATGTATTTATGATGAGAAAGTAATTAATTTTAAATATGGATTAACTCAATCACTAAACTTAACTTATGGACACAGGTTTTTTTCTGAAAAAGAAATATCAGTAAAAAGTTTTTCTAATTATCAAGCAAGTATGATTGAAAATAAGGTAATGTTGGACCATACTAAAAGAAGAAAAGAAATTATTAATCAGTCTCAAGAGATAGCTAATTATTATAAACTTAAGCTATTAAACGACGAAAATTTAATAAGAGAACTTGCTGGTTTAGTGGAATGGCCAAAAGCATTGGTAGGATCAATTGACGAAGAGTTTATGGTTTTACCGCAAAAAATATTAGAAGTTTCTATTCGGACTCATCAAAAATATATAACTTTATATCAAAATGAAAAAATTGCAGAAAAATTTATTATTATTGCAAATGTATTTTCAAAAGAGAGTGAGGCAACTGTTATAAAAGGCAATGAAAGAGTGCTAAAGGCAAGACTTTCAGATGCTAGTTTTTTTTATAATAATGACTGTAAAAAAGGTTTAGAACATTTTTCAAATAATTTATCTAAGATAGTTTTTCATAGAGATCTTGGAGATATGAGTATGAAGGTAGATAGGATTAAATTTCTGTCGAAAAAAATATATAGTGAAAATTATGGAAATATTGATGATTCTTTAAATACTGCTACGAGGTTTTGTAAATCAGATTTACTATCTGAGACAGTGATTGAGTTTCCGGAATTACAGGGAAAAATTGGAAGCTATCTTGCTAAGTTCTCAGGGTTAAATGATGATATTTGCAATGCTATAAAAGATCATTATTCTCCCATTGGTCCTAATGATATTTGTCCTAAAAAGCCACTAACAGTAAGTATTGCTCTTGCAGATAAGGTAGATTCTTTAGTGGGTTTTTATATTGCAGGAGAGAGAGCAACAGGGTCTGGAGATCAATTTGGCTTAAGAAGGTCGGCCTTGGGAATAATTCGAATTATTATTGAAAATAATTTAAAAATTAATTTAAATTCTATGTTTTTTCTTTCAATCGAAGAATTCATTAAGCAAGGCAGACATGCTAAAAAAGATGATATCGTCAAAGAAATTGAGAAATTTATAGAGTCAAGGTTAGTTTCGTACTTAAAAAATAAAGGTATAAGGCATGATATAATTTCAGCGTCAGTTCCATTTTTTAAGGTAGATAATCTGTCTGCTTTAATGTATAGAGTTGAGGCTCTTAATAATTTTGTTTTTTCTTTAGGTGTTAATGATCTTTTAGGAGGATATAAAAGAGCTTACAATATTTTATCAATTGAAGAAAAAAAAGATTCATATATATATAGTGAAGAGCCATCAGCTGATATATTTGAGCAAGACGAAGAGAGTAAGCTTTATGAAAAATTGCAAGAGGTTTCTAAAAATACTTTAAAACATATTGATTCAGAAAAATTTACAGAATCTATGGAGGAATTATCAAAACTTAAAAATCCTATTGATAACTTTTTTGAGTATGTGAAAGTAAATTCATCTGATAAGCTAATTAGGAAAAATAGGCTTTATTTATTAGCAAAAATAAGAAATACATTTAATAAAGTAGCTGATTTTTCAAAACTAGATAGCATGTAAGGGGATAAGAATGGCCAAATGGGTATATACGTTCGGCGATAAGGAGGCAGAAGGAGATGCTTCAATGAAAGATCTGCTTGGTGGCAAAGGAGCCAACCTGGCAGAAATGAGTAATCTAGGTTTATCAGTACCTCCTGGTTTCACTATAACTACTGAGGTTTGTGACTCGTATTATAAACAAGATAAACAATATCCCTCAGACCTATCAGATCAAGTCAACTCTGCAATAGTACAAATAGAAAAAATTACAGGTTCAATATTTGGTCTTAAAAAAAACCCTTTACTTGTGTCTGTTAGGTCAGGAGCAAAAGCATCTATGCCAGGAATGATGGATACGGTATTAAATTTAGGACTAAATGATGAAACAGTAGAAGGTCTAGCATCTTCAAGTGGTAATGATAAATTTGCTTGGGATAGTTATAGACGTTTTATTCAAATGTTCGGTGATGTCGTAATGGGTGTTCCTCACTATAAGTTTGAAAAATATCTTGAAGAGATTAAATTATCTAAAGGTGTAGAAAATGATAGTGATTTAGACTGTAATAATTTAATAGATTTAGTTAAGGAATTTAAAGAAATAGTTAAAACTGAAGCAGGTTTAGACTTTCCTCAGAAGCCCATTGAGCAATTATGGCGAGCAATTGGCTCTGTGTTTAGTTCTTGGATGAACCAAAGAGCAATTACATATAGAAAAATTAATAATATACCTATGAATTGGGGAACTGCAGTAAATGTTCAAGCGATGGTTTTTGGGAATATGGGGCAAACATCAGCTACCGGAGTAGCTTTTACTAGAAACCCCTCAACTGGTGAAAAGTCTTTTTTTGGAGAATTTTTGATTAATGCACAAGGTGAAGATGTTGTTGCTGGAATAAGGACTCCTCAAAATTTAACAAAATCAGATAGAATTAAAGAAGGCTCTGAACAGCTATCAATGGAAGAGGAAATGCCAGAAACTTTTAATGAGCTAGTTAGTATATATCACAAATTAGAAAAACATTATAAAGATATGCAGGATATTGAGTTTACTGTTCAAAGAGGTAAACTTTGGATGTTGCAAACTAGGAGTGGAAAAAGAACGGCTAGAGCAGCTATTAAAATTGCTGTTGATATGGTTGATGAAGGTTTAATAAATAAAAAAGAAGCCCTAACAAGAATAGATCCTTCATCTCTTGACCAATTGCTTCACCCAATGATTGATCCTGACTCATCTCTAGAAATTATTGCTAATGGTTTACCTGCTTCACCTGGAGCTGCCTCTGGTTCAATTGTATTTACCGCTGACGAAGCTGAATCGCAAAAATCATTAGGAAAAAAAGTTATTTTAGTTAGAGAGGAAACTAGTCCGGAAGATATTCATGGAATGCATGCTGCAGAAGGTATTTTAACCAGTAGGGGGGGTATGACTAGTCATGCAGCAGTTGTAGCAAGAGGTATGGGTACTCCATGTGTTTCTGGAGTATCTGCAATAAGAATAAACTCTGAAGAGAGATGTTTTTCTGTTGGAACAAAAGTTTATAAAGAAGGAGATTTTATAACTCTTGATGGCAGCAAAGGTAAAGTAATTTTTGGCGAAGCTCCTATGATAAAACCAGAGTTAAATGAAGATTTCTTGAAAATAATAAACTGGTCGGACCAATATAGAAAATTGAATGTTAGAACAAATGCAGAAACACCTGCTGATGCTAAAATTGCATGTGAGTTTGGAGCAGAGGGAATAGGTCTCTGTAGAACCGAACATATGTTTTTTGATGCCGATAGAATAATCTATGTAAGACAGATGATATTAGCAGAGGATGAAATAGGAAGAAAATCTGCTTTATCTAGACTTCTTCCATTTCAGAAAGATGATTTTAAAGAGATTTTTAAAATAATGAAAGGACTCCCAGTAACTATACGATTGCTTGACCCTCCTTTACATGAATTTTTACCAAATAAGGATAATGAAATTGATGAGATAGCTAAAATCTCAGGGGTTAGTAAAAGTATTCTAAAAAGAAGATCGGAAGCTCTTAAGGAAGTAAATCCGATGCTGGGTCATAGGGGTTGTAGATTAGGAATATCCTACCCAGAAATATATGAAATGCAGGCTAAAGCAATTTTTGAAGCTGCTATTGACGTTTCAAAAGAAACTGGTGAAAGAATTCAACCGGAAGTAATGATACCTTTGGTTGCTACTAAAGATGAGTTTAATCTATTGAAAGAAAGAATAGATAATGTTGCAAAACAAGTAATTAAAGAAAAAAAATCATCCTTAGAATATTATGTTGGTACCATGATTGAGTTACCACGTGCTGCTTTGTGTGCCGATGAGATAGCTATAAATGCAGATTTTTTTAGTTTTGGAACTAATGATCTTACTCAGACGGCATTAGGTATTAGCAGAGATGATTCGTCAAGTTTCTTAGATGATTACCTTAATAATGAGATTTTTTCGATAGATCCTTTTGTATCTATAGATAAAAATGGTGTTGGTAAGTTAGTCAAAATAGGCCATGACTTAGGTAGAGAAGCAAACAACAAACTCAAAGTTGGAATATGTGGCGAACATGGAGGTGATCCAGAATCAATAAATTTTTTCCATGATGTGGGTCTTGATTATATTTCAGCCTCTCCGTATCGAGTTCCTGTTGCTCGTTTGGCGGCTGCACAAGCGGCAATAAAATTAAAGAAAAAATAATTTATTTATACCATGATGGAGTAGAAGGAATAATTTTTGTTTCGTTAGACTCCAAAAAGCCATTATTATTTATGCATTCATCAGTCAAATTTTTATCAAGTAGTGCCATCCCGAAACTATCAAATTTGCTAAGCATTTTTCCTACTTTACTATACTTATAATAAATTTTAGCATTAATATCTGGTAAATTTTTATTAGCACGTACTAGAAATATTTTTCTTTTTAATTTTCCTCTATTATGTGTTCTCGCAGTAATTTCTTGACCTATATAGCAACCTTTTGAGAATGATATGGCATTAAGTTGATCATAGCCAAAATCTAGAGGGAAGTCTTTATTTGGAATAATATCATTAACTCCTTCTGGTATTCCTAGTTGAACTCTGGTCATTTCATATAAATCCTTACATAAATAATTACTGAAATAATCTAAAAACTTTTCGTTTAAATTGATAGGTACATAAATTTTTTTACCAAGTTCATTGAATCTTGGGTCTTGATGAATAAAGCAATTTGTAAATAAATTATTTTTTTCATTTTCAAATAAAGAAATAATTTGATTACCATCAATAATCGAATAAAAAGAATAATCATTTGATATATCTTCAATTTTAATCTTTGCTCTTAATTTGTAAGTATTGAATTTAGAAATTATATCCTGTGTTTGGGTTAAATTAGAATCTATATAAAAAATTTGATCATCCGAATTATATGGTTGAAAAATGAAAAAATCACAAAAAAACTTTCCTTGTGGATTGAACATACCAGAGAAAATCATATTATTTGAATTAACTAGAGAAATATCATTTGAAATCAAGCCTTGTAAGAATGATTTTGAATCCGTTCCAGAGACTTTAATAAGAGATCGATTGTTTAGTTGACATATATTTTGTTTTATCATTTATTTTTCCGGTTATATGATAAATAATGGAATTATTTTATATGAAATTCAAGTTATTTAAAATATTTTTTATAAACTTAACTTTAGTTGTTATCATTCCTTCTATTGCAATAGCTAATTCTAAGAATAAGATGTATATTGATTTTAAAAATTTGGAAAATACTAAGAGATATAATAGTTATATATTATGTCCGAAAGATTATTGTAAAAATTTGTTACCTAATAAATTAGCACCTAAATATAAAATTTCTATGTTAGAATTAAAAAGTATTTTAATTAGAACAATATACAACTCTAAGAGAGTAAAGTTTGTGAGATATCAAAAAAATCATTATCAATTTATCCAAAAATCAAAGATTTTTCGATTTCCAGATATAATTGATGTAAAGTTTATAAATTCTGAAGAATATGTCACCTTTATAATATATAGTAGATCAAAGTATGGGTTTTTTGACTTTAATGTGAATAAAAATAGAGTGAAAGAATGGCTGTTTGAAGTAAATGCAAACGTTAATGAAGGTTTAAATTGAAAATTTTGTTTATTACTTCTTCAAGAATTGGAGACGCAATTCTCTCTACTGGTATTCTTAATCTATTGATTGAAAATAATCCAAGCTCAAGAATAACAATAG
>MDSW01022838.1_pt1 | contig 10288 bp, 3 predicted proteins | sample 811171 | NCBI WGS metagenome assembly MDSW01 (sample SAMN05326641, study PRJNA326480) | marine metagenome | isolation source: seawater | place: Atlantic Ocean: North West | collected 2012 | reverse complement strand
TGGCGGTGGTCAGGGTTCTGGTTCTGATGGCGGTGGTCAGGGTTCTGGTTCTGATGGCGGTGGTCAGGGTTCTGGTTCTGAAGAATGCTCATATAGGGATGATGAGACTACGGATAGGCTAGAGAGGTCTTTACCACCTGAGGTTGTAATTACACAGCCGATTTCGACTGAATTTTGTGAAGACCTGGTCGGTGAATTATGTATTACGCCCGTAGATGCCAAGGAAAATAAAACGTGTGTTCAAATTGAGCTAATCATCCAAGATGAGCTTCAAAAGATAGCTAACGCAATGGTTGAATGCAGCAATGACTTTTTGACTATTGATGGTAACGGTGGAGAATTACCCAAAGAAGTGTTGGTTGGTGATGCGGGGTGTGAATTACGCAAGAACCAATACGGAACTGCAATTTTAACTTTAGATACGAAAGATGAAACAAATTCAATCGACTGGCAATTCAGAACAAGCGGTGAGGGTTGTGAAAGAAAGAATACTGACAAATACGAAATTCAATGGGACGGGGAAACCGGAACGTGCCAATTTGCTTTTCAGACAGCTGAAGCCATTGATAATGGTAGTTATAAAGTAAAAGATGCCGATCACGAAATTGCGTTATCGTTGAAAATCCCTGCACTATCAAACAATAGTATTAGTTGCCAGCTTGAAAATTCAGAGTATTGGGATTGTGACATTAATGTAAAGATGGATTTTAAGAAGCGAAGCAACCCTTGGAGTTGGATAATCGCTTTAGGAGTTAGTGTGGCAACATTAATTCTGATGTATTTGGTTTGGTATTACTTGATCCGAAATTTAAGTAATTTCAGGGCAGGCAACTACAGGTACACTTCAGTGATATTAGATGACGTTAGACGGATAGATAAAGGGCAGAACTTTTCATCGAATGCCTTACGAAAGTTTAATTTCAATAATCATAATCTTGAATGGCGTAGCTTTAATGTTCCCAAAGGAGCGAGAGAGATAAATATCGATGATTTGGTACTGAATGCGAAAATTGCACCCGCATGGAAACCACATCACGTTTTGCAAGGGGGGTGGGGAAAAGTAACAAATAGGAATTGGGTCTATAGAGGTAATCCTCCGGGGATAAAGCCTTCATCCATCCGTTGCGATTTAACTCCAACGGTTATTGTAGGTGTCAACACTCTCTCAAGTGCAGAAGCCCCGAATGCAAAAGTTTATTTCATATTGCCAAGCGAAGCTCGAACGGACGTCGGGGAGAAACTAAGGGCTAATGGAGTTCAAGAGCTAACCAAACTCACTGATGATTTCGATAACTATGAAAGTGAAATCGTTAAATCTAGTCTCAATATTACTCTCGGCGATCTATTTTCTCGTATAAATATGAATCCGTTCAGAAAACGAAGTTTGAGAAGTTCGAAGACGACTAACAGCAAATCAGATTCCTCAGATGGGCAGAAGGATAAGGAGTCTGCTTCTAAATCAGATGATAATGGGAAGGGGAAAAAGAGTCGTTTCCAGAGTAATAAACCTGATTTTAACGATGTGCAGAAAGGTAAGGAGTCAGCTTCTGGGTTAGGTGGCGGTGATAGTGGAAAGAAGAAAAAGAGTCGTTTTCAAAAGTAAAAGTAGTTCCTTATTTTGGTCAAAATGATAAATCAAATAAGGTTCAGTTAGGAGAAAAGTATGTTCAGTAGATTTTTATTTATAGGTTTAGGTGGGTCAGGTGGAAAAACTCTTCGATTCATCAAGAGAGATCTGCTTGCGTTGATGGAAAAGCATGGGATTGAAAATCCTGAGATTCCTGATGCCTGGCAATTTTTAAACTTTGATACACCAACAAACCCTGACGGCAAAGAACTTAATAGTATTGTTGCCCCTCTTGATGTTAATGAGTACGCAGGATTAATAAGTCAGGGAACAGACTTAGAGAGTCTTCAAAAGGTCCTTGACCAGAGACGTAAATTGCATCCGGAGATGTATGGGTGGCGCGTTAATCCTGCGGCAGTAGATGTCAGTATAAGTCATGGGGCTGGACAATTCCGAGCGGTGGGAAGATCGGTTGCGATGTATAACGCGTCAAAAATTCATCGAGAAATTGATGAAAGACTAAGTAAATTAAACAAGTATGACATAGCACAGTTGCATGAGATCGAAGAAGCAATTACTGGCGTCTCACCTGATGGCGCTGAGAAACCGGGCCTTCATGTTTTTGTTATATCCTCGTTAGCTGGAGGATCCGGCGCTGGAATGCTTCTTGAGGTTTGCGATATTATCAGGGCTATTAACCCTGCAATAGGACAGGAACTTTTTGGGATCCTTTACACGCCTGAAGTTTTTGAGTCGCTGGGGCCTGGTGTTACAGGGGGAGTTCAGGCAAATGCATTAGCAGCTATCTCGGAGATACTCAATGGTTATTGGTACGGCGGTGATAATAATATAATGAACGACGCTTCCAGTGTTCCCCCAATTAGTGATGCTGTGCTAGAGAGCGTAGGTCTATCTAATTCCATTGTTAATAGCGGACCAGCTTACCCATTTCTGATAGGTAGAGTCAATCAACAGGGTATTGATCATGGCAGGCCAGAACGCTTATTTGAAATCGTTGCCAAATCTCTTTCCTCTATGCTGACTAGTCCCGCAGCATATTCAAAATTCGTTGCCTACGTGATTGGGAACTGGCAACAATATAAGGATGATAGGCATAGCGCAACGGAAAGTGATGTATTAGTTAATAGAGGAAGAAAAGAAGAGCAAGGACATCCAGTGTTTAGCAGCTTTGGTTATGCGCGCCTTTCAGTCGGACTTGATTATTTTAAGGAATATACAATACAAAGAATTCTTAAGGCTAATTATGCGCATCTAACCAGATATCATTACGAATCTCCGGAAGCGAAGGTTATTGCAAAGGATAAAGATGAAAAAAATCCTGACATAATTGCCGAAGAAATTGCTAAGCTTCACGAAAGTCGATTCAAAGACCTAGCAGGGCTCAACGAAATTACCGATAATTTCAATCAGGTACAAGACGCTCTAATTCCTGATTCAATGCAAGAACTCCTGGACGGATTTACCTCCAATGTTACCGGTGATGTCAATAGCAGAATTAAGAAAAGAATTGAAGCCGCCGAAGCATTCAATATTTGTAAGAATGCTATTGAATTCCATAAGGACCCGTTGCTAGAGAAGATGGACCAACTTATTGCGGAAGAAGTCAAAAGTTGGATCGAAAAGATAGGTGATTCAATTCTTAACGCAGCTGAATATACAATTGCTCAGATTGGTCTGAGAGCAGCAGCTGAAGTTTGTAAGTTAGTCGCAAATGAGCTTGAGGGAGATTTACAAACTGAACTACACGCTGAAGCTTCAATTCATTTGGGAGTTGCAAGTAAATTCGCAAACGAGCTTGAGCGTATAACTGATCAGACCGGTCGACTTGAGCCAAACAGCAGGATCATATATGACTCTTTAGAAGAAGCATGCGATTCGGTACGCGCATATGCTGATCAAAAAATAGCAGAGAACTCTCAAATGCTTTGTCGGGAAGTAAGTAAACGTTATATCCGACCACTACAGAAGACCATAAGCAGATCGCTTGAGGTTGCAATAAGTGAGTACGAAGAGATGGATGAATTCGCTAATTGGAGTGATGCGCCTCCTCCCTCTTCAGTAACGCCTCACAGCGGTGAATACACCTTAATTAAACCTAACGATTTTCCAAAAATCTTCAAAAACTTACTTGTTGACACAGTAGGAGTTACAAAGAACAATCAAGAAAGTCTTCGGAAAAATGTTATTGAACCCGCAATTTTGGCTAATTATTTGCATAGACCAAATATAAAAAGAATAGAAGACATGCTTGAGATTAAGGGTCCACTTAAAGAACGTAATGCTGAAAAGCTTGAACTTCACACTATAAAGCAGACAAATAACGGATGGTATCCAGAAATTGCTGGCAGCGTGAGACCTGCGCAAAATGTCACTCTAGAAATTGCAATTTCAATGGACGAAACCCGAGCGCGAATTCAGAATTGGTTACAGAGAGAAGGTTCCTCTTTCGGATCATTCCTTGAGACAGGTCTTAGATCTTATCTAGGAGTAGAAGACACTTTCCAAAATGAAGCCCTATCTGATAACGAATTGAGTACTAGAAGATCCAGATTTGTATCTCAGTTTAATGCTGCAACCAAGAGTTCGGCTCCTCTAGTAAATATCGGAACTGGTGCGTTTGGGGCTGTTCACCCAGCAGATAAGCCCGACCCGGAGGAACTCTTTAATTACGCTTATAGCGAAATACCATTAGGAAGCCATGATCTAACAAATAAAGTAGAGACAATACTAGACCATAACGGTTTGGATGATGGAGAAATCAATAAAACCTTAAATAATGATGAAAGTATTGAGCACATTGACATAACAACATTTATTGAAAAGCCTTGCTCGCCCATGGTTTTTGATTCGATTTTCAGACCGATATCGGACAAGCGGCTGAAGGCGATAAGTGGAGGTGCCGGTTCACTTCAGGAATTTTGGAGAAATCGACGTACCAAACCTATTGGAAGGTTCATTCCTGCGCCCCAACCCACAATTCTTGCTATGATCCGTGGCTGGTTGACCTGCCGGATGCTTGGATTAGTCACTCCACCCGATTTCAAAAAAGATATTCCGGCGAAAATTGTAGATTGGGAATCTGGAAGGCCGATTGGATTTCCGCACCCATTATTGGACCCGACACCCCGTCAGAAAGATATCCTCACGGCGATATTAGAGTCATTGCCGTTAGCGTATGCGGAAGTTAATTTAACAGGTAATTTAGATTCTTTAGATCCTTATATCTCCCTCAGAAGTTTTGGATCACCTGAAGAAGCGGACCTTGAAGAATCAATATGGTCTTATTCCTCAATAAATAGTCGATTGCTCGATTGGATTAAGACCGGAGATCTACCTGATGCTATTACTAAGCCTCACAATGATCTAATTCTAAAGACTGAAGATGAAGTGACTCCTGACGCACGGATTAAACTGATCCACAAATTCTTAGAAAATCGAAAGAGTTCTTATGCCAAAGATTTTAAAGAATATGTAAGAGATGCCAGAGAGGAACCAAAGACCTTGTCTTACCCTCCTTATTGGGTAGGATTAAATTCTCTTTACATGCGGGCTATCGCAGATCTTGATAAGGCTGTAGCAGATGCAGCCGATAATCTATATTCTGAAGACTGGTAAGATGAGTTCGGTTCAAAAAACATTGGACGGGGCTTCAAAGGTTTCAGTCCTTATCTACCACAGTGATGATCCTGCAGTTGCTACTAGTCTTGAAACACTAAATTCCCTTTCAAGCAAAGATCAAATTAAAAGAGTTCTTGTCATGAAGGTAGGAGAGGAAAGTAAAGAGGAAAGCCTGATTTCCGATGGTAAGACCAACTTAATTGATTTGGAAAATGCAATAGCAAGCATTGAACTAGTTAAAGCTGTTGACTTAATCTCTGTTTGCTCTTCTTATTTAGGTACCGAAGGCCAAAGAAAGCTCCATAAAGAGGCGGGAATGACTTTCCAAAGTCTTTCAGTGCTTGCTCCGAGAGGCTGCGACGTTAGAGATCATCGGCTTTATTTCCCAAAATATAGACATTTTGGTGACCCTAGTCCGTTCCTGCAAGGCGTAGCTTCGTCGAGGCTCATCATACTTCCTGAAGATAAACAAAATGATGCTACCTTCGGGAAAGGCCTTATAGGCGTTCAGGATGAATCATTTGGTTCTCATATTGCTGTTGAGTTTATTTCTATAGCGGGGCTTTGGACGACGATTTCTGGTTCTGTTCTTGAAGACATCTCCCAAACATCTTCGGGAATAACCTCTCCCCAAATACAGATCGCAAGATCATTTGTGCGTACAGCGACTTCTCCCCTGGCAGCATACCTAGAAGACTACTCTCAGGAGGTTGAACTTCAGGCTCCTTCTGCATTTACTGCGGCCCCTGACCCCTACTATTTAGCTGAACAGGCTGCTGAAGCTATCCATATGTCTGATTTCCGCCTAAGGCCGGAGAGCTTGTATGAGCCTAGTCGACTTGATTTAAAGTCTTCCAGTTTACTTCGTCGGATGATTAAGCGATTGCTGTTAGATTTCCGCTCCCTAAAAAAGACAGTTCTGACAGGTTACGCTTCGGGTGTCAACAGCGCAGTTGATGAGTTTGCCCAAGGATTAATAGGTGAGAACTCATGGTTGAATTGCCTTCCTCCTGCTTCAGCTGAAAAATCATCTGTAACTCAAGAAGAAATTGATAATGCTATTGATGAACTGCAAAGATCAGCAACCACACGAGAAGAGTTTCGGTGGAATGGGAAATCAGCTTGGCCGGAAGTACTTTCTCAAACTTTGGGTGTAGTTGATGGTGGCGATGAATCATCTCAAATAAGAAAAGACGCAGGGAATGATAAGTGGCTAATTCTTGATCGATCTGTACTCACAGCGAAACATAGTGAAAACATTAGTGACGTAGTGGATTCGTTGCAGGATTCAGGTACAAATCAATTGAATGAGAAAAGGCTCACGCTCTTGCAAAGAATTTCAAACAGATTTGGGCATCAAACTCGGATATCAAAAGAAAGATGTGAAGAACTCTTGAATAGGCTTATTAACTTAAAGCCAGAGGAACAAGATAATTCTGATGAAGGAGTATCAAAGATAGTATCTACTTCATTCAAATTAGCTACATTTCTTATCATACTAACGATTCTTGTTTTGCCTGAGTGGTCTCATAATGTACTGGATTTTCACGAGAATTACAGGTCTATAGTAAAGGCAAGGTGGTTCTGGATCTTAAGTTTCTTGCCTGCATTTTCGATAGCACTAATAACTGCACCAAGTACTTCAAAAAGCAGACAAAACCATATGCTCGGGTTTACTTCAATTTATGTTCTGTTGGGTATTTTCGTTTGGTTCGTGCCTACTTCCGGACTTCATGTTGTCACTGTCCCTTTGATAGTTGCTGCGTTACTTATTGCAACTTCACAATTTCCACGTATCAAACAATGGTTACAGCAATTAAAAATAGAGCGCCTATCCTCTGAAGCCGAAGTGAATATAAGTTCTGAAGAGAGCCTTGACGACATAGTTGAACAGGTCTCAGAGTCTGAGAATCAAGATGGTTCCTCTTCAGGAGAGTCGTCTCATGCTCAGGAGAATAGATGGAGTGACAGAGGCAAACAAATTTTTGGAATAGTTACCCCTCCGTACCTTATGCTCACACTTGTCCTTGGTTTAAACGACTCAAACAACCTGCGAAAGGGAGTATTTGAAAATCCTAGTCCAGAATTCTTCTGGTCGTCATTCCTCTTTTGTTTAGTTTTGTTCTTAGTATCGTTTGTCATTATTGATATCACTAGGCAACGAGAAGAGACAAAAATTGCATTGTGGAAAGGTGAATATCAATGGCTAGTAGAGGAAACGAAGTTGGAATTTCGGAACTACAAGATCATTGAAACGTTTGAGATCCAATGGCTTGGAACAGCTTCTGTGATCGCCCGAATATTTGCATTTCCTTTTGGGAAAATGCCAAACCAAACAGAAATCGAAGAAGCTTCAGAAAGTAAACGGGTTCCACTCATGAAATTCCAGTCAACTGAATTGGAACTGACTGAAAGTGGTGAGAAGGAGTTCAAAGACAAAGCCCGATGGGAGATAAATTCAGCAGGCTGGCTTTCCAAGTCTTACTCAGTTATGGCTAGAGAATATGCGAGAAAAAGCCAGTCAGTAACTTCAGAATCTGGCTATGAGAATATAGTTACTCCTGAAGAGTGCCCTTATCCAGTTTCGCTAGAAGAAGCCAAAAGCGGGTTAGCTAAGGGGAGAAGGTGGCCTTTTTGCTATGAAGTTTATGACGGAAAGTACGATAATTTTCTCAGAGAATCAATCGAGAATAAATTGAGCGAAATAATGTTTAAGACTTTTATTGAAAATCCTGAGTCTTATATTGTCAAGCGGTCAGATGAAGGGTTGAACCTCATAATTAAAGAAAATTTGGCTGAAGCATTTACGAAGATACTTCCATCTATACAGTCAAATTGGGTGCCAGGTGTTTTCGGCCCACCGGAAGAGATCAACTATACAGTTCCTGATAATTTCAGGTCAACTATCTGGTGGCCCAAGGCTATTGACTTGCCAGCTTCCTCTAGAGAATCAGAAAGCTTGGTACACACTTCAGAGGAATATAGTCACGCAGAAGGAGTCATCGTTCAGGCAGTCCGCATTGATTTATCTGAGGTTCTGGTGCTTAACGAATTTCACCATAAGCTTTTTGGGGAAGTGGAGATCGAGTTTGTATTTGACCCGAATCACGAACCCGGTACGGACCCTTATATCCCTGTCGAATTTAAGAGAGATATTCATGGCAATCGAGTTCAGATCAATGACCCATTTAATGTTGATTCCGACAATGATGATGACCTTGACGATGGCGAATGGTAAGTGGCAGTAGAAGCCCGCTAGACAGGGAAGCTAACAGAAAAGGTCGCACCAAAAGGTCTCCCCAACAAGGGCAAACCAGTGATGATAAACCAAAAATCAAATCACGATTCTCTATGTCTTCTCAACAAAAGCACATTGTTGATGATAAATCCAAAACTAAATCACGATTCACGGCAGGAACCGACTATCTCACATCGCAAGAACACAGGAGGACTTTAAAGAGTGCTTCCTCTTTACTCTGGGAGAAGATAAGAGATAGAAAAAAACAGTCATTTGTTATATGCACGGTTCTGATAATAACTACTTTTCTTCTACTTACTATTTTAAATAATGAAGATAAGAGCTCTACGAATGCTAATGAAGACTCAACGATATTAGAGGAACGATCAGAGCCACCAAGTTCCGAAGAGCTCGAACTAGAAAACGGTGGCAATACGGGCAATGTATCAACGCAAAAGACCATAATTGACCTTTATTCACCGCCATCAGATTTGGGCGATCTAATAAAAAGATCCAAAGAGTCAGTTGTACAGGTTTGGTGTGCAGTCTCTGAGTCAAATAATGACTGGTACACGGGTACCGGTTGGCCACTACTTGTAGGCTCGGAAGTATTATTTATAACTAATCATCACGTAATTGAACCTTGTGAGAGTCCTAGGAATAATAATGTAGACCTGTTAGTTGGAGAGTCTCAAGAGACAGGGCAATGGTGGGCAGGCAATGTTATAGCGCATGATAAAAGTAAAGATTTAGCCATAATTAGAACACCGCTTAAGCTGAATCCGTTCCCAGTTTCCACTGAGGCAGAAGTTGGCTATTGGGTTATGGCTATAGGTAACCCAGAGGACTTGATTGGGTCAGTAAATTTCGGATCTGTTTCCAACATTGGAACAGACAACTTGCCTTGGACCGGCGAAGTGAATTTAATTTATACCGATGCAGCCATAAACACAGGCAACTCAGGTGGGCCACTTCTAAACAGTTCAGGGCAAGCTATAGGAGTTATTACAGGCGGCTATAACGTAGCAGAGTATGAAAATATTGCCTTTGTTGTTCAAATATCCGAATTGTGTTCACAGTTATTAGACTGCACAAAAACCCCATGGCTACTCAGGTAATTTGTTACTGAGTGGAACTTTCTGCAATTAGATTCCCTAAATCTTCTAGCTGTTCTTCGCTGTTTCCAAGAGTGAGTTCAAGCTGTCGAGCCATCAGGAAATATCGATGAAGGGGGTAATCTCGATCCACGCCTACCCCTCCATGTAAATGAGTAGCAGCATGGACGACTCGAAAGCCCGCCTCGGATGCCCACCAGCGAGCAATAGCGACTTGCTCTTTCGCGGGCAACCCTGCAGAGATTCGCCAAGCAGCTTGACGTGACGTCAAACGAACAGCTTCAGTATCTATATACGCATCGCCAGCGCGTTGACTTACAGCTTGAAAGGTGGCAATAGCTCGGTCAAACTGTTGCCGGATCTTTGTGTATTCGGATGCAAGACCCAAAGACGCTTCACATGCTCCGGCCATAATTGAACAGATTGCAGAATCAACACGAAGTCGTACCCAAGTTATGAACTCTTCAGATGTTACAGTTCCGAGTTGTTGAGCATCAACGTTTTTCAAAACTATCGCCGCTTGCGAGTGCCCAGCTGTAGTTTCACGTGGCTCAAGGGTAATTCCCGGTGAACCACTTTCAACTATAAAAGCCCCAGATTCTGTGGGTAGTAAAAGCATGTCTGCTTCATGGCCAAATGACACAAAATCAAAGGATCCGCTAACCTGCCCGTCTTTGATAGTTGCGTTTCCAGATGAGATGAGCGCAGTTGTGACAATTATCTCGCCAG
>MDSW01141211.1_pt1 | contig 10289 bp, 12 predicted proteins | sample 811171 | NCBI WGS metagenome assembly MDSW01 (sample SAMN05326641, study PRJNA326480) | marine metagenome | isolation source: seawater | place: Atlantic Ocean: North West | collected 2012 | reverse complement strand
TTTTTAGCAATATTTTTACTTAGTTTTAAATTGCTTGTTCCAGATAAAATTTTCATGAAATGTAATTATTTATACCTTATTTCTATATCTTTTCAAATTAATTAAGTTTGGGCATACAAATAGTAGAAATACATCTACCATAATCTTTTTCACTTAATTTTGTCGATCTTCTATAGCTAAAAAAATTGTTTTTTTGGGAAAAAGTATCTTTATCAACTTGGTCAACTTTTATTTTATATTTGAGGAGCTTATCAGTCACAAATTTTCTTAAATTAAAAAGCTTCTTTTTATCATTTTTATTTCTAAAATATTTTTTATTTTTGCTTGATAAATTAATAAATTTTTTAAAGAAATCTATATCAACTTCATAACTTTTTTGGCTTATACATGGACCCACACTTGCATAAATAAGATTATTTGAATTCATTTTTTTTATTTTTTTAATAGTATTATTAATTATTCCCAAATATGCACCCTTCCAACCTGCATGAACACAACCTATAATTTGATTTTTGACATCATAAATAATAACTGGAACACAATCAGCCGTAACTACTCCTAGCGCTATTCCTTTCATTCTAGTCACCATTGCATCAGCTTTGATTTTTGTTTTATAATTATTTTTTTTTATTTCTACTACTTTGTTACTGTGTGTTTGGTGCATTAACATAAGTTTATTTTTTGAGACCCCCATTTCTTTTGAGACAAAAATTAAATTTTTATTTATATTTTTTTTGTTATCTCTTGACCCTTTTCCACAATTTAGACTTGCGTAAATACCTCTAGAGAATCCCTTTTTCCTCGAAAAAAAACAATGGTTTATATTTTTAAATTTTTTAAAATTTTTTGAATAGAACATTATTTGAAACCAGAAAAATTATTCTTATTAAATTTATATGCTAAAATTACTTTAAATAACTCACCCATCGAACTGGGGCTCAATAGTCTTTTAATTCTTAAATAAAGGTCAGACTGTTCAGCAAATTTCATTTTTTTTGTAACAATTTTAGCTCTTTCTACAATACCCATATTTTTTAAAAAATCTTTCTGTGTGATTACATTGCTAACTTTTAAACTGTTTTTTAAAAAAAATTCATTAAGTAAATCAAAATTTACATGTGAGGTAATATCAGCTTTTCCCAGGTTATCTAATAAACTATTTTTTTTATGTCTCATCACTGACTGTAAAGTATTCCGATTATTAGATTTTAAATATCCATAATCTATTATTAATATACACCCAGTTAACTTTGAAATTTTTTTAGTCATTTTTTTTAATTCTTGAAAACCCAATTTAGGTAACTCAATAAAATGTAGTTTTTTTAATGATTTGTAAGATTTTAAAATTTTGATGTCATTTTTTAAGGCTTTATAAAAAACTTCTTTAACTTTATAATTTTTATCAAGTTTATAGTTTTTTTCCAAAATAGAGTTTTTTTTTCTTTTAAACTGTTTAATTGGAAGAGCATCAAAAAATTCATTACCAAAAAATATTACTGGTCCTTTTTTTATTGTATTAAAATTCTTTATCCAACTTACTTTTTTATCTGAAATATTTTTTTTCTGTATTTTTTTTAAATAATCACTTTCTTCGTATAAAAAAATTTTTTTAATCGAATTAAATTCTGGAAATTGTTTAAATGATTTAAGTAGAACTTTTGTCAGACTACCATCTCCAGGACCAAGCTCAACAATATTAAAGTTTTTTGGTTTACCAAACAATTCCCAGGTAGAGATTAGCCAAATAGCAATCATTTCAGAAAACAAAAAAGAAATTTTTGGAGATGTAATAAAATCACCGTTGGCTCCAAATGGAAGTTTAGATGTGTAGTATCCAAAATTTTTATCGTATAAAACGTTTTTAAAAAATTCATCAACTGGTAGAATTTTTGATTTCTTAAAAAACTTTATATTAGATTTCATTTTTTCTTAAAATTCTTAAAATTACTAAACCACTTAAAACCATAAGAAAACTAAGTGCGGTACCCATACTAATCGAGTTAAACAAGTAGCCTATTTGAGCGTCCGGTTCTCTAAAGGTTTCTGAAATGATTCTAAAAACACCGTAAAAAATTAAAAATAAACAAGAACTTGAACCGATTTTGTATTTTCTTTTATATATTAAAATATTTAGAATAAAAAATAAAACCACTCCTTCCAACATTGCTTCATATAATTGAGAAGGGTGTCTTGGTAATTTATCAACCAAAGGAAAAGTCACACTCCATGAAATATTTGTAACCTTACCAATAAGCTCACTATTTATAAAATTTGCTATACGTCCTAAAAAAATTCCTATGGGAGCAACACAAGCTACAATATCTAGCATAAGAAATGTTGAGATTCCTTTTTTTTTTGAAAATAAGTAAGTGCCAATTATTATTCCTAATAATGCACCGTGAAATGACATCCCACCTTCCCAGACCTTAAAAATGTCTGATGGGTTAGAAATATAATATTTAAAATTGTAAAAAATTACATAACCAAGTCTCCCACCTATAACTATAGAGAAAATCACATAACTTATAAAATCATCAAAATCATCTATTTTAAATTTTATGCTATTCGTTTTTAAGATGTGCCTAATGATTTTTTTTCCAAACCACCATCCAATTACAATTCCAATAATATATGCCAGAGAATACCATCTAATAGAAATGAACCCAAAATCTATTAAAACAGGGTCTAAATTATGGGTATACATAGTTTCTTATATCATATTTGAAATTAGTATTACCATCAAATATGGTATGGTATGAAAAATTCAGAAAAAATTTTAAAATCACTATCCAGCTTAATTGAAAATGGCATTCTTACTTCCAAGGATATCAAAAAAGAAATATCTACAGATCTAAAATTTACAAGAGATAAAATAATAAACAAACTTGATATTGTTTCTAGAGAAGAATTTGAGGTTTTAAAAAAAATTGTTCAGAAGCAAAATACAATTATAAATAAACTTATTAAAAACAAAAAGATTAAAAAGGCAAAGAAATCCTAACCAATAATCCGTTATATTTACTTTTATTCAGTTGTATATTCCCTCCATGTGAATTTATTACATCCTCTACAATAGCTAAGCCTAAACCAACACCAGATTGATTTAGACTTCTACTTTTATCTAACCTAAAAAATGGCTTAAAAACATTTTTATATTGATCCTCTGGAATACCTGGACCGTCGTCTTCAATTGTTACTAAAGCTCTTTTGTTTCCTTTTTGAATATGCACATAAACTTTATTTCCATAAGTTAAACCGTTTTGAATTATATTTTCAAAAGACCTTTTCAAGGCTATTGGTCTACCTTTCAATTCTATTTTTTCATCATTATTCTCAAATATAAATTTGTCGTTATTCAAATCACTTTTTATGGAATTAATAAGATTGTTAATATCTATCGTAGTGGTATTCTCTAGTGTTTGATTTTTAGCAAAATGTAAATAATCGTTAAGCATTTTCTCCATTTCATCAATATCCTTTGTCATTTTTTCGGAAATATCTTTTTGTTTTAACATTGCAAGCTGTAATTTTAATCTAGTAAGAGGCGTTCTTAAATCGTGGCTAATACCAGACAACATTTCGGCTCTCTGATTTAAATGCCGATTTATTCTTTTTGCCATACGATCAAACTCAAAAGCAGCTTTTCTAATTTCTTGGGATCCAGAAGCTCTAAAATCATTTACATAATCTCCTTTTCCAAATCTTTCAGCTGCTTTTGCTAATTTAACGAGTGGTTTAGTTTGATTTTTTAAAAATATCAAAGCTATTATTATTAAGAGTAAAGAAGGTAGTGTTGTCCATAAAACAAATAATCTTACTGAAGAATTTGAAACCATTTCTTTTGGTACTAAAAATTCAATTACATCTTTGCCCGATCTAATTCTTATTTCAACTGCATTTTTAAATTTAGATGTATTAAACCAATAATTACCATTCCCAAAAACAGACTTTAATTCCCGTCTTAAAGATCTATCCATAGGACTGAACTTTCTTTCTCCACTATCATTTGGAAAAATCTCTTGGTTAATGCCAATTTCAAAATTAAAATTATTTTTATAACTATCAGTAAAAAAATCTAAATTTTTTTTATCGTTTTGATAAACTTCCTCAATAGTTTTAAGTTGGCTAACCAATGATCTAGTAATATTTTTATTTGCTTTAATCCAAACACTATCATAAAAAACTATTGTTACAATTATTTGTAATAAGATTGTTGGAGCAGCAACAATAATTAAAGCTCTGTAAAATAATCTTTTTGGTAAAAGATATTTTATAAAATTATTCAATCCAGAGAACATAACCTGAGCCCCTTATAGTTTGAAGATATTTTGGATTTTTAGGATTTACCTCTAATTTTTGTCTTAGTCGTGTTATCATAACATCAATTGAACGTTCTTGGCTAATACCTGAAATTTTTCCAATTTCCTCTCTAGAATAAGTTGTTCCTGGATTTGCAAGCATTTCAATTAAAACTTTTTTTTCAGAATTATTAATCTTCTTCAATTTGTTATTTAAATTTACTGTCATTTTATTAAGATCTATCTTTGCAGCACCAACAGTATGTAAAGATTTCATATCAATTCTATTACTTTTATTAATTATATTTTTTATTCTTAACAATAATTCTTTTGGCTCAAAAGGTTTTCCTAGATAATCATCAGCCCCAAGTTCCAATCCTTTTATTCTATTTTCAACTTCTCCTTTTGCTGTTAATAAAATGATAGGGATTTTAATTTGTTTTTTTATTTCTTTTGTTAAGTCATAACCACTTTGACCTGGCATCATCACATCCAGAATAATAATATCAAATTTGAAAAATTCTATTCTCTCTTTAGCTTGATCTGCATTTTCTGCTGTTGAAACAATATAATTATTTTCAGAAAGGTAATCTTTTAAAAGATCACGAATTCTATCATCATCATCAACTATGAGTATATGTTTTTTATTATTTTCCATCTACTATCTTTTTTAAAACATCTCTGAATTTAATAACAGAGTCTGAGCTTGAATTTTTTAAAGCATTAAATATTCTTTTTTTTTGAGCACTATAAACGGTTTCGAAAAAAGTCTTTCCCTCTTTATCTAAATATAAATTTTTTTTTCTTGTATCTGTTTCATCTTGAATTTGTTTAATCATTTTAGACTTAATTAAATCTCTTAGAACTCTGTTTAAACTTTGTTTTGTTACCTTAAGTCTAAAAATTAATTCTCCTAAATTAATGCCAGGATTTCTCTCTATTAAATTTAAAGCGCGTAAATGAGCTGGCCCAAAAAATTTTTTTGACAAAACATCTTTTGGATCAGAAAATGTTTCTCGGTAGGCATAATAAAGCAATTGAATAAACTCTTTGATTTGTTCATCTTTAAGATAAAGTAAATCTTTCATAATGGTAAGTTATATTGACTTATCCTTATAATGAATATACTTTTTTATAAATAAAAAATCTATATATTTACTATAAATGGAAAGCATACCTTACGACAAACGGTCTGGAAAAATTTGGTTTAATGGAAAAACTGTAGATTGGGCAGATGCAAACATCCACATACTTAATCATGGACTTCATTACGCGAGCTGTGTTTTTGAAGGCGAAAGAGTTTACGATGGAGAAATATTTAAACTAGAAGAACATACTGAGAGACTATTTTACTCTGCAAAAAGAATGGGAATTAAAGTTCCATATTCCCAAGATGAAATAAATGATGCTTGTAAAAATATTGTTAACATTCAAAAAGTTCAGAATGGATATGTAAGACCTTTAATTTGGAGAGGGAGTGAAATGATGGCTATCTCTGCTCAAAAAAATAAGATTCATGTTGCAATTGCAACATGGGAGTGGGGTTCATATTTTGATCCTAAACTAAAATTAAACGGAATAAAATTAAACATATCAAGTTGGAGAAGACCTGCACCAAACACAATTCCCTGGGATACTAAAGCAGCAGGATTGTATATGATATGCACTTTATCTAAACATGAAGCAGAAGCAAAAGGATTTACAGATTCTTTAATGTTAGACCACGAAGGTAACATAGCTGAAGCTACAGGAGCTAATATTTTTTTCAAAAATAAATCAGGAGAATTACATACTCCAATACCGGACTCCTTCTTAGATGGAATAACTAGACGAGAAGTTATTAAAATTGCAAAATCTAAAGGTGTGAAAATTATTGAAAGAAAAATTAAGCCTGAGGAAATGCAAGAATTTGTAGGTTGTTTTTTAACAGGAACAGCTGCCGAGGTTACGCCAGTGTCTCAAATATCTGAATATAATTTCAAAGTTTGTGAGTTAATTACTGATTTAAATGAGTCATACCAAGCAGTTGTTAGAAAAAAATCAGCAGCTTAATCTTTACTATCCTCATTAATCGCATGATCTATACCTTTTCTTAAATAGTCATATCCAGTGTAAAGTGTCAAAAAAGCTGAAAGCCATAAAAGAATAATTCCTATAGTTTGTGCATTATAATCTTGAAAATTAATTATCTTATTCCCACTTTCACCAGTAAGCAGTATTGCTATAGAAACCATTTGAATAAAAGTTTTTAATTTAGATAAACTTGTTACCTGCATTGTAATTTGCCCTTTAGCTAAAAATTCTCTTAAGCCTGAAATTAAAATCTCTCTTGTAAGTATTATAATTGCAGCTATCACTTCATAATTTTTTATAGTTCCGTTCATTACTAAAAGGATCAGAGCAGCTGCAACGAGAATTTTATCAGCAATAGGGTCAAGTAGTTCACCTAACTTTGACTCTTCTCTGAATATTCTGGCTAATAAACCATCAAGATAATCTGTAAAACTAGCTAAAGCGAATAGAAAAAATGGAATTAAATCTCCGAAAAACCCTGGGATAAAAAAGGTTAAAACAAAAATTGGAACAATAATTATACGTCCAATTGTTAAAATATTTGGTATTTTTAGTTTCATGCTCTTTTATTCGTGAAAGTAATTATATATTTTATTTGCTATGCTGTCTTCTATTCCCTCAATAGCTTTTAGGTCTTCAAGACTTGCTGACTCCACAGCTCTTGCAGAACCAAAATGGTTTAATAAAGCTCTCTTTCTTTGTTTCCCAATACCTTTTATCTGGTCTAAAAGAGATTTACTCAAATTCTTCTTTCTTTTTGCTCTATGAGTGCTTATTGCAAACCTATGAGCCTCATCTCTTAGTCTTTGAATAAAAAATAGTAGAGGGTCACTTTTGTTCAAGATAAACTCTTTATTTTCATGGTAAATTTTTTCTTCACCAGCATTTCTTTTTTTACCTTTTGCTACAGCTAAAATTGGCAGATCGTGTAAGCCAAGTTCATTCAAAACTTCTCTACTTGCTGAATATTGACCTTTACCTCCATCAATCAAAATTAAATTTGGAAGCGATAAAGATCCTGATTTTTCTTTAACTGCTTTAGAGAATCTTCTAAACAGAACCTCTTTCATCATTCCATAATCGTCATTTTTAACTTTTTCATCTCTTATGTTAAATTTTCTATATCTTTTTTTTACAAAACCCTCATTACTAAAGCATATTAGAGCTCCAATAGAATCAGTTCCCTGAATGTGACTGTTATCGTAAACTTCTATGAGGTCTATACTGCTATTTAGTTTAAATTTAGTAGCAAGAGACTCAATTAAATTGTTATTTGTATCAGACTGAATGAGTTTTTGTTTTAAAGCTTGTTTTGCATTTTTTTCAGCAAGTTTTGAAATAGATGTTTCATTTTTTGCTTTAGCCTTTTTAATTATTATTTCTTTATTTTCTTTAGTAGAAAAAGTTTTTTCAAGAAGCTTTTTTTCTTTTACTTCTATATTTGTAAGGATTAGAGCAGGGATAGCTTTATTTTCATAAAATTGAGGTAAAAAAGATGACATGATTTCTTCAATTGAGTCATCCGTGTCATGTTTTGGGTAAAATGCTTGGTTACCCCAGTTTTGTTTAGATCTAAAAAAGAAAACTTGAATACAGGTTTTTCCAGTTTCTTTATAGATACTAATAACATCTGCTTCATTTAAATTTGTTTGGTTTATTTTTTGTGAAGTCTGTATCTGAGTTAAAGCTTTGATTCTATCTCTCGCAATAGCTGCTTTTTCATAATCAAGCTCTTTACTGGCTTCCTCCATCTCTTTAGATAAGTTTTTTTGAATCCTTCTTGATTTACCTGAAATAAAATCTATTGCATCATTCACTGTAGACAAATAATCTTTTTCTTGAATATGACCAACACAAGGGCCGGAGCATCTTTTTATTTGATAAAGAATGCATGGACGGTCTCTGTTTTTGAAAACTGTATCATCACATACTCTTAATTGAAAAATCTTTTGTAGAATTTTTATTGTCCAATTGGCTGAACCTATTGATGCAAATGGACCAAAGTAATAACCTGTTTTTGATTTTTTTCCTCTTAACTTAGTTAGTTGCGGCCATTTATCTTTATTACCAATATATATATATGGAAAAGATTTATCGTCTCTTAATAGAATATTGTATCGAGGCTTATGTTTTTTAATTAAATTTGCTTCAAGTAATAAAGCCTCACTTTCATTACTTGTAGTAGTCGTTTCCAGGTTATGAGTGAGAGATAACATTCTTTCTGTCCTTATTGGCAAGTTAGAGTCTGTGACGTAACTTTTTAATCTATTTGGTATATTTTTTGCTTTACCAATATAAAGAATTTCTCCTGTAGAGCTTAACATTTTATATACCCCAGGATTTTTGGGAATTAATGGTATTTTATCTTTAATTACTTTTTTTCCTAGCTCTAAACTGTTAATCATAATTTAGTCTTTGATACTTCAATACCAACTGATTTTGTTTTTTTTAGGATATCTAGTTTTTCTAATTTTATAACTATTTTTTTAACAAGTTTGTTTTTAAATATTATATTAAAAATATTTTCTGCTAAATCTTCGAGCAGTTTGTGGTGTTTTGAATCTGTGAGTTTTGTGATTTCCATTACAACCTCTTCATAATTTAAAATTGTATTTAAATCCTTACTATTTGCAGATACATAAGGATCTGTCAAAATTTCAATATTAAATTTTACCCTTTGCTTCTTTTTTTTCTCAAAATTATGTATTCCAACTAAAATCTTCAAAGTTAGATCTTTGATGATTACTTTTCTTTTGTATTTATATTTTTCTTTTTTTTTAAATTTAATTACTTTCATTCTTTCGCATTAATTATATCAGGTGTTTGCCATGCCAGTCTTTGCCCGCCATCAATATTAATTATTTCCCCAGTTATACTTTTACTTTCAATAAGAAATTTTACTCCATTACAGATATTTTCTAAATCTACTTTTTTTCTCAATATTATTGACTTCCACTGTTTTTTAAAATGTCTCTCAGATTGTCTTTTATTTTTTAAAGTAGGTCCGGGTGAGATACCATTCACTCTAATGTTGGGAGCCAATTTCATAGCTGAGGTTTTTGTTAAAATTGCTAAAGATGATTTACTTAAAGTATATGAGAAAAAAAAGGGAGTTAGCTTTTCGACTCTTTGATCAATAATATTAACAATGCATCCCTCTTTATTTTTCATTAACTTACTGAAATTTTGAGTTAAAATTGCAGGCGCTTTTAAGTTAATATTAATATGCTTTGAAAATGATTTTTCAGAGAAATTTTCAAGATTATCGTTTTCAAAAATAGAAGCATTATTAATTAGACAATCTAAACCTTTCATCTTTGAATACGCATTCTTAATTAAACTGTTTGTTTGCTTAAAATTATTTAAATCTGCTTTTAATAAATAAGTTTCGGCACCAAGACTTTCTAGTTCTTTTTTTAATTTTAAAGCACTGTTTTTAGATCTATTGAAATGAATAACAATTTTTGTATCAAAATTTATAAGGCTTTTTGCAATTGCAGCACCTATTCTTGTGGCTCCACCAGTAATAATTATTTTTTTGGCTTCCATTTTTTTATTGCTTTTTTAGGTTTTGTGCCTGGCATACCCATAGTTGATCTCCCTTTTGGGTAAACCTTACTTTTTAAATTATATTGAGAAATTTTAGGATTTAAAGTTATTTCAAGTTCAGTTGCTTCCAGTTTTCTCATTTCATCTCTCAATTTTGCTGCTTCCTCAAACTCCAGGTTAGAAGCAGCTTCTTTCATTTTTCTATTCAATGCTTTTAGATGTTTTTTTAAGTTTCCACCTACGTTTGAACCCTCGCTAATTTTTATGTAATCTTTTTCGTAAACAGACTCTAAAATATCGCTTATTTCTTTTTTTACAGACTCTGCAGTTATTCCATTTTTTTTATTATATTCTAATTGTTTATTTCTT
>MDSW01217468.1_pt1 | contig 10291 bp, 9 predicted proteins | sample 811171 | NCBI WGS metagenome assembly MDSW01 (sample SAMN05326641, study PRJNA326480) | marine metagenome | isolation source: seawater | place: Atlantic Ocean: North West | collected 2012 | reverse complement strand
TTTATATTTTTTTTAAGAATATTTTGAACAATTTTTTTTCTTGACTCAAACCACCAATGATTTTTATTTTCTTCAAATTGTCTTTTGTAAACAGACTTATCCATAAACGTTTTTTAATTTAATATATTTTAAAAATAAATAAAAATGGCATAAAACATATATTGGAACAAGATGTCTAGTGTAGAGAAATCCAATTAGATAGGGTATCAAATACATAAATAATATAGTAATAAAATATAAATCTTCTTTTTTTAAATTCTTCTTAAACATTGCAATAAAAAAAATTGTTAAAGATACAAATAAAACAATTTTATTCGGGATCTCAGAATATCTAATTTTGTCAAATTTATTAGAATTAATATTCTGTGCATCATATTTTACATTAAAAAATAGCACATAAATTTTTTTTAAAAAACTTTTTAATACAAAGTCCCTATCATTTGATATTTTTAAAAATATATCATCTTTAAAAGATCTATTAAATTCAATTTCATTTTCGAAACTATTTTTTTTATCAATTTTTTTTTTAACTATTTCATTCACAAGTAAATCTGGAGGTTGGTTTGGATATAATTGTAAAAATTTTTCATGATATGCAACACTTAAAGTTAGTCCGCTAATAGATGTGATTGAAAAAGGGGTTATAAATTTATTTGTTTTGTTATAAGCAAATGAAGACCAAGTGATATAGCTAATTAATATCAAAAGAACAGGTAAATATTTTGACCTATTTTTAAATATTAATATTGGAATTACTGAAAAAATATAACAAAACAGAAGTTGTGAGGCTTTTGTGAAGTAAATAGTGACAATTATTAACGCCATAACCTTAAAATTAACTTCTTTATTTAGTAAGGTTATGTACAGTGACAAAATCAAGACTGCTAAAATTCCTTCTTCAGGAATTAACTTTATAATCATAAATGTGTTATATGGATTGTAAAATAAGATTAAAAAAGCAATTAAAACAAGTGCATGCTTTTTTAGATGTTTATATAAAAAATAAAATAGAATAGTAAAAATCAAATAATTTTTTACTAATAATATAATTAAGAATTTTTTTGATATGTAAATGTAACTCCATTTTAAAAATAATGGTATCAATGGCATTCTTGATAAATAGAAATTTATTCCATAAAGATTTTGATAAAATTCGTCATTTTCAATTAAATTTTTTGTCAGACCGCCAAAAAAAAAATGTAATGATTCATAATTAATATTCCCGTTGTCGTGGATAAGATGTGGAAATTTGTTGATAATATAATTATACCATATAATAGTAAAAACTGTAATTACAGCAAAGTATAAAATAAATAAATATAACTTAATGTTTTTTGATTTAAAAATTAAGATATCTTTCATTTTAATTATAGAAATTTTTTGAGAAAATTTTGTTTTTTTAAATTTTTGCTGTTTGATTTTAAATTTTTATCAATTTCTTTGAAAAAATTAATTAAATTTATTTTTTTTATTTTTTCATCACATTCATATATTTGAGGATGATTAGTTTTTAATAAATTTTTACCTAAGGCAATTTCTTCAGATAATTTTTCTCCTTTTTTTAGACCGATTAACTTAATAAAAAAATCACCATTTGGATTGTTTTTATCTTTTATAGTGTAACCACTTAATCTAATTATTCGTCTTGCAATATCAATTATCTTTATTTGTTTTCCCATATCTAATGCATAAATTTTAATGTTATTTTTATTTAGATAAGAGGCATTAATTGTCAATTGGACAGCCTCAGATATTGACATAAAATATCTCTTGGCATTTTTGTCAGTTACAGTCAAATAATTCTTTTCTACTAATTGATTAAGAAAAATTGGTATAACTGAACCACTTGAGCCAATAACATTCCCAAATCTAACAATAGTGAAACAAGTATTGTATTTTTTTTTATTATCCAAATAACTTTGATTTATAATTTTCTCACCTAATGATTTTGAGTAACCCAGTATACTTTTTGGATTAACAGCTTTATCAGAACTAACAAATGTAAAATGTTTTATTTTTTTTGTTAAAGCAAATTCAACTAATTTTTTAGTTGAAAAAATATTGTTTTTAATCATGGAATATGGGTTTTCTTCCCCAAAATTTACATGTTTATAAGCTGCAGCATGATAAATTTCGTCAACTTTATATTTGTTAAAGTAATTATTTAAAAAACTTTCATCATTACAATCACCAAGAACTATTTTAATGATATTTTTTCTATATTTGCCAGTTTGATTTATTTTATTTGTAAGATTAAATAAATTAATTTCAGATATATCTAAAATAAATAATTTATTTGGATTTCTTTTTAGGATCTCTAAACATAACTCAGATCCAATAGACCCACCGCCACCTGTTACCAATATATTTTTATTTTTTATTTTTTTAGATAAGATTTTTTTTTGGACAATTATTTTTGGTCTATCAATTATGTCATAAAAATTTAAACTAGAAACTATTTTTGTGTCTATGTAATTTTTTATAAAATTTTTTGTTTCATTAAATTTTTTTATACGTATATTTTTATTTTTTAATTTGCTGATTAATTTTGAAACTTGATTATTTTTTATAGTTTTATCAACTATGATGATTTCAGTGATCTTTAATTTATTTATTAGATTTTCTAAATCATTTTTTTTATAAATTTTAAGACCATTTAACTCCCTTTCTTTAAAATTACTTCCTAAATCAATAAGGCCTTTGATAACACCATAACTGGGGTTATCCCTTATTGTCTTAATTAAATTTACATTATCTTTATTTATTCCAAAAACTAAAATTTTATTTGTTTTTTGGGAGGATTTTAAATTTAAATTAATTATAAAGTTTAATGATATTCTATGAAATATTATAAAAATCCCTATCAAAATAATAGAAATAATTGAAATCGATCTTGGGAAAAAAAAAATCTTAAAGAGTAGAAGATTTAATATTAAAGTAATTACAAGACAAATAGATAATGATTTAATTATTTTTTTTATCGCGAAATAATCAAAATATCTTAATAAAATTTGATATAAATTATTATATAAAAAAATTGGATATATTGTTAAAAAAAATATCAGGTATACGCGAATATCTATATCCCAAGGTAGATAAATTTTTTCTAACCGTAAAGAATAAGCAAACGATATTGAAAATAAAATTATAATTGTATCAGATAATATAAGAATAATTTTTTTTTCAATGTTTGATAATTTAATTTTCAAATTATTATTTTTTTAATATTTTTATGTAAAATACATTTAATTTTTATTAAGAGCTACCAAGAATTTTGTTATTTCATTGGATAAATTAATATTTGATTTTATTGATAATTTTCTTAATAAGGAAGTATCGTACTGGAATTTTTTAATTACCTTTCTGCTTTTAGCTTTCAAAATTATGTCTACTTCTTTATTCTTAAAAAAACTGTTACTTTTAACTTTTTGCGCAAGCTCTTTAATGGAGAGAGTTTTCCCTGAACAAACATTAATTACTGGCATATCGTAATTTTTTTCGATCAACTTTATAATTACTTTTTTTAATATTTCTAAAGAAACAAAATCTCTCAAAGCTGAACCATCTGAATTTATAAAAATTTTCTTTTTTTCAAATGCAGTTTTACAGAACTCATTCAATACCAACCACCAACAATCTATATTCTTTAAAACTGGCATACCAAAAGTATTTGAGATCCTTAAAGAATGAGATTTAATTTTATTTTTATTAATTGATAAAAAATCTTCACACATACTATGTGTGAAAGCATAAATATTATCTATTTTTTTTCTAAATTGTTCACTTATAATAATTTTATTGCCATATTCTCGTCCGTAGACCTGAACTGTTGATAAATAAATAATTTTTGGTTTATAATTTTTTTTCAAAAGTATTTTTTTAGATAAATTTGCCAAAGGTAGAAAATTATTGTTTATAGAAAACTCTAAGTTCCTTTCAGAAATTTTATGATTTAAAGATATAGTATATATAATTATATCTGGCCTTGACTTTATAATGCTATCTAAAGTTTTAGACTTAGAAATATCACCATGTATATTTTTTTTAATTGATACATTAAAATTTTTATCTTTAATTTTTTTTCTTGAGTGATTAATTAAGTGATATTTTTCTTTCAGTTTAGATGACAAGAAGCTACCAATATAACCAGAGGATCCAAGTACTATTACTTTTTTACGTTTTAATTTTTTTCCAATCATATGGAATTTTTTTGTTATTTAAATCGTAATTAATCATTTCACTTGGATCGTGAGGTAAAGTTGAGCAATTTGCTAATATTGAACTTTTATCACTAATACATTTATAAGATGTTATTATACCTGTGGGAATTGTAACTAATATATAATTCATTTCTCCTAGATATAATTCTTGTATTTTATTATATGTTTTTGAATTTTTTCGGTTGTCTATTAGTACCAGCTTTATCATTCCATCAATAACTGCATAATTTTGAACTTGTTTTTTATGTTCGTGCCACCCTTTAATTATACCCGGATAAGCAATTGAGAAATAAATTTCTCCAAATTTAATGAAATGTGGGTCGCTTTTTTTTAACATATGAAAAATTGCTCCACGTTCATCTGGTATTTTTTTTAAACTTGTAATCTGAATTCCTTTAATCATTTTTTAGATAGAGCCTTTTATCAATAGTATTATTTTTTACCAAGTAGTTTAATCTATATAATCTTGACCATTTTGGAGAGTTTCTAAAGTTTTTTAAATTTTTTTTTTCAGTTTTTAAAAATTTGACTAAATCAATAACTGATTTTTTAAAATCTGTCGAAGGCTGATATTTGGGGGCAATTTTTCTGAACAAGTTAAAACTCACTCTGTAAGATCTTTTATCAAAATTATTGTCATCTTTGATAACTAATTTAGTATTTGGGATTATCCTGGCAATTTTTTTTGCTAGAGATATAATTTTAAAGTTCCATTTTTCTGATCCAATATTAACAGCTAGAAAGTTTTTTTTTAAGGGATATATTACAGACCATAGTATTGACTTTGAAATATCATTCACATGTATTAGTGGTCTCCAAGATAAGCCGTTACTGAGAAGTATTATTTTTTTTTCTAATACTGAGTTAGCAACAAAATCATTGAATACTAAATCAAGTCTTAAATTATCACTTAAACCAGCTGCTGTTGCAAATCTAAGTGCAATAACCTTAAAATTTTTAGAGGAGAGTTTTTTTAGAGTTTTCTCTGAGTTTACTTTGGAAATTGCATAATCTGTCAAAGGATTCAATTTATCATCTTCTTTTTTTTTTTTATCACCTGCAGATCCATACATGCTACAACTAGAAGCAAATATAAATTTTTTAATTTTTAATTTTTTTGCTTCTTTAGCAATTTTTATGCAACTTTTAAAATTTATTTCTTCAGTTGCTTGTTTATATTTATTTCCCATCGGATCATTTGAAACAGCTGCTAGATAAATAATTACGTCAGGTATAATATTTAAGCTTTTTATTTGAAATTTTCTAGAGTCTTGGATGATGTTTTTCTTTATTTTTTTTTTTTTAGAATAAGTATTCATGGAAAATAGGTTAGAGTCAACTCCGTAAATATCAAAATTAGATTTTGATTTATCAACTAAATAATTTATTAAGGTTGTACCTATGTAACCTTTGTGACCAATTATTAATAATTTTTTGTTTCTCATATCAAATAATTTTTTTCGATTATTTAAAATTCCAGATTGTTTTATTTTTTTTAAAAATTTGTTCTAATTGATTTTTTTCATTTAAATTATCCATACACCTCCAATAACTTTTGTGTTTATATGCTATTAATTGTTTTCTTTTCACTAAATTTTCTAATGGTTCTCTTTCTAATACATCTTCTGAACTTTTTAGAAAATTAAATATCTTAAAGTTGAGAACAAAAAAACCTCCATTTATCCAACCTTTATTTATTTGTGGTTTCTCTACAAATTTTTTTACTTTAGAATTTTTTCCTATCATAAGCTCACCAAATTTAACTGGGGGTCTTACTGCTGTAATTGTTGCAATTTTTTTCTTTTTTTTATGAAAATGTAATAATTTTTGTAAATTAATATTTGATACACCATCACCATAAGTTAAAAAAAAATTTTCACCTTTATCTAAATATTTTTTTAATTTTAGTACTCTTCCTCCAGTCATTGTATTAACTCCAGTGTTTATAACTTTAATATTTGGAAATTCTTTGGAATTTTTGTAATAATTTTTAATTAAATTTCCTTTGTAACCTGATGCAATTATAAATTTATCAAAGCCATAAAAATTAAATATTCTCATAATATGAGTAATCATAGGTATATTTCCTATTCTAATCATCGGTTTAGGAATTTTTTGTGTATAAAATGAAATTCTTGAACCTTTGCCACCAGCTAAAATAACTACTTTCATTTAATAATTTAATTCCTTTTCAAATATATTTATTTGTCTAGATATTGTTCTTTCAGATATGACATTTTTATGAAGCTTTTTAAATTTTTTTTTGAAATATTTACTTTTTGTAAGCTTAATAATTATTTTTTTTAGTCGATTATGATCACCTGGTTTAAATAATAAATCCCTATCTTTAATTATTTCTGGCAGTGCACCAATATTTGATGCAATTGTTACATTTCCACAAGCAACGCTTTCTTGTATAACTCTGCCATACTGTTCTTCATGTAAAGATGGTAAGACAACAATATCTGAATATCTCATATGATCAGCAATTTTATAATGATCAGTCCTTATTAACGAATAGTTTTTTTTATTAAAATTTTTTTTTAAATAGCTCAACAAATTGTGGTAATACTTTTTATCTTCAATATGATCGATATCTATAACCAATCTCCAGTTATGAATTTTAAAATTTTTAAGAGATTTTAAAAGAATATGAATGCCTTTCTCTCTAGTTATTCTGCCAAAATAAGAAATTACAAATTTTTTTTTTATTTTTCTATTTTTCATATTGAAAATTTTTTCATCATATCCTAGAGGGATAATTTTTGTCTTTTCTTTATAGCCAAGAAAATCATAATTTTTTTTAATTTGTTTAGAATAGCAAAACAATTTATTAATCTTATATTTTATAAAAAAATTAACCACAAAAACAAATATCGATTTAATTAATTTTCTTGTAAAATTTTTTCCGAAATTTTTAAATATTTCATTTTCATTGACAAAATAAATTATTTTGTAGTTATAAAAAAAGGAGTAAATTATAATCAAAATAGATTGTATTGATACTGGATCGTTGTCGATTAAAATATATTCAGGATTTTTAGATTTTATATGTTGTCTTAAATTTTGAAAATAAAATAATCTGGAATGTTTAAATTTTAAATTTGATTTTATAGTTTTAATATAACCTTTGTAATATCCAAAATCAGAATAAATATACTTATTTTTAAGAAATATTTTTCGAGGGCATATACACGTTATTAAAAAATTTTTTTTTTCAGCAAGTTCCTCATAAAAAGATAAATTAATTTTTTTGATAAATGCATGACTTATTGCCAGAATTTTTATCTTAGTTGTAATCAATGTTTTATACCTTTGGATTTTACAACAACAGAAATAGTTTTTAATAATATTGTCAAATCAAGTAAAAATGATTTTTTTTGCATGTAAATTGTTTCATATTCAATTTTTTTTTCGTCTGTCAAATTATCTCTTCCATTTATTTGAGCCAAACCGGTTATGCCTGGAACTAATGAGAAAATATTTTTTTTTTCTCTTAGAAGTATTAATTTATCTTGATTTTGAAGGGCGGGTCTTGGTCCAACAAGTGTCATTTCACCTTTTAAAATATTTATTATCTGAGGCAATTCATCTAAACTATACTTTCTTAAAATTTTCCCTACTTTTGTAATATATGAATTAGCATTTTTAAGGTCATTTGAATGTATCTCGGGCGTATTAATTTGCATTGTTCTGAATTTGTACATATTGAAAACTTTTCTATTTTTTCCTAATCTTTTTGATATATAGAAAACTGAACCTTCATTTTCAATTTTAATTATTAAGATTAAAAATAAAAATGGTAAAATTAAAATCAATCCTAGGATAATTGAAACAAATATATCAAACAATCTTTTCAACTTATTTTTTCTTATAATTGATTAAAAATAATACAGTTGAGATATATAGTAAAACCCAAAATATTATAAATATTAAATTATAATTTAAAACATTGTAAATAACTATCGACAAAGCGATAAATGAAAATGTTAGTATAAAAGTTTGAAATTTATTAAAAATTTTTCCCATTAAATGATGTAAATGAAAATTATCAGGTTTAAATGGATGCTTTCCATTAATCAATCTCATAAGAAATAGTCTAAACATGTCAAGTCCAGGCACCGACATTATTAAAAAGATTTCATCAGCGTATAAAACAGTTGGATCTTTCTTGGTAGATTTAAGTATTATAAAAGTGATAACAAACGCAAGTTGTTGAATTCCACTTTCACCTAAAAATATTTTATTTCGGGAATTATAATAAATAATTAATATTAAAGAGATTATTATGATTAAACTTAAATCATTAAAAACACCTTTTAAAATAAAAATTAAAAAAAATAATACACAATAACTTGATGCTTGTAGATTAATACCATCAAACATATTTAAAGCATTTACAAAAAGTAAAAAACACAAAACTGTGAAAATTAATGAAAATGATTTTAATTCTATTGAGTGATTTAGAAAGGAAAAATATATACTACTTATTAATAAGTCATTATCTAAATATAAAACAAAAAGTATAATAACAATTGGTATAATTAATTTTGCATTTGCAGAAAGATTATATTTGTCATCATATAAACCATATAAATAAAATGAAAATATTCCAAACATAAAAGCAATATTTTCCCTATTACTGTTAAATTCAGTAAATATAAAATCAGTATATATGAAATTAAAAATTGCAATTAATATAACATTTATAAAAATAAAAGTTCCTCCTAATAAATATACTGGATCTTTTTGAAATTTTCTTTTTTTATCTGGATAATCTAAAACATTAAAATATTTAGTAATTTTTTTAAAAAAAATAAAAATTAAAAAATTTATTATGAAAGAAATAATCAGATAATTAAATTCTAGCATTTTTAAAATTATTTAAATAAATGAAATATCCTGAAGGCAAATAATAAATTATACTCATCCAATTATTAAAAAAGTTACCTGATGGCGCAATAGGAAACAAATTAACTGCATAAAATATATATATAAGTGTTAAATAATCTTCAGTCTTATTATTTTTTTTTATTAAACTATTAAAGGAAATATTTATTAATTTAATAGATATTAAAATAAATATTGAGATCACTAACAAAAAAGAAATTATGCCAGTCTCTGCAAGTAATTGCATATATATGTTATGAGGGTGTGTAGTACATGCATTCACAGCTACAAAATTTTCTTCTTTTGAACAATATTCTCTAAAACTTTTTACTCCATGTCCTGTCAAAGGTTTTTCTCTAAACATTTTGTAAGCAATTTTATAATGACCTTCGTATATTTCGCTAAATATTACTATTCGTTTACTTTCCGAGTTAAATCCTAATTGTTTTATTGTAAAATCATACATTCGAAATTTAATTTTTTGATCAGTAAATAATAGAGTTAATAAAACAGGAATTAATATTAATGTTGATCTAAAAAAAACTTTTCTAATACTATGACATGTAAAAAGAATTAATAAAATATTAATTAAAAATAAAAAAAAAGATGTACGTTCACCACTAAATAAACATATAATTCCTGAGAGCAAAATTATTAAAAATATAATAAAATTTTCATATTTTTTGTTATAATATTTTTTTGAAAATAAAAATAATGAAAGAATAAAAGGGAAGAACCTCGCAATATAACTTCCAAGAACTTCATCTTCTCCAAATAAACTTGTAATTCTGAAATTATTATCTAATCTTTGCCAACCTAAAATATTGAAACCAAAAATATATTGAAAAAACGTATCTATCCCGAGCACAATTAATATTAATATAAAAAATTTTGATAGTTTAACAATAATATCATTCTTGAAATATAAAATTGATGCTGTTGCTAGGGCAAATAATCCAAATCTAAAATATGATAATGATGGTTTATAGGCAATGTATGCATATTCTGAATTTATTAAAGAAATAATTATGCAAAGAAAGAATGTAAGAAAAAAATATACGTAAATATTTTTGAAATAAATTAATTTTCCACTTTTAATTAAACTGTAAGTAAAAAGTGTTATAATAATTACTAAGCTCAAATCTGGAAGAAATGGTCCTGTGATTAATAAAAATGGTATT
>MDSW01208380.1_pt1 | contig 10292 bp, 8 predicted proteins | sample 811171 | NCBI WGS metagenome assembly MDSW01 (sample SAMN05326641, study PRJNA326480) | marine metagenome | isolation source: seawater | place: Atlantic Ocean: North West | collected 2012 | reverse complement strand
TATTTCATTGTGATTCCTCCTCAGGAATAGACACAGAGATAGATCTATCTCCGGCTGAAGTACCGGATCTACTTCTATTTCTAACTTCTAATGGCTTTTATACAAGGATTCTTGTCATAAATTCAGGTTTCGGCCGCACACACCGAACTTTGGGGACAAGTTCTCGGACATTCGGCTGATTTCAAAAATATGGCTTATTGCCCCAAAGAGGGGGGTTGTGCGGCCCGATGAGAGAACTCGTATTGGAGATCCCAAATGCCCTCACCGCACGCTCGTATTGCCCTCTTTGGTTCCGGCCCAGCTCTTGACGCAGCTGCAGAAATCTTGCGTTCGGCGGGACGCAATCCTCTTTATGTCGCAAAAGGTGAGGATTTGAGCAACGCGGATGTGGTCCTTTATGAAGGTGCCGCACCAGCGTCGCTCCTCCCAGAAATCCCGGTTTTTCAAGTAGGAGAGGGTATTGATTTGGAATTTGGCCTCGATCCGGTCAATGACCCGGCCGGAACACTTGCATGCATGGATGCCGTGATCGATGAACAACTGGCTTCGCTGGATGCTGAACATGATTTGGCCGCGGCCAAAGAAGAACTTTTCCGAGTGGTCAAAGCCCAAGCCAAACTTGAAGCCGAGTTGGAATCGCTCGCTGGCGGAATTGAAGACGCTTGTGAGGAAACTGGGGGCCGACTTCGCAAATTGGTCATCGAAGCTGAATTCCGCGGTTTGATCAGCCAAGAGCTTGGGGCGGAGGATGCCCTTCGAACCTCGATGCAATATCTCATCCACAAGGTTGGGGTCAGCAATGCGATTGTGGCGACTCCAGGTTTCGATGGCTGGCAACTTGGGGCTTACGTCAACGTCGATGCCCCTCGGGAGGCCACCCAAGATGTTGTGGACCGTGTTCTGGAACGTGCAAACGATTTCGCTTCCGCGAGCGTGACCTGTTCAACCGGCAACGAGTTGCAGGCCAAACTTGATCTGGATCACCCGGGCCTTGATGGCCGAACCTGTGTCTGGACTGGCGCCTACTACGAGGCCGAAGCCAAAGCGAGTCTGATCTTCTTCCGAAACGAGTCATCGCCCTTCCGACAAGAGGATCTCGAAACGATCGATGTCGTCTCCAACCTGCTCGGTCGTCAATTGGGGGGGCTCGAGCGGATCGAACTCCGAGCCCAGCCCGAAGAAGAGGCCTCGGACGACCAGTGGCGTGATGCTGCCTAAAGAATCAGTAGCCTGCACCATGTGTCTCACCGCCGTGTTGCTTTGATTTGCCACACCCCTCAGGGCCAAGTTCCCCACTGGGATCTTCTTTTTGAGCGGCAACCAGGGAGTGAACTGTGCGCCACTTGGCGACTTGATCAGCCTTGTCACACGGGGCAAGGAATAGCCACAACAGTTCGGCTGTTTGACCATAGGCGCTTCTATTTGGAACTTGATTCTGAGGTCACCTCAGACAACATCGGCAGTGTGAAGCCAGAAGCTTCGGGTGACATCCTGGATGTTGATGACTTTGATGAACCATCACACGTTGTGGTGCGTTGGTCTCATGGGGAATGGTCCAAGCTTCTTTTTCTCAACCATGAACTGCACTACGAACGTTTGGTCCAAGCGGACCAAACTTCTGATGCGAAGTAGCGAGATGAAAGAGCAAAAGTGATTGCGCCAGTGCCAACGATGCCCAAAGCACGGACCCAAGGTTGTGAGTCACGAAGAATCCAAGAAGCGCCCAAGATCAATGGCAGCATGATCACACTGGCGATCACAATCCCCAGAACTCCCGAAAATCGGGCCCCAAGCCGACGCGACAACCACCAGCACTGAATCGTCGCACCAACTGATGTGGTAAGACCAAGCGCAGCCTCTTCAAGCGGCGTCCAAATCAACACCAAGTTCAACAACAAGTTGGTGCCCACCACAGCCATACCGATACGAACCGGTCCCCGCCGATCCCCCTTGGCGTAACACGCTCGTACCAAGACATGAACACAACTCATGGCCCAGATGCCTGGTCCGTACGTCCACATCAAACGGGTGACTCTTGGGGCATCCGCGGCGGAGAACAATCCACCTTCAAACACTGCTTTCACCAAGGGGGTGGCCACGACACACAACCCAATTGATGCGGGGAGGCCCACAAAGAGGGCCATCCCAAGGGCGGTTCGGAGGGTGTCCTGGAAATCATCTGGGCGGTCTTTGGTTTGACTCAAACGTGGAAAAGCGGCGGTGGCAACAGCAATGCCAAAAACACCTAGTGGGAATTGGTACAAGCGAGACGCATATGAAAGGGCCGCGTTTGCCCCTTCCTCCAATGGATAGGCAAATCCAAAAATCGTCGCTCCGAACAGCGCGGGCCAAGACGCTATCAGGGTGTCGGTCAAAATATTGACCTGCAAAACCGACAAGCCAAGGCCCACCGGAACCGCCCGTTTGGCCAAGATCTTGGCCTCGTCCCAGGCGTTTCGGTTGGGTTTGGCAAACGGTTGATCACCCAAAACAGAAAAAGACCACACCACTTGCAAAAGACCAGCAAGCAACACGGCCCACGCCGCTCGGTGCATCTTGGCCTGCGGATCTTCCGCCGGTCCAGTCAAAATTCCGACCACCAGGGCGATATTCAAAATGGCTGGGGCCGCAGCCGTGGGGGCGAATCGGCCCCGAACCTGCAGTACTGCCCCCAACAGCGCCACCAAACACACCATTGGGGCGTAGGGCAACACAATTTGCAACAACTCAACCACCAAGGTGGGGTGCTCTCCCTCTGGTTGTAAAGAGAACAACACCAATTCAAGCAGTGCGATGAAAACCGCCAAGATCCCGATTCCCGCGGAGATGCCTGCGGCGGCAAATCGAGCCGCTGATGAACGGTCTTGCTGATGACGCTCGGCGTACATGGGGAGAAAGGCAGCAGAAAGAGCACCTTCTCCAAACAGGCGACGGAAAAGGTTGGGGATTTGAAAGGCCACGAAGAAAATATCTGCTGCACCACCAACCCCAAAGGACCGAGCAAAAACCGCGTCGCGCAGCAGACCGGTACATCTGGAACCCAGAGTAAGAATCGAAACCACCCGACTTGAACCGGCAAGATTGCTCACGCAAGTGTCCTTCGGATTCTGAGGGCCGAAACCATGAAAACCAGCCCTCCCAACAGCAACGTAGGAACCATTTTGTGGTCCGCCGCAATATTGGTCCACGCCAACACGATGCAAGCCGCCGAGAGCAGCACCCAAAACCATTGGAGGCAAGGTGCTTGGTGCCGACGCACCACCACCATGGACCACACCGCCACAACCCCAATCACATTGGCCAATGCATCCGCCAAAGATGAGTGCCTGTTTAAGACAGGGATTGCTTGACTGGCTTCATCAGCAGCCCCGCAAACAACACCTAGGGCTAGAAGTAGAGCCAAAGGCATCTTCCAAGCACTGGCCAACAAGGCCAGCCAGAGCCCCCACGCCAAGAAATGGATGGTTTTGTCACTGATTGGAACCACACTGGGCAACACCAAGGCCGGCCAATGTGTGCCCACAAACAAGGCCACGGCGTACAACACGAACCGCGTCCGCGGATCAATCTTGCCCATGGGCCTCAGTGGAAGGGTTTTTGGCTTCAATTCCATCAGGCTCAACCACATCGGTTGGAGTTGCAGCGAACGGGTTTGGTTTCACCTCGACGCTCGCATGAACCTGAGGGGGGGCAGACAGCTTCCCAGCATTGATCCAATCGCGACTCAAACTTTCTGCGAGACGGCGATAATCGACCGCGCCGGGACAAGTCGGGGCATAGTCGAAAATGGATTGACCAAAGCTTGGGGCTTCGGCCAACTTGATGTTCCGGCGAATAGCGGGGCGCAACACTCGACAATGAGACCAAGGCTCCCCACTGTCACGAGTACTCTCAAGGAACTGCTCAAGGTCAGATTCAATCTCTCGACCCAAGGTGGTTTGCTTCTCGTGCATGCACAAGATGATCCCTGTGACTTGCAACTGTTGGTTCACCGAACGCACCACGCGGCCCACGGTTTCAAGCAAACGCCCAACCCCTTGAAGGGCCAAGAAGTGAGCTTGCATGGGCACAAACACTTCATGGGCCGCCACCAGCGCATTCATGGTGAGGTGACCCAAACTCGGGGGGCAATCCAAGATGACCACATCCCACTTCCGCTCCGCGGCGGCAATCTTCGCGGCGAGCTGACCATGGGGGTCGGCCGCGTTGGTCAACTCCACCTCGGCCCCGGCCAAATCCACCGTGCTGGGGAGCACATCAAGACCGGGACGAACATCTTTCATCAAGGCGTCATCGATACGGGTGGTTGGATCCACCAACACGTCATACGCACTGGGTGCGGCTGGATCAGGATCCACCCCCAAGTGCAAACCAAGGTGACCCTGAGGGTCCAAATCAACCAAGAGCACGCGTCGACCAGCGAGGGCCAGACCTGCACCGACGTTCACCACGCTCGTGGTTTTGCCAACCCCGCCCTTCTGGTTCAAGACGGCCACGACCACTGGGTTGGATGCCACAGATGTGTCCATGGTGTTCAGCCTAGCGGGGGAACGACCTGTCGGGGGCATCAACAATCTGTACCGGAACCTACGCTGTCCCCCATGAATCCCTTGAAGACCTCTCAATGGACGCTCGGGCTGCTCGGCTGCTTGAGTGCCTGCCAAAGCACCACCAATGTTGAGAGCTCGATCGAAGCAACGCTCAACCGGTTGCAGCATGAAGACCAAACCAATGCCATTCTGGCCATCGTGCCTGATGCTCTTGAGCAGGTCCGTGCGCTTGAAGGCATGGATCCCAACCCGCCGCTCTATGGGCAAGCGGTCGTGGTCAAGGACAACATTCACATCAAAGGCATGGCCACCACAGCAGGCTCATTGGCCCTGGCGAACAATATTGCCAAGCAGGACGCTCCGGTCGTCGCGCGGTTGCGAAATGCTGGGGCCATCATTGTTGGAAAAACAAATCTTTCTGAGTGGGCCAACTTTCGATCAACCTCTTCAACCAGTGGTTGGAGTTCGGTTGGTGGTTTGACGACCAACCCCCTTGATCCTGCTTGTACGGCGTGTGGGTCAAGTTCTGGGAGTGGGGCCGCCGTGGGTTCTGGTTTGGTTCAAATCGCTTTGGGAACTGAAACCGATGGATCGGTCACGTGTCCGGCGGCAATGTGTGGCATTGTGGGCCTGAAGCCCACAGTGGGCTTGTTGCCGACCGAGGGGGTGGTGCCAATTTCCAAGAACCAAGACACCGTTGGCCCCATGACCACCTCGGTCACGCTCGCTGCCCACACCATGGACGCACTGGCTCCCAACCAAACCAATTCTTACGCCTCAGGATTATCCCGAGATGCCTTGAAGAACGTCCGCATTGGGGTGCTTCGCCATCACGACCCAGAACCAAAGTCTCCTGAAGCAGATCTTTATCAGAGATCTTTGTCTTTGCTGGAAGAGCAAGGAGCGATCCTGGTGGATATCGAAGAGATTCCTGGGCTCGGAAGAATCCAACGACTGGAATGGACTTTGCTTCTGCGAGAGTTCAAGCGGGAAATCAACCTCTACCTTGCAAGTACACCAAAGGAAGTGAAATCACGAACACTGAGTGATGTCATGGCCTTCAACGTCGCCAATACAGAGTTGGTCATGCCATATTTTGGTCAAGAAGTGTTCGAGCTGTCTGAGCAAACGTCTGATTCAGATGAACCAGCCCTAGAAACATTGGCCCGGCAACTCAAACGACTGGCTGGTCCGGAAGGCATTGACGCCTTGCTCAACCAAGCCGATTGTGAAATCCTGGTTGCTCCAACGTTCGGTCGTCCCTGGAACATCGATTTGGAAAATGGGGACAATTATGAGGGCAGCAGTTGCACCACCCTCCCCGCTGTTTCTGGATACCCACATCTCACCGTACCTATGGGTCTTGCTGATGGTTTGCCGTTGGGCCTTTCATTTATTGGGACCGCCTTCAGTGAATCCGCCTTGTTGGCGGCTGGCTACGCTTTCGAGCAAGCCCGAGCCAACTGATTCTGACATTTATGCCTCCACTGCAAACCACTGGTATTTGCCTTCGACAATGGCCGTTCAGTGAAACGAGCCAAACCGTCAGCATCTTGACTTCGGATCATGGTGTGGTTCGTGGTTTGGCCAAAGGAGCGCGCCGAACCCCAGGTTCGTTTGGGGGAGGATTTGAACCGCTCACCATGGGAACATTGGTGTTCTTTCACAAAGCTGGTCGTGAACTGGAGACCCTCAGCGAATGGCACGAAAGCAAATCTTGGCGGTCTCCTCGACGCAACTCTGCGGCCAACCGTGCTGCGTTGGGCATGGTGGATCTCACTGAAAAACTCAATCGTGGTGCGGAGGTTGACCAGCGTGCTTTTTGGGCGCTGCACGATGGACTTGAAGCCCTTGAGACAGGCCGGCTGCCTGATGAAGCTTTATGCCGGACCTTGTGGAACCTTCTGAATGCTGCGGGCTTTGGACCACTTGTTGATGAAACCATCCCAACGGACCATGCAGCATTTGATCCTGAAGCGGGGCAGGTCTGTGATTTTGAAAACAACTCGAGTGCGTGGCGGTTGAGCCCGGCCACCGTGTCGGTACTTCAAGATTTGGTCCGAGAAAACCAGTCTTCATCGCACGAACCCGCTGCATGGTCCAAGTCAGCCCGACTTTTGGCGGCATGGAGCAGTCGGATTCTCGGGGAGGCACCTCCATCTTGGTCATGGACGTTCCCATCCGGGTTGCCGGAATAACCGGAACTCTCAGCCTGTTGATTGGCATTGACACAGGACTTGGTCCGAAGGCCAACCGATGAAATATCGTCGGCTTTGCCCACACTGCGAGACTTTCATGCGCCAAAAGTTCACTGTCGAATCTGTCCTTGAGTGCCCCAATCTGCCCGGGCTGCCCACCGTGGCCATGGAGGTGATCTCTTTGACCCGCGAAGAGGACGTCAACCTTCGAGAGGTTGCTTCTCGAGTGGAGTTGGATCCCGCGTTGACCGCCCGGGTCTTGCGGACGGTGAACAGTGCGTACTTCGGTTTGGGCAAGCCGGTTGCCAGTATCCAACGTGGAATTGGTTACATGGGGTTCAACGCTCTGGTGTCGTTGATCTTGGGCTTCTCACTGGTGGATATGACCCGACGTCGTCAAGACCATTTTGATTTTGTGGGGTTCTGGAGACGATCCACCACTGCCGCCGCAACCGCACGCCGAATCGCTATGCGAATCGCCGATCGAATTCCAGAGCATCACGAGCTCACTGACGAGGCATTTGCGGCCGGGCTGTTGCAAGACATTGGAATGCTGCCATTGCAAGCTGCTGACCCTGAGCGATTCCGCAACGCTGAACAACTGGCCGGGAACGATCACCGAGTCCTTAGCGGGTATGAACGAGAAGCGTTTGGGTTTGACCATGCCACTGTAGGTGCTGCTTTGGCGCGTCGTTGGCGACTTCCTGAATCCATCATTGAGTCCATTGCCCATCACCATGATGGGAAATCGACTGATCATCCTTTCGTCAGTCGAATCTCCTTCTTGGCTTCCGAGATTGCTTCCGCCATGCTGGGGCCAAACATCAATCAAGAGTTGGAGCGGGCCGCTCGGTTGGCGGACGGCCTTTTCAACATCGACGAAGATCAATTCCGAGTATTGATTCAAGAAGTAACTTCTGATGCTGAAGAAGTGGCTCGATTCTTTGATGTGGAGCAAGTGGATCTGCAACGGGTGGTTCAGGAAGCTGAACAAACCGCAATGCAACTTCAAATCGACAACCGGCGTCGTGAAAAACAGTTGGAAGAACAGCGCGACGCCCTGGTAGAGGAAATGTCAGTTGATGGTCTGACTGGAATCTACAACCGACGCTTCTTTGATGATCAACTTCACGAACGGTTCGAGCAAGCTCGTCGGTTCCGAGGAACGCTTGGCTTGTTGATGATCGATGTGGATCACTTCAAGAGCATCAATGACGACCACGGCCATCCGGTCGGTGATTTGGTGTTGAAAGAATGTGCCGCACGAATGGGCCAAATCATGCGACGAGATGACGTTCTTTGTCGCTACGGGGGGGAAGAATTTGTGGTGTTGCTTCCCGGTGCGAGCAAGCGTGAAATCGCAACCGTGGCAGAGCGGCTTCGGATTCGGGTTGAAGACGAACCCTTCCTGCGAACTCTGGGAGATCAGGCCCCAATCGCGGTCACCATCAGTGTTGGGGGGGCTTTGGCCAGTCCCGACCAGGATTCCACTGAGCCTTGTGATCTTCTGCATGCCGCTGATGGCGCGCTCTACCAGGCCAAGCGTGAAGGTCGAAACCAAAGTTGCTTTGTGGTGGCAAACCGGATTCGGCAGCAAGACGCTGCCTGATCTCATTGGGCTGGACGCAATCGGCCCACCGCTTGAGGCTCAAGCGACCATTCATCGAGAATCTCATGCAGATCTCCCATCGTGACCTGCTGGATGCGTTCTACTTCATCTTCGATCGAAACCCAATCACGATGGGACAGCCAACGGCGACCAATGCGTGACATACGGCCACGTGGCAACTCACCGTGCAATGCGGCCCCCGTGGCCACCCGAGCCCGAACCCGAGAAAGAGCATCATTGGAGATGTTGGTTCGTAATCCCGCAAGCTGCTCTCGAAGCCGGGCTTCCACTTCGTCAGCTCGGCTCGGATCAGAGACTGCCCAACAAACAAATTCTCCAGAGCCATCACGCATGTCATGACTGGCTGAGGCGTGCTCGGCCAACCCGGGATCCACCAGATCCCAATGCAACAAATCAGACTCGCTCCCCCCAAGAATCTGCATCAGCATGGACGCGGCGTGGTACTTGGGATGCTTTCGGTCCGGTGCTGGCATCATCAGAACGATGTATTGCTGCGCTAAATTGTCTTTTTCAACCTCAAACGTGACTGTTTGTTGTTGTGGTGATTCACGAACGGGCCGTCCAGGAGTACTGGTCCAGTGACCAGCGTTTGCTTCGGCCAGTTCAACCAATGATTCAAAATCAATATTTCCAGCCGCCGCGAGCATCATGTTGTTGGGGCCATAGCGTTCAGCGTGATAGGAGGACATAGCCTCGCGAGAAATGCTTCCAACCGTGGCATTGGTTCCCAAAACACGATGGCCGAGTCCATTTTGAGCGTAGTACCTCTCCAAAAGACCCTCGATGAGCACCCAAAACGGCTCGTCTTCGTACATGGCGATTTCTTCCAAAATCACCTTCCGTTCATCTTCAAGGTCTTGGCCGCGCAATTCAGGGCGAAGCAGCGTGCTAAGAATCGGAAAACCCTCAAGCAAACGTTCGGGCCGAGCGTGGATCCAAAAAGCCGTGGCTTCTGCACTGGTCCAAGCATTGTGGTCGAGACCCAAATCATCGAAAGCTCTGTCAATGTCTTCACCGGTCAGTTCGCCGGAACCTTTGAAGGCCATGTGTTCCAAAAAATGGCTCACCCCCATCAATGCAGATGGTTCATCTCGAGCACCGGTGTCCACAAAAAAGCCACAGGCCGCGGAAACAGCTTGGGGATCGATCTCGGCTGAAATCACAAGCCCGTTTTCAAGTTGGTGTTGGCGATAAGCCACGCCCTCTGATGGTGCCGACATCTTGCTCTCCTCGAGATTTAGGTTCTCGGAAGATCAATCGTACCAGTGGAGTCGCCGAAAGCATCGACCTGGGATCCCATGGTTTGCATCATGGAAACAAAAAGGTTGGCCAACGGTGTTTTGCCTTTGAGGTAATGGTTTTTTCCATGCTTTAATCCTGCGGCCTCACCTCCCGCCATCAAAATCGGAAGGTCATCGTGGTCATGCCGGTTGCCGTCTCGGATCGCACTCCCAAACAAGATCATGCTGTGATCCAGCAACGAACCATCCCCTTCAGGAATGTTGGACAAACGTTCAATAAACCGGCTGAATTCTTCATTCTGAAACCGATTGATGGTGCGGATGCCATCGATCATGTTGGCATCACCCTTGTGATGCGACAAATGGTGGTGGCCCGCTTTCACACCAAGGAATGGGAAAGACCGGTTGGTTCCCTCGTTGGCCCACATCATGGTGGCGATTCTTGTCTGGTCGGTTTGGAACGCCACCGTCATCAAATCCAACATGAGACGGAGGTGTTCTCGATAGTTTTCTGGGTGCGCCTCAGGACGAGCAAAGGGGAGGTTGGACGTGGCCAACTCTGCTTGGTCCAAATATTCAATTTGGCGCTCAACACCCCGGAGTCCCTCAAAGTACTCATCGAGACGATCACGATCACCAGATCCAAGCTTCTTTTCAAATTGTCGAGCGTCCT
>MDSW01139654.1_pt1 | contig 10292 bp, 5 predicted proteins | sample 811171 | NCBI WGS metagenome assembly MDSW01 (sample SAMN05326641, study PRJNA326480) | marine metagenome | isolation source: seawater | place: Atlantic Ocean: North West | collected 2012 | reverse complement strand
TTTAAAGATGGATTTGGCGATAGCCTGTTTGCGTCAGGGGGATGCACAAAGTGCCCGCGCCGCCATGCAAACGGTGGTCGCCGGACAAGATAAGAACCAACGAGCCGCTGCCTTGCAAGCAGTGATTGGTATTGTGACCGATGAAAACCTTCCCAGTGATGACGTAATTGCCGGATTGGCCGATGATGACCTCCGCCTTATCGCACAAGCCTCGGTCCTCCTGAAACGTGCAGACAAAGCGCTAACGGCATTGGCGGGTATGGCCGCCGCGGAGCGTGCAAACTCTTTGCCGACACTGGCTCGCGCGCTAGCCAGTGCGGGTGAGTTAACGGCGGCGGTGGATACTGCCGCGGAGTATTGGGCTGCGGCTGAGGCAAGGGGGCCATTCGATAGACGGATGCTGGGTGCGGAGGCGGAGGCTATTTGCCGCGCCCTAGAAACCATGTTGTTAGACTATCGCCCGCGGCACGTTCTTCTGGCTCGAGTTCTTCTTGATACGACAGACCAATTCCACGAGGGTGTCCGTCTGCTAAATGCTGATCTAGAGAGAGGAAACAGCGAACCGGAAGCCCTGGCTGCCGGCGGGATGGCCTACGTCCGCCAAGGTGAGTTTGCTGATGCCCTGTCACTTCTGGATCGAGCACGAAGTCGACATCCTGATGGCCGGGCCATCGCACACGTCCATGCGGCAGCGCTGTGGGCAGACGAAAGAACCGGCGATCCGCCACCGGCCATACTGTCCACCAATGAACTAATGGTGCTTGCTAATGGTCTTTGCGTCAAAAATCATCTGGACAGGGCTGCGGAGGTTCTTCAATGCGCGGTCGACAGAGACCCGTTGCGTGAGGATACATGGATTATGTTAGGCGATGTCCTCTCCATTATCGGTCGTTTTGCCGAAGCCGAAAATGCGGTCACAGTGGCGCTTGATATTCATCCTGTGGAACCAAAAGCGAGCGTTTTGCGTGCCACCTTAGCTCTCCACCGAGGTGACCAGGAAACAGGGTGGCGTTTGTATGAAAACAGGTTCAAATATTGGCGTAGGGACACGCCGCCCCGACGGTTCCGAGCTCCCCGCTGGGCCGGTGACCCGGGTTGTGGCCGAACGCTGATGGTATGGCGTGAGGAGGGAGTTGGTGATGAAATACGGTTCGCGGGTTGTCTGCGAACCTTGTCGGGGTTCGGGTTTTCCCGAGTTATATTCGAGTGCGCGCCGCGTTTGGTTTCCTTGTTTTCACGCTCCTTCCCACAATTGGAAATTCGTGGCGAAGGTGGCGACGATCAGGGGGAGGATTACGATGTGCAAATTCCCCTATTCAGCTTACCCGGTCTCTTGCGACCCCATATTGAGAATTATGAGGACGCTGGTGCATATCTTATTGCTGATCGCCAGAGTGCCAAGTTGTATCGAAGAAAATTAGCTGACCTCGGTCCGGCGCCGAGGGTCGGCGTATGTTGGAAATCCTTGAACGCGTCATGGATGAAACAGCCTTTTCATTCGGAATTGAGTGATTGGGCGCCAATTTTGGACGCCGTTGATGCCACTTTTATCAATTTGCAGGTCGACGTGGACCAAGTTGGCGCGCAACATTCGCGAATTCATGATATCGAGGATTTGGATCTAAGAAACGATATTGATGGTGCCGCTGCTGTGATTTCGGAACTCAACGCTGTAGTGTCGGCTCGATGCTGGGTGCCTATACTTTCGGGCGCGCTAGGCGTGCCGACATTTTGTTTTTCTGCACCCTTCAACCCGTTTTTCTTCGGACAAGTACGAGATCCGTGGATGTCGGCGGTTCGGATCTATACCTCGTTGGGGCTCGCAGATTGGAGCGGCCCGATGACGGCCATTGCTGCCGATTTGCCGGATGTGCTCAGTCGGTTGCGGTGATTAAAAAGATGAGGTAGGAACCCCTAATGGCAAGAGATCTCAACAAGTTGCAGGCGGAATTCGAAGAAGCAATGAGTTACCATCAGCTCGGGCAGGTGGATGAGGCAGAAACCCGCTATCGCAAGCTGATGAAGAAAGCACCTAAGACACCGGCATTGCACAACAACCTAGGCCTTGTTTTACAGGCTCAACACCGCGTCGACGAGGCGGTCAAACAACTGGAACGAGCCGTCAAATTGGATCGTCAGTATGTGGATGCGCACTCGAATCTGGGCAATGCCTACCGGCGGGCTGGTAGGTTCGATGAAGCAATCAAGAGCCTCGAGAGAGCACTGAAACTAAACCCCGCCTACGTTCAGGCCTTGGGAAATTTAGGTAACACTTACCTGGATATGGGGCGTCTCGAGGAATCGGAAAAGGCTTATCGAGATGGCTTGGACTTGCTTCCAGATCAGCCCGATCTCTATTACAACCTAGGCCGTGTCTTGCATGAACAGGGGCGTTGGGAAGATGCAGAACAATCGTTTCGCAAAACTCTCAGTCTCAATAATGCGTACCCCCTCGCTCATTGGAATTTGTCTCATGTGCTACTCTTACAGGGGCGTTTCCGGGAGGGATGGATTGAATACGAATGGCGATGGCATTGTCCAGGGTTCACTACTCAGATTCCAAAATTCGATCAACCTCGATGGGATGGCAAGGATATTTCAGGTAAGACACTTTTGGTATATGCCGAGCAAGGCTTTGGAGACACTGTGCAGTTCGCCCGATATCTACCGGCGCTGTCGGCCAGCGGATGTCGTGTCATTTTTCTTTGTCAGCCGGAATTGAGGCGATTGATGCATGATATCTCCAGGGTTGAAGAAATCATCACCGATTGGACTGCACTGCCGGAATTTGATGTTCACACGCCCCTAATGAGCCTCCCCATGCTGCTCGGCATGAGGGAAGAAACTGAGATACCGCGTGACTTTCCTTATTTGACGCCGCCCGCCGACGGTGCGGACGCCCCATCTGGCACCGCGGGCTTGAAAGTAGGTTTAGTGTGGGCCGGCCGAGAGAGCCATTTGTTAGAGGCGCAGCGTTCGCTGGATGTAGTTCAACTTAGAGCATTGACCGAGGTTGCCGGTTGCCACTTCTTCGCGCTGCACGAGGATGACTACAGTGATGAACTTGTCTCTGCCGGTATGGCTGATGCCGTAACGGATTTGAGCGGAAAGTTGTCAGACTTCGGCGACACGGCCCGGATCATTGCCAGCCTTGATTTGGTAATCGGCGTGGATACAGCTGTTATCCACTTGGCCGGGGCCTTAAACGTACCTGTGTGGACCATGTTGGCGAAAACCGGGGATTGGCGGTGGATGCTTGAGCGCGAAGATACGCCCTGGTACCCAACCATGCGCCTGTTTCGACAAGTTGAGCGTGGCGACTGGTCGCCTGTGATCAGTCGAATAGCGCAGGAATTGGCCAAACGTTGCGCATGAAGTTTGCGATGCAAATCGCGCTCTCGCCACTTGTTAAAAACCGTCTGATTATGTTGCGATGAAGGCGTTGTTGCTAAAATCCGCTAACGAAGTGCGTAAGAATTCGCAGGGTGGTCGAATTTTAGTTATAAATACTTTGATGGCTGGAACCAAGATCAGTTGCTATGTCGCGTTGCCAAGCACTTACTGCCGCAGTCAAACGACGTATCTATCGAAGCTAGGGCCCGGGCTCTCTGTGGATACTTGCGCAGATAATTGGGAGGCAAATATATGTGCCATTGCCAGCCATCTGAGTGAGCCGCCTAACAATGATTGATCAGCCCCCGGAGCAAGAGCCGGCGCTGGATGCGTTCGAAGCAGCGCAAACAGCGGCTTCCGTCGGACGAATTGCCGAAGCTGTAGGTATCTTAAGGCCCTATATGTCAAGCCAGGCTGCGAACTCCGAAATGCACTACGTCTTTGGGAAGATTCTAATTGACCTTGAGCGAGAAGAGGTGGCTAGCGGTGAGGTCTACGAGCCATTTCGACTTAAGTTCCCTTGGGGTGGATTTCCCTTTCCAAACCGTGACCATTTTGCTGTCCGGAAGGTGCCAGAGGCCGAAACACATCTACGTCGGGCTTTGGACATGTCAGCCAACCAATCGGGAGCCAGAGCTTTGTTGGCACTTCAGTTGGTCCAAAATACTGCGACTGTACGCGAAGGTGCGCAGTTGGCTCAGCAAGCTGTATCGGAAACACCTGAAGATTATCGCGGCCATTTGGCCATGGCTATCCTGGGTCTGCGTCAAGGAAATTGGCAGTTGGGTGCCGCGGCTGCAAGTGCGGCTGAGCGCCTTCAACCCCAGTCCGGCTCGGCGAGAATAATTGTGGAATTTTGCGCTGCGGTAGGCGGGACGGTCGATGCATCCGCGGTGTTTGCCAATCAGAATTTAGAAAGCTTATTGTTTCTGGCCGACAACCTAGCGACGGCCATTGAGATAGGTAGTGTTTTCGAACCAGAGCGCGAGGCAGCGGAAGCCGGGGTTCATGCGTTGAGCGTGCGTCTCTTGTTGTTAGCTGAGAGTGCTTTGATTGAAACGCAGGCCATAGTTTCTGCCGCACGGTGCCTTTATCATGCGCATAGGCTTGATCCGATTAGCTCAAGTGCGTCCCGGGTCGCAGGAATTCTCTTGTTTAAATGTGGAATTTTTGAGTTAGCCGATGTGGCTCTGGGATATGCCGTTAATACCAACCCGCATGACTCTGTGGCGCGACGCTACCTCGCGTTGACGCAATTTGCCGCATCGCCGGATGACGTGCTGTCAAAAGGGGAGTTTGAACCGGCAATCGAGGAGCTTCTCGAGATTGTCGATACGTTCGCGTCGCAACTAGAGTTTGAGAAGGCGACGGAGTTGTGCGGCCGCGCGATTGCACAAACGCCGGGTAATTTATCGGTCTTGTTTATGCTTGCACAGTTAAGCGGCTTACGTGGTGACACGAATGGGGCTGTTCGTGTTCTTGAGGACGCTCTTGTCGATCACCCGGGCGACGCAGACTTGGAAGGACTACTGGCAAACATGTATTTGGCGCAAGCACGTCTGGCAGAGGCTTGGCCCCTGTTCGAAAGTAGATTGCGACGTCAGCGCGGCAGTACGGTGCGGTCCTTGCCGCCGGAGCTTCAATGGTCTGGCGAGGCGCTTGCGGGACGGTCCATTCTCATTTGGCGTGAAGAAGGTATCGGCGACGAAATTCGCTTTTCCTCCTGTCTTCCCGATGCTGTTGGCGTGCTCGATGCTGATATTACATATGAATGTGACGCCCGGCTGAAGGGCCTTTATGCGCGATCATTTCCAGAAATCACTGTGCGGGAGGAAGATCCAACGCATGCGGATATTGACCAGTTTTCTGTCCACATGCCGATTGGAAGCCTTCCGAGTATGTTCCGACGTTCGCTTGCGGAGTTTCCAGTCGATGGCGCTTTCTTAAAAGCAGACCCAAATCGGGTCGCGGCGTGGCGCCGTCGCCTAGATGAACTGGGGTCTGGCCCGAAGATAGGTGCTGGATGGCGTTCACTGAACGCGGGTTGGCACAAACTTCCGCTCCATAGCGACTTAAGCGATTGGAAGCCTATCGCCGCTGTCGATCATGCTCATCTGATAAGTCTGCAGAGTGGGTTGCGTGACGGCGAGATTGAGGCCGCTGCGGCGAAGGGCGTGTCGATACATCGGTTCGACGAACTCGACATGGATAACGACATCGAGAACGCGGCAGCACTGATGTCAGCGCTCGACGCCGTTGTGTCTTGTCAATGTTGGTTGCTGCATCTGGGTGGAGCTCTGGGTGTGAAGGTTTACACCTTTAATGCCAAACCCAATCCCTATTTAATGGATCAGGATATGAACCCGTGGGCCCCATCGGTGGAAGTAATTTATCGCGAATACGGCGCCACTTGGGAGGCCGCAATGATGGAGATTGCCGATCGGCTTTGCATCCGTTTTGCGCATCGGAATTGATACCTGCCGGGGCCCTATATGTACCCAAATGGATTTTCGATATTTCCGACTTTCAGTGCTGTGCAGAAGTTTGCTATGCACTCAACAGGAGGATCTAGATGGGACCACAGTCTTGAAAAGCCCCTAGAACAACGCCGATACAATTGATCTCTTGGCTTTGGAGTCATGCTGGGTGGATCAATAAACAGAGTTGGTTCACGCTAGTTTCGTCTAATACGAGCAGCGAAATGATGACCTAGAGGATTTAGGGCTGTAACCTCCAGCCCGGGTGGCGAAGCAGAGAATTTGGCCGTTGCTATGTCGGTAGCGCCAAAACTAAAGCGGAGGAGCAGATGCCGACCGAAGATAAGGATTACACGCAATCTGTTGATCTGGCGTACTTGGCAATAATGAAGGGAGAGATAGAAGAGGCACTTGAGCTGTGCCATTCCGCCGCGCGCCAAAAACCGCTGGGTCTGGAGCATCTCTATTTGCTGGGGCTGGTGTCAATATTACTTAAGGATATTGGCCGCGGTATAAAGTTCTTTGAAGAAGGGCACCATCGCGCTCCCAACAACAAGGAGTTTGCTGATGCATTAGCAGCTCTAACCGCGCGGATCGGCAACATGAGCGACAGTATGTATTATGCGAAGCTCTCCCTAGTGACCGATTCTGACCCGGATCTGGCGAAGTTTGCCCCAAGTGAATTCGAGGACCTAGAACTCAATCTAGAGCAAGCCGGCGTCTCTACCTATTTCGTCGATGCGACTATCGCTTACCATGAGCGCAATTATCGCGAGTGCGTCGATTTGTGCGGCAAGGAATTAGCGGTGCATTCGGACAATGCAGAATGCCTTCAGTTGATGGGACGAGCGTGGACACAGATTCATGAATACGGCAAAGCGGTGGACTCTCTATCACGAGCCGCTGAACTGATGCCAAACCAATCGGAGAATTTCCTACATCTGGGTGATGCACTGATGGCATCGGGTCGTTTAATGGAAGCAGATGGCGTCTACCAAGATGGCATTAATAAACATCCCGAAGACGTAGAGCTACGAAACCGGCTGATAGACGCCTCTGCGTTTGGGGAGGACGATGTTCGCAGGTCAGGCTTAGACCAGTTGACGCCGCTTTCCGAGATGCTTATCGACAAAACGCTAGAACGTCCAGCGCGGCCTTTGGCACCAGTACATGGTGACACAAGGTTTATTGTGGGGTTTCTACTTAATGAGGCGGTTCTTCATGACTCGTTGAGCTTCGTGGAGAGCGTGTTTCGGGCTCGGGATCATGCTCGGACAAAATTCATTGTCTATCAGCAATATAGCCAGCCATACGCGGGCACTGTCGCACTTAGGCAGTTAGTGGATGACTGGCGTGCCACCTACGACGTCGACGATTCCACGCTTGATCTTATTATTCGGAACGATCGCTTGAGCGTAATGATTGATCTTTGTGGCTCACGTCCGGGACACCGTCAGCAGGTTCTGCGCAGAAAGCCGGCGCCGACGACGCTGCATTGGTTGGGCTTCCCATACGCACCGCTGTCGGCGACAACGGACGGTATTCTCGCCGATGCCATCGTCGGCGAAGCGCTCTCCGCTGATGGACTGGATGTCCCAGTGGTCAGCTTGGGCGAGGGGATGGTTAGCTTCGGTGGCGGTTCTGTAGAGTTGGAAACGGGGGAAGAGAATTTGAAGCCCGCTGCCGCTCATGGCGCGGTAACCTACGGCGCGTACCTTGATATGGTTCGTCTCTCGGGATCTGCTTCTCTTTGGGCATCTGTGCTTCGTGCCGCGCCAGAGGCACGCTTATTGCTCGGAGCTAACGGCGAAGTTTACCCTGGAACAAGAGCCTCGATAAAACAGTTGTTTAGTGACTTGGGCGTTGTTGACCGTGTGATTTTACCGCACGCTGATGATCCAACTACGGGTCGGACAGGGTTTCTCGCGGCAATTGATATCCTCTTGGAAGCTCGACACGTCAGCAATCCGTCTCTTATGTGCGATGCTTTGTGGATGGGGGTCCCTGTGGTTGCACCGGTCGGTCACCGACCGTCCAGTCAAATCGCGCGGTCCGTTTTGAACGCTGCGGGTAAGTCAGAATGGGTTGGTTTCAACGACGCTGATACCGTGCAAATTGCCATCGAGTTGGGTGCTGACATGACACGCCTAGAGACGATCCGTCGATCTCTCCGCACGGAAATAAAGGCGAGCTCCCTGTGTAATGAACCAGAATTCGCGGAACGTTTTCTCAAGACCTTGGAGGGCTATGTAGCCGCGCATGCTTAGCCAGAAACCTACAGCAGAATGTTGACTGCTGACCCTGCCGGAACAGCATCGGGGTCAAACAATTTCTGACCTAGCTGATCGGCAACCGCCTGGCTCGATTCAAAGGCTAATGAAAGCATGTTTAAGAGCTGTGCGTATTCCTCTCGGATTTTTGCTAATTCGTTCGCTTTTTCCGTTTGGTCGGCGATCCGTGTTGCTTCGATCTGAAGAATGGTCGACTTCAGATTCGCAGCGGTATTCTCGCGGATGTTTTCGGCACCCTCCGCCTTAAGAAGAAGAATAGAAGCGATGTTTGCAATCTTTAACTCCGCGGCATCAATTGCCGCTTGCGCTGCCGCGTCGTCGGCGAAATCACTGCGTGCTGTTGCCGCAACAGTGGTGCCAGCTTCGTCCGTGGTACTGACCATTCCCTCGCGTCGCAACTTGGTTATACCGTCGTCGATGTAGATCCCAACGGTTGTTCCGTTGGACACATGAGTGTTGCCGATAGCCTGATTGATTTTGCCTAAGATTGCGTTGAAATCATCGGTGTTGTTGTTATCTAACGCCGTCTGAAGGTTATTGAGGCGCTGCGCCAGGCCGCCGGCTGCGTTTATATTTCTACTATTGTCGAAAATGAAGCGATCTAGATCTGCTTGGAATCGTTGCAGACGCTTTTGTGAGCTCAGAAGGAATGGGTCGATATCATTGATCAGACCATCATCTGCTGTGACTTCTTTGACTTTGGCATTGAGCCGATCGATGACGGTATTCTGGAGGCTGTTGAACGCTAATTCAAATTGCGGACGTGAGGCCATGGTTGCGGTGTTTGCATACCCTTTGGCAAAACTGTCCAGGCTAAAAATTCCGGCTGGTCCAACCACCCTGATTTCTCCAAAATTAAAATTTTTACCTGGAGAATCCTAGCACAATATATAGAAAAAATCCAGCAAATTCAATAATTTCAGCTGGTGTGAATTGATTTCTGCTAATGGGGCGGGTTCTGCGTGAACGACCGATTTTCTATGCACCCGTTATTCAAGCCTTGGCAAACAGTCTGAATGGGCTAATCTTTCTTCGCTTTCGCACGTTTTGGGCGATTGGCTGATTTCTTTTCAGGTTCCAGTGTCGAATAGAAGTCCAACACCACGTCGGCGATACGGATGGTTTGATCAATGAACTCCTCGCGCACGATCTTTAGAAAATTTTCGCGATTTTCTCCGGCATTTAAAACGCGCTGGTAGTAAAAGTAGCAGGCTGCCATAGCCATAAAGGTTGATCCCCGGTAGTAATGCATTTCGCTACTGGCTGGACCGGAATTAGGAATGAAATCGCGTGTCAATTCGCACATGTAGGTAAAGGGAAAATCTGATTTCCAGGTCTTTTTTTCCTTGTCTAACTCAGCCGCCTGTTCGGCCGACATGTCCGTGTCACGCCCGGGTTTGATATCGTAACCGTCTTCGACGCCGCCATTGGTTAGGCGTGGGTTGATACGGGGGGCGCCGCAACGGGTCAGAAGCAGGTCTCGGAACCGTTTGATTCGCCGCACAGGATCCCAACCATTCCAGGATTTTCGGAAATGGGCGTTGGTATATGGTACGTATAAATCAACGATCTTTTCGACTTCCTCATGCTTGTGGCCGGAGTCGAGAAGTGTAATTTCCGATGACAGCTTGGGGATCGTGCCAGTTATGCGGATTCCGTCGCTGCAATTGAAATAGGTTCGGTTTGCCGTAAAGCGATGCAAGGCCTCTTCCAGATTAGCCCGCGCCCAGAGGTAAATCTGCTCAGAAAAGACAAAACCGCCAAAGTTGGCGGGCGTTGGGCGGTCGATTTGAGTGTTGAATTCAACCTCACCCTGGTTATACGCGGCATCATCTGCATGGTGTTTGCGTGGGTCTCGGGCGCCAAGATCTATGCCAAAAAGGTAGGTTTGGCGGAACCCGCAATCTTGTGAGAACGCAAAAGCTAGGTTGGCGATGTTCGGTGTGGCACTCTCTATCGCCGATGAAGGGCCTTGATAAAACAAAGGGTAGGAGGCCAATCCGATTCGAAAATAAAAAACAGTTCTGTCATAGAGATGCCGGACGCCCGGGTCTACCGTGCTGGTTGCGATCAATGTGATTCCAGACAGGTCAAATTTTTCGGCAGCTAGTGTGGTCAATTCGGTTACTGC
>MDSW01007491.1_pt1 | contig 10292 bp, 8 predicted proteins | sample 811171 | NCBI WGS metagenome assembly MDSW01 (sample SAMN05326641, study PRJNA326480) | marine metagenome | isolation source: seawater | place: Atlantic Ocean: North West | collected 2012 | reverse complement strand
CTAGTAATGGATGATAAATTGAATGATAATGAAAGAAAAATTCTGATTAAAAAATTGAATGATGATTTAAATTGGTTAGAAACATCAAATGGAGTTGATACTAATGAATAATTCAAAATACAGATTAATTGGTTTCATATCATTACCCTTTCTGACACTTTATACCTCCTGGTGGATAATAGGTGAAAGTTTTAATGAATTTATAATTCAAGTAGTAAATTCGGCTTTGACAAATTTACTAATTGTTCTGGGATTTGCAACATTATGTTCGTGGTGGTTTTGTTTGACAAGAGGATCTAAAATAATCATCCCAATCACATTAAATACAATATTTATAATCTTATTTTTAATTTCTTACTATCTATTATCATCTGAAATTTTGAAACCTTCGGGACTAAATACACCTGTCGCAATTCTACTAAATACGAGTCTTGAATCACTAACTCTTTTGTTGTCATTTGTTTTCGTATTACTTATTGGTATCTTAATTACCAAAGAACCTAATTTGGAGGAAGAATAATATGTCGGGAATTAGACTAGAGCCAGGAGATTTAAGCGAATGGTTAGATGATTTACGTTGTTCAATACTAGATAATCCCCCAAATACGGCTAAAGAATTAGAATTAATCCGGAGGAAAACTGCAAAAAAACACAAATTGAAGATGCCTCCTGGCGATGCTCAATTGTTTTCAATTCTAGATGATGATTTGAAATTAAAAATTGGAAAATATCTACGCAGAAAACCAACAAGAACTCTATCGGGAGTTGCTCCTGTTGCTATTATGACTTCACCCTATGGGTGCCCTCATGGAACTTGTACATACTGCCCAGGAGGTCCCGAATTTGGAACTGCTCAATCATACACAGGCCATGAACCAGCAGCAAGAAGAGCATCTAGACATGGTTTTGAAGCATCAGCCCAAGTATTAGATCGATTAGGTCAATATTCGGCAATTGGCCATGATGCATCGAAAATTGATTTGATAATCATGGGAGGGACATTTACTGGAAGAGATTTAGAATATAGAGAAGCATTTATCAAAGGAGCATTTGATGCAGCGAATGGAAATATTAGTGAAACACTTCCAGCATCACTAAGATTTAATGAATCTGCGTCCAATAGAATTATTGGATTAACAATAGAAACTAGACCTGATCAATGTTCTTCTGTTGCAATAGATTGGATGCTGGAAAATGGTACAACAAGAGTTGAATTAGGAATTCAATCATTAGATGATGATATCTTAAAAGATGTTCACAGAGGTCATTCAGTATCTTCAGGTTTTCGTGCAGGTAAACGCTGTAGAGACGCAGGATTAAAGTTAAATCTACATATGATGCCAGGATTACCAGGTTCAAATTCAAAGAAAGATTATGATATGTTAATAGAACTAATGCATGATGAGAAATGGAGACCAGACATGTTGAAAATTTATCCTTGCTTAGTCGTCAAAGGTGCTCAATTAGTTGAAAAGTGGCAAAAGGGTGAATTTAAAGCAATGGATAATGATACCGCAATAAATCTAATCGCAGACGTTATGTGTAAAGCACCTCCTTGGTTAAGAATTCAAAGAATTCAAAGAGATATTCCGTCCCATGAAATCATTGCTGGAGTGACCGCAGGGAATCTCAGGCAGCTTGCAACTCGACTAATAGAAAAAGAGGGTAGAAGAAGTGGATGCATAAGAGACAGAGAAATAGGTAGAGTAAAGAATAAGCCAAAAGGAAGCGATTTCAGAACAGTAATTCGTAAATATTCTTCCGCAGAAGGTGAAGAATTATTTATTAGTCAAGAAGCACCGCTATTTCATGAAAATGAAGAAGAATTTGAAGGATTCTTAGGTGGAGTCCCTCTAACAGAAAATGTTCACAACTGGTCTTCGTCAGATCCATCTGGCGGAGTTATTTCTGGATTCCTTAGAATTAGAAAACCAAGTAAGGATATTTGGAGAGAAGAAATAACGGAAAATACCGTAATAATTAGAGAAGTAAAAATTTTTGGAACTGCAGTTGGTGTTGGTGAACAAAGTGATGAAGCAGCAACACAACATAAGGGGCTTGGAAGTCATTTGATGAAAATTGCTGAACATACCGCCAAAGAACATTGGAATGCAAATAAAGTTCTAGTAACTGCAGGAATTGGAGTAAGGAAATGGTATAAAACCCTAGGATACGAAAGAATTGGGCCTTGGATGGGCAAAGATTTGTAAAATTTTAGAACTCCAAAATTGTAAATACTCATATACAGGTGGTTTGTCGCATCAATTCCAAGGTGGTCATATGAGTAAGGGTACTCCTTCAATGGGTAAGCGTCAAAAAAGCACCCATTTACGTTGTAGAAGGTGTGGAAAACACTCCTATCACAAATCAAAAGGAGTGTGTGCATCATGCGGATATGGGGCCACTGCTAAAATGAGAAAATACAGTTGGAATAAACGTTCACACCGTCCAAAAAATTAATTTTGTATTAAAGAGGGGTTCTGAAAAGAATAAATGCCCTATGCAATAGTAAGCGTAATGAGGCATTCGAATGTGTGGAATTCTTGGTATCCTCAGAAATAGTGGATCCGTAAGTAATTTACTTTATGATGGATTATTAGTTTTGCAACATAGAGGGCAAGATGCTGCTGGAATTGTAGTATGTGAAAATGAACGTTTACACTTAAGAAAAGATAATGGGTTAGTAAAAGATGTTTTCCAAAAAGAACATATCCATAGTTTGAAAGGAAATATAGGAATTGGACATGTAAGATATCCAACAGCAGGTACTTCCTCTGCTGCTGAAGCACAACCTCTATACGTAAATCATCCATATGGAATATCGCTTGCACATAATGGTAATTTGACAAATGCAAAACAATTGGCTAAAGATTTATATGCTGATAATTTAAGACATATAAATACAAATTCAGATTCTGAAATTTTACTAAATATTTTTGCTGATGAATTAGCAAAAAGACGGAAATTAAAAATTGGTGAGGATTTATATCTTAATGTAGATGATGTTTTCCATGCAATAAGGGGAGTTCATGAACGCTGTTCAGGAGGATATTCTGTAGTAGGAATCATTGCAGGATATGGATTATTCGCCTTTAGAGACCCCAATGGAATAAGACCGTTAGTTTATGGTTCAACATTAGATAATGAGGGTCGTTCATGGGGAGTTTCATCAGAAAGTGTTGCATTAAGTTCACTTGGTTTTGAGGCAATTTCTGATGTTGCACCAGGAGAAGCTATTTTTATTGATAATGGGGGAAATATGTTTCAAAAACAATGTTCTGAAAAGTCAACATTTTCTCCATGTATTTTTGAATATGTTTACTTTGCAAGACCTGATTCTATAATTGATGGGATTTCAGTACATCAATCAAGATTAAACATGGGAGAAAAGTTAGCCAAACAAATAAAAAATTCTTGGCCTGATCATGATATTGATGTTGTAATTCCAGTCCCAGATAGTGGAAGGATTTCCGCCATACAACTAGCGAAAGAATTAGGTGTTGATTATAGAGAAGGTTTAGTAAAAAATCGTTATATTGGTAGGACATTTATAATGCCAGGACAATCGATTAGAAGAGACTCTGTGAGGAAAAAATTGAATACAATAGATCATGAGTTTTCTGGGAAAAAAGTACTATTAGTTGATGATTCAATTGTTAGAGGCAATACCTCCAGAAAAATTGTAGAAATGGCTAGAAAATCAGGTGCAAAAAAAGTGTATTTTGCATCTGCAGCCCCTCCAGTTAGATTTCAAAATGTATACGGGATAGATATGCCAGCTGTAAGTGAATTTATTGCAACTGGGAATTCAATTGATGAAATTGCAGAAAGTATAGGTGTTGATAAATTATTTTACCAAACATTAGAAGATTTAACTGATTCAGTAAAATCAGAAGATGGACCTCAGAAATTTGATAATTCTTGTTTTAATGGTAAATATATCACGGGAGATGTTTCTTCTGAATATTTAGATACTCTAGAAATGAACCGTAATGATGATACAAAACATACAAAAAATTCTGATGAATCAATTGGACTTCATAATCAAGCTTAATCGATAGGCTCTTAGGTTTAATAGTGGATTGAGTGTTGAGAACGAATGCCATTGATTATCCAACCCCTCGGTAAAGAATCTGTGGATTCTGAAATTGCAAATATTGCTCTTAGCAATGATGGGGAATTCGTCACATGGTCTACGTACAACGGTTTATTATATGTTTTATCAAGAGGAAATAATCAAAAAAGAGAGTTACAACTTGATAGTTTCGCTAATAATTTAGGATTTATTTCCCGAGAATTATTTGTTGTAGGTCAAGAAGAAGGAAATCTTATTTGTTTTTCAACAAGTTTTGAAAAAGTTTGGGAAATTTCTTGCCCTGGTGGGTGTGAATTAATTAAATGTACAAAAAATGGAGATTTAATTGCATTAATTGATGGAACAAATTCACTAAGATTAATTAACTCACAAGGCGAATTATTAAGTGAATTTTCAGATAATGAACTCATAGGATTAACAATTAATGAAAACGGTTCCGCAATCTCTTGCTGGGATGATGAAGGTAATTTATTTGTATTAAATAGAAATGGAACTATTATTTTTAAGAGAAAAATAAATTCAGATATAGGTGAAAGAATTATAACGGCAAAATATACTCAGAATGGAATCTTGTTGGTAAGTAAAGAATCCTTAGATATTCCTGATGAAGGTGAACAACATGAATTAGAATTTTGGAATCCTCTCGGTCAAAAGATTAGAACTATTGGATTCAATTCTAAATGTGTTACATTAGCAATAAATAAAAATTTAATTTGGGCTGGTTTATTCTCGGGAGAGGTTTTTGTAATTGACGATAATAGTAAAAAATTAATTTGGAAATCCGAATATTCAATATCTTCATTAATTGGAATTAATAATGATGTTTTAGTGGCATCTTGGTTTTATTTATTTAAAATTAGTAAAGAAACAAGCGATTCTTTATGGCAATATGAACATAGTGGAATTATTGATTTTTTTAAAATGGATTCGAATGGAAACATTGCAATATTAGCAGGAAATGACAGAAATGATTACACCAACCCTTCTCCTTTGATAATTTTAAATCCCAATGCAACTCCTATTTGGGAAGAAGAAAGTGACGATGAATTTCAAGAAGAAAGTTTAGAAGTAGAACATACAGATATTTATGATAATTCTGATGATGACTTAAAAGACTTATTAGGAGATGATTTTGAACAATATCAATCTAAAAATGACATGGGAGAAATATCTTCAATGGATGATTTAATGGCTGCTTTTGATGAAGAACTCTCATTAGAACCTAAAATAAATGAGAGTAAAGAAGAGGAATCGTTAATCGAGCATCTTCTCTCTGCTGATGAAAAAAGAAATCAACCACCAATTTGTAATGCTGGAAATGATCAAGTTCTTGAATCAGGGGATGATGGAAGTTGCACTGTAATTTTAGATGGTAGTTCATCACATGATCCTGATGGATATATACGTACTTGGAATTGGACTAGTGAAGAAGGTAGAACTTTGTCCTCTGGGCCAAAATTAAAATTAAGATTACCTGTAGGAAATCATAGATTTACTTTAACTGTTGCTGATGATGATGGGGCAATGTCATCAGATAGTGTTAGTATTGTTATCCGATAAGGGTGGAATAATTCTATTCAACCATTCGCCAATATCAGATATTTCTTCATTACAAACTTCGTGACCCATTTGATATTCGTGCCAATTGATTTTAATAGATTTAGATTCTAATAATTCATGAGTATATAGTCCAGAAAAATAAGGAACTACCATATCAAATCTACCGTGTGCTTGAAAAATAGGGATTGTTGTATTTTTTAATTCTGACTCAAATTTTTCTCGAACAGGTAAGTAGCAAGATAATGCAACTACTCCTGCAAGATTATATTTAGAACGTAATGAAAGATGTAAAGCAAGTGCACCTCCTTGTGAAAAACCTGCAATCACAATCCGATCTTCAGGGGTTCCATTTTCTATTTCATTTTCAATTAATTTTTCAACTAATTTAGTTGAATAAATTACATCATCAGAAGACTCTCTAGGGGCGTCTCTAGCACCAGGATCCATAGAAAGAATATCGTACCAAGCAGGCATCCACATGCCTCCATTAATTGTTACACTCATTGAAGGTGCATGAGGAAGAATATATCTCCGACCAGGAGATGATAATATCTTTGCAACAGGCGCAAAATCATGGCCATCTGCACCTAAACCATGTAACCAAATCACTACAGCATCACACGTTTCCGAATCTGATCCAACTTCTACAAAAGTTAAAACATCAGCCATTAATAATCACATTATCCAAGTAATGCACCTAATTCTTGCTCTAAAATTGGAAGAGCTTCTTCCCAAGTTGCTATAATTCCATAATCTGCGTGTCTGAAAATCGGAGCGGTTCCATCTTTATTAATTGCAACAATATATTTGCTCGTCCTCATACCTGCTAAATGTTGAATTGCACCAGAAATTCCTACTGCAATATACAAACTGGGATTCACAGTTTTACCTGTTTGGCCAACCTGCATGCTATGTGGAATTTCATCCCAAGTATCAACTGCTGCTCGACTTGCACCTACAGCCGCACCCAATTTATCTGCAATACCATACAATTTGTCAAAGTTTGAAGGTGAACCCATTCCTCTTCCACCAGATATTATGATGTCTGCTTCAGAAACATCAAGTCTTTCACTTGCTTTTGCAACCATTTCTTTCAAACTTGCTCTTAAATTTGAAGAAGTATTTACATTTGATATTGATGCATTACCACCGTTTCCAATAGGTTTGAAAATATTAGAACGAATTGTCATTACTGATGGACCATTTAATACAACTGTTTGATGCGCTTTACCTGAATAAATAGGGTGCGTAATATTTTGTCCATCAATTTTTATTACATCTTGTATAATTGTTGAATTTCTTGATACTGCTAATCTAGCGGCTAACTCTTTACCTATTGCAGATGATGAGGTTAACAGATGTCCTTCTGGTGCAATAGAAGATATTGCTTCACACCACGCAGCTGAATCAAAATTTGCAAAACAATCATCTTGTAATGCAATTACGCTTCTAATTCCTTCATAGGTTGATGCTATACCTGCTGCCGATTCAGGTGAAGTTCCTGGAACAATTAATGTTAAACTATCTCCTAAAGATGATGCTGCAGAAACTATCTCTGCTGTAGATTCTTTCAATGTATTGTTTATTACTTCTGCTAAAATTATTATTTCACTCATAGTTTCACCTCAAATAACATTCGCTTCATCTCTAAGAAGCTTTACGACTGCAGGAACATGTTCAGATCCCTCAAAGGATTTACCTGGTGGTTTAGCAGGTGGAGATGCATGACTGAGTACTGAAGTGTTGCCCTCTACATTTTCAACATCTATCAAATTTACAATCGCTCTTTTTGCCATCATTATTCCTTTTACATTAGCCCTTCTTGGTTCACCCATTCCTTTATCACAAGTAACCACTACTGGTAAATTAACTTCCATTTTTGCTTGTCCTTCAGAAGAAGGCTGCATTAACTCTAAAAATGATTCTCCGAAATCAACATGTGTTACATTTGCTATGGAAGGCCAACCTAATTTTTCTGCCACTCCGGGGCCTGTAGATCCAGCATTGGTATCTGCTGCTGCTTTACCACAATAAATCATATCAGCACCTAATGATTTACAAGCTTGAGCCAACATAGATTGTACAGAGAAACTATCTAAATAACCCTCATTTACATCGATTCTAGCAATATTATCTACACCTAATGCTTTTGCATCTTTAAGTATTTTATCACACCTAGCAGGGCCTAAAGTTAACGCTGTAACTGTTCCCCCAATTGCTTCTTTGTGTTGTAATGCAATTTCTAAAGCATACTCATCATAAGGGCTAGTAATCCACTTAATCATCGATAAGTCGGCCTTACCATCCTTTATCTCGATCTTAGCATTTGTATCTGGTACTTGTTTAATTAATACTACAATTTCCACCATAATTAATCACGATAAACCGTCCACTAGAAAGCCGTTATTCAAACTTACCAATGGCTTAGAAAATATTTGGGCGCTACCCACCCCAGAAATTCTGAGGTGGGTAGCCGTTTCAAAAACTAATTAACTTAGTTTTCTTGTTTTCTTCTAGACAATACTAACACTGCACCAAGCATTGAAATTATGCTTAATGTGGAAGTAAATCCAGGTATTGCACCTTCATCAGCTGCTGCAACATCATCAATTATGTCACCCACATTATCTGGTGTTGGCATTACACACTCTGTAGCATCAGAATTAGGCACCATTCCAGTAGGACAAGTTCCATCATCATTGATTGGTGCTGTTGAGTTTTCATCAACCACAGTGTTATCATCAACTGGATCTGCAGAAACAACGACTACTGTCATTGTACCTGAACCTGAGTGTCCACCTGTTGAATCCCAATGATATTCTACTGGTATTGTTAATCCAGGTAATAATGTAAACTCTCTAACTGCGTGAACTTCTGATTCATCTAAGAATTCAACACTTACACCAACTGCTTCGATGTGTGCAAATACCATATCTCCATCAGGATCATAACAATGTACACTTAGGAAATAATCTCCTTCAACTAGTTCAATGTCAAAATCTCCATTTGGTGCTGTAAATTCTTCAATTATTTCTTCACCCATGTTAGTCCAATCTTCTGGTACTCCAGGCATAGTAGCATCATTTGCTTTCAATGTAGCAAATAAATGACATTCTGGTGCTAAGTTGTCTGAAACATCTTGTTCCCAATCATTTTGTGGCCCTTCTACAACTTCATCTAAATTATCTGCATTATAATCTTTCACAGTCTTAGTAAATGTAACAGAAAGTGAGTCTAACTCTCCTTGATCAGCACAATTGAAAGGTGCATTCCATCCCCAGTCGCCATCCGCTTCTGGTGTATCTTCCCAACCGTCTCCAGTCATAATTGGTTTTTCTGGACTCCAGGACCAACTGTCATAAACAGCAAAAGTTCCATGACCCATGTCGTCTTCACCTCTATATTCACCAGCTTCATCACAAGCATCTACAAGAGCTCCTTCAGAATCTTTTAGAGTTACTACGTGTGAATCAGTTGTAGACCAATCATCTAATGAAAGATCCCAAACCATTCCTGATCTCAAGACTACTGGTATTCCATCAGAACCGTCTACTGGACCTGCTAAACCATCAATCCATTGCCATTGATGGTTAGGTTCTCCAAGTACTGTTCCATCTAATGTTACTATCATATCACCGTCATCATCGTGGTCTCCATGGTCTCCATGGTCTCCATGGTCTCCATGGTCATGCCCATCATGATCTCCATGGTCATCATGGTCATCATGGTCATCATGGTCATCATGGTCATCATGGTCATCATGGTCATTACCATCTTCTTCTGGAACTGATTGATGTCCTTGTGTTCCATCGTCTTCATGGTCACCGTGGTCTCCATGGTCTTCATCACCATGATCTCCGTGGTCTTCATCACCATGATCTCCGTGGTTATCTCCGCTGTCTGCTGGAACCCACATGAATCCTGCATTTTCACAGTCATCCTTATTGTCGATCGGTTCAACATCATGTTCTTCAATGTCATAACAAACCATTTCATCATGGTGGCCATCATGGTGATCATCATGACCATTCATTTCATTAACTAACATATTCATGAACTCCATAGCTTCCATTTGATCAACTTCTCCATCTTGGTTCATATCTGCAAACATTCTGTATGATGCGTCAACATGCTCCACTGAAGTTAATTCTAACATTCCATTAATGATTACCTCATTACTATCAGCATCAATCATTACATGATCTTCCCACTGATCAAAGTGCATTTGGTAATGTCCGTGTCCTGTTGTATAGTCCCAAGGATTAATGTCACGGTCTACCATTTCACACATAGGTTCTGCATAACAGAATGTTTCCATCGGAGACATAAACATATGTCCTTCTTCATCCATTACTACATAAGCTACTCCATACATTCCAGATTCTAATGTACCTGCAGGGATTATTAAGTCACCGTGGTGCATATCCTCTCCCATTTCTCCAGATGTTGTGAAATTGTCCCAATGCATCATCATTGCTTCCATGTGTTCATCATGATCGTCTTCTTTATCATCCACCCACATGTGTCCATTTGCTTCACAATCTTCTTTATTCTCATCTTCAGTAGCTACATGATTATCCATATCGTAACAGTATGGTTCATCGCTACCGTGGTCATGATCTCCATCGTCTCCATG
>MDSW01200118.1_pt1 | contig 10293 bp, 9 predicted proteins | sample 811171 | NCBI WGS metagenome assembly MDSW01 (sample SAMN05326641, study PRJNA326480) | marine metagenome | isolation source: seawater | place: Atlantic Ocean: North West | collected 2012 | reverse complement strand
TTTCTCATATGTATGATAAAATTATTAAAAAAACTGCTAGCCTAGGGCTGGTTGACCTGTTGTAGAAAATGAAGTACATAGTATTTTCCCTTTTAGTATGTTTATGCCTGATAATTACGCTTCACAAACATTCACCGAACTCAGTTGTTTATCCAAAAACAAAAACCTCGACGGATTGTGATACTATATTTAATCAAATTATAAAAGACCCCTACCGGTGGCTAGAGGATGAAAATTCAAACGTGGCAAAAGATTGGGTCAATAGACAAAATTCTTTAACGAGTTCATATCTAAGAAAAATTCCATTTAATAGGAAAATAAAAAATAGCTTAAAAGAACAGAAAAGCTATCCGAAATATTCTATACCTTTTACAAAGGGAAACAAAATATATAATTTTTATTCAAGTCCAAGGGATGAGTACCTCTATATGCACGATGAATCAAAAGATAAAGAGCATATTATTATAAATTTCAATTCCACACCATTTAGACAAAAAACTATTTTTAAAAATGACATATCTATTTCCAATGACGGTAGATATTTAGCTTATTCTTTTGTAACGAATGAATCTAAATCAAAAAACATTGAAATATTGGATTTGACAAATAAGGAATTATTGAATGACAAAATAGAGTCAATAAATTTTGGTAAAATTTCTTGGAAAGGAAATGGATTCTACTATACAAAATTTTTCAAAGATAAAAAAAATAGTCCTCATCAAAATAGTGGAGTATTTTATCATAAATTAGGAACACCTCAAGGTACAGATGAATTGATTTACCAGGATAATTTATTAACTGAAAGGATCCCATTTATTGTAGTATCTGAAGAAGAAAGATTTTTGTTTCTTTATAAGTTTGAAGGTTCTTATGGAAATTCTATATCATTTCGAGATACCTGGAAGCAAGAGAATGATTGGGTTTCTATCTTAGACGAATATATCTCTGAATTAGAAATAATATCTTTCATTCGCGGTAGGTTTATCGCCATAACAGATGATGATTCCCCCTATAGGAAAGTTGTTAAAATTGATCCAAAGTACCCTGAAAGAGAAAACTGGGTAACTATTATTAAAGGAAAAGAAAAATTAAAATTAGACTGGATAAGGATTTTAAATGAAAAGATATTAGTCCACTACAGTGAGCAAGTACTATCAAAGATAAAAATATACGATTTAAATGGGAACTTTATAAATGACGTTTCTTTGCCTGGAGAAGGTGTAGTTAGGGGCTTTGTTGGTTTGAAAAACCATACAAAATCTTGGTACTCTTTTGATAATTTTATTTCACCAACAAAAATTTATGAATATGATTTATTAAATAATTCAAGCTCAGTTTATAAAAGCTCAAAAAGTCGATTTAAAAAAGAAAATTATATTTTTAAAAAAGATACCTATTTCAGTTATGATAGCACTGAGGTTCCAATATTTATTGCACTTAAAAAAGGTTTGCTCTTAAATAATAAGAACCCAACACTTTTATATGGCTATGGCGGTTTTAACGTAACAATGAGACCATCATATAAAGACGAATTTGCCTTTCTTTTAGAAAATGATTGTGTAATTGCTTTAGCAAATATTCGAGGTGGTAATGAGTACGGGTCACGATGGCACAATGAAGGGAAGTTATTTAACAAACAAAATACCTTCAATGACTTTATTTACGCTACTGATTATCTTTTCAAAAATGGATATACTAAACCTGATTATTTAGCAATTGAAGGGAAGTCAAACGGTGGTCTTCTTATTGGTGCAGTGATTAACCAATTTTCAAACATATGCAGGGTTTCCTTCATAGAATCAGCACTGTTAGACATGATTAGATATGAAGCACTTCCAAATGGGAAAACTTGGGATGATGAATATGGAAGCATTAATGAAAAAGATAGTTTTTTAAATTTACTAAGTTATTCGCCCATTCATAATATTGATGAGAAGAAAAAATACCCATCTGTTCTTATTCTAACAGGCAATAAAGATAAAACAGTGGCGTCAGCTCATTCTTACAAATACACTGCGTCACTACAGAAAAAAAAACCTGGTCATAATCCAATTTTGCTTAGAAGTATACCTGATACGGGTCATTCAATTTCTGGTAAAAATAGTTTCGAGAAGTGGTCTTTTATGTTTTTTGAAATGGAAATACCTTTTTAGGTCATGATTTGAGACATATCATCTCTAATAAGTATTAAAATAGCAGATTGAGGTGCAATAAGATAATCTTTTTCTTCAATTCTGATCTCAACACTTGCTTTGGATAAAAACAAAGCATAGTCTCCAATTTCAGCTTGGGTTGGAATATATTTTGTTCTAGGATTCTGTTCTTTCCAAGGTTCATCAAAAGGGTCTTCTGGGGAGCCTAATGGGATACCAGGCCCTACTTCCACTATGATACCGCCTCGAACGTCTTGCTTTTCCAAAACGCTTGGTGGTAAATATAGGCCTGCCGGTGATCTTTTTTCACCCTTGTCTGCTCTGATTAAGACGCGGTCTCCGACAACAACTATCTGTTTATTTTTACTTTTCATATGGACAATTTTATGTTAAATCTTCAAAATAAAATAAACTAAAAATAGATCTTGAATTAACTTTTTTCCTTTCAGCGACTTAAGTAATTCATTTTATCCACTAGTGGTTGTATCTGGTTGAAGTTGCACAGGTTTTGTCTTAACAGGTTTTTTACCCCAATACGATGGACTCGTATTCAATAAGAAAAACACGTTATCATTGCTTCTAAACACATTTTCATCATTGTATTGTCTTATGTAATTGTGCTGATAATCTTGTCCTTCATTGCCAAAAATAAAGTCACCAATCTCCTTATCATTTTCATCGTAGTAAATAAATCGTTTCCCCAGAGAGTCAGTAACTCCATAAGTAGCCCATTTATTTGGATTTTGCGATACAATAAATTCTTTCTTTACAACTAGGATTCTATTGTAGAGGTTATCAATTTGATTTTGTTTAATAACTAAGGTGTCCGCTTCAGTTATGGTCCAGATGGTATCGTTTTTAACTAACTCTAGTGAATCCTTTTTATCGATTATTAAAAAGCGATGAATAGATTCATTTTCCCCTGAAAATATGGGCGATCCATCCACAGTCAAATCTTTCTGACTTTTCCAATTAAAGTAAAAAAGGATTAACAAAGATATAAAAATACCGGTAAAGATTTTCGTTGACCTAGTCATAAATTTGCTCCAAAATATTCGCTCTTGCTTTTTCCCGCTTTAATTGGATAATACCAAAAGAGACGACCAATAATGTTGGAAGTAGAATGTTTGCCCATTTCCAATTTTTCCTTGTTGCGTCCTCTAATTTCTCAAGCGGCCTACTAGTTATCTCCCGAGATCTCAAGGAAATCAGTTCTCTCTCACCAATCAAGTAATCAGCAGTGTTAAGCAGGAAGGTTAGGTTATCTGGTACCGACATGCCAGCTTCATCGGAAAGAAATTTTGTATCACTTACTAAAATTATCTCTCCACCATTCAACAATCTTGATGTAGCAGAAATAATTTTCCCTTGTTGATTTAGAATACTAATAAAGGGGTTTTGTTGCGGGTCTGGACTTAAAAAGAAATTATTCTCCATGAGGCCGCTTTTATTGGATGTTCTAAACAATTCTGTTGTTCCAGCTACAATTTCAATTTCATTAGTATCTAAAATAATTTCACTCGGAAAGAATGGAACGACTTGTTCCAAATCTGAAACCATCAGTTCATTTTTATTAAAAGTTTTTATATTTGGGAAAAACGGATATTTCATAGCCCTGTTCATCATGAAAATTCCTCTTCTTTCTTGGACCTGTACGCTTTGGCACTGATCGTCAAGGACAAGGTTTCTTTTAACACTCAAGCCATATTTTGATAAAAATTGAAAAATATCCGAATTTATAATGCTGGCTTGTTGTTGTTGGATATCGGTTTTTACACCAGCCTGAGCAAGAAATATCTTTTTCCCATTCTCCAAAAATGATTCAAGTTTTTGCCTAATTACAAGATCTAACGAATCATTAGTGCCAGAAAGAAGGAGGACGTCAATCTCATTTTCGTAATCCGATGTTAGGTCAATATTCCTAACATTATAATGTTGTTGGAGTTGAGCTCTTATATTTTCGGTTTTAATATCTTCATCTGTATCTATGCTGGCGATACCTATAGTTTTTTTCTGAATGTCAATTAAAGATTTAATTTTAGTGGTAATTATATATTCGAGACCTGAGGTGGTCTGGATTACAGGAATGTTATCTTTTTTATTTTCATAAAGCATAACCATCCCTAAATACACTTTTTTTATCTCGACTTTATCATTTTCAATGACTTGCATCTGCACAGGCTGAATCCCATCCTTTCTTGCTTCTTCTTCCAGTGTTGCATCCTCTTGGGGATCCTCAAAAAAGAATCTAATTTTTCCTTTCGAATATGCTGAGTATTCTTCTAGAATATCCTGTAGAAATCTCTTTGTATTACCTAATTCATTGGGAAGGTCACTGGAAAAATATACTTTCATGGTAAGCAAATCGTCAATTTGCGAAATAACATTTCTGCTAGAGCTTGAAAGTGAGTACATCTTGTTGTCTGTTAAATCAAGGCGTTTAAAGTTATCCCTTGAGATAATATTCAAAAGAATCAACCCCGCAAGAAAAATTCCGACATGAAGGTAGTTTGTATTTTTAGTACTGTTCATTGAAAAATTAACTCCATTTCCTGGATTGTATATTTCTGGTTGTAAGAAAAAGAAAAAAGCTTATCATTGAAATAAAATAAATTATATTTCTTGAATCTATCACCCCCCTAGAAATGTTGGTTAGGTGAAAACCAGTGCTAATATATTGGATTGCACCTGCCATATATGAGGGCACGAAGATTAATAGTTGATCCATTAAGAAAAATACCAAAACAATGGCAATCCCAATGATGAAGGCAATTACTTGATTATCTGTGAGGCTACTTGAAAATATCCCTATTGATGCGTAAACCCCAGCTAGAAGTGTTAGGCCCAAGTACCCTGAGAACACTGCCCCGTGATCAATATTAGTGCCAACAGAGGAGAGTGTAATATAATGAAATAAAGTGGTGAAAAGAGCTACAAGAATTAATGCTAAAGCTGCAAAATACTTGCCGAGCACTAGCTCAAAAGATCGTATTGGTAGCGTTGATAAAATTTCTAAGGTCCCAATACTTTTCTCCCTTGAAATGAGCCCCATAGATATTGCGGGGATAAAAAATAAAAAAACAAGGGGCACTATGTTAAACAAGGCCCTCATATCTGATTGATCGTATAAAAAAAATGTGTTAGTGAAAAAATAACCGTTCACTAACGCGAACACAACAAGGAAAATATAGGCCATTGGGCTAGAAAAAAACGAATGCATCTCTTTTTTAAAAATGACTATTGCGCTTTGCATATTTTCAATCTCCAGTTTTGGTAAGGTTTCTAAAAATTGATTCAAGATCTCTCTTTGAAGGGGTCATCTCAAGTATGCACCAACTGCTCTCAACTGCATATTTAAAAATATCTCTCCTGGGATCAGATGAGGAAGGATAATCAATTAGCACATGGCTGATATCCTTTTCTCTAGTGACCGACTTGATATTGATTGAAGGGACCTTAGCTTTCATGTTTTCAATTGATTCTTCTTCGGCGTCTGAAATTTCTAGTTTTATACTTGAGATACCTTGTGAATCAGCAATCAGATCATCGCTTGTACCATCAGCTACAATCTCACCATTATGGATAATAATTATTCTATCAACAGTTGCTTGTATTTCTTGTAAAATATGCGAGGACATCATTACAAGTTTTTCCTTTCCGAGCTCTTTTATTAATTGACGTATTTCCACGATTTGATTAGGGTCTAGTCCTGTGACTGGTTCATCTAAAATTAATATTTTTGGATTGTGAATCATTGCTGCAGCTAAGCCTAATCTTTGTTTGTATCCTTTTGAGCAGGTTCCGACAGTCTTATGAACTATACCTTTCAAACCACAATCTTTCACGACTTTTGTCAACGCGCTTTTGAAATCTTGTCCTCTGATTCCTCTAGTTGCTGCATGAAAATTCAGATAGTCATAAACTTTCATTTCATTATAAAGAGGGTTTAATTCTGGCAGATACCCTATTTGTTTCTGTATTTCAAGATTATGATCAATTATGTTTAGATCGTCGACGAATACATTTCCAGAAGTGGGGGAAATAAAACCTGTCATCATTTTTAGGGTAGTGCTTTTTCCTGCTCCATTTGCCCCAAGGAACCCCACAATCTGACTATCGGATAATTCAAATGAGATAGATTTAACAGCCTTAACAGTCCCGTAATTTTTTGATAAATTTTCCAATCTTACCAAAGCTTATCCTCCTAAAATAGAGTTTAAATGTTTAAATACAAAAAAAGTTCCAAATTTTTGAATGGAAAATTATAAATAAATTAATTTTATTGGATAGATATTTTTTCTTTTAGTTGTGACTATTATCACAGCAGGCTATAAGATCTTGACAATTGAACTAAATAAAGTATAGATTTGACATGGTGATATTACTATTTGCAATTTCGCCTAGGTTAACCAAGCAAACATCAAGGAGTGGATAATGAAACGTTTATACAAACTTTTTATTTCTACATTAGTAGCATTTGGTATAGTATCTGTTTCTCCAGCCAGTACAACTGGGGAATCAATCGAGAATACCGAAGATGCAATTTTCGAGTCAAATGACACGGAAGTATTTGCAGATGCTGATGTAAAGAAGAAGAAGAAGAAGAAGAAGAAGAAAGGTAAAAAGGGTAAAAAAGGTAAAAAGAAGAAAAAAGGTTTCTTCAAGAAAGCCTTTGGAAAAAATAAGATTGAGTAGTTCTTCTGCTATTTTGAAAAAGGGTATGCTTGACATACCCTTTTTTTTTTATTTGAAAATAGATAAGCCCAGATTAAAATGACACCCACCAAGAGAACATTTACTACAGTTTTTTTTTATTTCCTAGGGTTGGTACTCGCGCAGAGTGAGTCGTCAGTGGAAGATACACTCGTGGCAGAAAACCCCAGTCCTTACTCACTTAACACATCCTTATACTTAGACATTACCTCAAATGACGGTAACACTGAAGCTGAGATGTTATATTACGGGTTGCGTTTCAGTATTTTTGGAGACTATGGACCATTTAAAGATGCTGAATTCGCACTTAGTTATATTGTAAATGACGCAGTTGTCAATGAAGAAGTATGGGAGGACGATGAAAATCTTGTATTGAAGTTTGACCTATGGGCAAATCAAAGATTTTCGCCATTTTTGTTCCTTCAAAATCAAAAGGACGCTATAGTTGGCCTAAATAACAGGTTCAATTATGGTATCGGTGGTAAGGTAAACTTAATCTATGGTACTTCTATTAGTTATGCACTTTTAGATGAAAAAGAAAATTACACCATATACAAAAGTGAAATAGGTAGTATCGATACCGTGGAGTCAGAATATTACTATTATGAATACGACTACGACACAACATTTGTTGATGTAAAAGAGGATTCTATTCGCGACTTTGCAAGGCATAGTATTAGACCTAGGCTAAAGCTATCGTTTTTAGACGGGAATATACTTTTCGACTACAGGTTTTATTACAAACCGAAGATCGATGATTTCGAGGACTATTTGTTAGAAAATGAACTCAAAATTAATATATCCACCTTTTACGAGGCTTTGAGTATTTATATTGAGTACAAAGATAGTTATAATAGCAGATATGACAAACCCAATGCAAGGTTCAAACCAAAGGACAGTGAAGTGTCATTGGGGTTTCAGTTTGATCTGTGACTTTATAATTCCAATGTTTAATTAAATATTTTTTCGCAAAAACTTTATTAGATCAATGGCCTATAATCATCAAAATATAGAGAAGAAGTGGCAAGGTTTTTGGGAAAAAAATAAAACTTTTAAAACTGAGCTAGATTTTAAAAGGAAAAAATTGTACATATTGGATATGTTTCCATACCCATCTGCATCAGGGCTTCATGTAGGTCATCCTTTGGGTTATACAGCTACAGATATTTACTCAAGATATAAAAGATTGCAGGGATATAATGTACTCCATCCTATTGGTTGGGATGCCTTTGGTTTACCGGCGGAGCAATACGCGATAAAGACTGGAACTCACCCCAAGGAGACCACAAAGAAAAACATAAAAAATTTCAAGAGGCAAATTAAACAATTAGGTTTATCGTACGATTGGGATAGGGAAATAAATACTACCGATGAAAAGTATTATAAATGGACTCAATGGTTATTTCTTAAGCTTTACGAAAAAGGACTAGCCTACGAAGCAAAAGTCCCTGTTAATTGGTGCCCAGTATTAAAAGCTGTTTTAGCAAATGAAGAGGTGGTGGATGGAAAATCAGATATAGGTGGGCACCCTGTTATTAGGAAACCAATGCGCCAGTGGATGCTGAAGATCACTCACTATGCCGAATCTTTACTTGCCGGGTTGGATAACCTGGATTGGCCAGAGAATGTTAAAGAGCTTCAAAGAAATTGGATTGGAAAGTCAAAAGGAGCTAATGTAATATTTAAAATAGAATCCTTTAATCAAACAATAACAATATTTACCACTAGACCTGATACCTTATTTGGCGCTACCTACATAGTATTAGCTCCGGAACATCCATTGGTTAAGGAACTTGTATCAAGCAGCCAAAAAGCTATTGTAGAAAAGTATATTAAGGATTCCGAAAGAAAGAGCGATTTAGAAAGAGGAGAGCTAGAAAAAGAAAAATCAGGCGTTTCCCTGGGAGTTTATGCCATAAATCCAGCGAACAATGAAAAGATACCCATCTGGATAGCTGATTATGTCTTAATGAGTTATGGCACTGGAGCAATTATGGCTGTACCAGCCCATGATCAGCGAGATTATGAGTTTGCGAAAAAATATAATATTAAAATTTCTGAGGTTGTGAGGGGAGGGGATGTCAGCAAAGAAGCATTTACAGACAATCAAAATGGTGTTATGATCAACTCCTCAAATGAAGACGACCTTAACATCAATGGATTAATTGTCCCTAAAGCTATTAAAACAACCATAGAATGGTTAGAAAATAGTAAAAAGGGAAATTCAAAAATTCAATACAAGTTGCGAGACTGGTTGTTTTCTCGACAAAGATACTGGGGTGAGCCAATCCCAATCATACATACGCCAGATGGAAATATTGAAACAATAAATGAATCGGACCTTCCTCTTTGTTTACCCGATATCGAAAAATATCAGCCCACTGATACTGGAGAGTCTCCCCTTGGGAATATTAAGGAGTGGGTAAATAGCGAGACCGGAAGGAGGGAAACAAATACAATGCCTCAATGGGCTGGATCGTGCTGGTATTTCTTAAGGTTCCTTGACCCAAAAAACGATAGCAAGGCTTGGGGGGAAAAAGAAGAAAAGTATTGGATGCCTGTGGATTTATATGTTGGCGGTGTAGAGCATGCAGTATTACATCTTCTTTACTCACGATTTTGGCATCATGTTTTTTATGATTTAGGATTAGTATCAACAAAAGAACCTTTTAAAAAACTATACAATCAAGGTATGATCAGAGGAGAAGACGGTTTTAAAATGAGTAAATCGCGTGGAAACGTAATTAATCCTGACAAGGTAGTAAGCGAATATGGAGCCGATAGTTTTCGTTTATATGAAATGTTCATGGGTCCACTAGATAAATCTAAACCATGGAATACCAAAGGATTGCAGGGATGCTACAGGTTTCTACAAAAAGTATGGAAAAAGTTTAATCAAAGTTCCAAACCAGTTTTTGGAAACACTACAGATAAAGAGACTAATGTTTTATTAAATCGTACTATCAAAAGGGTAACAGAAGATTTAAACGAACTAAAGTTTAATACTTGCGTTTCGCATTTGATGATTCTAGCAAATCATTTAGTTCTACTAGAGGCAGTTGAGAAAAAGGTAATATTCAAATTTTTACAACTACTGAACCCTTTTGCGCCCCATATCACTGAAGAGATTGCTGAAAATTTACAACTCCAGGCAATCCATAGTTCAAAATGGCCTAGTTATGATGAAAAAGCAATATTTAATAAAGACACTACTATTGGTGTACAGATTGATGGTAAAACGCGGGGTAGTATCAGCATTGAAGTCGGGATGGATCAAGAGAGAATCCTAGAAATGGTTCTATTGAGCAAAAATTTTGATAATTATTTAAAATCCGAATCGAGCGTTAAGAAAATTATTTACATAAAAGAAAGAGTTTTGAATATCCTAACACAATAATCCAATCTTTATTTTTACAAAACCGATTCT
>MDSW01023840.1_pt1 | contig 10293 bp, 9 predicted proteins | sample 811171 | NCBI WGS metagenome assembly MDSW01 (sample SAMN05326641, study PRJNA326480) | marine metagenome | isolation source: seawater | place: Atlantic Ocean: North West | collected 2012 | reverse complement strand
TTACCACCCATTCGTCACCCTGCTTTTCCGCCACCCGGGCTTCGCCACTGTCCAGCAGGGCCAGGGCATCGGTGACAGCGGCTTTGACGCTGGCATCCACGCTGGTGGGTGAAATACTGGCGCGGTTTTCAAACGCGGTTTCAATAATGGATTTCAGGTCGGACATGTTACGGCTCTCCTTATTGGCGTGTCCGCAAAGTGACGCGGACGAAAACATTCAATCAAACAAAAGCATTGGCGTGGACAAAGGTCCGAATTCTCTCGGCGGCCTCGATGCATTGCGGCAACGGCGCCACCAAGGCCATCCGCACCCGGTTGGCACCAGGGTTTTGGCCTGCCACGGTGCGGGACAGATAGCTGCCCGGCAACACTGTGACATGTTGTTGCTGAAACAGATCGCGGGCGAAGTCAGTGTCCCCCTGCGGGGTTTGGGGCCATAAATAAAAGCCCGCCGGCGGTGTTTCCAGTGACAGGCAGTCTCCCAGGATCTCTTTCACCGCGGCAAACTTCTCCCGGTAGCGCTGACGGTTATCCACCACATGGGCTTCATCGTTCCAGGCCGCAATACTGGCCAGTTGATGTTGCACCGGCATGGCACAGCCGTGGTAGGTGCGGTACTTGAGAAAGGCGGCGATCAGGCCGGCATCCCCGGCCACAAAGCCGGAACGCAGCCCCGGCAGATTGGAACGCTTGGACAGGCTGTGGAACACCATGCAGCGGCTGAAATCGTTGCGGCCCAGCTCCCGGCAGGCCTGCAGCAGGCCCAGTGGCGGCTGCTGTTCATCGGCATAAATTTCCGAATAGCATTCGTCGGCGGCAATCACGAAATCGTACTTGTCCGCCAGTTCTATCAAGTATTTCAAGGTGGCGCTGTCGGTGATGGCGCCGGTGGGATTCCCCGGGCTGCACAGGAACAGTAGCTGACAGCGCTGCCAGACGCTGGCGGGTACGCTTTGGTAATCCGGCACAAAGCCGGTTTCCGCCACACAGGGCAGAAAATGGGGCTCCACTCCCGCCAGGTAGGCGGCGCCTTCATAGATTTGATAGAAGGGGTTGGGGCACACCACCAGACCCTCCCGTTGCCGGCGATCGGCGATTACCTGGGCGAATGCGAACAAGGCCTCCCGGGTACCGTTCACCGGCAACACCTGAGACTCCGGATCCAGGCCTTCGGCACCCAATTGAAAGCGGCCCTCCGCCCAGCGGGCGATGGCCTGGCGCAATTCCGGCAGGCCCCGGGTGGTGGGGTACACCGCCAATCGGTCCAGGGCCTGACCCAGGGCCTGTTTGACGAACTCCGGGCTGGGGTGCTTGGGCTCGCCAATGGACAGGGGAATGTGCGGCAGGTTTCCCTGGTGCTTGGCGTCCGCCAGCAGCCGGGCCAGTTTTGCAAACGGGTAGGGCTGCAGTTTTTCCAGGTCGTGGTTCATGTTTGTTGCGCCGTCTGGTCCAGTTTTGCCTTGAGGGCGGATTTCAGCTGTTCGCAAAGTTCAGGATCTTTAATCATCTCACCGTTCTGGTCGGTGATATAAAACACGTCCTCCACCCGCTCTCCCAGGGTGGCGATGCGGGCGTTATGAATCAGTACATTGTGTTCCAGGAAAATGCAGCCCACTTCCGCCAGCAGACCGGGCCGGTCCAGCGCCACCAGCTCCAGCACCGTGTGCTGCCATTCGATGTCGTTGCTGATCACCACTTCGGTGGGAATATTAAAATTCTTTAGCGCCCGGGGGGTGCGGCGGTGGACGATATCCGGATAGGCCTCAGGATCCTGCAGCGCCTGGATCAGATGATCCCGGATCTCCCGCACCCGGCCGGGGTCGTCGCCGATATGGGCCCCATTCTCCTCCAGAATGATATAGGTATCCAGACTGAAGCCAGTGGCGGAGGTGATGATCTTGGCGTCGGCAATGGTCAGATTGAGCTGGTTCAGGGCCGCCACCGTGGCGGCAAACAGATTGGGGGCGTCCCTGGTGTAGATAAACACTTCCGCCGCGCCCTGATAATTGCGCTCGTCGGTCTTGCCGATCAGCACCATGGGTTCATTCCGGTCACCGTGGCGCAGAATAGCCTCGGTGTGGCGGGCCACATCGCCGTAGGTTTCCCGCAGAAAATAATCGTCCCCCAGGTGCTCCCAGATGGCTTTCACCTGGTCGGTGTCGATCTTGCGATTGGTGAGCAGTGCCAGGGCGCGATCCTTGGTTTCCTCGATCCAGTCCTCCCGATTGCCGGGATTTTCCAGACCCCGGCGCAGCGCCCGCCGGGTCTCGGTGTAAAGCTGTCGCAGCAGGGCGCCGCGCCAGCCGTTCCACAGTTTCGGATTGGTGGCGCAGATATCCGCCACCGTCAGCGCCTGCAGATAATCCAGCCGGATCTGATCGCCGACGATGGTGGCAAATTCGTGGATCACCTCGGGGTCGGACACGTCCTGCTTCTGGGAGGTAATGGACATCAGCAGGTGATGCTCCACCAGCCAGGCCACCAGATTGGCGTCCCATTTACTGAGCCGGTGGTGGATACAGAAATTGTAGGCATCCACCGCCCCCAACTCGGAGTGATCGCCACCCCGGCCCTTGCCCAGATCGTGAAACAGCCCGGCGATGTACAGCAGTTCGATTTTGGGGATGCGCTGAACAATAAAATGGCAAATGGGGAATTCCTTGCGCACATCCGGATGGCGAAACATACGCAGATTACGCAGTACGTGCAGGGAATGAGCGTCCACCGTGTAGATATGGAACAGATCGTACTGCATCTGGCCGATCACCTGACCGAAGGTGGGGATGTAGTTGCCCAGAATCCCATAACGCTTCATCCGGTAGAACTGTGTATAGATTTTGTTGGGCGAGCGCAGCAGCTCCATAAACAGGGAGATATTGCGAATATCATTGCGAAAGTGTTCGTCCACCCGGTGCCGGTTATCGCGGATCAGACGAATGGTGGAGGCACGGATGCCTTCGATCTGTTCGTTCTGGGCCAGGATCAAAAACACTTCCAGCAGCGCCGACGGGGTATGCTGGAAGACTCTTTCGTGGGTGACTTCAATAAAGCCATTACGCACCTGAAACCGCCGGTTGATGGGGGTGATCAGTTCCGGTTCGTCCGCCCGCAGAATGGCCTCGTCGAAATGCTGCAACAGCATGTCGTTCAGTTGCGAGATAGACAGCGCCACCCGGTAGTAACGTTTCATGAACTTTTCCACCGCCAGTACCGCCTCGGAATCCCGGTAACCCAGCATTTCCGCCACCGCCCGTTGATAATCGAATAACAGCCGGTTCTCGCCGCGGCCGGTGATCAGATGCAGGGCATAGCGTACTTCCCACAGAAACAACTGGCCGGAGTTCAGCAGATCGTACTCGTCGGCGGTGAGAAAACCGAAACTGATCAGGTCGCTGAGCCGCTGGATATCGAAATGCCGCTTGGCCACCCAGCCGATATTCTGGATATCCCGCAGCCCCCCGGGAGCGCTTTTGATATCCGGCTCTAAGTTATACTCCGTGTTGCTGAACTTGTTGTGGCGGGCGATCTGTTCGGTGCACTTGGCGGTGAAAAACGAGCGGGGGTCCCAAATGTGCTCGGGCCCGGTCAGTGTCTGCATTTCCTCCGCCAGACTGGGGTCGCCACACAGAGTGCGGGATTCCAGCAGGTTGGTGGCAATGGTGATGTCGTCCCGGGCCAGGTTCACGCATTGTTCCAGGGTACGGACACTGTGGCCCACTTCCAGCCCCAGATCCCAGAGCTGGGTAACGAAGGTGGAAAGGTCCTCTTGGTAGCCGGCATCGCTGTTCTCTCTGCGCAACAGGATCATCAGGTCGATGTCGGAGTGGGGATGCAGCTCCGCGCGGCCGTAGCCACCCACCGCCAGCAGGGCAATATCGGGGCAGCGGGCGCAACTCAATTCCGACCAGAGCCGCTTAAGCAACTGATCCATGACCCAGGCCCGACGCCGGATGATCAGCTTGATATTCTCCAGCTGCCGAAACCGCTGGTTGAGAATCGCATCCGCCTGCTCCATCACCTGGCGGAACGCCAGGGCCACGGAGCCTGACGCCGCCACCGCCTGCTCAAAACGGGCCGGATCGAACAGCTCGGGGTCGTGATCCAGTTCGGTCACCAGGGGCGTTTTCATGACGGCTTAAAGCCCGCTTTCCTCGGCCCGGCGGGTCAGCACCTCGTGCCCGGTGTCGGTGACCAGGATGGTGTGCTCCCACTGGGCGGACAATTTGTGATCCTTGGTGACCACCGTCCACTGGTCCGGCAGCAGTTTGGTGAAACGTTTGCCGGCGTTGACCATGGGCTCGATGGTAAAGGTCATGCCCGGTTCCAGCTGAATACCGGTCCCCGGCTTGCCGTAGTGCAGCACCTGGGGTTCTTCGTGGAAGCCCTCGCCGATACCGTGACCACAGTATTCCCGCACCACCGAATACCGGTTGCTTTCCGCATGCCGCTGGATAGCGGCGCCGATGTCCCCCAGATGAATCCCCGGTTTGACCATGTCGATACCCAGATACAGGCATTCCTGGGTCACCGTCACCAGCCGCTGGGCCTGTATCGAGGGCTCCCCCACGAAGAACATCTTGCTGGTGTCGCCGTGAAAGCCGTCTTTGATCACAGTGATGTCGATATTGACGATGTCCCCTTTTTTCAACACTTTCTTGTCACTGGGAATACCGTGACAAATCACATGGTTAACGGATGTGCAGATGGATTTGGGAAAGCCTTTATAGTTAAGGGGGGCGGGAATCGCGTGTTGCTCCTGCACGATAAAATCATGGCAAACCTGGTCCAGCTCCCCTGTGGACACCCCCGGTTTGACATAATCACCAATCATTTCAAGCACTTCTGCCGCGAGCCGGCCGGCGACCCGCATTTTCTCAATCTGATCCGGTGTTTTGATGATAATGCTCATGAATTCTGCGAACCGCTCCCAGTCTGCTCCGATTGAGCAAAGCTGATTATTGTACAATGCGTTGCCAGCGGGATATACCCTTTAATGATCAGGGAATTATCACCCCGGAGCCAGCTCCGGTGCTAAATGTCGGGGGTCAAAGTTGTTGCCGGCAACTGATTGTGGTATAAAGCGCCGCGCAAATAAAACCTTAAACCACACATGCACCGACACATGTATCAGGGTGCCCCAAGGCCTGTGCCGGGGGGTTGATATATGGGGTGTATGGAGGCTTAACCCATTGAAAATCAGGAGTCTGTTATGGCTACGCAAGTCAGCATGCGTGATATGTTGAAGGCCGGTGTGCATTTCGGCCACCAAACCCGCTTTTGGAACCCCAAAATGTCCGAGTTCATTTTCGGGGCCCGCAACAAGATACACATCATCAACCTCGAGCAAACCGTTCCCGCGTTCAACGACGCCCTGCAGTTTGTCAACCGCATGGCCTCCCACAAGAACAAGATTCTGTTCGTGGGCACCAAGCGCGCCGCCAGTAAGATCGTTGAAGAGCAGGCCCGCCGTGCCGGTCAGCCCTTTGTTAACCACCGCTGGCTGGGTGGCATGCTCACCAACTGGAAAACCATTCGCCAGTCCATCCGCCGCCTGAAGGAACTGGAAACCCAGAGTCAGGACGGCACCTTCGACAAGCTCACCAAGAAAGAAGCGCTGATGCGTACCCGGGAGATGGAAAAACTCGAGCGCAGCCTGGGCGGTATCAAGGACATGGGCGGCCTGCCGGATGCCATTTTCGTGATCGACGTGGATCACGAGCGGATTGCGGTCACCGAAGCCAACAAACTGGGTATTCCGGTGATTGGCATTGTCGATACCAACAGCGACCCCGACGGCGTTGACTATGTGATTCCCGGCAACGACGACGCCATCAAAGCCATTCAGCTGTACGTGGAATCCGTGGCCAACGCCTGCATCGAAGGCGCCGAATACGCCAAGACTCAGGGCGGTGCTGCGGACGCGGACGGCTTCGTGGAAGTGGCTGAGGATAACGGCGAAGCGGCACCCGCAGCCGGTTAACAGCAGGTGTCACACTGCTGCGCTATAAGAGCCAGGTGTGACCACTGGGATCAAGGGGGCGCTGCCCCCTTTTTCAAAAGTTCATAACGTTTGCATAAGCTCGTCAAGCAACCAAATTCATTCAAGGTAAAGAGGATTTTCTCATGGCTGTGACTGCCTCCCTGGTAAAAGAACTTCGTGAGCGCACCGGCTTGGGTATGATGGAGTGCAAGAAAGCGCTGGTGGAAACCGATGGTGATATCGAACTGGCCATTGATAACCTGCGCAAGTCCGGACAGGCCAAAGCGGCCAAAAAGGCCGGCCGCACCGCCGCCGAGGGCGTGGTAATTGCCAAGGTTTCCGGCGACGGCAAGACCGGTATCCTGCTGGAAGTAAACAGTGAAACCGATTTTGTGGCGCGGGATGACAACTTCCTGCAGTTCGCCAACACCGTGGCGGACCGGGTACTGAACTCCGGTGAAACTGACGTTGCCAAACTGGCGGCCCTGCCCATGACCGACGGCGGTAGCGATACCGTTGAAGACGCCCGCTCTGCCCTGGTGCAGAAGATCGGCGAAAACATTCAGGTGCGACGGGCCTACGCCCTGAACGCTGACGGCGTGGTTTCCGCCTATGTTCACGGCGGCAAAATCGGTGTTCTGGTGGGCCTCAAGGGCGGCAACGAAGAGCTGGCCAAAGACGTGGCCATGCATGTGGCGGCCTCCAACCCCCTGGTGGTGAACCCGCAGCAGGTGGATCAGGCCACCCTGGACAAGGAAAAGGAAATCTACTCGGCCCAGGCGGCCGAAAGTGGCAAGCCCGCCGATATCGTGGAAAAGATGGTGCAGGGCCGGTTGTCCAAGTTCCTGAAAGAGGTGAGTCTGGTGGATCAACCCTTTGTTAAGGATCCGGACACCACCGTGGGCAAACTGGTAAAAGGGGCTGGCGCCGAGGTGGTGGCCTTCACCCGCATTGAAGTGGGCGAGGGTATCGAGAAAGAAGCCTCCGACTTCGCCGCTGAGGTGATGGCGCAGGCCCGCGGTCAGTAACAGCAGCGACCTTTGCAAGGCACTCATGGACGGCATGGTACGCACTGGGTATCATGCTGAACCCTGGGTGCCTTTTGGTAACCGACCGATTCTTCTGATCCTGGAGTAACGCATGCCCCCGTCCGATCGTGCCCCGAAGTACAAACGTATCCTGCTTAAGCTCAGTGGCGAGGCCCTGATGGGTGAGATGGAGTTTGGCATCGACCCCAATGTGCTGGACCGGATGGCGCTGGAGGTGGGGCAGTTGCGGGGGATCGGGGTCCAGGTGGGCCTGGTGATCGGGGGTGGTAACCTGTTCCGGGGTGCGGCCCTGCAAAAGGCCGGGCTGGACCGGGTCAGTGGCGATCATATGGGCATGCTGGCCACGGTCATGAATGGTCTCGCCATGCGCGATGCCCTGGAGCGCTCCAATATTCCCACCACCCTGATGTCAGCGATCCAGATGAGTGGGGTGGTGGAACATTACGACCGTCGCCGCTCCATGCGTCTGCTGGAACAGGGGGATGTGGTGATCTTCGCCGCCGGTACCGGTAACCCCTTCTTCACCACTGACTCCGCTGCCTGCCTGCGGGGCATCGAAGTGGAGGCCGATGCCGTGCTCAAGGCCACCAAAGTGGATGGCGTCTACGACTCTGACCCGGTGCAGAACCCCGATGCTATCAAGTATGATCGCCTGACCTACGATGAAGTGCTTGAAAAAAAGCTGGGAGTCATGGATCTTACTGCCATCTGTTTGTGCCGGGATCACGATATGCCTGTGCGGGTATTCAACATGAATCAACCGGGTTCGTTGCTGACCGTGACCTTGGGTGGAACCGACGGAACCCTCATTGAGAAAGGATAGAGGCCGTGATTAACGAAATAAAGAAAGACGCCGAAGCGCGCATGAAGAAGACTCTGGAGGCGCTGGAGAATGCCTTCAAGAAAATTCGTACCGGACGGGCCCACCCCAGTATACTGGAAGGGGTGATGGTTCCTTATTACGGCGTCGACACGCCGCTGAAACAAGTGGCCAACATTACCATCGAAGACGGCCGCACCCTGGCGGTCACGGCCTGGGAAAAGCCCCTGGTGCCGGAAATCGAGCGAGCCATCATGAAGGCGGATCTGGGGCTGAATCCCTCCAGTAACGGTGACATTATCCGGGTGCCCATGCCTCCGCTCACCGAGCAGACCCGCAAGGAAATGGCCAAGGTGTGTAAAGCTGAAGCCGAGCAGGGCCGGGTTTCCGTGCGCAACATTCGCCGCGACGCCAACAGCGATCTGAAAGAGCTGCTGAAAGAAAAGGAAATCAGCGAAGACGAAGAGCGCAAGGGCGAGGAGGAAATCCAAAAGCTCACGGATAAGTACGTGGCCACCATTGAGGAAATGCTGAAAAACAAAGAAGCCGATCTGATGGAAGTCTGACCCGGTTTCCGCTTCTGGGGCGCCTGTTGGCGCCCTTCGCGTATCTTGATCCCGCCCTTTCCACCACCTGAGGACTATTGTGAGAGTACAGTCATCCGCTCCCGATATGGACAGCGCCGTCTCCGGCATCCCCCGCCACGTGGCCATTATCATGGATGGCAACAATCGTTGGGCCAAACGCCGCGGCCTGCGGGGAGTGGAAGGGCATCGGGCCGGTGCCGACGCGGTGCGCAACACGGTGGAAAACTGTGCCCGCAGTGGGGTTGCGGTGCTCACCGTCTATGCCTTCAGCAGTGAAAACTGGCGCCGCCCCGAGCCGGAGGTGGAGGCCCTGATGGGGCTGTTTCTGGAGGCGTTGGCGGAAGAGGTGTCGGCGCTCCATGAAAACGGCATTCGCCTGCGGTTTGTAGGTGATTTGAGCGCTTTCAGCGCCACCCTGCAGGAGAAAATGCAGGCGGCCATGGATCTCACCGGCGGCAATCAGCGCATGACTTTTGCAGTGGCGGTGAACTATGGGGGACAATGGGATATCACCCAGGCGGCCCGCACTCTGGCCCGGCAGGTGCAAGCCGGCACCCTGCAGCCCCAGCAGATCACCCCCGAACGGATGCAGGCCGAGGTGGCTCTGGGGGATTTGCCGCCCCCGGACCTGTGCATTCGAACCGGCGGCGAACAGCGCATCAGTAATTTCCTGCTGTGGCAGCTGGCCTATGCGGAGCTCTATTTTACCGATGTGCTCTGGCCGGATTTTGATCAGGATGCGCTGGAGCAGTCGTTTGCGGATTTTCGCCGGCGCCAGCGGCGCTTCGGTCGCACCAGTGAGCAAATTGAGGCGGGCCAACAATAATATGTTGAAACAGCGCATCATCACAGCTCTGATTCTGCTGCCCCTGGTGCTTGGGGCAATTTTTTTCCTGCCCACCGGCTGGTTCGGTTTGGTGATGGTGGTACCGGTGGCCCTGGCGGCCTGGGAATGGGCCAACATCATGGGGCTGGAACAGCCCCGCGAACGCTGGGGTTATGCCGGGCTTATTGTCCTGGGGCTGGCTTTGCAGTTTGCGCTTGAGCTGGACCTGATGCTGGCGGCCGCCGTGGTCTGGTGGGGGCTGGCCCTGTTTCTGGTGCGCTCCTATCCCCGGCGGGTGGCGCTGTGGGCGGACCCCTGGCGCCTGGGCCTCATTGGCTTCCTGTTGTTGCTGCCCGCCTGGTGGGGGCTGGTGGTGTTGCACCGGCAACCCTCAGGCTCCTGGTGGCTGCTGTATGCCTTCGTGTTGGTGTGGGGGGCGGATACCGGCGCTTATTTTGCCGGCCGTGCCTTCGGCCAGCACAAGCTGGCGCCCAATGTGAGCCCGGGCAAAACCGTGGAAGGGTTGCTGGGGGGGCTGGGGGTCACCGCGGTTATTGCCCTGCTGGTGGCCACCCAGACCCAGGCGTTGCAGACCGTGTCCCTGGCGGGGTTCCTGGTGGTGAGCCTGGTGGCGGTGGTGGGTTCCGTGTTTGGTGACCTGGCGGAAAGCATGTTCAAGCGTCAGCGAGGGATTAAAGACAGCAGCCAGGTGCTGCCGGGGCATGGTGGCATTCTGGACCGGATCGACAGTATTACCGCCGCCGTGCCCCTGTTTGCGGCAGGTATGTTGTTGCTGGGTGGTTTTGATTAGGGCCTGTCTGTTATGAAAGAAGTGCAGAACGTCACCATCCTGGGCAGTACCGGATCCATCGGCGTCAGCACTCTGGATGTGATCCAGCGTCACCCTGAACGGTATCGGGTGTTCGCCCTCAGCGCCAATAGCCGCCTGGATGAGTTGCACCGGCAGGTGCGTGCCCATCGGCCCCGCTATGCCGTGATGCGTGACCCGGACCAGGCGGAGCAGCTGCGGA
>MDSW01034632.1_pt1 | contig 10294 bp, 8 predicted proteins | sample 811171 | NCBI WGS metagenome assembly MDSW01 (sample SAMN05326641, study PRJNA326480) | marine metagenome | isolation source: seawater | place: Atlantic Ocean: North West | collected 2012 | reverse complement strand
TCTCCAATCCTTTTTCGAAACGAAAGGGCATCGCTCACCGCAATCATGGGAGTATAGTCTCGCGTTCCGGTGTACTGGAAACGGAGTTCAAAATCGGACAAACCACAGATGGCATCAGGATGGAAACTTGTTGCTGGAGAGTTCGAACAAACAGCTCCGATTACGGAAGGATAAACGTCCGTCTGGGCTGAGCGGCTAACCCACAATATTGCACTGCCTTTAGGACTGAATAGCCACTTGTGTGCATCTGACATGAAGAATGTCACCCCAGAAGCTTCTAGTGCAAAACAGTTCAGCTTTAGTTGACCAAGCACGTGAGCTCCATCGATGAAACATGGAACGCCGCGAGATTTGCAGACTTTGGCTAGAGTGTGCACGGGCATGATCACGCCAGGGCATGATGAAATATAATCAAATGTTACGAGCGCGACGCGGGAGCCTTTTGATATGGCTTCATCTATTGTTTTCGCAAGCACTAAATCCAGAGGGTGCCCATTGCGACTGACTGGTGCCATTCTGCAAGAAAACTCCACTTTGACTTCCACCACGTTTGCGCCGGTGGCCGCGGCACAATACGACAGACAATTTTTCACCATACCATAGGCCGTGCTTAGGTGTATTGCTGTATCTCCAGCACGTAAACCGACAGCGCGAATCACTGAAGCAGTTGCAGCTGTGCAGTTTTCAATCAGAACGACATCCTCTTTACTGGCTTTGATGTACTCTGCTAGTTTAGCTCGCGACTTCTGAATCCGAGTCGCTGCATTTCCGAGCATCCATTCATGCGGGCATGACTCACACTCGATCTGATACATCCATTGCTTCTTGAGAACCTAGCGGGTAATTTTTGTGAGATTTTTGTGAGATAAAGTGGTTGAAAGAGCCAAGTTGTTCGCTCTGAGACAAGGTTGACTGACCTCCCGGACTGGTGTGCCGTACGAGGCGTTAAAATTCAAGGCATCTTGCTTCAAGAAAAAGTGGTTCCGCATCTCCGCAGAGCCCGGCAAAAGTTTCTCACTCGTGAAGCCGACTTCTGACAAAATCGTGGCTTGCCTGAAGGTTGCCTTGGAGAGGCACTCAACACCCCCTATGACAGGCACGGCTGACCCTGTCACCTCGCTCGTTGCCGGCATTCGGTAAATAAGATTGTCTGTGAAAGTGTTTGCGCTGTTACGGGCATTCATTCCTGACGATGTGCGCGTCGGTTCATCTACAGTGCTGAGCATCTTACGGACTCCAGAACGCATTCGCGGTGGTTCTCTGGGATCTTGCTCAGAGCGTTCAAAACTTGTCGCAATGTACAAGACGAGAGAGGACGTGCAGCTCGTAAATTTTAAGGACAGGGCGCCGAATAATCGCTATGCGGGGTGACTTCACGCTCTCGCTCGCTTGCACGTTGCGCCCGGTGTACTCGTAGCATACAGGGGGAAAGTCTTTTCAAACACGAAGGGTCGCCCAACTTTTCGACCAATCACAAGGAGCCAATTGCGCGCCAAAACGAATGTAGAGGCAGGGAGACTTCCACATGAAAAGGATGTTTTAGAAGTCCCACAAACTAGCTCTAGCTAGCTAGCTACTGGTTGGGTACACTTTTACGCCGATAACATAGTCTACGAGTTATTATATTATAAATCACTGTAAAAACCATTTTACTAAATTATTGCTAAAACATTGCTAAATCATCGATTTTTCGATATTAGTAATTTCAAGCAGGCGTTTGAGTCAAGTACCTTCGAAGGTAATAATAGTGTAATAATCATTTAAAATTACATGTGGAAAGGGGTTTCATGAATTTTTTTGTTATTTCTTATTACCTTCGTATGAATCTTCACAGAGTTTTTAATGTTTTGGGTGCGTACGATTGTGTATGGAAGTTAGTCAGGGTTCGGATTTCAGCAGATCCGTTTGGATTTCAGCGCAGATCCGTTTGATGTGAACTAACCCTAACTATTTTGAAGATATCCCGCCTGCCGGAAGCAGAATCGAGGAGCAACGGATCATGTATTATGTCACTTTCAAACTGTTCGCAGTTGCGTTTGGCCACTCGGTCTTGATCATAAAATTTCTTCGTGCATATCTTCGTAACGCGAGGTTCTCACGTCGGAGTCCTCCCCGAACTGAACAGCGCAATCAATTGTGTACAGCATTTGTGAAACACTATCGAAATCACTCAGGTCAAGGGGACGAAAACTGACCATACTGTAGTCATCTAAAAGTTGAGCTACAGAATCGTCTAGTCTTCGCAGGGCGGGCCGCACGTCCGCCTGAAGTCCGCTGACTAGCGCGCCACCGTCCGGTGTAAGATACGGCTCAATTAACGCTTTGTCAGGCAAGAGGTCAACTTTCGTCAAGACGTTAATGTGCGGCAATTGAAAGTTCATCATGGCAGACTGGCACTGCAGACAGCCAGCAATGAATTTCGAGGCATCTGTGATAAACTGCGAATCAAGCATATATACGGCGACAAGACGCCAGCTCCAGTCGTGCATCTGATTGACCAGAGTTCGGAACACAGAATGATGCGAGTATAATTCTATCTGACCGGGGCAATCAAAAACCACGCAGTCCTCGTCGTCGTATCCTTCAAGCGCTGCAAAAAGCCAGTCTCCTAAGTTTTCTTCAAGATATTCCATGCAGTACAGCAGAGCACCGTTGGGACCAAGACCAAATTGTTCCATAACTTCAGGAACCGATATAAGTTCGCGTATGTCAGCAGATACTGGATATGTGAAAATATCAGCAGCCGGGTCAAGGTTAATTATGTGCAAACTGCGACCACTATTCTGGCAGTGTTGATACACATGACCGCAGAATGTCGACTGCATGATCAAAACTCAGTTAACGCGGGCACTGATGTTTTTAATAGTTGCTCAGTCATGACGACAGCACCTCACCTTCCCACTTCCTGCCGGACCGATGATGAGCTGGGCGCAGGGCGCCATGTGAACGCGGGATTGCAGAAAATCAACTATTGGCGAACCCAACGCGCAAATAAGCCTGGATTAGGATGGACTGTGTCGAAGGGTTACGTAATCGGTGCGCGTGTTTGCTATCATCCTCTTGGGAAAATATCGAAGGGTCCTTGCTTGTGATGTCACCACTATCTCTCGCTCCCGATCCCTCAGCAGACAACTCGGTTGCGGGAATGTCAAGATATGCCTTGTTCCTTGTTCGAACTTCTTCGTTCATTCGGTACATTTACATTTTTTTGTTCGAGTTAAATCAGTTATCCCGTAACCCTTAAAAGTTACCTTCGAAGGTACCTTCGATTCGTATATAATAAAAATGGAATATGAGGTACTTGCTGTAACACGTGTTCGACCTGTACTCCGTCCATGTCGTTGTTACCTGCTGGATTTTGGATCAGGTACATATTGTCGTAGCTTCTTCAGCTGCAACGCAATATCTGACGACGCGAGCTCGGCAACGCCTTGCGCATTACCGATGATGATGTCGTCCATGTTTGTCGCCGGACAGCGTATTGGCAAGCCGGCCAGCGCACGCCGTCCAAACTAGGAACCGTACACATGCCACCCAAAATGTTTGGCGCGACGCACGTGTCGGTATTTGCAACCGACCGGTGATCGTATGGTACGAAGGTATAATATATAAATACGGAGGTATAAATAACTTCCCGCCGACCGAAAGTCACATATTGATACCTCAATGCTATTCGTAAGCTTGCTTCGTGAGTTTCGTAGTCTACGAATGAACCTCAGTGCTATTTATCTTCGCAACACCTAAATAGATTACCTTCGTTTTCTTTTATTTGTTTACCTCCGTACCTTCGTAGTCTAGCTACGAGTTCGCTAGTAATCTTTTACAAGTATATAAATAGACTACATAGACTATCATTGCGTAACCCACACTTTTCGAAGAAAATTGCGGCGGGCATCTCGACATGGAACCTATCGAGTTCGAAGAACCTGCAAAGAATCACAGTCAGAGCACCCGGATCGATACTGCTGCAAACGAGAAAGGCAAAAATTCACAGTTTTGCTCATCGAAACATGAGGTCATTGCCAGCTCAGCTCATGGTCTAGGAGCTGTGAACGTGAGATCTTCAAGCGGAGCTGGAGACATCGGCAAAGGTTCCACCTGGGATGACTCAGATGATGCAAACACAAAATTTGACTCAAAAAGTCTCGCGCGAAAAAGTTGGCTGCGATCATCCATGAGTGAAAAAGGCAACGTGAACCTGGGGACCATACAAGGACCCTGCTCTCAGCGTCAGCGCCTAAACGGTCGATCAGACTGGGCTTGCATGTCGGGCGCGGACGAGGCTGCTTCAGCTGACAAACATGAAAAAAATGAGCGACTTTCCAGAGAAGGCGCTGTCATGGTTGAAAACGCTTCAACTGTGCTGTCAAAACCTCTACACAGGGGCACACTTGAGGCAACCCGTCTTCAAGATGCAAATGTGATGCAGCCGAGCAGCTCCGCGTTGAGAAATGTAGAATTTCATCATCACCGGACACTGCTCCTCACCGCTGGTCTAGATAAAACAATACGTCTGTTTGATATCGTCGGAGGGAAAAATCATCATGTCAAAAGCGTCTTCCTCGAGGATTTACCAATTTACAAAGCAGGGTTCTGTGGTGATGGCTCTAAGATTTTGGCTTCAGGGAGACGCCGTTTCATCTACTCGTACGATATAATCCATGGAAGTGTCGAGCGAGTCTTGCCGACTATGAACGGCAAGATTAGGAGTTTAGAGCATTTCGTTGCCACTCCACCTGGTACTTCAAACCCGATGCTTGCTTTCCTTGGTGAAGATGGTAATGTACCTCTCATATCTCTCAAAAGTATGTCTTGTATTGCTTCTGTCAAAATGAATGGTTCAGCTCGTTCTGCGACATTCTCATCAGATGGACTACAGCTGATGACTGCTGGTGAAGATGGTGTAGTATATTTCTGGGACCTGCGTAATCAGAAGCGGTGCATTGAAAAATTTGTTGACCAGGGTGCTGTCGCAATCACGTCACTTGCATCTTCAGCATGTAATAGGTACCTCGCAGTGGGCTCAGACCTCGGCGCTGTGAATCTCTATGAGAATACTGCCGTCCAGAAACTGTCGAATCGTGCCGAGCGAGCTGGTGATCGTGAATACTTTGGGAATCCTAATTCGGGAGGGCTTGGTGACCCTGGCATGTGTCGGTCCTTTGGGAAACGGCCGACAGGGACTATTTTCAACCTCACTACGGAAGTAAACGAAATGAACTTCAACGCGGACGGTCAGATACTTGCAGTTTCCTCGCACTTGAAGCGAGATTCTCTTCGCTTGGTTCACGCTCCCTCTTGTACAGTTTTTGCAGATTGGCCTTCGTCAAAGACACCTCTTCAATATGTCTGGAGCACGGCTTTCAGCTCATGTGGAGATTACTTTGCTGTGGGCAATGCAAGAGGACGGGCGCTTCTTTACCGAATACATTCGTATGGTGCTTAGTGCACAATGCTTGGAAGGGATGAAGATGGAATCATGAACGATCTGATAAACCTACAATTTCGAGGGACGTCATTGATTTTGTTCTTACTTGAGCTTTAATTTCGCGCAATTTGCCCAACGCTCAAGTTCGTGCGAAGCAGGAACAAATTTATCTCCGAAAGCGGTGGTTAGCTCAACCACTCTGTCAATCTGATCAAGTTGTGCGCTTATGCGGCGATCCAATATGAGAGAGATAAGTAAGTCGTCGACCTCGCCTTCGGCGATGTTCAACTGCGTGGATATGAACGGGATGCGTATACGAGTGAAGGGCATGATTAGCTTCATGAGGACCTGTGTGCGAATGTTCTTCAGAAGGTCATCAACATAGTCCCGAAGGAATGGGTCACCACTGATGTGTGCATGATGTGCCTTGAGCAGAGATTCGAATTCTATTATAGAATTTCGCTGATATGCGGCGACAAGAGAGATTATAATCAGAATGTCGGGATCCGATTTGAACGGTCTGGCCTCGTGAGCATCAAATGGGTTCACTTCTGATTCCATTAGCATATTTGCGAGTACAAGATATTTCAGACATTGTACTCTTCTTGGCTGCCCTGCTTCATCGAAAGATTTAAATGCCTCAAAAAAATCAGTTGCGGCTGCTTCCCAGTTCCGCTCTGCCATATGCATCTTACCACCACACTCGCGAATCACGCCAAGAATGTGTGGGTGCGGTATAGCAGATGTAATTGCCAACGCCCTTTGGTAGAGTTCCTTTAACTTTTTGTTGTTTTTTTGCTCCGTATACATCTGAATCTCAATTGCGTAAACCTCCAAAAGGTGGGTCCCTTTTCGCTGATCTGTACTTCCGTCGGCATGTTGACAGAATTTGTACATATCCTTCAATATCTTGCCGACGCGGTTGAACTCATTTTTGGTAAACCAGAGCTTGCAAAGCTTTAGACTAGTTTTAAACCAGAGGCGCTCGCTCCTGGAGGCCTCAAGTGAAAGGAGCGTAGTTTCATAAAACTCTTTAAGAAAGTCTATATTTGTAGAGCAGCTCACGATTTCAAGAATAGAAGTCAGCACCTTTTCACTGTAGTTTCGGGTGACGCCGCTCCTGATGTAGGTCAACAGTTGATGATACGAGTTCATCATTTCTGTGTGCTTGCCTAGCTTGAATTGTAACTTGACTATCTGCTTCAAGGCTTTGAATCCCCATTCGCCTTTCTCCGTTTCCATAGAAACAACCTCTGAAAAACCATTCAACGCGCGTGCAAGCTCTTCTTTTTCCAACAGTGCTGCGCCAGACGAGGAGGTTTTGACGAGGAAAGAAGGATCTTTAGTTGAGAAGCGGGATACCTTTTGAGTTGTAGTATTGATTTTCTACGTCGGCGTCCTCCTCTCCTTCTACTTCGTCATCTGAGTACGTAAAACCATAGTCTTCCATATCGTCGTGCATCCTAGAGAGAGCCGACAGGCGAATTCGATTTTCGTCTGTCACTTGTCAGTCGCGCGAGTCGGAAAACCGGTGATAGGCCATCTATCTGCGTTAATTTTCTTTTTATCCCGGGACTGGATTGGACAACGGAAAGCTGATTTCCTGCCGCGCGCTGAAAGAGCGCGGGGAGGTCAAGACTGCGATCAACCGTGAACGAGTAACGAGCGGCGCGCTGGGTCTGCATGATCATGGCCGAAGCTGTAGGAGGATTTTTGGGTCAGTGATTAGGGTATTAAGCGGCGTTGCGGTCTGCCCGAGGGTCCGCGCCGCTCGTATTCCGGGGGGCGCAACCGCGGACACCCCGGACCCCAAAAAACTTTACACAGATCTGTACCTATCGATCGGATTTTGTGGCTATGCCGAAATCTCTGGGGACATATGCTTAAAATCGTGGCGATTCGCGAACTCGCTCTCTCCAGCGATTTCGCCGCGGCAAGTGCAAAGCTCTCTCCGCGCTGCCTAAGATACAAAAATTCTCCGCCTGGACTGATCCGACAAGTCTGAATACTTTCACCAGGCTCCGTTGTTCCATCTCTGAAATTGTTGGAATTGTAATGATGACCTTCGATCTGTCGTCAATCAATCCAACACATTCGAGTTGCTACTGCTCTCAAGCTGCGCGCGCCTGGCAAACTTGGTGGTAATATGAAAAAGATTCATGTGTGCAGGCGAAATTGCTGTGCAACCCTTGAGGATTCATATGTTGGCACATGTTTCTATCGACTTTGCTATAAATTGTCGCAGCCCGATTGATGGCATGAGGCTTTTTTGCAATTGAGTTGTTGTCGGAAACGTACGAGGATCGTTTGCTGATCCTAGTTCGATGTCTAGTTTCTTCTGAAAGTAAGAGTCTGGGCCTGCTTTGAGTGAGAGCTGAAGAGCGAGTGAAGCGGGAATACAGAAAGAGTATTTGAAAGAAAGGCGTCGCTCATTCCTCCTCCCCTTCTTCTTTCTTTTCACGTTTCGGGTTTTCGTCTTCGTCTTCGTCGGGGTCCGTGCCAGGCTCACCCGGACTCCTCTTGCGTTCCTCCTCCTCCTCCTCTTCATCAGGAACCTCAGGATCGCCTGGCATCGGCTTCGGCAAAGGCTGCTTAGGCTCTTTCAAATCGGGAAAAATATCTGGTCGCCTGCTGGGAACTGCCCGAACATACTCCTGTTTGGGGAAGGAAATATCAAACACGAATCAGCAACTCAGTGGTATTCTGCGCACAAAACTCGGAGGAACGAGAAGAAGTACCTCGGGAAAGTCGAGAGCGGAACCCTCTTCCTCTGTGTCCGGCTGTGGCCCAGAACGGTGGAAAGCGTGGAGCCGACCTCGAGTGCATCCTTTCATTCCGAAATCCGAGTTTGCCAGGATATTCTGGCTATAGCTGCACATGGCACCGCTCTCGCCACGAAAAACCGCTGTGGCGGCTGGTGTGACTGAGCAAGGGACTGCTGTTTTGGAACGGGCAGCACAGGTGCTAGCGCTCGGAGGCAGGTTTTCGGCATGGAAAATGCTCGTCCAAGTAAATGCGGCAGATACTTGCATCTCTGCTCGTTATATATTTTGCTGATCGAACTCCAAAGACGAGTGCCTTGACCCTCGGCTTCGGCCCGCCCGCTTGGATAAGCCAATTTACGTCGACGCGTGCCTTTATGAAAATTTATCTTCGTATGACGTACTCATATTGTTTTTTCATATTAAAATCTATCTTAAGATATTATTAAAAAATACTACCTTCGTACCTTCGTATGATACGAAGGTGTCAAAATTTCGTTCGTATTTTATTCAACTGGCCTATCCAGGTTGAAATCCAGAATACGAACGAAGGTATGATATTAGATACTGTTCACTTATTCATTATTGTTCCATATTCAAAAGACTAAATAACACGAAGGTATGATGATACGAATGAAGTATTTTATTCTGCAAGTAAGGCATCATAAGTATTTTTTTCATAATGCTTGTTTCGGACGAAATAGTCAAGCAAGCTTCGAACGAAGGTACGAAGGTACCTTCGAATGAAGTATTATATTTGACTGGGATATGATGTGAAGATCATACAGCCGATTTAGGCTAATATTTAATAAATATATCGCCGCAAAAGTATATAAAAAGTACCGTAGTTGATAAACTTCATGCGAGCGTCAGTATGAGTTCTGTATGAAGTATGATATATACCACAGTATGTAGCGCGGAGGTATGATCTTATTCTAGAATATTTTGGGGGGGGCGTGGCGCCCTTCAGGATGTACAGAGAGTGGCCGACGAGCCGTTTCGCGGCTGTTTAAACTCTAAACCCTGAAAGCTCAACCCCCGCCCCCTAACGACACGGCGCGGACCCTAAAGATACAGCCCGCCGCATGTTATTCGCGCGTCAGCGGCTACATGAGCGCGCATCTTGCTCATGTAAGAGACCGCTTCTGGCAGCGCGTGGCACGCTTCAGGATATATACGGGTACATTAACTCAAGGATGACCATTCCCGCCCCAGGGCAAAAAAACTTAAACACGGCCTATTTATTACCTTCGTACGAAGGTACCTTCGTATAATACCTTCGTAATTATTTAAGAGTACCTTGGTAATTAATATACATCATGTTCGGATACAAATATCGGCGTTAGGGACAAACCCTGGCCGCCAAACTGCGCTGGCCCCATAACGCAGCACTCTCGTTCGCCGCGTGCCGATTCATTGGGACAAGATGGTGCGCATAAGTGTTCTTAACGACACTCTCAAGGTAATTTTCGGGACGTTCGACAGACTTTCACAGTCCTCTGTCGCACAGTTCATCGTATTCGGCCTTTTAGGGTCTGGCTTTGAGGTTACTTTTCACCTTGCAGGCCATGTACAACGCCGAGAAACGGGGCAAGCGCCAAGTTCTGGTGCGCCCAGTTTCTAAAGTGGTAATCAAATTTCTTCAGGTCATGCAGAAGCACGGTGCGTGAATAAAGCGCGATTTGCTTCTCATGTGAAGTACTTTCAACGCACCATTCCCTGGTTCCCTGACTTTTTCCTCGAAAGGCTATATCAACGAGTTTGAGTACATAGACGATCACCGGTCTGGCAAGATCGTCGTTGAACTAAACGGGCGTATAAACAAATGCGGCGTTATCAGGTAATTGCACATGTCCATGCATTTCCAATCCCGTAATATTCAGTGCATTTCCTTTGTTATTCGAAGCGCTTGATGAGCTGACCTATCTGCACTCCTTGTCCATGCAGCCCTCGTTATGACTTGTCCCACACCGATGTGGAGGATTGGGTCGGCCGCCTGCTTCCTTCTCGTCTGGTGAGAGCTGTTAATTCCCGTCGTCCTGTGTTCAAGGATATCGCCATTTACATCATCGTGAAAGTGTACAAACTTGCAACTCAAACTTGA
>MDSW01196614.1_pt1 | contig 10295 bp, 6 predicted proteins | sample 811171 | NCBI WGS metagenome assembly MDSW01 (sample SAMN05326641, study PRJNA326480) | marine metagenome | isolation source: seawater | place: Atlantic Ocean: North West | collected 2012 | reverse complement strand
GTATTTGTTCAAGTGTGAATTGTCACATTTGCCTTCTTGAATCTTAGATTGTAGTTTGCTAATTGTATTTTTCAAGTCTTCATCGTAATTTTGGAAGGAGCTGTTAAAGTTGAAATCAAGACGCCCCACCTCTCGAGTATCAGAAACTTTACATGTCGTGATACCGTTGCCGGAAGTGGGGCCTGTCAAAAATCCTCATATGCCATTTTGTTTTGCTTGATGTAAGGTATGCCTGCGTTTTTGTACACGCTGTAGCGGTTTCGCTGATGTGCTACCACAGGAAGTGGCATGCAGTGCACCGGACCGTTTGGTGGACACAGCAGCATGGCGGATACGTGATATTCTCCAGCCTGTCCACAGATGTTTCCATACTTCTGTATTGGTGCCTGTGGGGTTATTCCCTTGTTAATTGTGTGGTAGAAGAGAAGCTGTGTGCTTTTTCGAATGCACAAAACACACATGCCATTGTCGCTTTCATCGGAATTTGGCAGACAGAATCTTGTGCCTACGAATGGAATCTCTTCGTCTATGAACATGCATTCGCATTGGTAGTCCATAATGCAGTTTTTCTCGTGTTGGTAAATGGACCCCCTCAGAAATTTTTCCTCATATTTTTTCGTGACAAGGGGTATGTTTGTACACTCGTCCATCTGTCCGATGTTGTTCATGAGTCTTTCAAAGTGTATGGACTGTAGCAAAGACGTGATTTCAAATTTTTCATTCTCTGGTTCGTCCTTGGAGTTCAAGTATTGACGTGCTATTTTTTTTTCAATGTTGTCAAAAATGTAAGTCGTTGCTTTATCTCCCGTTTCGTCCCCTCTGTGTTTTGGCTTTTTTGCTGTGGGTTCTCCCTGGCCGGTAACTCTACTGGTAGACTTGCGCTTGGAACTGTGGCTTCCTTCGGAGTTTATGTCCAAGCATTCATTAGAACATGTATCAGTGGCTTGTGGCATTAAATCGCTAATTTCCATGCTATTCATGACATGTGTTAACTTATTCAAAAATTGACATGGGAACATTTAGGTAAGAATGAATTTGAAATCATTGAAATTTATTAACTATCGCAGATATATTCCCAAAAAAAACCACACAACAAAATTTTCGTCCAGTTGTCTGAAATACTAGAACAACATTCATCCCTTCGCCTTGCCCAGTTTAGATTTGTTTGAAATGGCTCTAAAGTATTTTCATTCTCGAGCCCGCATTGCTGGTCTTGCATATTGAGCGCAATGGGTGGCCTCGTGTACACGAATGCCTTTTGTGAAACGCCATTTTTGATTTTTTGATGGGAACTCAAAATAATGTCACTCATTTTTAACAATTTGTTTACCATTAATACTAATATCAAGTTTATTTTTTCGGAAGACAAATATACCACATAGCCCATATAGACCACCACGAATAGTAAGGATCCCCTACAGGACAACATTGAAAGGTGCTATGCCCCCCAGGACAACATTGACAGTTGTTAGTCTTTTCCTGACCACCAAATGTGATGTCGTTTTTTATTTCTTCCCCTCCTACATCGATACGAACGGAGTTGACACTGGTGGGTGGGTTTGTGCATTGTAATGCAAACTGTGACACTCCATTCAATTGTTTTGTATCCGACAACAAAGACACGTCTTCAAACATTAAATAGATTTCATAAACCTTTAATAATATATTTTGCATTTAGTCACACAAATTGGGAGGTTTTATGTGCCATGAAAAATATGACCGCACCCAGAAACGCGACAAAGGTGGAGAGGAGCTGCATAGTATTGCTGTAGATTTCCGTCTCGAAGTATGCTACGACACCTTTGTCCAGCAAATTGGAAAACGTAAATAAATCAAAAAGAAGAAACAAGTATTCAGATTGGCTCAGAGACAACACAGATTCGACACATGAACATTCACAACATTCACAGAAAGCCAAAAATCCAAAAAGAAGCATGTAACACGTCCGTATTCCAAACACAGTTGTCAGAATTAGCGTGTATGGTGTGTCAAATGAATAGTATGTGCACGCTGAAAGCATCAATAGCATTGTCACCGGCACGCTGATGCTAACCCTACGCAAAGCCGGAGTCATACGCTCGACTACACTATTGCTCTGTGCCCTCTGCTTGTCAGTCTCATCACTACAAGTTTTTAAAAAAGATGGTCGCTGAAATCCATACAGGATTGCCATACACAATTCACTCAACACGAAAAATGATAGTAAAAAAAACAGATATATATCATTGTAACTTGTAAAAAAATGAAGAGACTGCACGAGCGTGTACAAGAAAACAAACAAAAACGAACTGCATAGAAACAGAAGATAGTGTGCGTGCTCAACTTGTGTTTTTTGAAATGTAGAGAGGATGTTACTAGCAAGACACGTTACAAGATAAATTGCTATTAGTGCAAAAAAAAACATCACATAGACAGAAGTGTTGTCCTGGCGCCAGAACACATCCCCTCCCTCAAATATAAAATTCATTTTGGCATCAAACAAATCACAGAGAGAGGTGTCGTATCTTGTATCGCCTATATTAAGTTTTCTGTTTGTGTCAGAAGACGTACATACTTTAAAGTTTTCAAAATCCTGCAAGTACAAATTTGTAGAAAGTTTTTTGAAATCGTCGGGGAGATCAACATTGTAGGTGGGGAAAAACCATATACTTTCATTCTGACACAATGCATCGCGCGACACTTTACACGGTAGTCTGTTCCACTTGGACGCATCCCAGAGAAAAAGCTTCTCGTGTCGAAACTGAAGGCCGCGGGCGTGGAGCTTTGCGTAGGAATTGGAAAGTCGATGACCGAGAAACTGTCCGCGGTCCCACTTCAACGACTGTATGTCATTTTTCAGCGTAACGAATGGCTGACTTGTCGATTGAATGTGATATAAAACTATTCCTAGTGTGTTTTTTTGTTTTATATATAATTTTTTGACACGGCCATTATAAAAGAAGCGTTTGTGGCATTATAATTCAAATATTTGTAAAAACGCTGACTGGAAAAACCGTCACACTGGAAGTCGAATCGACGGACACGATAGAAATGGTCAAGTCGAAAATTCAGGACAAGGAGGGCATACCCCCCGACCAACAACGCTTGATTTTTGCAGGCAAGCAGTTGGAGGACGGCAGAACTCTTCAGGACTATAATATTCAAAAAGAAAGCACATTACATTTGGTTTTGAGACTTCGCGGCGGCGTCTTGACGCACGAGTTGCCGCATATTAAAGTGGTTCACTATAGTAATTCAAAGACACCCTACACCAAAAATTACATTACCGACAAGTATACAGCACGGGAGAGTAGAATTAGTGGACAGAATAGAACTAATGTCGGAAATTCAAAAGTAAAACAATACAATTTGGATCGTAGTTGCAGTACGCTAGTGAAAGGAGAAGTTCATAGTGAATGTGTTAAGATAAGAATTGTAAACAAAGATTTCCAGGAAATTCTAGATCAGCTGCGGAGCGACAAATACCCGTCTAAGAACGATCTAATCTATGTGCTCATTTCAGGCAGCACGACCAAAAAACTTGATTTGGATCTATATGACACTTTTTCGCTCTACGTCAAAAAAGTAAAATTGCACTGTAAAGTAGAAAGTTTACAGCCAATTGTACAGGGTAATAAATGCAGTAGTTTTATTAATCGGGCAATTGCACAAATAAGATTTGTGTAGCCAAAGTATATATAAACATTTTGTCGTTTTGGTAATAAATACTGATTTTAACGACATTGCCGGCGATCAAAGTGTCGACATTGCGATGGATGAACCGCCAGACACGTGCACTAATACTGACAATGATACCAATAATGTCAGGAATAATCACTGCGTTCTCTGCAAATACAACGGCTGCAGTGGCAAGGTGGGTCGTGTTCTTGACGAAATTAACATCTATATAGAAGAAAAAATCAACCATGTACACGTGGAGGAAATGGCGCGGCAAATTTTGATCGTGTTACAAAAGGAAGTAGGTTCGGAGATAGACGAAAATCTGAACGAGATAGCAGAGAGTGCTATAGTAAATCACATTCGAAACCACATCACAAAACCCAAAGCCATATTTTACGAACTTTTGCAGGACCTTAGAGGGATGGCAAAAACAGCCAAGCAGGCCTCTGTGTACAAGTGCGAGGAAACAGGCCAGACTTCTATCGACGTAAAGGTGTTCACTACGTATCTCAAAACAGTCGACACAATATGCAGCATTTGCAAAAGTGACGTCATGAAGAATATTCCAAAGTCTTGAAATTTTTTATTTTGCCACTGACGCATGTTTTAATATTTCAATAAACCTATTTTGAAAGTGTTCGTAATATATATCATGGAAATTTTGTTAGTAACGTGTGTGTATTTAAAACACATGACTTTTTTGTGTCTGTGTCAGAGAGGGGGTGTTCCGTATATCAGAAATAAACGTTTCATGCGATCACAGAACTTGTTGTTTCTGTGCTTGGTGCTGTTGGGAATTCAGCAGAGTATGGCTTGTCCAGCCGGATTGGTACTAAGTTGTTATGATGCAGGTACAGGTATCTGTACAAATTCCGGCAGTTTCAGGTGGCGATTTGCTAATCATATGGGCAATGGCAAAACAATGGAAGAATGCCTAAGCTATTGTTCTGGCCAAGATGGCTGCACTGGAGGAATGTACAGGCAGGCAAACGGTGATTGTAGATTGTACGACAGTACACCCACATGTGGGCCAATAGATTCGACTTGCTGGTACTGTCATGAATATAATCACATTGAATGTGGTTGCGCGCCACCGCCCGGATGTGATGCTGGACAAGTTTTAATAGATGGAGTCTGTGTAGATTGTGGACCAGGCACGTATCAACCAAACTCAGCATACACGGGAGATTGTATTTTTTGCCCTGATAACTCCTATTCGCAATGGGCATCGGATGCAGCAACTGATTGTACATGCAATAAGGGGTACATGGGCCCGAACGGGGGTACGTGCACTGCCTGCGCGTTTGGAACGTATAAGGATGTGATAGGCCCTGTGGATTGCACGAGTTGTCCTGCCAACTCTTATTCACAAAGCGCATCGGAATCGGTAACAGAATGTACATGTAATAGAGGATTCGCTGGGTCGGATGGCGGACCCTGTGTAGAATGCGAAGCTGGAAAATTCAAGAACGGTGTCGGTTCTGGTTCTTGTGTGCACTGTCTTGAACATAGCAATAACGAATTTTTTGTGCACGAGGGTACTACATTTTCATCAGATAGAGTTGGTTTGTTCACAAGTACACAAGCAGGGTCTAGCACGTGTGGCGACTGTGTTGCCAATGCCGAGCCGAGTTCTGGAACATGCAAGTGTTCTGCAGGGTATTACCGAGTGTACACTTTTCAATCGTGGAATGGAGATCCTCCAAATGTGGATCGGTGTGATCCATGCCCAGTTAATACTTTCAAATCAACAGTAGGTGTTGTCGCTGGATGTATTAGTGACAGTTCTTGGACAGATGGATATGATAATTGCGACGCTTATGAAAACAATATTTTGAACACAGATGAGGATTGGTGTGGGTATTCAGCCGCTGGATATGGGGATTCTCGATCACATTGTTGTATTTGTACTGATTATGATACGGTTAATTATGATGCTGTGGATCCTGCAACGATGATATGGGTGCAGAGTCAGTGTACCACCTGTCCGGCCAATTCATATGCCAGCACTACGGCAAACGAGGATGCCACGGCCTGTCAATGCAATGCCGGATACACTGGGCCGGATGGTGGGCCGTGTGTAGCATGCGCAGAGGGAACGTACAAAGACGCAGTCGGTTCGGCAGAATGTACGGCCTGTGCTCAGCACGAGACGTCGCCCCAGGGATCGGAGTCGGCTGATGCGTGTGTGTGTCAAGCTGGATATCAAGGCGGAGGTACACAATGTACTTATACATGGGGAGATCCTTGTAAAAAATCAGGTGAAAATACAGAATTGCCGTCTGGCAATAACCTGATTGCAACTAATGATTTTAAGGCTTTGTGTTGCGATGCAAGTGGATTTCAAATTCGCAAAAATTCGGCAGGTCAGTGCTGGTCTGGTTCAGGTGGTCAAACTATCAATGGAGTGGACTACAGATTTGGTGTTTCGTCGACAGAAGCAGTCGCTTTGTGTGCACATGTAAGCATTGAACAAGGATCAGAGGCTAGATTGTGCACAAAAGACGAACTGTCACTTTCAGTATATGGAATTAATCCAAATCGAGGTTGCGCAAGTGGTTGTGGTCTGGACGATACTTTAATTTGGTCTACAGAAGCAGCGTGTGATGCTTGGGCCGGGACATGTTCTCAATGTCCGTCTGGAAAGTACAAACCCTACGACGCCGACACTGCCTGCGACGACTGTCCAGCCAATTCTGTGGATGTCAGTGGCCAATATTGTATTTGCAATGCTGGCTACCATCTCAGTGCCCCCGACACGTGTCTACAATGCGATGTTGGAACTTGGAAATCTGGCTCTGGGAATGCGACGGGTGGGTGTACGACTTGTGGTGAGCATATGACAACATTGAACACGGAATCTACTGGAATTGAAAGTTGTCTGTGTAATGCTGGTTATTATGGAAACTATGATGCATGCCAATCGTGTGCAACAGGTACCTACACAAACTCAGTTGGAAATACCATATGCACTGACTGTCCTGTGGGGAGTTCAAGCTTGACAAATACAAACGACGAAGAGTCTGACTGTGTGGCTGATGTGGGATATGAAAAACTCAATGGCGTGTATACAGAGTGTAACATTGGATTTTATAAGAATACAATTGAAAGTATCGCTTGTAGTGAATGTGCGCATGGTTCAACTACCGCGAGTACTGGATCCACACAAAACACGCAATGTGAATGTATCTCCCCAAATTATTATGGAAATGCTGGCGAAGAGTGTTTGTGCGCTGGTGGGTATGCACGATGGCATGAAGATGATCATACTCATGCAACTATCAGACGTCTATTATCACACGAAGATTGTAATCTTTGCGAGGCTGGCAAATACTGCCCAGCTGAAATAGATAGTGGTGGGGTACAGTTGTTAAGTTCCGAAACAGTTCCACAGTGCCCGGAAAATTCAAACTCTCCGGCGGGGAGTTCATCGCAGACGGACTGTATTTGTGATGCTGGATATACGGGACCCGACGGGGGTCCCTGTGTGCAGTGTGGGGTCGGGACGTACAAGGACGCGGCTGGTTCACAAGGCTGTACGGCCTGTGCCCAGCATGAGACGTCACCAATGGGTTCAGCGTCTCTGGGGGCGTGTGTTTGTGAAGCTGGGTATGGTTACGATGGTTCAATATGCACAGAATGTGCTGTGGGTTCATACAAAGACGTAAGTGGGGATTTGGGTTGTACCTCTTGTGCTCAGCACGAGACGTCACCCGAGGGATCGGTGTCGGCTGATGCATGTGTGTGTGTGGCTGGTTATGGATCTACAAGTACATATACGTACAGCGTCCAGAGTGGTCGTTATTGCGCCCAGGATTATTGGGGGACAGTGGGGCCTGATCCGATTACCATTGAAGAATGTGCAGATCACTGTTCAGCCGATGAGAATTGCAAGCAATTTGAAATTGAATCAACACATCTCACAGATTTATATTATTGCATGCTGTGCTCGCATGATTTAACATATGCTGGGGCTGGCTTCTTTGTGTATGTTAAGGATACAGAACCCAGTTTTGTTTGTTCAGAATGTGTTGCTGGAAAATATAAAGACGCAATCGGCGATGTAGTATGTACGGACTGCGCTCAGCATGAGACGTCTCCCGATGGCTCGGTGTCGGCAGATGCCTGTGTTTGCAGTGGTGGCTTCGAACTTACCACAAATACTGAATTGGTATCGAATTGGGGAACAGCGTTGGGAAAAATGTGTGATCGCAATCAAGGTACCACTGCTTTTTTTGCAAACTATGGAAGCAATGCCGATGCAGTGAATGCATGTAAGGAACTTTGTTTGAATAACGTTGAGGAACCATATACTTTTAATTTCTTTGGACCGTGTGTAGGTGTCAGTGTTCAACACAATAGAAACGATCGATGCAATCTGTGTCGTGTGAACGCGGTAGACGATGTCTTCAACAGCGGCAGCTATAATACGTATGCTTTAACACAAGCAACAGTCACTGAGGATATCTGTCAAGGATGCGCCGCTGGAAAGTACAAACCCGCCGACGCCGACACTGCCTGTGACAACTGCCCAGCTGATGCCACAAGCCCGACTGGCAGTGATGAGCTTACCGATTGTTTTTGTAACGCTGGTTTCAGTGGATCAAATGGGGGGGCATGTACAATTTGTCCAACAGACACGTATCAGGACACTCCAGGCTCAAGTACCTGTGAAGCTTGTCCAGAAAATTCACAGTCCCCTGAAGGTTCTGTAGTTGGTGATGCGTGCTTGTGTAACGCTGGGTATGAAGAATTGACCGATAGTGTCTGTACGACTTGTCCCAATGGAAAGTTTAAAACCTCCGCCTCTCACGATCAGTGTTCACAGTGTCGTTCACATGCAAATACTGTTTCTGATGGTTCTACTCTATCCTCTGAATGTTTGTGTAACGCGGGATATTATGACAATGGCGGTACATGTACACAGTGTTCAAGTGGAACTTACAAGACTGGTCTAGGTGACGGGGCGTGTACTTCGTGTCCCGATAATAGTGATTCCCCGCAGGGTTCTACCCTAGAGAATCAATGCATATGTAATGCTGGATATGAAATTTCCGTGTCCGGTGCATCAATATCTTGTGCAGCTTGCGACCCTAACTTTTACGAAGATAGTTACGAATGTGTGCAATGTCCGCCCAATAGCCAATCCGCGGCTCTTTCAACATCCGTTAGCGACTGCAAATGCAACCAAGGCTACACTGGACCCGACGGGGGAGAGTGTGTTGCTTGTGGTACTGATAAATATAAAGACTCTGTCGGATCTTCCAGCTGTACTTCTTGCGAGGCAAATATGAATAGTCCCACAGCGTCAACAACTCCGGATGCCTGTTTATGCAACGCGGGATTTTCGAGAGATCTCGGGGCATCGGTGAATAGACGCTTATTATCGCTATCAACGTGCCAGTCGTGTCTTGCGGACACGTATTGTCCACCAGAAAATACAGTAGAAACAACTTCCGTAAATGTCTGTCCCGATAATTCAAACTCCCCGGCGGGGAGCGACGAATTGACGGATTGTAAGTGTAACAAGGGATATGCCGGACCAGACGGCCAAGCATGCCAAATATGTGACTATAACTACTACACAGATGCAATTGGGAGCCCGACCTGCCTTGCCTGTCCAGAGTATTCAACGACCACGAATCAGGCGTCTATCAGCATCGATCTATGTGAATGTGATCAATATTACAAACGTTCGGGGAGTGGGGAGTCGACGGTCTGCCACCGTGAGTGTGGCCCTGGTTTTGAGGCATCCGACGACGAATCTCGTTGCGTCGGGTGTAGAGTTTCTCATTACAAACCTGATTACGGAGACCACGACTGTACAAAATGTCCCGGTGTTTCATACTCTTTGGTACAAAACCAAACTGCTTTGAATTCCTGCATTTGTCCCCAGGGGTACTTGTGGAATGGGACTTGGTGTCATCAGTGTGCGGCTGATACATTTAATAACAGGGCCAATCAGACGGCGTGTTTTGATTGTATCACAGATTGTGATACGTACAGTGGTAGACGAAGACTGTTAAGTTCACACGTCCCTGGAGCTAATCCTCCTTACCCATTTCAATATTGGCCCTTTTACAATTTAAATACGGCAGGAACAGATATAGGTGGATGGGTAGATTTGGGCCCAGGCACAGCAACACCATCTAGTTATCCTACAGATGCAGCCATTGTCATTGGCCAACAAGCTTGTCTAGACACACCAGAGTGCATATATGTTACTTTCAAGGCTTTTTACGGTTGGAGTGATGGTTTCAAAGACACAGCATCATATAAACTGCAATCTGCCTTTTCTTATTGGAGAAGGTATGAAACATATTGGATATCTGTTAAACCTAGCTGGGTAGGACCTACATATAATGCGCAAGCAATGTGTGATAACAAAATTACTTCATGGTGGAGAGCTGTAGATGCTGTTCATAATTATAATGGTCTTCCAGTAATTCAAGGTCCTGAAATTGACATTTGCGAAATGTGTAATACTGGCCCAAATTGTATTGGAACGTATTATGGCTTGATTCCTGAACCTACAATTGAAGCAGCATCAGTCGAATCCGCGTCCCACACGACCTGTCCCGGCCTCTGCCGTGCCCCTGCTGGTTACAGAGTCAACGCAGACGGAAACAACGTGG
>MDSW01063855.1_pt1 | contig 10297 bp, 11 predicted proteins | sample 811171 | NCBI WGS metagenome assembly MDSW01 (sample SAMN05326641, study PRJNA326480) | marine metagenome | isolation source: seawater | place: Atlantic Ocean: North West | collected 2012 | reverse complement strand
GAAAGTCACTGTAACCGCCAAGTCAAGAGCTCTGAAAGCAGAGTACTCCTTGGAACTGGCACAAGACCTTAAGGCAATTCACGGTCTTAACGCTGAAGCAGAACTTGCTAACATTCTCTCCACTGAGATCCTTGCGGAAATCAACAGAGAAGTCATCAGAACCATCTATAAGGTGGCTGAGCAAGGTGCTGTTCAGAACACTGCAACTCCAGGTATCTTCGACCTTGACATCGACTCCAATGGTCGTTGGTCCGTTGAGAAGTTCAAAGGACTTCTGTTCCAAATCGAGCGTGATGCTAACGCAATCGCACAAAGAACTCGTAGAGGAAAGGGCAACATCATCATGTGCTCTGCTGACGTAGCGTCTGCATTGACCATGGCTGGTGTGCTTGACTACACCCCTGCGCTCAACGCTAACCTTAACGTTGATGACACTGGTAACACCTTCGCTGGTGTTCTGCAAGGTAAGTATCGCGTATATATCGATCCTTATTCTGCTAACCTTACTTCCGCTAACGGAACTCCAGGTAACCAGTATTACGTTGTTGGTTATAAGGGTTCTTCACCTTATGACGCAGGACTCTTCTACTGCCCATACGTTCCTCTTCAGATGGTTCGTGCAGTTGGCGAGAATACCTTCCAACCCAAGATCGGCTTCAAGACACGTTATGGTCTGGTTGCCAATCCCTTCGCTGAAGGAACAAACCAGGCAGCAGGCGCTCTTACTACTAATAAGAACCGCTACTACAGACGTGTTGCTGTCAAAAATCTCATGTGATCCTTTTTCACAAGGTTATACGAGAGGTCCCAGAGGGACCTCTTTTTTTATGCTAAATAATTGAAAAAAATGCCGATAGAATCAGCGATAACAAATAAGAATTTTTTATCACCAACTGGTTTTAAATTTTCATTAAAAAGAAGTCCCAAAGCAGCATTTTTTTGCAACCAAGCAAATATTCCTGATATTAATTTGGGAGTCGCTAATCAGCCAACATACCTTAAGGATATAGACATTCCTGGAGATAAACTTGTTTTTGGTGATTTAAATATTCGTTTTTTGGTTGATGAAGATTTGGGAAATTATATGGAGATTCAAAACTGGATGAGAGGTCTTGGGTATCCAGAAGAAGTTCAAGAGTTTAGAGATTTGGTAAAAAGTTCAGATGTGAGAGCTCCTTATGTAAAGGATAGACAAAACATTTATTCTGATGGAACTCTTCAAGTACTGAATAGTAATTTAATTGCAAAATTTCAAGTCAATTTTGATGATCTGTTTCCAGTCTCATTATCAACGATTAGCTTTGACGCAACAGATACTGACATTGATTACTTTACAGCAGACGTAAGTTTCAAGTATACTGTATACAATATAACCGACTTAGAAAATAATCCCCTATGATCGATCTTGATAAACTTCAAGATATGTGGGAAAGAGATTCAAAAATTGATATGGATAATCTCCATACAGAATCAATAAATATCCCTTCTCTTCACGCAAAATATTTTGAAATATATAATACAATCTTTCTACTAAGAAAAAAATCTGAACAGCAAAGAAAGAATGTAAGACATGAACGCTATGAATACTTTAGTGGTAAATCTGATCCTGATGTATACATAGAAAATCCTTTTCCCAAAAAAATTAGAGATAAAGATACGATGCAAAAGTATCTTGATGCTGATGAAAAACTATCTACAGTATGTTTAAAGATTGATTATTATGATACGATGCTTGTCTATATTGAGAGCATACTAAAACAGATAACTAATAGAACTTATCAAATTAAAAACGCAATAGAATTCATGAGGTTTAACTCAGGACTAGGCTAATGGAAGAAGAATTTGAACCAAGTCAAGATTTTGATTACTCAGTCGATTTGACTATAGAGGATATTCACCTCTTGCATCACTGTGTTTTGAAGAGGATTGAAAGTTGGGAAGGTTCTCCTGCCAGACATCCAACGGAGCAACAGCACCTTTGGTACTTAAGAGATTCTTTGTATAGAATGATATTAGAATATAAGTTTGAAAATATGTAATAAATATTTGTAGATGAATGGGTCTACGTGATTGATACGACTGCCAATCTTGTTATATCTAAATCAAACGAAGTATTTTTAAAAATTAATACAGAACCTCATATTGAACATGAACTTAGAGACCACTTTAAGTTTGAAGTTCCTAATGCAAAATTTATGCCACAATATCGTGGTAGAAATTGGAATGGAGAAATTCATTTATATGACATGAGGTCAAAACAAATCTATGTGGGTTTGTTGGATAAGATTGTCCAATTTTGTAAAAATTATGGATACACTTATAAGTTTGAAGATAATAAATTTTACGGCACACCTTTTGAAGAGAATAATCATATCTCATATGAGGGTGTCAAAGATTACATGAATTCCATTTGTGCCCATACTCCCAGGAAATATCAGATAGAGGGAGTATATGGTGCCCTAAAACATAATAGAAAACTGTTGATATCGCCAACTGCTTCTGGCAAATCTTTGATGATTTATTCTCTAGTAAGATATTATGTAGATAAAGGACAAAAAATTCTCTTAGTTGTTCCGACGACATCTCTTGTAGAACAGATGTATAAGGATTTTCTTGATTATGGTTGGGATGCTGAGTCATATTGCCACAAAATTTATTCTGGTAGGGAAAAAAGTAATGAATCTTCTGTAACAATTACTACGTGGCAATCCGTATATAAATTGGATAGAACGTTCTTTGAAGAATATAATTGTATTATAGGCGATGAAGCTCATCTTTTCAAGAGCAAATCTTTAATATCTATAATGACTAAACTTCACCATGCCAAGTATAGATTTGGTTTTACTGGTACTTTAGATGGCACACAGACGCACAAGTGGGTGTTAGAGGGGTTGTTTGGACCATCATATAAAGTAACAAGAACTGATGAATTAATGAGACAAGGGCACTTATCTCAATTGGATATCCAATGTATAGTTTTAAAGCATAAACCCAAAAACTTTGAAACCTATAATGATGAAATTGAATATCTAATATCTCATGAACAAAGAAATAGGTTTATTAAAAATCTTTCTCTAGACCTAAAAGGAAATACACTTATTCTTTTTGCAAGAGTTGAAGCTCATGGTCAGATATTATATGATCAAATAAATATGAATAAGGGTGATAATCGTAAAGTATTTTTCGTACATGGTGGAGTAGGAGCAGAAGAAAGAGAACTAGTAAGAGAAATAACTGAGCAAGAAAACAATGCCATTATCGTTGCATCTTACGGAACTTTTAGTACTGGCATCAACATTAAAAAATTACATAATGTTATCTTTGCTTCTCCAAGTAAATCAAGAATACGTAATCTCCAAAGTATAGGAAGAGTTCTTAGAAAAGGAAAGGATAAAGTAAAAGCAACTTTATATGATATTGCCGATGACTGTTCAACCATGTCTAAAAAAAATTATACACTTAATCATTTTATAGAAAGAATTAAAACATATAATGAAGAAAATTTTAACTATGAAATAATCTCTATTCAACTAAAAACATGATAGAAGAAGACTTTTATGCAACAATAAAATTAAAAACGGGAGAAGAAATATTTGCTAAAGTAGCTGCTACTGAAGAAACTGATCGTACATTATTAATTATTTCAAATCCAATTACAATTATCGAAATTAAAAATAGATCTGGAGTTGCAGGGTATAAGATAGAACCTTGGTTAAAAACTACTACAGAAGATATGTTTATAGTAAATTTAAATGATGTATTAACTTTAACAGAATCTTCTGATATAGAAATGATTATGCTTCATCAAAACTATATGAGACAATCAGATACAAAAGGTGATAATGAATATAAAATTGATCGTAAAATGGGATATATTTCTAGTGTAAGAGATGCTAAAGAGATTTTAGAGAAGATATATAAAAGTAGCTAAGCCATCCTTATCAACCCTAACAAAGGTATTCTACTAAGAAATCAATACCTTGTCAAGTATCTTTAAAGATGATATAATTTATACATACTATGAGATACCTTTATGATACGTCCTGGAATGACAAAAAGGAAAAGATCAGAGCATTACGTTAACAACAAAGAATTTCTTGCTGCTTTAATTCGATATAGAGAAGATAAAGAAATTGCTTTAATTAGAGATCTTCCTAAACCTCCTATCCCTCGCTACATTGGGGAGTGTTTCTTGAAGATTGCAAATCATCTATCATTTAAACCAAACTTCGTCAACTACATGTTCAAAGAGGACATGATCTCTGACGGAATTGAGAACTGCGTTCAGTATATACATAACTTTAACCCAGAGAAATCCCAGAATCCTTTTGCGTATTTCACTCAGATTATTCATTATGCTTTTCTGCGTCGTATTCAGCGAGAGAAAAGACAGTTAGAAATTAAAAATAAAATTATTGAAAAGTCTGGATTCAGTGAAGTCTTTGACGACAATAATACTATTGACGGATCAAACTATTCGGATTATAATCAAATCAAAGATGCTGTGCATTCAAAACTTCGTTATTGATGAAAGTTGCAATCATTACCGATCAACACTTTGGTTGTCGTAAAAATTCTAAATTATTTCACGACTATTTTTTACAATTTTATAATGATGTTTTCTTTCCATATCTGGAAGAAAATGGAATTACCGAAGTGATTGATATGGGCGATACCTTTGATAGTCGTAAAGGAATTGATTTTTCTGCATTGGCTTGGGCAAAGGATAATTATTATGATCGCCTGAGAGACATGGGCATCATAGTTCATACTATTGTGGGAAATCATACTGCATATTATAAGAATACGAATAAGGTCAATGCTGTTGATCTTTTACTTCGTGAGTATGAAAATGTGCATGTTTATGATGTTTCAACTGAAGTTGAAATAGGAAATCTCCCCATACTATTCATTCCATGGATTAATAAGGAAAATGAGGAAAGTACTTTTAAATTTATTCAAGCTTCAGATTGCCTTTACGCGATGGGGCACCTTGAACTCGCAGGATTTAGAGTTAATAAGCAAATCGTCATGGATCATGGTCATGCAAGCGAGTTATATTCAAAGTTCGAGAAGGTCTTCTCCGGTCACTATCACACTCGATCGGATGATGGACGAATCTATTACTTGGGCAATCCCTATGAGATGTTCTGGTCAGATGTCGGAGATAGAAGAGGATTCACAATCTTTGATACAGAAACTCATGAACATTTTCCAGTAGATAATCCATATCGTCTATTCTATAACATCTACTACGAAGATACTGATCATCAAACTTTCGATGCAAGGGAGTATGAAAACAAAATCGTAAAAGTTATTGTTCGTAAAAAAACAAATATTAAAAAATTTGATAAGTTCATTGATAAACTATACTCTTCAAATGTATCTGAGTTAAAAGTAATTGAAAATTTCTCAATAGTTGAACCTGAAGAATTTGAAGCATTTGAATCTGAAGATACTCTCTCCATCTTAAATAGATATATTGGGGAGGCAGAAATTAATCTAGATAAATCAAAGATTCAGAAAATGATTCATGAGGTTTATCAAGAGGCTTGCGAATTAGTTTAAAATGTTTATTCTAACAATTAGTGGTAAGGAAACTGATGGAGCATACTCGGTAACTGATGAAGATGGGCAAAAAATACTTTATATGTTTGAGCAGGAAGATGATGCCACTCGTTATGCTATGATGTTGGAAGAAGAAGGATTTCCAGAGATGCAAATTCTAGAAATTGAAGATAGTATAATGATAAAAACGTGCCAACTGCATGGATATCACTATACTTTGATTACACCTAATGACATAGTTATTCCCCCTGATATTAAATATGATTTTATTTGAAAAAATTTGTTGGAAGAATTTTCTGTCTACTGGAAATCAGTTTACTGAAGTTGACTTTACAAAAAATAAAACAAACTTAATTGTAGGTACAAATGGTGCAGGTAAAAGCACTATTCTTGATGCACTAACTTTTGCTTTGTTTGGAAAACCTTTTCGTAAGATTAATAAACCACAACTTATCAATTCAGTTAATGAAAAGGATTGTAGTGTTGAAGTTTCATTTCTTATCGGTAGTGTTGAGTGGAAAGTTGTAAGAGGAATAAAACCAAATATTTTTGAGATATATCGAAACGATTCTTTGTTAGATCAAGATGCAGCAGTTTTAGATCAGCAAAAGTGGTTAGAAAAAAATGTTCTAAAAATGAATTACAAATCTTTTACTCAAATTGTAATTCTTGGTAGCAGCACATTTGTTCCTTTTATGCAACTTTCTGTTGCAAATAGACGTGAGGTAATTGAAGATCTTTTAGATATTCGTATTTTTTCTTCTATGAATAGTGTTATAAAAGATAAAATACGTGCTTTAAAGGATGAGATAAAAGTACTTAACTTCAAGAAAGAGTCTCTCAGTGATAAAGTTGAGATGCAAACAAATTTTATTAGTGAGTTGGAAAATCGTGGTAATGAAAATATTAAAATAAAAGAAGATGCCATCAAAGAACTTCTTAATGAAGAGAATGATTCTATGATTGATAATTCAAAACTTCATGAAGAGCTTGATGATTTTAATAGATTAATCTCTACATATGAAGGTGCTACTAATAAACTTCGTAAGTTAGGAAATTTAAAAGGTAAGATTTCTAACAAAGTATCAACTATTACTAAGGAACATAAATTTTTTACAGAGAATAAGGTTTGTCCTACCTGCACACAACCCATAGAAGAGGACTTCAGAATAAATAAGATTGACGACGCTCAAAATAAAGCAAAAGAACTTCAATCTGGATATAAAGAATTGGAGCAGGCAATTGAATCTGAAGAAGAACGTGAGCGTCAATTCATCAAACTATCTAAGGAGATTATTAGACTAACTAATGGCATTTCTAAAAACAATACTAAGATCTCTGGATGTGAAAAGCAGATCAGAGATCTGGAATCGGAAATTCAAAGAATTACCGAACAACTTGCAGATAGAAATACTGAGAATGAAAAGTTAAAAACTTTTACTAATAATCTAAAAATTACATATGATAATTTAGAAACTAGAAAAGAAATAATTAATTACTATGATTTTTCATATAGTTTGCTAAAGGATGGTGGAGTAAAATCCAAAATTATCAAGAAGTATCTACCATTGATTAATCAGCAAGTCAATCGTTATTTGCAAATGATGGACTTTTATATTAATTTTACTCTTGATGAAGAATTTAATGAAACGGTTCAATCTCCAATTCATGAAGATTTTTCTTATGCATCTTTTAGTGAGGGTGAAAAAATGAGAATTGACTTGGCACTCTTGTTTACTTGGAGAGAAGTTGCAAGGATGAAAAATTCTGTTAGTACGAATCTACTGATAATGGATGAAGTCTTTGATAGTTCTCTTGATGGATTTGGAACAGAAGAATTTTTGAAGATTATTAAATATATTGTTAAGGATGCGAACGTATTTGTAATCTCTCATAAAACTGGAATGGATGATAGATTTGAAAGTGTTATAAAATTTGAAAAGATAAAGGGATTTTCACGTATGGAATCCTAAGACCAATTTAAAAAGTGTCACAATAGGTTCCCCATGCTGATCCTTTTTGCAATACTATAGGTACATACGAGACAAATTTCATGACAGTCAAGCACGAAATCAAGTCGCAACTTGCTAAGCTTCTTGCAACTGAAGATTTAATAGTTGAGCATCGTCATGTAGATACTGCTCAGTTTAATGTTCATAGTCGTGTTTTGACTCTTCCTTTGTGGGGAAAGGCAAGTAATATTGTCTATGATATGCTTGTCGGTCATGAAGTTGGACATGCGTTGTTTACTCCTGATGAAGATCCCCCACGAGAAATTCCTCATCAATTTATTAATATTGTTGAAGATGCTCGAATTGAAAAGTTGATGAAACGCAAGTACATGGGTCTTGCTAAAACTTTTTATGGTGGGTATAAAGAGATGTTTGATGAAGATTTTTTTGAAATAGAAGATCAAGATATTTCAACTATGAATCTTGCAGATCGTGCAAATCTTTATTTTAAGATTGGTAATTATGTTGATATTGAATTTGTAGAAGAAGAAAATAAAATCATTGAAATGATTTCTAAGACTGAAACTTTTGCAGATGTTATTCTTGCCGCAAAAGTTTTATATGAATTTTGTAAAGAGAATTTGGAAAATGAAAAAATTTCTGAATCTGAAATTCCTCCAGTACAAGGAAACTCTGAAGGTAATTCTTCAGAATCTAAAGAGTCGCCTAAATCTGATTTTAGTTCTGAAGGAATATCTCAAGAAAAATCATCTGATGAAAGTGATATAATTTCTGAAGATGGTGAATCAGAAAATTCTGAATCTAGATCCGAACCTGAAGTTCATACTGCACAAAATCTAGAAGAAAATTTAAAAAATTTAATTTCAAACTATGGTGGAGAAAACATTTATGTTGAGCTTCCTGAAGTAAATCTTGATACTATTGTTATCTCAAATAATAAAATTCATAGTGAAACTAATTCTTTTTTCGTTCACCAACAAAAAGTTACAACGATTGGTATCTATGAAAATGCTGATGATCAATTTTTAAAATTTAAAAAATCTGCACAAAAAGAAGTTAGTTATTTGCTAAAAGAGTTTGAATGTCGTAAGGCAGCAGATTCTTATGCACGTACTACTACCGCACGTACTGGTGTTTTAGATTGCTCCAAACTTCATACTCACAAATACAATGAAGATCTTTTTAAGAAAGTAAGTACTCTTGCCGAAGGTAAGAATCATGGATTGATTTTTGTTCTAGACTGGAGTGGATCTATGAGCAATGTCCTTCTTGATACTATTAAACAACTCTATAATCTAATTTGGTTCTGCAAAAAATCCAACATTCCTTTTGAAGTATATTCTTTCACTAATGAGTGGAATCGTTTTGCCTTTGATTATGAGACTAAAAAATATTTGAATACAGAATCGCAACCTCATTATGAAAAGGATGAAAATTTGCTTTGTGTACCATCTTGTTTTTCAATGCTCAACATTTTTACAAGTAAAGTTTCTACAAAAGAAATGGAATATCAAATGTTAAATATTTGGCGTATTGCATCATATTATCACAATAGTTATAATAACAAATATACTGTTCCTGAGCGTATGTCACTTTCAGGTACTCCTCTGAATGAATCTTTAGTATCACTCCATCAAATTCTTCCCAAATTTCAAAAAGAAAATAAACTGCAAAAAGTTCAGTGTATTATCTTGACTGATGGTGAGGCTAGTCATCTTATTCGTCATGTTAAAATTTCAAGTACAAAAGGAGATTATATTGGAACACGTCGTTTAAATCCTGAGTCATGTTTCATTCGTGATCGTAAGTTGGGATCAACATATAAAGTTCATTATGATTATCATAATTTTTCTAATATGATGATTAAAATTTTGCGTGATAATTTTCCATCAGTAAACTTTATTGGTATTCGTGTCTTAGAAAGTCGCGAAGCAAATAACTTTATTAAACTCTATCATAACTATGGAACTGATAGTTATGATAAAATTATTTTTGATTGGAGAAAGAATAGGAGTTTCTGCATCAAAAATTCTGGGTATCATGCATATTTTGGATTACCATCAAGTTCACTTTCTCAAGAGACTAATTTTGAAGTTGACTATGGTGCAAGTAAGTCAAAAATTAAATCTGCTTTCATTAAATCTTTGAAAACTAAAAAACTAAATAAAAAGGTTCTTAGTGAATTTATTTCTCTGGTCGTATGATGAAAGAAAACTGGAGAGAGATGGCTAAATTATCTGAAAAGGATCCTAAGGTGATTAAAATCCTTGAGGATGGTCCTAGATCTCTTGGTCAGGCATATTTACTCCAAGCCATGCGATATAAGTATGGACAATCTGATAAGTGACACAAGGGTAGTTTGAAACTACCTTTTTTTATCCTATAATAACTTCAGTTCAAACAAACCAAATGTCTCTCTCACCTGAGTTTATTCGCACTTCCCTTCAGGATTTGTATGGTGAGTCTGTTGCTGCTGCTGATATTCGTGCCTGGTGTGCTATGAATGGTGCGAACTATCAAACTGTCACCAACAAACTTGCTGATTACAAATCTAGTCGCGGAAAGTGGAACTTGACTGTACAAGAAAAACTAGAACAAAACTATCAGGCACCAACTGCTATGCCTGCTGCTGAACAAAACCTTATTCCTGCAAAAGATGATACCTTCGTCAGCTTTGGTAACTTCGCTGATATTAAAAAGATTGTTAAGTCCGGTCTATTCTACCCTACGTTTATCACAGGTCTTTCGGGTAATGG
>MDSW01030257.1_pt1 | contig 10297 bp, 12 predicted proteins | sample 811171 | NCBI WGS metagenome assembly MDSW01 (sample SAMN05326641, study PRJNA326480) | marine metagenome | isolation source: seawater | place: Atlantic Ocean: North West | collected 2012 | reverse complement strand
TCCAAATGAAATTCATTCTCTTGATATGCTTACAACTGATTTACGAGAACTTATTTTACATCTAGACCTAAATAAACCTACGATTATTGGATCATCTGCTGGAGGACCAATATCTTTAAATTATACTCTGAATTTTCAGAATGATGTCGATAAATTAATATTAGTTAATACCAGTTCTAGACTTTGGAAAAATAAATATAGAACGAAGGCTTGTATAGAATTAAAAAGTCGTCATAAAACTCTAAACGATCTTGGCCCAGATAAGGCTTTCGATATTCTACGAAACGAACCATCGTTATTATCTTTATATTTACCACCAGAGGGATCTGGTCCGATTCCTGAAGAAAGAAAACCTATTGTTGCTACAAGAAATCAAGAGATTAAACAACTTACAAGTTCTTTAACAAATAATGAAAAAGCGATATACGCTATGGGTACATTACGAAATCAATTTGCATATGCAGATTCAGATTTATCTTCCAGACTAAACGAAATAGCTATACCAACACTGGTTATACATGGAGATTCAGATAATCAGGTACCATATCCTCTTGGTAAAGAACTTTCTGAACAAATACCAAATTCGCAATTAGTAACAATACCTAACGCTGGACATGCCCTAATGTATTGGGACAAAACAATAGAGTCGATTAAATCTTTTTGTAATTCAGATTAGAATTTATCTATCTATCCAGGCATTTGTTTTAGTAATTTTAATGTTAATAATAATGGTATGACGACTTTCCATAATCTGCTGAGCAAATTTCTTGCCCTCAGTATTACCATCATATTTTGTACATACCTGAATTATCTTATTCGGATCAGCTGGATCACTAATCTTAGCAATTCCATTAAATATTACATATTGATAAGGCCTTGAACTATTAGCAATAGATAATGAAACATTTGGATTTTTTTTAATATGTTCGATTTTTTTGGATTTAATATTACTTATTAACCATAAATTACCATCTTCATACTTAAACCAAATTGGTACAGGAAATGGATTATTAGATTCATCTACAACTGTAAGATGGGAAATATAAGGTTGTTGTAAAAATTCTTCTATCTCAATTTTATTCATTTTCGCCATATCAGTACCTAACATATTGATTTTAAGTAAATTTTCTATATTCTACATAAATATAAAACATATTTGGGAGGATTTATATGGCTATTTCTGCACTAATCTCAATAGACATGGAAGGTATAAGTGGTATTGTAGATACTGATCAAACAAATAGATACCGAGGTCAAGATTATCAACATATGCGAAATATTATGACGCTCGAAGGAAATGCTGCTATAGAGGGATGTTTTGAAGGTGGTGCTGATAGAGTCCTCATTGCTGATAGTCATGGATCATTTAGAAATTTATTACCTGATCTGATAGACCCTAGGGCTGAACTGATTACTGGAGCTCCTAGACCCCTCTGCATGATGGAAGGTGTGGATCAAAACATTGATATAGCACTCTGTATTGGATACCACAATAGACCAGGTGAACCTGGGGTGCTCAGCCACACAATTCGAGGATCTAGTGTAATACAAAATATCTTCATTAATGATATACCTGCGAGTGAATTTGATTTAAATCTTGGTATTGCAGGCCACTACAATGTACCAATTGGATTGATTAGTGGTGATACAGACATAATTAGAGAAGCTAAAAAAACTGTACAAAATATCATTGGGGTTTCAGTTAAAGAAGCAATTAGCACTCATTCAGCTATTTCATTATCTCCTCAAAACGCTTGCGAACTAATAAAAAAGAGCTCAAAGGAATGTCTGGAAAATTATTCTATTTTCAAACCTAAGAATTATGAAAATGTTAAACTGTCTGTTGAATTTTCAAATGACTTGATGGCAGATCTAGCATGTTATATTCCAGAAATACAACGAGTAAATCGTAAGACTATATCTTACAAATCTGATGATTTTGTTAGTGCATTTAAACTTATTTATGCAACTATCCTATTAGCAGGAACGTTAACATAGTTAATCATATTTCACGGTGCACTGAGCATCCACACATTGAACTGTGATAAAATTTCTGCATGAAGAATTTAATTAATGGATTACAGGACGCAATGTCCGAAAAGAGTTGGATTAAAATCCTAATAGTTAACCTAATGTTGTTATTGGGTATGGGTATGGCATTTTCGCTTCCACCAATCGCTGCAGCTGCTATCTTTTGTTCAGTTGTATGTCCGATAGTTTTCGTTATCTTTGGAAATAATTACGCTATACCATTTTCTGGTTTAGGGTTTGTGTGGTTTCTGTATGCCGTAGTTATATATTTTAATTGATGATTTATAACTACTGTTAGATCATTGTAATTCACTGATTTTAAATATAAAATATCATGAATTAGCGCCTGTAGCTCAGTGGATAGAGCATCGGTCTTCGGAACCGAGTGTCGTGGGTTCGAATCCCTCCAGGCGTACCATAATAATTTCGACATCATGAGGTAATAAAATATGGAAGGACATGCTGAACATATCATTCAGTTAATGCTACAACTTGCGATTATATTTATTGTAGCAAAATCAGCAGCTGAAATTGCAGTGAGGTATATAAAAGTTCCACCTGTTCTTGGTGAACTATTTGCAGGAGTTATTATTGGTCCATTTGCTTTAGGTGCGATTGCACTAGGTTCTTTTGGCCCATTATTTCCTGGTGATCATGGGCATGAAATACCTCCAGAGATAAACTTTCTTGGTCAAGTGGCGTCCTTGGTTCTGATGTTTGTTGTTGGTATAGAAACAAACCTTGAGCAATTTCTGAAATATGCCAGAAAATCTTTTCTTATTGCAATTGGAGGGGTGCTTGTACCTTTTACAGTAGGTGCAAGCTTAACCGTCCTATTTGGATTTGCAGACTCATTTATGAGTATTGAAGCACTCTTTATAGGATCAATATTAACTGCGACATCAATTGGAATTACTGCCCGTATACTAAAAGATCTAGAAAAATTAGACGGACCTGAAGGTATTACTATACTTGCTGCTGCTGTGTTCGATGATGTTTTTGGGATATTAGTTTTAGCAATAGTTATAAGTTTGAATGAAACCCAAACTATTTCATCATCAAATATCATAATCATTGCTGTACAAGCTATTGGTATCTGGTTAGCAATAACTGCTTCTAGTTTTCTATTATCTGGCCCTCTTTCAAAGTTTATTTCTGGATTTAATACTGAAGGTGCATTAGTAGCTATACCATTAGGATTAGCACTTATTTGTGCAGCTTTAGCCGAACATTTTGGTCTCGCCATGATTATTGGTGCGTATTCTTTCGGTTTAGGTATGTCTAACTCAAAAATCAAACATGAAATAGAACATCAATTACATAATATTTATAACTTACTTGTACCCGTATTTTTTGTTGTTATGGGTATGATGGTAGACCTTTCAGCTATCAGTACACCAGTTTTAGTATTTGGTATTGTTATATCTCTAACTGCTACACTCGACAAATTAATAGGTAGTGGAATTCCTGCTTTTTTCTCTGGGTTCAATCGAATAGGAGCTCTCCGAATAGGTGTGGGTATGATACCTCGTGGTGAAATAGCATTAATTATTGCCGGCATCGGTTTATCAAAAGGGATTATTGGTACCGATTTATTCGGTGTCTCAGTAATAATGACAATGTCTACTACGATTATTGCTTCTATCATCCTACCTAGGTTATTTAAAAACAACCAAGATGGCATAAAAAAATAATATAAAACAGGAGATAAATTATGGACTATAAATGGATTGATCATATCGTTATTGCAGTCAAAGATTTAAACCAAGGCATATCAAATTATCAAAATGGAATGGGTATGGAACTAGAACGTACGGATGTCTCTGAAAAACTTGGTATTAAACAGGCTTTTTTTAATCTAGGCAATGGTACTCATATTGAACTTGTTGAACCACTTGGCCCAGAGACACCAGTAGGACGTAAAATTGAAAGATCCGGAGAAGGTGTCCACCTAATAGCTTTAGCAGTTGAAAACATGGAAGAATCAATCAAACAATTAGAGTCTAACGGAGTACAGCTGATTGGTGCTGATAATCCTACTGGACAAGTATTTTTACATCCTAAATCAACGAATGGTGTTCTTATCCAAATTGTTGAGAAATAATTTATCGCAGCAAAAGGAGCATTTTATGACTAAAACATTTACCGGTGTACATTGGATGCTTGCAACTCCATTTTTAGATGACGAAGAAGTTGATGTAAATTCTATTTCAAACCTTATGGAAAAAGCATATTCTTCTCGATGTGAAGGAGTCGTTGTACTTGGAGTAACAGGCGAATCAGCTCGTCTGACAGATGAAGAAAGACAAATTATAACAAAAGAAGTAATTAATAATGCTAATGGTTTGTCTGTTACCGTCGGTACAACTGCAGCAAGTACTAAATCTACGATAAAATATAGTCAAGAAGCTGAAAAATTAGGGGCTTCTGCTGTCATGATTTCTGCTCCACCCATGGGTAAACCAAACTTAGGAGCCTTACTTACCCATTATGAAAAAATTGCAGAATGCATAGATATCCCCATTGTGGTTCAAGATTACCCACAAACCTCTGGAGTCCATATGCCTCCCCAATTTATATCACAATTAGCTGAAAAAATTCCCCAAGTAATTTACCTTAAACTTGAAGATCCTCCTACCCCAAGTAAAATTACTGCTATACGAAATTTAACTGGTGATAAATTATCTATTTTTGGTGGATTAGGTGGAGTATTTTTATTAGACGAATTGAATCGAGGATCTTCTGGTGCAATGACTGGATTTGCTTACCCTGAAGTTCTGGTCGATATATATACAAATGTAGCTAAGGGTGATTTGCAAGAAGCTGAAAATATATTTTTTAAATATTTACCAATGCTGTTATTTGAATTTCAAGAAGGAATCGGTATTTCAATAAGGAAATATGCTCTTCATAATCGTGGTTTGATAAGTAGCTATAGAGTAAGACATCCTGGCCCAGAATTAAGCCAAGAAACTAAAGATGAATTTCATGATTTGCTTACAAAACTAGAAGTACCGTACTAATAAAACAAGAAAAGTGAACGGAGACGCTATGAGTAAAACTAAAATAGTTTTTATTACAAATTTACCAAAACATCTCGCTGAAGTGATAGCAACATACACCCCCGAAGGTTTTGAAACGACTATTATCAACGAGAGTATTGATAGCGAGAACACTCATAAAATTGTTGAAGATACTGAATTTATAATAGGTTATGGTATTGCTCTCCCAGATTCTCTGATTAAATCAGCAAAAAACCTCAAACTCATACAACTTTTGAGTGCTGGATATGATCGCATGAATTTTGAATTATTAGCAGAATTGAATATTTCCTGTGCAAATAACGGTGGAGCAAATTCTTGGGCAGTTGCAGATCATGCAGTACTACTAATGCTAGCTCTATATAAAAAACTTACACTGAGTGATAAAGGTGTTCGAGAAGGTAACTGGAGAGGTGTTGTTGACGGATTTAATACCTATGAAATGGCAAATAAAAAAGTAGGGATTTTTGGTATTGGTAATATTGGGAAAAAAGTCGCTAAACGTGTTCAGGGATTTGATTGCATTGTTCAATATCATGACAAATATCGTTTATCTGAACAAGAAGAAAAAAATCTAAATTTATCTTACGTAGAACTTGAGGAATTATTAAAAACATCAGATATTATTTCGTTACACACCCCTTTAACGAACGAAACTAAAGGAATAATAAATACGCAGCAATTATCATTAATGAAAAGTTCTGCGATTTTAATTAATACTAGTCGTGGACCAGTTGTAAATGAACCCGATCTGATCAAAGCATTGCAAAATAATATTATTGCAGGAGCAGGGTTAGATGTAATGAATACTGAACCTATAGAAAAAGATAATCCCTTACTAGAATTAGACAATACAATAGTGACACCACATAGTGCAGGAACCACATGGGATACATGGTTTAGAAGAGCTGAATTTGCTTACAATAATATAAAAGGTGTCCATGAGGGTAATGCTCCATTAGGAGTAGCAAAAAGTTATGAAAATTAAATATAAAGGAAATATTTATGGATTCTGCAGCAGCTACTAAACGAAAACAATATAAAAAATTACTTGAATCGAAAGATATACTTATTGGTCCAGGAGTTTATGATGGATTCAGTGCAAGGTTAGTAGAACATCTGGGATTTGAGTCTGGATTTATTTCAGGAGCAGGTTTAAGTGAAAGTGCGCTAGGAATGTCCGATGTTGGAGTAATGGGGCTTGAAGAAAATCTTTCTCGATCAAGAGCAATGGTAAACTGTACTACCATTCCTTTACAAGCTGATGCTGATACTGGATATGGTAATGCAGTAAATGTTCACTTTACAGTCAAGCAATTTGAACAATCAGGAGTATCGGGAATTATGATTGAAGATCAAGTATGGCCCAAACGATGTGGACATATGAAGGGTAAAAACGTGATAAGTAGAAAAGAAGCTACCCAAAAAATCAGATCTGCTGTTGAAGCTCGCGAGGATCCCAATTTTGTTATCATGTCACGTACAGATTCTTTTGCAACAGATGGTATTGATGAAGTTATCAATCGTCTAAAAGCGTTTGAAAGTGTTGGAGCTGATCTCTTATTTGCAGATGCTTTATTATCTCTAAAAGATATGGAAAAAGTTGTGAATAGTATATCTAAACCATTGGCAATTAATATGGGATTTGGTATCAGATCTAGATCAACTACTCCTTTAATTTCTGCCCAAGAATTAGAAAGCATAGGAATATCAGCAGTGATTTATCCAAGGCTACTTACAGGCGCAGCGCTTACTGGTATGAAAACAGCTTTAGGTATCTTAAAAGAGTCTATAGAAACAAAATCTCTTATTGAACGACCTGATTTAGTATCATCGTTTGAAGAAATTAATAGCCTTACAGGTATAGATATGCTTAATGAACTAGAAGAACGTTATGCCCATAATTAATATTATTATGAATACATGATTCCGCCATTTACTAAAAACATCTGTCCAGTAATATACGAAGCGTCTTCAGATGCTAAAAATGCACATAATGCTCCAAATTCATCTGGATCTCCTAATTTCTTCATAGGAATTTTTGAAATCCAGCCGCCATACCATTCTTGTCCAACTTCTTCCTTGTGTTGAGTATAGTATGGTCGTCTTGGAGGTGTGTCCATATGGCCTGGCGCTACATTGTTGCAAGTAATTCCTTGATCAGCAAATTCAGTAGCTATGGATCTAGTAAAACCAACTGCTCCGCCTTTACCAGCAACAGTATGTGCTGCAAAAGGGCTACCTCGTAAAGATGCATGCCCAGTAATATTAATTATTCTTCCCCATTGATTTTTTACCATATGTCTTATGAAGGTTTGGGTACAATAAAAAAAACTATGTAAATTAATGCCTATTATTTGATGCCAATCTTCATCAGTCATATCTAAAAATGGAACCATCGCACTTGTACCTACATTATTAACTAATATATCTACACCACCGAATTTTTCATGGACTAATTCTGACATGTTTAAAACATCATCTTTTTTTGATACTTCTGCCTGAACTACTAAAGACTGAACTCCAAGGTCTTCAATTTCTTTAGCAACCTCGATTGCTTCATCTTCACTATCACGATGATTAATAACAACATTTGCACCATTTTTAGCTAACGCTATTGCAATTGATTTACCTAAACTCCGACTAGAACCTGTTACTAAAGCAGTTTTACCTTTTATAGACATAGATCCCCCTAACTGGTAATTAAATAAACAAAATTATATAAAGATTATGATCATTTTTATACAAAATATCCTTGTAGCTATTCATTTGTTTTACTTTTAATTTTATATATGCAATTATTTGGAAGTACGTACTAGATTATTGAACTGGAAAACGTCAGAATTGCACAACACACAAAAAAATAAAATTACCTCTAAAATCCATACCTTTACTTCTTTAAAATATCATGATTTTAGATATCTCATTACTAGTACATTTTTCACATCAGCAGGAAATTGGATACAACAAGTTACATTAGGATGGTTAGCATATGAATATACTGGTTCTGCTTTTCTGACAGGTGCAGTAACAGGTATCCGAGCATTACCTTTTCTATTTATGGGGCCAATTGCAGGCGTTATTACAGATAGAGTTAATAGAAAAACCCTATTAATCATTGTGCATTTATTACTGTCAGTCCTCGGTTTATCTTTTGCATTGCTTATTGCCTCAGGCCATCTTCAAACATGGCACATCTTTGTATTTTCTATGTTAAGTGGAGCAGGCTGGGCTTCTGGAAACCCAGTTAGACAAGCACTAGTCGCAACATTAGTGCCAAAAAAAGATCTGATGAATGCCATAGCACTGAACTCTGCAGCTTTCAATATAACTAGAATGCTTGGTCCAGCTGTAGGAGGTTTATTGATAGTAATGGTAGGACCTTCTACTAATTTTTTCATTCAAGCAATATCTTTTTTCTTAGTAACACTAATTGTTATTCCTATAAAGATACCTACAGATAATATTGTTGAATCGTCTAAACACACCTTCTCTGAAGATTTTATTGAAGGTGTAAGGTATGTCATTAAAGAAAAAACAACTTTTGCACTCGTTTTATTGGCACTCATCCCATCAATTTTCATGATGCCTTTTACCCAAAGCCTCATGCCTGTTTTTGCTAAGGATATATTGAAAGTAGATGCGAATGGCCTTGGCCTCATTTTATCTGCAATGGGTATCGGAGCATTTGTGGGAACATTAACATTAGCAAGTTTAGGAAATGTAACTAATAAAGGAAAAATGTTGTTTATTATTGGCATTTTTGCTGGATTGTCATTAATTATCTTTTCACAAACAAAATTATTGATTTTTTCAACCTTAGTGATTTCATTACAAGGTGCATTTCAAATGATCTATCATTCAACAAATAATACTATTATTCAAACGATTACCCCTAATGCTATGAGAGGTAGAGTAATGAGTATTTACATGCTTGATCACGGTTTGATGCCCATTGGGGCACTAATTGCTGGAGGAATTGCTCAATTTTATGGTGCTGACATAGCAATATTAATTGGCGGAATAATAACTTTTACTCTATTTATTCTAGGTATATTTATTTTTAAACCTTTATGGAATTTTAAAAGTTAAGATTTCAGTTGCGCTTCTATTACTGATTGCAGTATTTCGTGATTCAAAGAACCAATCAATATGTTGGAACCATCTTTGAAATTAATTAAAACCCCTTCATTACCACTAACATTATATGCTTTCCCTTTAACTCCATATCGTATTCCCCATCCGCCATAATGTTTTATTGGTTTGTAGGTACAAGCTTCTACCGATTCAATATCATCAAATTTAAATTCAACCCAACTTCTATGAAAAAATCTAAATTTAATTGATATTCCATATTCGTTAACTTGTGTATCTAAATGTATACAATATAGAAAAATTGGTAACCAAAAAGTTAAAAGAAAAATGGTTAATAATACGATATAAGATGATCCAGAAAGTATTAATCCTAATAGTGGTAAAAATAACAAAACTGGCCCCAAGAATGCACTACCCCAAACCCACCATTGGTTAAATCTTTGTCGTTCAGAATAATATACTGTCTTATTCATCAATCTAGTTCCCAGTGTTGATAATATTTATTCAGATCACTCATAGATCTAATAATTAACGGAGAAATATTAGAAGATAACAACAAATTAGAGTATCTTTTTCTCAATTTAGGATACGTAAAAAGTATATGGGTAATCATATCAAAATTAAATTCTTTTGTTGCTCCAGCCAAACGCCCAGGACGATTCGAATCACTTTTTATTGCTCGTTTAACATACCTATAAACACAGGAGAAAACTGAAGAATCCAACCAAATAACAGTATCTGAGCAATCAAATCTTCCTTTCATACAGGAACTATAATTACCTTCTATAATCCAACTTTCATAATTCAATAAACTATTATGATCATTTATAAAATCTTCATTAGGACGTCTTACCCAATTGGAATTTGGCCAAAAAGCAAATTGATCAAGATGGTAGAATGGAATACTTAACTTTTTTGATAAAGATTGTGCTAAAGTAGATTTTCCACTATTACTAGTACCAATAATACTTATCTTTTGACCAAGTTTATTTAGTGATTTCATTCTTCTCCAAATTAAAGAGCCAGGTCATACTGGCGGGAGTGCGAGGGAGTCGAACCCACCTCTCAACGGGAAGCCGTCAAGACAACGGAGTTGAAGTCCGCAGAAGCCACCGGGCCCCATCCACTCC
>MDSW01184547.1_pt1 | contig 10298 bp, 4 predicted proteins | sample 811171 | NCBI WGS metagenome assembly MDSW01 (sample SAMN05326641, study PRJNA326480) | marine metagenome | isolation source: seawater | place: Atlantic Ocean: North West | collected 2012 | reverse complement strand
CGATGGAGGGCGGAGGGAGGCGGGGGCGGGGCGGGGCGGGGCGGGGGGAGGCGGTGGGGACGCCGACGCGGAAGGGGGGGGCGCGCGCGCACCGAAGGACGGACCCGAGGGTCGTCGTCGTCGCGCTCAGCCTCCTCTCGTGCCTCGCGTCGATGGTTCTGCTGTATAACCGAATCGCCGCCAAGCTCCCGCCGCCGTAGCGGGGAGAGGACGCGGGAGGGGGGAAGACGCGAGAGGCGACATAAAGCGAAACGAGGGACGAGTAGATATACTGGAGAACTCGGCACCGAGACTGCCGGACGATTTCGTCCAGCATCAGGGAGCGCCACTGCGCCGCGTCGTCGCGGCGCGTCATCGCGCGTCCAGCAGATGAACGTCGTCGTCAGCTGCGCTCGTCACGTCCAGCACTTTATCCGTCGTTCGCGACGCGCCGGGGCGCCTGCGCCGCCCCCCCCGCGCGTCGTCTCGAGGCGGCGGGACTCGTCCCTCGCTCGCGCTCGATGCCGTCGCTCGCGCGCGCGCACCCACACCCTCGCGCGGCGGCGCCGACGCCCTCGCGCTCGACGTCGCGCGGCGGCGGGCGTCATCACGCGCCGTCGTCTTCGACGCGGCGGTGGCGCCGGGCGTCGTCGCCCCCCGCCCCCCCTCCCGCGCGCCGTTCGTCGCGCGCCTCCGCCTCGTCGGACGCCCTCGAGTCGTCGTCGTCCGCGGCGGCCCTCGCCGCGGACGCGGCGGCTCGGTGCGCGGACTCCTGGGAGCGCTTCTACCGCACGCACGCGGGGAAGGACGGTCGCCACCTCGCCTCGGACGGCCGAGGCATCGCCGCGTTCAAGGACCGCCACTACCTCCGCCGCGAGTTCGCGGAGCTCATGCCCGATCGCGTCCGCCTCGACCCGACCGCGTGGCCCCCCGCGATCGACCCGAGGACGACCCGCGCTCCAAACCCCGCGTCCCCCGACCGGAAGACCGTCCTCGAGCTCGGGTGCGGCGTCGGGAACTCCGCGTTTCCGCTCATGCGCGCCAACCTCGACATGAGCGTCGTCTGCGCCGACTGCTCCCCGACGGCGATTCACGCGCTTCGCGCGAACCCCGAGTTCGACCCGAGGCGGTGCGAGGCGCTGTGCGTGGACCTCGGCGCGGGCGAGAGGCCGCTCGAGGGCGCGGTTCGGGACGCGAGCGTCGACGCCGTCACGGGGGTCTTCTTCTTCTCGGCGCTCGACGCCGACGCGTTCGCGCGCGTCGCGAGGGAGTGCGCGCGCGTGTTGAAACCGGGCGGCGCGGTGCTGTTTCGAGATTACGCCGCCGACGACGTCAAGAACCGAAGACCGGGGACGACCGGGGAGGAGGAGGATACCGGAGAGGAGGAAAATCCCCGCCCCGGTGTCGTCGGTGGTGCTTCTCCGTCCCGGGGGGGATCCCCGTCCCCGGGATCCGACGGTTCGTTCGCCCCCGGGGAGAGGCTCAGGGACGGGGACGCGCACGTGCGCGCGGACGGGACGCTGGCGGTGTTTTCCGACGAAGCCGCCGTCGCGAGCGCGTTCGAAGCCGCGGGGCTGAGGGGGGAGTGCCGGCGGGTGACGCACACGGTCGTCAACCGTAAGCTGGGGGTGAGGCTCCAGCGGCACTTCGTGCAGGGCAGGTTCGAGAAGGGGTGACGACGCCCCGATCGAGAGACTTATATAGACGCGAGTCGAGAGACGCGGGCGCGATACCGTCGAACTTTTATTACGTGAAGGGTACGGACGAAACCAAAAAAGAGAGACAAGGCAGACGCGTCTCTCCGACAGAAGGGCGCGCCCGTTCGCCTCCGTCTATTACTCGCTCCGTCGCCTCCGCCTCCGCTCGTTCGTCTCCCCTCCCTCGGCCTGCGCCGCCCCGCGTACTTACGTCGGGTATCGTATTTTCCATTTTCCGCGTCGTCGAATCGTTCACGCGGAGACGGGCGCGGGCTGGACGCCTCGGGGCTTGACGGCTCCCGGCGTGACCGGTTCCTTCTCCGGGCTCGCGCCGGTTCCTTCGCCGTCGTTCTCCTTCTCGCCGCCGAACCCGCGCGCCTTCCTGCTCTCCTGGAAGTACTGGTTGGGGTGCTGCACGCCGCTCTCGATCTGCGTCCCGTGCGTCGCCTCGAACGTCATCGCGCACGCGAGCTGGTAGTGGTGCGCCTTGGCCTTCTCGACGATGTCGCGCGCCGCGCGCGGCGCCACGCGCATCGCGCCGAGCGCCGCGGCGAGGCTCTCCTCCCCGAACGTCTTGTACGGGCACCCGTGGTGCTCCCCCGGCCCGGGGTTCGCGGAGATGCACTTCATGCACGTGTGCGGGGTGTAGTCCACGCGCTTGCCCTCCTTCCCGTACGCGTGCCGCACGGCGTACGCGTACTCCTTCTCGAACTTCTCGGCGGTAATCTTCTTGCAAAACTCCGTCTTCCAAAACAGCATCGCCTCCTCCAGCGACAGCCCGATCCCCTTGAGGTACAGCTGCAGCTGCCGCCGCCCCTCGTGCCTCAGGTGGTGTTCCTTCTTCACCTGGTCGAACAGGTTCTTCGCGCACAGCGGGAACGACTCATTCGCCGCCGCGGGGAGGTCGCGCAGGGTGACGACGTCGCCGGAGCCCCCGTCTTGACCGTCCCGCTTGCCGTACTCCCGGCCCAGGTAGCGCTTGGAGAGCGAGGCGATGACGGGCGCGAGGCGCTCGCGCTCCTCGCCGGCGACGTGCTGCGCCCAGCGGCGCGACGCGACGGAGAGGGCCTTCGAGAGCCTGGACCTGAACGCGGTGACGACGAGGCTCGTGAGCTGGTCTCGAGGCACGTACGCCTGACCCGCGGAGACGAAGACGCGCCGGGAGCGGGTGAGATCCGCCACCTCTTCGAACGGGACGCTGTAGAACCCGCTCGCGCCCTGGGCCAGGATGGCGTCCGCGTCGTCCCGCCGCATCATCCCGTGCAGGACGGCCGCGAGGTTGGCCTGGACGCGGCCGAACTCCTCGGCGCCGATGGGGCGGTAGTCCATGTCGTTGAGCTCCAGGAACCGAGCCTTCTCGAACGGCTGGAGCTGCGAGAAGCGGTGCTTGAACAGCGCGCACTCCTGGAGCAGGAACCACCGGCGGAGCTCCTCCGTGCGGCAGTACGCCATGCGGAGGGCGAAGTGCGAGACCTCGTCCTTGGTGCACGCGGCGTCGTCCGCGGCGCCGCCCGCGATCGCGTCCGTGGTCTTGAGGTGCTTCGCCACCTCCGCCTTGATGAGGAGATCCATCTCGGGGGGCTTCTTCCCGCGGCTCATGCCGTCGTCGATCGCCTTGAGCACGCGCATGCGGTCGAGGGCGTACAGCTCGAAGTCCTCGATCGCGACGTCCGCGATCGGCGCGTCCGCGTACATCGACAGCTTCGCGAGCCGAGCCGAGGGGCCGAGGGGCTTCTGCGCGGACTTGGGGCCCGCGGACTTGAGCCGCTCCTTGGCCTTGGCCTGATCCTTCTTCCCGCCCACCGTGAACATGGCGGCGGTCCGGTGCGAGCGCGCCTGAACCGGCGGTCTGACGAAGGAGGTCCGAGGGGGACGACCTCCGGGACGCGGGCGCGTGCGCGCGGACGAGTGCGAGCGGGGTGCCGAGACGAACGCGCGTCGTTTAAAATCTTGGCACACCACGTCCGGCCCTAGCGCGAGTTGCTGCTTGGTCGACGCCGCGCGAGTTTGAAATCGCGCGGACGAGGCTCTCATCAGGTTTTGGGTCCAAAGAGCGGAAAAAAGTGGAAAACAACAACAACCATTGCGCCCCTCCCCCCTCCTTCACTCGCCCCCCTAAACCCCCTCCGCCTCCTCCCTCTCGCGCGCCTTCGCCTTCCGATGCCTCCTCGCCGCCGCCAACAGCGCGACGTGCGCCCGGTAGCACCCCGCGCACTGCCCGTCCACCCGCTTCACCTTGAGCGGCTTCGCCGGCGCCGACCGCGCCATCACCGCCCGCAGCGCCACCGGATCCCTCGCCTCGGCGAACGTCCGCCGCGCGTTACGCCGCGACCAGGGACACATGGCCGCGTCCCTCGCGACGAACGCCTCCGGGTCCGTCGGGTTCGACACCTCCAGCGCCGCCTTCGACGACCGCGCCCCGCCGAGACGCGTGCCGTCCGGGGCGAACAGCGGCGTGAGGTCGACGCCGAGCGACGCCGCGCCCGCGCCGCGACACCGAATCCCGGGACACCCGATGAAGCTCGCGCTCCACGGAAGCGCCTGGTCGCACACGGGGCGCAGCCGACGAGGGACGCCGCCGACGCCGACGACCAGAGGGGGAGGGGCGGCGGAGCGGCCGACGCCGCCGGGGACGCCGGGGACGACGCCGCCGGGGACGCCGACGCCTTCGCCTTCGCCGTCGCCCGCGAGGTCGTCGGCGTCGTTCAGGACGAGCATGGGCACCTTCCCGTCGGGCCCGTCGAGGAGAATCACCTCGGGCTCGTCGAGCGGCGGCGACGAGGCGCCCGCGCCGCCCTCGTACGCGTCGCGCGCGCGTCCCCCCCCCGCGCCGACGCCGCCGTCGATCCCCCCTCCTCCTCCACCGCCCCCCGGAAGCCCCGACCCGCCGCCGCCTCCGGACCCGCCTTGGCCGCCTCCGCTTCGCGCGGCCCATTTCGCCTTGGCCGCCTCGAGCTCCTTCTTCGCCTTGGCGTGCGCGCGCTGCTCCGCGGCGAGCGCCTTCTGCGCGGCGGCGAGGTCCGCGGATTTTTTCTTCAGGTCGTCCTTCGCGCTCTTCACCGCCGCCTGGACCTCCCCCTTGGCCTTCGCGCGCCACTCCCGCTCCGCGTCCCGGCGCTGGTGCCTCGACGCGTGCGCCGCGAACGCGTCTCTTCGCCGCGTCGCGAAGCCGCATCCGGGGACCTGGCATCGCAGCTGCTCTCGCGCGGCGTGCGTCGCCTTGACGTGGTACGCGAGGGCGTTTCGCGCCCTGAACCGCTTGTCGCACCCCGGATGTTGGCACGCGAACGGGCGCTCGTCCGTGTGCACGCGCTCGTGCGCGACGAGGAGCTTGCGCTCGAAGAAGCGCTTGCCGCACCCCTCGCGCGCGCACGCGAATCGGGGCGCCTCGCCGCTGTGTTGCTTGCGCACGTGCTTGTGCAGATCCTGCGGCCACGCGAACGCCTTGTCGCACCCGGGGTGCGCGCATCGCCACCTCGGCCGCGAGGGTCCGACGCCCGCTCCGCCGCGCGGGTCCGCGACGTGGTGCTCGGCGACGCCCGCGTCGGGGAGCGCGAGGGGGTTCTGCGCCTCCCCCGAAGGCTCCCCCGGCAGCGCCGAGGACGCGAGCTGCTGCGAGGCCTGGAGGCTCAGGCCGAGGCCCTCGGGGATGTGCCCGAGGGTGAGCGAGAGCCCCGGGAGGACGCCCCCCGGGGGGTTCAGCGACGGCGCGACGCCCGGGATGACGCCGTACCCGGGGATCACGAACTGGTTGCCGAGCGGGTTGCGGAGGCCGTCCATGGCGCGGGCGCGGACGCGGGGGGGGACCCCGCGGGGCGGCGCGGACGGCCGGCGCGCGCGGCGATTGTCGCGGAGGCGCAACGGCCACCTGTTTCCTCGTTCGCGCCAAAAATATCATCTTCGCGCCTTTTCGCCGAATCCAAAGAACAGACCCAGATCTTTTTGACCGACGGCTGCCGAACAAGCACTGCGATGATGCTCGTCACGACGCGCGATGACGGGCGTCATCACCCGCGTGTTTCGTTTTTCGTTCTGTGCCGTCGGGTTCGCGCGCGCGACGCGTCGGCGGGGGCGGTTCGGCGGCGCATGTCGCGGCGCGCGGCGGGCGCGACGGCGGGCCTTCGGGGGTTCCTCATGTCGCACCCCGCCGGGCGTCCGCTTGCGCCCGTCGCCGCCGCGTCGCCGCCGCGCTTTTCCGGGTCGGGCGGTCGGCACGACCGCCGCCGCCGCGCGCGCCCCGCGCGTCCCCGCGCGGCGTTCGGGGACCTGGGCGCGCCCGGCCCCGGCGAGGGGTCCGCGCACCAGCTCGCCGCGCTCTCGGCGTGGCTGCGCGCGCACGGCGTGGACTTCTCCGACCGAGCGATGTTCTGCCGCGTTCGCGGGATGGGCCTCGGGGGCGTCGCCACGCGCCCGCTCGCGCAGGGCGACGTCATCTTCTCCCTCCCGACGCACGCGGCGTCCGCGGACCGCCCTCGCGACGACGCGAACGACGCGGCGCGCCCGGCCGCCCCCGTCCCCCTCGTGATGACCACGCGCGCCGTAATCGACCGCGACGGCCCGCTCGGCCGACTCGCGCGCGCCCTCCACGCCGCCGGTCTCGTCGCGGAGGAGGAGGAGGAGGAGGAGGAGGACGAAGAGCATCATCATCGCGATCGTCGTCATCCTCTTCGTCGTCGTCGCGACGGCTTCTCGAGCGATTCGCGACGCGCGCGTCTCTCGCGTCGCCTCGGCGGCGTGGTTCGCGAGGGCGACCACGAGCTCCCCCTCGACGTCTCGCGCGCCTCGATCCTCGCGCTCGGCATCCTTCGAACGTGCGCGGAAGCCGCGGAGGCGCCGAAGAGGGCGCCGGGGAGCGAATCTCCTCCACGTCTCTCCTCCTCGTCGCCCGCGTCGTCCTTTCACGCGCACTGGCGCGCGTACGCCGACCTCCTCCCCCGCGAGACGGACGCTCTGCTGGAGTGGTCGGACGAGGAGCTCGACGCGCTCCAGGGGTCCCCGCTCGCGCGCCGCGCCAAAGACCGGCGAGCGATCGTCGACGCGGTGTACGACGAAGCGGTGACGGAACTGCTCGCGATCGACCCGGGCCTGTTCGGAGCCCCGCCCGTCGACGCGGAGGAGGGCGAAGAACAAGTCGAAGAAAAGGCTACGCTCGACGTCGATGAGGCGGAACGAAAGAAGAAACCCTCCTCCGCGGCGGCGGAATCGACGTCGTACGCGTCGCGTGAGGCGTTTCGGTGGGCGTTCGCGACGGTTCTCGCGCGCGCGTTCGCGTTCCCGGACCTGCGCGACGAGATGGGCCTGTGCCCCGGCCTCGACCTGTTCAACCACGGGTGCGAGGCCGCGAAGTGCGTCGTCGAGGGTGTTGACGACGACGAGGAGGAGGAGGAGGAAGGGGAAGAGGGGGAGGGGGGTATTATCATCGAGGCGGGCGCGAGCGAAACAACCCTCCTCGCGGCGGATGAGGCGGCGTCGTCGTCGTCGTCGTCGGAAGTAGACGCCTCGGACGCGGACGCGAACGGCGCGGCGCTCGCGTCGTTGGGTCCTCGCGTGACGCTCCGCGCGGGCGTCGGGGGCGCGGAGCCCGGCGAACAGCTCCTCCACGCGTACGCCGACCGAGCGAACGGCGGCGCGCTGCTCGAGTTCGGGTTCACGCACCGCGACGTCTCGCGGCGCGCGCGCGCGGCGGTGGACGTGTCGCTGGCGCCGTTGCTCCCCGAAGACGAACGCGAGCGAAGCCGGCGCGTCGCCGCGCTCGAAGCCGCGGGCCTCGCGGGCGGCGAGGGGAGGGGGCTTTTATTTCTCACGCGCGAAGCGTCGAACGTCCCGCGGAGCGTCGGCGCGTTCGAGCGGGGGGACCTCGAGCGGACCGACGACGAATCGGACGACGGCGGCGCGTTCGACGTCTTCGGGGCGGAGGACGAGGACTCGCGCTCGCGCTCGCGCGTGTTCCGCGACGAAGAGCGAGACGAAAAAATGCTGGACGACGCGGTCGACGCTCGTCGCGTTCGCGGCGTTCGGTGCCTCGGCGCGGACGCGATGCGCGCGGCGCGCGTACTGACGCTCGCGGACGCGGAGCTGGACGCGATTCGAGACTGGGACGACGCCGCGGACGGCTCGCGCCCGGAGCCGTACGACGGCGCGGCGCCGTTTTTGGCGTCGCACGAGCGGAGGTGTCGCGCCGCGCTCGCGTCGACGCTTCGCGAGACGCGAGACGCGTACGACCGAACTTACGGCGACGTCGCAAAAACGACGTGCGAGGAGGACGACGCGATCCTCGCGGCTCTGGACCGGATGGAGCGGGCGCTTAGCGGCGAGACTGATGTTTCGATCGAATCGGCGCCGCACGAACAAAGCGCGCTCGCGCGTCGGCCGGAGATTCGCTCGGGCGTCGCCGAGCCCCGCGTGTCGTTCGCGGAGGCTCGCGCGGAGAAGAGCCGAGCGGCGCGCCGGCGAAGACGCGCGAGGATGGCGGTCACCGTCCGGAGGGGGGAGAAGCTCCTCCTGGAGGAGTTAGCGGCGAGTTTCGAGGGGACGAGCGGGTGACGCGCCCGGATGAGTGGGTACGACTCGTGAGAGCGGCGCGCGTAGACTCCTGACTATTCGTCGGCCCGCTCGAGTCCTTTTTACTTATTCGAGAAAGTACTAGACTACCGGTCTTCGTCGTCACTCGCGCCCAGTCGTCGTCCCGCTGCTCGTCGCTCGCGCCCCGTGTGTGTCTTCCTCCGGGATGTCCACGCTCCTCACCCTGACGTGCGCCATCTCCGGCACGTTCCTCGTCTCCCCCCTTCCGATCACGAACGGTATCTTCCCCCCGCTCGAGACGTGCACGACCGCCGGCGGCTGGAGCCACGGCTCGCCGTCCACCTGCACCGGGAGGGCCTCGCGGAGAATCACCTCGACGCTCGCGCCCTGCGCCACCCTGTGCGAGTGCCCGAACCCGAGCCTGATCGCGCCCAGGTGCCACGCGCTCATCGTCGCCACCACCTCGATGAGCCCGTCGCCGATGCACGGCGGCTCGAACCGCTGGAGCTCGGTCGGCTCCGAGGGCTCGCCCGTGCCGAAGAAATCGATCCCCGTCGCGCTCGAGTGGATGTTGAAAAACTGAAGCGTCCGCGCGCCGGGCGGAATCGCCACCGCCTCCCCGTCCACGCGCAGAGAGATGACGCCCGGCCGAAGATATTTCCGCGCCGCGAACGCCTCCGCGAACCCGAGCACCGCGTGCCCGGCGACGATCTTCGTGACGTTATCCGCGCAGCACGGCGTGCGCTCGCGGAGCTGGTGGAACTGCATCGCGATGGACGCGTCGAAGCCGACGCTGAAAAAACACACCGAAGTCTTCTCCACGACGTCCACCGTCGCCTCCTCGTCGCCGCTCCCCGCGTCGCTGCTCCCGCCGTCGACGCTGATGTCGTCGAACCCCTCGTTCGCGAAGTCCGCGCTCCCGCCGAGGCTCGAACCGCGCGACTGGTTCCGCCGACGACCGAACCCGATGCCGTTATTCGCGGGACCCAAAGCAGAAGCCCCCGAGCCGAAGCTCGCGCCCGACGCGCGAGACCCGCGACGGCCGCCCGCGCGACGAGACGCCAGGCGCTCCAAGTGCGAAGACGCGTCTCCCCGAGACGCGTCGACCGAACTCGGACCGTTCCCGAGCGGGTGTTCGAACCCCCCGAATTGTTTCGGCGGCCGGTGCGCGGCGTCGTTCGCCGCGCGGGTTCGGCGGTCCGTCGTCGGCGACGAGCGGTGGCTCTTCGAGCCGCCCCCCGGCGGCGTCATCGGCGGCGGCGCGAACGCGAGCTCGGGGAGGTGCGGCAGATCGTCGCTCTCCATCGCCGCGCGACGCGCCGCGCTGATACTCCGCCGGCGGCTCTCCGGGCTGGTGCCGGCGTGATGATGCTCCGGGGCGCCGCCGAGAGTATTAGTCGAGAGCGGATCGCGGCGCGGCGACAGATCCGGGTCGGATCCCGAGATCCCGGAGGCGTCGGCGCGGAGAGATGAGGGCCCGCCGTCGCGAACGTCCCAAGAGGCGGCGGCGGCGGAAAAAAATCCCCCGGGGCCCGCGGCGCCGTCGGCGCCGGCGTCCCCTCCCGGATTTCCGTCGAAGTCGTGAAGCGCCCTCGCGCCGACGACCCTCGGCGGCGGCCTCGCGTTCCTCCGGGGCACGTCCAGGACGCGTCCGTCCGGCCCCGTCTCGAGCGGCGTCGCGCGCCATATCCACGCGTCCACGCCGACGACGCGCCCGCCGGCGACGTCGCGGACGAAGGGCACGAGCGAATCGCCCGTCGCGTACCTCTTCCCCCACCCGGTGACGTTCGCGAGCTCGTTGCCGGTGCCCAAACTCAGGATCGCGATCGGGGGCACCGCGCGCGTGTTCGCGAGGGCGCACGCGTCGCGGATCAGCTCCGAGACCCAGGAGACGGTGCCGTCGCCGCCGGCGGCGACGACGCGGAGATCGTTCGTCTTGCGGTGCGCCGCGACGAGCGCGACGAGCTTCGCCATGAGCGCGTCGCGGCGGCGGAGGTACTCGTCGAGGTAGATGACGCCGCACTTCGCCTCCTGGAGCTTACGCTTGAGTTGGCGGCCCTGTTGTTGGGGGGATGGCGCGAGAGTCGTGCGTGGGGGGGG
>MDSW01141821.1_pt1 | contig 10298 bp, 10 predicted proteins | sample 811171 | NCBI WGS metagenome assembly MDSW01 (sample SAMN05326641, study PRJNA326480) | marine metagenome | isolation source: seawater | place: Atlantic Ocean: North West | collected 2012 | reverse complement strand
TCTCGAGACCGGCGTTGATGTCTGGCTCGAAGATGTCGAACCGGTCCGGGTCCATATAAATCGGGATAAAACCATCGACGATCTCAGCCGCGGCCTTAACCCCGGATGGGGAAATTGCCGCAGAGACGATCGTAAGATTGGGATCACCGTGCAGCACGCTCTTCAGCGGCTTGCCGAGACCAGTTGTGCCGTCGCCAGTCATTGGGATCTGATAATGGAAACCTTGATGCCGAAGCGGCTCCTTCCGCTCCATAATTTTCCGGATAATCTCCACGTATTCCCGTAACCGCGTGAGCGGCCGCCCATAGGGAACGCCATACCAACCTTCGATCACCTGCGGCCCGGACGGGCCGAGCCCCAGAATGAAACGGCCATCGGAGAGATGGTCGAGCGTCATCGCCGTCATTGCAACGCTGGAAGGGGTGCGCGCCGGCATTTGAACGATCCCCGTGCCAACCTTGATCTTGTTGGTCTGCGCCAAAATCCACGCGGCCGGTGAAAGCGCATCTGACCCCCAGGCTTCCGCCGTCCAGACGGAGTCAAACCCAAGGTTTTCTGCCTCGTGAACGTAGTCCATATCGATCGACGCTTTGTTGCCGCCGGTACCCAGGGTCAGGCCGAGTTTCAATGCCATTTTGATGTTCCTTCCGTTGACGTCGCCGCCCAGCACGGCGACCGCCGTGGAGTGCTAAAGCGTATTTAGCCTAGATTACCGGGAAAGCCACATTACGTAGGTCTTGCGGCGGCCGGTCCCGCCCCTTTTACTGCCGCCAGGAACACAATCGAAAAAACATCGGGATGCATCGCTAATGACGGATACCTACAAGATCGCCATTGTCGGCGGCACTGGAGATTTGGGCTCGGGCCTAGCGAAGCGCTGGGCCCGTGCGGGACACGAGATCGTCATCGGCTCACGGGATGCCGGACGCGCCGGCGATACCGCAGCGCGGTTCAACGAAGAGGCAGAAACGAGCTCGATCTCGGGCCTCGAAAATTCGGACGCCGCGGCTGCAGGTGAAATTGTTGTGCTGACGGTCCCCTACGAAAACCATGCGCCAACCCTGGAGGCGATCAAGGACAAGGTGCAGGGCAAGATCGTTGTCGATGTCACGGTGCCATTAATGCCGCCGAAAGTACGCACGGTACAACTTCCTGAAGGCGGCAGCTGCGCCAAGGCAGCACAAGCGTTACTCGGAAGCGAGGTTCGCGTCGTCTCCGCATTTCAGAATGTCGCTGCCGCGCATCTCGCCGATCTGGAACACGATATCGACTGCGACGTGTTGGTCTGCGGCAATGACCCCGAGGCGCGTGAAGTCGTCGTCAAACTAGCCGGGGACGCCAGCATGAAAGCCTGGCATGCGGGCGTAATTGCCAATTCCGCTATCGCCGAGGCTCTTACCTCAGGTCTGATTTTCATGAACGGGCGCTACAAGATCGACGGCGCCGGAATCCGCATCACCGGCACCCCCGGTTCAGTGGCCAAGGACTAAGACCGGTCCAATGCCGGATTGCCTGACATTGCTCGCCCTTGATGGCGTTCCGATGGTCCGACCGAATGACGATCTCGCCGCAATCGTGGACGACGCCATCGCGGCGATTGGAGAGACACTCGATGATGGCGACATCATTGTGGTCGCACAGAAGATCGTCTCGAAGGCCGAAGGACGTATTGTCGACCTGCGCAATATCGTACCCAGCGATCAGGCCATTACATTGGCCAAATCCGTCGAGAAAGACCCCCGTCACGTCGAGGTCATCCTGCGCGAGAGCCGGGCAGTCGTCCGCGAAAAACCGGGCGTCCTGATTGTCGAGAACAACCTCGGCCTGATTATGGCGAATGCCGGGGTGGACCATTCCAATGTCGAATCCGACGCGCCGGATGAAACCGTGCTGCTGTTGCCTACGGATCCCGACGCGAGCGCCGAACAATTGCGACAAGGGCTTGCGGCGCGCTTGGGCGCTTCAGTCGGCGTTATCGTCAATGACAGCGTCGGCCGCCCCTGGCGGGTCGGTACGACCGGACTCGCCATCGGCGTTGCTGGCCTGCCCGCCGTCGTCGATCTGCGCGGCGACACAGATCTATATGGTCGCGAGTTGCGTGTCAGCGAGCAAGCCGTGGCCGATGAATTGGCGGCGGCAGCGTCACTACTGCAGGGACAAGGTGCGGAAGGCAAACCGGTCGTCCTTATCCGAGGGTTCACGTCGGATGCACCGAAGCAACCGGCGACCGCCGCTTTACGGCCCGCGGAACAGGATATGTTCCGATGAGCGGGACAAACGTGCTGGCCCTATCCGGCGGTGTCGGTGGCGCCAAGCTAGCGCTTGGACTGTCCCACCTATTACCGTCGGACAACCTCACAGTCGTCGCCAACACGGGAGACGACTTTACCCACCTAGGTCTTCAAATTTGCCCTGATATAGACACGGTCATTTATACACTGTCCGATCTTGCTGATAAGGAACGCGGCTGGGGTCGCGCGAGCGAGACCTGGAACTTCATTTCGGCACTGGGCCGCCTTGGCGGCGAGGACTGGTTCCGCCTCGGAGACGGCGACCTCGCCATGCATGTCTATCGCACGGAGCGACTGGCGGCAGGCCATACATTATCAGAAGTGACATCCGATATTGCCTTGAAACTTGGAATCGCTGCCCGTGTCGTACCGATGACCGACGATACGGTCGCAACTGTCGTGAAAACACCGACGGGTGAGCTCTCCTTCCAGCACTACTTCGTCCGAGATCGCTGCGAGCCAACGGTCTCGGGGTTTAGATTCGAAGGCATCGAAGCGGCCGCGCCGTCCCCGGGATTTGTAGCGAGCCTCAATGGCGACCTGGACGCCATCCTGATTACGCCGTCGAATCCCTTCGTCAGCATCGACCCTATTCTTTCACTTACCGGCGTAGGCAACGCAATCTCTGCTGCTCCAGCACCTGTGGTTGCGGTTTCTCCAATCGTGGGGGGTGCTGCCATCAAGGGGCCGGCGGCTAAGATGATGGACGAGCTCGGCATGCCGACGGAAGCACGTGAAGTTGCACGATTTTACGAAGGGCTGATTGACGGATTTGTAATCGACCGTCGCGACGAAGATCAGGCTCCCGCGATCGAGGCAATCGGCATGGCGGTTTGGGTGACCGATACGGTAATGAACGATCTTGAAGACCGTATTACACTTGCGCGGGAGTGCTGCAGATTTGCCGAGGAGCTTGCCACATGACTTTGGCGCTCGTCCCAATGAAAGACCTTGGCGAGGCGAAGCAACGCCTTTCAACCCTGCTCGATGAGCCCGAGCGCATGGGGTTGGTGTATGCAATGTTGCGTGATGTCATCACGGCCTTACGCGCCGCAACAAATGTCGACGAGATTGCCATCGTCGCGCATGACCGGGGTTATCTGGATTTTGGCGTCGATTTCGTCGAGGAAGCGGTAAACGAAGGTTACAACGAGGCCGTCGCACATGCACTTTCAAGGCCGCCGCTGACGGCAATAGATGCACTGCTTGTGCTGCCAGGTGATGTTCCCAGTGCCCGGCCGGAAGAGATCGACCTACTGGCCGCACCGGCGTCTCCCGGCACCGTCCGGATCGCGCCCGCCCGTGACAGTGACGGTACCAATGGTCTCATGCTGGCGCCACCCGGGCTGATGGCGACGGCCTTCGGCCCTGGCAGTTTTGCCCGGCACGCCGCGCTAGCCGAGGCCAAAGAGGCAACTGTAGAGAAGACTAACGGCGATGGAATAGCGTTCGATATCGACACACCGGGCGATCTTGTTGACTTCTGCGCCGTTGACGGCCACAGCGAAACCCACACATACCTTGACGTGAGCGGAATCCGTAGGCGACTGTTGGCGGAATACCCGCATGGATTTACGGACGGCAAAACTTAGCGTGACGATCCGAAATACCCCTTTCCTGGAAGACGACGCGGCGCGCGCGCTTGCGACGCGGACAGACCTTGACCAACTGATGTCTGATGCTGCCGCGCTGCGCGACCAAGGTTATGGCCGTATCATCACATATTCTCGGAAAGTTTTTATTCCGTTAACGAAACTATGCCGAGATGTCTGCCATTATTGCACATTCGCGCAACCACCACGAAACCTGGAAGAAGCCTACCTTTCTCCAGACCAGGTGTTGGCAATTGCACGGAAAGGTGCCGCGGCCGGCTGCAAGGAAGCGCTATTCACACTCGGTGACAAGCCGGAATTGCGCTATCAGTCGGCTCGAGACGCGTTGCAAGTACTTGGGTACGATTCAACGATTTCCTATCTCCGTGAGATGGCGCAACTAGTTTATGAGGAGACCGGCCTGCTGCCACACCTGAATCCGGGCGTACTCTCTGCAGCCGAGATTGCCAGCTTGCGCGAGGTCTCTGTCAGCATGGGCATGATGCTGGAAAGCGCCTCCCCGCGCCTATTGGAGAAGGGACAGTGCCACTACGGTTCGCCCGACAAGGATCCGGTCGTTCGCCTCGCCTCCATGGCGGAAGCGGGACGGCAGAAGGTTCCTTTCACAAGCGGGATATTAATCGGCATCGGTGAAACACGCGAAGAACGGATCGATTCGCTTTTGGCTCTGCGCGCGCTTCAATCGGAGCATGGCCATATTCAGGAAATCATAATTCAGAACTTCCGGGCCAAGCCCGATACCTTGATGGCGGATGCCCCGGAGCCGACGCTCGAGGACCTGCAGTGGACGATTGCCACTGCACGCCTGATTTTCGGCCCCGAGATATCAATCCAGGCCCCACCAAATCTAAGTGGCGACAACGCCAGCGACCTAATCCCAGCCGGTATCAACGATTGGGGTGGTGTCTCGCCCGTCACACCGGATCATGTGAACCCTGAAGCGCCATGGCCGCATCTCGCGACTTTGGCGCAAGCAACGGCACGTCAGGACAAAATTCTCGCGGAACGGCTTGCCGTCTATCCCGATTACGCTTTTGGGAATGAGGTCTGGCTCGACCCCATGTTTCGCGCTGAGGTACTGCGACGCATCGATTCAGAAGGGCTTGCACGGACCGACGACTGGTCGCCCGGCATGGCGGACGACCAGTCCCTACCAGCGCCGACGATCTTGCCAGAATTGGGCGATAGTCGTGAACTGAATGCCATTCTTGCGCATGGTTCGGCGGGGGACGACCTATCAGAGGCTGATATCGTGAGGCTTTTCTCCGCCCGGGCAGGCGAGGTCGAGAGCATTGCCGCTGTGGCGGACGACATTCGCGCAGAGGTTAACGGCGATACCGTCAGCTATGTTGTCAATCGCAATATCAATTACACGAATGTCTGCTATTTTGGATGTAAGTTCTGCGCCTTTTCAAAAGGCAAGACCCATGAGGCGCTGCGCGGCAAGCCATACGATCTCGCGATGGACGAGATTGTCCGCCGAGCGGAAGAAGCCTGGGATCGGGGTGCAACGGAAGTTTGCCTGCAGGGCGGCATCCACCCGGATTACACCGGGGAGACATATCTCGAAATTCTCCGGACGCTGAAATCCGTGCTACCAGAACTCCATGTCCACGCCTTCACACCGCTTGAAGTATCGCAGGGCGCACGCACGCTCGACCTGTCGCTCGAGACATTCCTCGGTATGCTGCGGGATGAAGGTCTAGGCACCCTGCCGGGGACCGCTGCGGAAATTCTCGACGATGAAGTCCGCGCGAACCTTTGCCCAGACAAGATCAATACAGCGCAATGGCTCGAAGTGATGGAGACGGCGCACGGTCTTGGTCTTCGCAGCACGGCGACGATTATGTTCGGACATATAGAACAACCGGTGAATTGGGCACGCCATCTACTCCGTCTGCGTGACCTGCAGAAACGCACCGGCGGCTTCACGGAATTGGTCCCTTTGCCTTTTGTGCATATGGAGGCGCCAATCTACCTCAAGGGCGCCGCCCGAAAAGGACCGACCTGGCGTGAAGCGCTGCTGATGCATGCGGTGTCACGGATATCCCTGCATCCGCATTTCGAAAACGTGCAAACGTCCTGGGTCAAACTTGGAGCAGACGGCATCGCCGCATGTCTCGACGCCGGTTGCAATGACGTCGGCGGAACCCTGATGAACGAAACGATCACCCGGTCTGCCGGCGCCGCCCACGGACAGGAGATGCCACCGGAGGCCCTTGAAGCGGTGATCACCGGTACCGGCCGGAGGCCGCGGCAACGCACAACGCTCTATGACGATGCGCCCGAAGCACGCCGCGCGCATTCCTTCGATGCGCCGCCGGTCGCGCCCATCGTGGAAACACCGCTGCGCAAGAACGATCGTAACAAAGGACGGGATACCTTGGTTCGGCCCGGCCTCGACGTACCGAGTGCCGCCGAATAAATTGGTTGGACAGGTCGCGTATTCGACCGGCTCCCAGCATTTGGAGACAGTGACATGACGGTAGGAATCGGACTCGGGCTTTCCAATTACACCTTTTCCACAGCCGAGTGCTATTGGGATTGGGTTCATATGTGCGACGACGAGGGCGTAGACTCCCTATGGCAGACAGACCGTCTGGTTTCGCGCGAGCCCTTCCTTGAATGCATGAGCGCAATGGCCGCCCTCGCCGGGGCGACCAAAAAGATCAAGTTCGGCATGAACGTGGCGTCACTTGGAATTCGTGACCCGCTGATCACTGCCAAGGAATGCGCCACCATCGACTATCTGTCGAACGGACGCTTGCTGCCTGCCTTTGGCCTCGGAAGCAATCGCTCGCGAGATTGGATCGCCAGCGGAAGGGCGACTAAGGCCCGTGGACAACGGATGAACGAAGCCCTCGAGATCATGACCCGTCTCTGGAAGGACGGTGAAGTCACATATCACGGAAAACATTTTCAATATACAGACGCGGTCATCTCGCCACGTCCTGTACAAAACCCTCTGCCGTGCTGGATAGGTGGAAGCGCGCGGGCTGCCATCGAACGCACGGTTGATTACGGCAATGGCTGGCAGGCGTCTTTCCAGACACCGGAAGAAGCCGGAAAGGTCGTCGCGGATATTCTGCAATACGCAAAGGAACAGGGTAAACACATGGACCCTGACCATATGGGTATCGGTTTTGGAGTTCGCTTCGGTAGCTGGGATGACCCGATCGTGCGGAAGACCGCGGACGCATTCAAAAAACGTAGCGGCCGCGATCCGAAGACCGGCATGGCGATCGGCGATGCGGAGGATATTCTGGCTATGATCGAAAGCTATATCCCGCATGGAATCTCAAAATTCATTTTACGTCCCATCGGCGATGGCGACGATGAAATGATGGCCCAAACCAGGCGATTGGTTGATGAGGTCTTACCGCACGCACGCATCTTCACAGAACGCCGGAAACTTGCCAGCTGACGCGAAAGAGTTATGGCCAAGAAAAGCGATCTCATTTCGCAATCGGCAATCCTGCCCTATCGCTTGCGGAAAACGGGCCCCGAATTTCTTCTAATTACGTCGATTGGCTCCGGTAGATGGGTGTTGCCCAAAGGCCATATTAACTCCAACATGACACCTCGTCAGTCCGCGATCAAAGAGGCGTTCGAGGAAGCAGGAATTAACGGCAGGGTTCCGAAAACTAGCTTTGGCATTTACACCTACAGCAAAAAAGACGAGCCCGGCGTCCCACACTATCAAGTCGAAGTCTTCATCATGCGCGTCATAAGCGTGCTGAATACCTGGCCCGAGGAACTGCGCCGGACGCGAGAATGGATGTCACCCAAGAAGGCCTCCGACTCTGTCGAAGAGGGGGCACTGAGCCGCATGATGCTTGATTTTGCGGGAGAACTAGAACGCTAGCCTGTTCAGCGTTCGGCCTCATCCCGCAAAACGCCAATTTCTCTTAGTTCGTCTTCATTACGCCCTAGCCTTGCTGTGGAGGCTGGGAGCGATCACCAAAAAGGCAAAGAAAGCCCTGGATTGCGAGACCGGCGGCAAAAGCGGCACATCACCGCCGAGCACATCGCGGATGATAGCCCCGAATGTAACCGACATGACACCCACACCATTGCGATCACCGGCGTTGCACTAAGGACAAGCGCGTCTCGGCACCGAATACCGCAAATAGCGTCAAAGCGAACGCATCGAGCCAAAAGATAACATGAAATCGAGACCTTGTGAGAAAACACGCATTGGATTGTTTTGTCGCGAGCCCGTTCGTCGATATCGTGCGTGTGGTCATCCATCCCGACGATCATGAGCTATATGAGGAGGCGACCTCGGTTCTCAACATTGCTGAGCCGGTACATGGCGGTTCAGAGCGGCACTTATCGGCGCTCAACGGATTGGAAAGCCTCGTTGCGGAAGCGCCTGACTATGTTCTGATCCATGATGCGGCTCGGCCGTTCGTTAGTCCCGAACTCATCGAACGCGTGATCTCAACATTGAACGATGCGCCAGGCGCGATCCCTGCGTTGCTCGTATCCGATACTTTGAAACGTGTCGCGCCGACAGATCTTACAATTGTGGAGACCGTTGACCGCGTTGGAATTTGGCGGGCACAAACACCTCAAGGATTTCATTTTGATGCCATTCTCGATGCACATCGCGAACGCGAAAGTAAATTGCCGACCGACGATGCGGCAGTCCTCGAGCAGGCTGGTATGATAGTCTCCGTGACAGAGGGCGATGAGGAGAACATCAAAGTGACGTCGCCCGAAGACTTCGAGCGTGCGGCGCGCATGCTTGGGAATACCCGAGTGCAGACACGGATCGGTTCCGGATTTGATGTCCACAAGCTCGGCCCGGGAGACGGCGTGATGCTATGTGGCGTCAACATTCCCTGTGACTTGACGTTGATCGGGCATTCCGATGCGGATGTGGCGCTGCACGCTTTGACCGACGCGCTCTTGGGCGCTGTCGGAGCCGGAGATATTGGGCAGCATTTTCCGCCAAGCGATCCGCAGTGGAAGGGAGCCGCTTCCCATCTTTTTGTTGAAGCGGCAGCGGAACACGTGCGTCTGGTTGGAGGCACAATCAGTAATGTCGACGTGACGATTATCGGCGAACGTCCCAAGGTCGGCCCGCATCGCGAAAAAATGCGGGCCAATATTGCCCGCTTCCTCGGCATCTCCGCGCAACAGATCAACGTCAAGGCGACGACGACGGAACGTCTAGGGTTCACCGGGCGAAGTGAAGGTCTGGCGGCACAGGCTGTCGCCAGTATCGAATTACCGGTGCGATGATGGATGTTCGCAGGTCTTTTGCTATTGTGGTTGCGACCTTTTTCGGCGCGGGGAAGTTTCGCTATGCATCCGGAACTGCTGGGTCGCTCGCCGCGTTGCCCGTCATCTGGCTGATCCATTCCACTCTCGGCAATAGTGCGGTCGTCATATTCGCCATGCTCTTGTTCTTCCTCGGTATTTGGGCATCGCGTGTCTATATCGACATTTCGGGTGACAAGGATCCGAAGCCCGTGGTCATAGACGAAGTGGTTGGCCAGGCAATCGCCATATCCTTTTTACCCGTAAGTGCAGTCGCTTATATTGCGGCCTTTTTCCTCTTTCGATTGTTCGATGTCACAAAGGTTTGGCCGGCGAATTGGGCGGAACGGCGCCCCAACCAGGCCCTCGCGGTGATGCTCGACGATGTCATCGCCGGACTTTATGCCGGCGGCGTATCGGTTCTGATCTTGGAGTTCCTGTTATGAAGTACGATTTTCCAGCCGAAATCATCAACCGCGCTGAGTCTCTCATTGAGTTGTGTCGGGACAAGAATATTCGACTGTCGACGATAGAATCCTGCACCGGCGGCTTATTGAGTGGTTGCCTGACGGATATTGCCGGATCGTCCGATGTACTCGATAGGGGATTTGTCACTTACTCGAACGAAGCAAAACATGAAGAAGTCGGGGTAAGCCAGCAATCTCTCGAACAATTTGGAGCGGTCAGCGACGTCGTTGCACGAGAGATGTGTGCCGGTGCCATGCGACGCGACGGCGTCGGGGCGGCAGTCTCATTGACTGGAATTGCGGGTCCTGGCGGAGGGACGGATACCAAACCGGTGGGCCTCGTATTTATTGGCATTGCAACCAGGTCCGCGGCCCCGGTCGCTCATCGATATGTTTTTAACGGTGATCGCCAGGAAGTCCGGGCGGCTGCCATTGTTGAAGCGCTGGAACTCCTCACGACTGCAATAGGCGAGAGTCCGTAAGTTCAAAAAGTTGATGGAGTGGATGGTCTTCGCGCTCCAGCCACGGAGACACTGTCTCCATTGTAATTCCGAATAGTTGGAAGAAATCGACTGGATCTTCGAGTGGAGTAAATTCGCCTTCCTGAACCAGCATGATTGCTTGTAACGGCGGCAGGCGCAGAGAATCGGAAACGAAAT
>MDSW01030568.1_pt1 | contig 10298 bp, 14 predicted proteins | sample 811171 | NCBI WGS metagenome assembly MDSW01 (sample SAMN05326641, study PRJNA326480) | marine metagenome | isolation source: seawater | place: Atlantic Ocean: North West | collected 2012 | reverse complement strand
TCAATTGATTACTATTTAAACAAAAAAAGCGCCTTCTTGATGAAAGCGCTTTTAAATTTAATGTAATAATATAATTTTTATGCTTTAAGATCTATTGGAGTTTCATCTGTTGATTTATTACCCCATTCAATCCAAGACCCATCATAAACTGCTACATTTTCGTATCCTAATAATTCACTTAAGACAAACCAAGTGTGAGTAGCACGAACAGCAGTTTGGCAAAGAGTATAGACTTTTTTATCAGGTGTTATGTTTGCGGTATTGTATAGTTTTTTCAATGAATCGGCATCTAAAAATGTTCCATCCTCAGATGCATTATTTACCCATTCGACATTAATTGAACCAGGTATGTGGCCTCCACGTTCAGCTCTTACATCTTTTCCTGTGTATTCACCAGGAGATCTAGTATCACATACCACATCAGAATTATCTTCTATGGAAGCTTTAACAGCTTCCCATCCAATAACCAGATTATTGTTTGGTGCAGCAGAAAATGTATAATCTGAAGCACTTAATTGAACCGAATCTTGGGATATTTCATAACCATTACTTTCCCAAAGCTTTATATCTCCATCCAATAATTTTGTATTGGTATGGCCATAAACTTCCATTCCCCATAAAGCTCGAGATGCCCATAAACTTTTTATATCGTCATAAAAAATAATTGTATCCGATGGTTTAACCCCAGATTGTGATAAAACATTTTCGATATGGCCTGCCGTAGGTAATATCCCTCTTACTCCATCAGTTTCTATTTGGAATGTAGTATTTGCAGGAATATTTATTGCTCCAGGTATATGCCCTGCATTATAACTTTCAGCTACACCATCTTTTAATTTTCTCACATCAACAATAACTAAATTGTCATCATTACGATGTTCATTAAGCCATTCCAAACTGACTATTCTTTCAGGATTTTGATATCCCTTAGGATTGCTCGAAGAATCGGAATCTAATGATACCTTTTCAACTTGAGTAGATTCACTTTCAGAAACTTCAACTGCAGTATCTTCCGTATCAGAACACGCACCTAAGATGAGTACCATTGTCACTGAAATAACTATTAAATTAAATTTTATATTTAACATTTTTAACCTCGCATCCTCTTATAACTATTAAAATTATTCTTTAACAAGATGAATTCGCCATTCACCTCTAGAAGTTTCTTCTATCTCACACGAATAACCTCGCTTTATGGCTTGCGGCGGTATGGTCATAAGTGCAGGAGAATGGTCTGTGATAACATCCAATTGTTGGACATTAGGTGTTAACTCATCTAATTGTTTATTAGTTTTCAACATAGGATACGGACAAATCTCACCCCGAACATCTAATATCTGTATTTCTTCCACAATTACGCCCCTTTACTATTTTTCATTAATTTCAAAGACCATATATCCTTATTATTTTTCGATATAGCACATTTAAGTTTTGCATTCATCGCTTTTAAAGGCGCTATACTAATTAAATTTTCTTCATTTGTTTCAATCCAAATATCCACCCCAGTTGTAGCAACTTGAATTTGTTGCTCCAATTCTTCTAACTGTTGCTTTAGTGTTTTACCTATCAAATTAATATTTATATGCTCTTCCTTGTTTTTAATGTCCCTACTCATATCAACTTCTCCACAACCTTAGTACCTGTAAAAGCTCCAAGTGATAACGCTATGGCAAAAACCCATCCACTTAAACTCAATGAGGGTATAGCAGAAAAAAGAGCGCCAATAGTACAGCCAATAGCAAGCCCAGCGCCATACCCCATAAATATTCCACCAAAGAATCCTTGTATATATCTCACCGGTGTAGGAGGGAATCTCAGTTTAAATTCCCCTGAAGCTACTGCAGCAATTAATGATCCAGTCACAGTCCCGATTGTCATTGCAAGTGCAGTAGTAAAAATAGTGTCATGGGTACCTCCAATACATCCACCTAATTGGTCTAGACCATTCAAAGTTTCAGGACCAAAACCCAAGTTACTTATTGCTCCATTTACAGTATCAAAAATGCCACCAGTAACTCCAAATGGTTTTTTTACAGTAAACATGATAATGGCTAAACCACCTAGTAAGGCTCCACCAACAATACTTGTCCATCCTTCTATAAACACAACTCGATAATAATGCGAAAGTTTATCTCGAAATGTTAAAGCCATTACCGGATTACCCGAATTTGAAATTGTTGGAATACCGTTTCTAGATTCCCACCAGTTAATACCAAAAAATACTAATATGAACATTACAAGAGTTAATAATATCGAACCAAAATACCCCAAATTCAATAGTGAAGGTAACCAGATAACAGGTTCAAGTGATATTGAAGTTTCATACCACCAATTCCATGAAAGTATTAATAATCCCATACCAATCATAACTCCTAACAAAGCCCCAATTGATGTTATGTATCCCTCTCCTAATCTGTATAGATTCCCTGATACACATCCTCCTGCAACAACCATACCAAACCCGAAAAGCAAACCTCCAACCACAGTTGAAATTCCTACAGGAAATATATGCGCTTCTGGAGGATTCATACCAAGTGTGGGATTAGGAGTCAGCCAAAACATAATAGCCGCAAAGCCTATTGTGGAAATTGAAAGTCCCACAATAATGGCTTTAAGACCTGATCCACTTCCAAATAAAAACATATCTCGAAACCCTGAAGCAAAACAAAACCTACTTCGTTGTAATATAAATCCAGCAACATTAGATAAAATCCATATTGCAGCAAACTTTGAATCAATAATATCTACTATCAACAAACCCCATGTACCAAAAACTGAAATCATAACTACTACAAAACTAATAACCATATTATTGGTATAATGATTAAGATTTAATTCATTATTTGATGTTGTCATTGAAAAATTCCCCAAAAAAAAACACCCTATTTCTAGGGCGCCTTAGCTTTTTTCTATCCGTAATATGCTATTAAAAATTAAAAGGAAACAGTGCGCCCATATGTAATTAGGGTGCAACACAAGCAGCTTATTAAATTGTTTATATTAATTGTTTCCACGATATAACCTTAAAATTTGTCTTGATCGAACTATACAGAAAAGATATTAACCTGTCAAAACAATGTTCTTTGTAGATGTTAAGTTTTTTATATTTTGGTATATTAATGAAGTAATTATATTAATTAACTTAACCTTAGGTGGCAAAATGGCTGGAGATGAAATAGAAATTAACATATTTTGTGCTAAAACAGAATGTCGCTCAAAAATAGAAACAGTTTCAGTAAAAAAAGAAAATATGATGCTAACATCATCAGAAAAAATATTTTGCCCATCATGTAATGAGGAAGTAACTGAATATCGTGAGATTACTGGAAGAAATGAGTCAAAAGAAGAAGAACTCAATACTCTCCCAGCAAGTGATTATATGAACTTATAAGTATCCTAAAATATACAAATCAAGATAAAAATGCCATGGAAAAATCCACAAATCATTCAATGATAATTGTAAATAAAATTTCTGAAACTCTTAGTTGTAATAATTGTGCTACACGTTTAAGATTTGGGGATACTGAATGCCCACATTGTGGGAACGATATGTGGCAATTACTTGAAATGTGGGCTGAAGAACTACTAGACCGTCTAAACATTGCAAACAGCTAAGAAAATGCTGCCCGACCTGGATTCGAACCAGGGATTTCAACTCCAAAGGTTGACGTGCTACCGCTACACTATCAGGCAATAAAGAGTATCTACCATACTATAAAACCATGTAGATATTCAACAATTTACAGAAAAGAGGCAATAATGGAATATGGAATTGGACTAGATACTAGTTTAGGTATTACTTATGACCAAGACCTAGAAATGAGCACATATGCTTCAAAATATGGATATACTAGCATTTGGACACCCGAACATCGAGTATACGATAGTTTTGTTTTATGTTTGGAAAGATGGAATGCCACCAGAGAACATACAGATGCTGGTTTAAGTACAGGAATCGGTGTTTCACCAGTAAATTTACGAAGTCCATTTGCCTTGGCAATGACTGCTTCTACTATTTCTAAACGAACAAATGGTAAATTTATTCTTGGAATAGGATCTGGGGGTGTTTATAGAGAAGCAACAAGAAATTCTTTAGGATTTAATAAAGTTTCTGTATTGAGTCTAATGACAGATTATCTTTCTATAATTAAACCCTTAGTACACAATCAAACAGTTAACTATACAGGTGATACTGTAAGCCTGCACAATACAAATTTAGGTACAGAAAATGAATATCCTACACCAATATATCTTGCTGCTTTAGGCCCTAAAATGCTTGGTGTCGGTGCCAGATTAGCAGATGGAATTGCATTAAATTGGTGTTCTATAGAACAAATTGCATGGAGTAGAGAAATAATTAAAACAGAAGCAGAACAAAGTGGAAGAAATCCCGATGAAATAAAAGTTGTTCAATATATACGCATGTGTATTGATAATGATGTAGATCTTGCAAGAAAAGCTTTTATTCAATCGATGCTAGGATATGCCCTTGGCAGTCCTAATGCCAGTCCTTCAGAAAAAAGAATGGGTTACAGGGGGCATTTTGAAAGAATGGGATTTTCTGAAGAATTGAATAAATTAGATGCAATGCGATCAGAAGGAGCAAGCCAAGAAAAACTAATCGATAGCTTCCCTGATGAATTAGCTCTCAAAGTTGGGTATTTTGGCAAACCTGAAGGAGCAAAAAGTCATTTTATTAAGCTTTCGGAAGGATTAGATACTGCCATTGTTAGAGTAGTTGCAGCAAAACCGGAAATAAATTCTACAAAACTTGTTATAGATACCTGCAAACCTTAGTTTCTAGATAATAAAGTTTCGGCTATTACTAACCCAGATTTTATTGCATCATTAACAGAAGCTCCGTATAAATAATCACCACAAAAATAAACTCCATTTTCACCTTGTGGTATTTGTTTCATTCTACCAAATACAGAAGGTGTATGCTTTGGTAATGCATTTGGGATTTCATATAGTCTTATAAAATCAAAACTAATCCCAGGAAACCAAGATATTAGTTCTAAATTTATCGCATCTACAATTTCTTCTTGGGAAGTATTATATAAAATCTGATTAACATTTACCGAAATGAGATTTTGAGAAGAATAAGAGGGGTTTATGTTTGTTAAACAACATATAGTATTAATTAATCCCCCACCAGCATTAGTAATTATCATAGGTTCTTTTATAAGTTTTTTTGAAGTTGCAAAATATAAACAAGTTGTTCCACAATATTGTGGCGCTTCAAATAGTTGAGTGAGATTTGAAGCTGTACTTGCATCGGTTGCCAAAACAATTGATTTGGATGTTGTTGATGAACCATCAGCAAAACTAACTCTATGGTTTTCTATCGAAATTACTTCAGTATTAAAAGAAAATTGATCTTTGGGTAATTGGTTGTAAATACTTTTCGGGAAATCTGCAATACCATTTTCCAGCAAACATATATCATCTGAAGACATTGCTTTATATATAGTTTCAAAGGTACTTTTAACAGTAGATAGATCTTGATCGAGAAGTACTGAACCAAAAAAAGGTATAAAAAAATTATTGATCATTTCATCACTAAAACCATTTTGTTTTAAATAGTTATATGTTGAAATATTATTTTTTGTATTATCGGTTTTTTTTAATAACAAACTTATGCGTAGCTTAAGTATTTTTAATTTATCAATAAACGAACCAATAGGGGTAAAAATAGATTTAAAACCTTCAATAATATTCCTAAAGGGATCTACCACTTTATAAAAACGATTATTTATACGAATTGATGCACCTGGTGAAAAAGAATGTAATGGAAGTTGCTTTACATCAGTTACAGCGTCATATAACGGATACCCTTTAATAAATACTTGAAACCCTCTATCTAATTGATGGTCACCCACTAGATCAGTGGACATACGTCCACCAACATCAGACTGTGATTCTAAAAGAAGATATTTCTTATTGTTATCGGATAAGATTTTGGCACAAGTCAATCCTGAAACGCCTGCACCTATAATAATAATATCGTGGTCATACATAGTTATATATTAACGATATTTACCTCAATATGGAAAGATTAATTTTCTGATTTATCTTGCTCAGGAGTAGCTGGTGTTGGATCTGGAGTAGCCGGTGTGGGATCCGAAGTAGGAGCCTGTTGCGCAACAGGTTTCTCCTCATCTTTTTTACCTCCGAAAGGTAAAGAGAAACGTGATTTCTTTGGCCTAGCACTAGCAGCAAGTAAATCAAGAGTTTCTGCTTCTATTTCAGGGGTCTTTTTATATGCTAAAAATATCATAACACCCGCTAATACAATACCTATGAGTACTACTAAATTACTCATTACGTACACATTAAAACTCGCTACAATAACTGCAACTCTACCTAAACCTTCTGTTCCTTCAGCAGGAGAAACAATGGATATACCTTTTCCGATTTCCTCTCCAGAATCACTGATTTCAGCAGAAGTAGCTTCAAATGACAGTGCTGAACCAAATATCAAGCTTCCGAAAAACATTATATTCCCAATTAATAACGCTCCTGCAAAAATAGAAATTCCTAATCTCCATCCTTCAGATATTGCTGACCGTTTCCGTTCTTCAACAACTTGTTCTTCTCTAACCGTCTCTTCACTTAATTGATCTTGCAACTTTTTCTCAGCAGCTTTTGATTGTTCTGAAGCTAACTTAACTCGTTCCTCACTTATTGCACGTAAGTCTTCAAGTTGCTGTTTCAAACGATTGATTTCAACATCTTTTCTTTGTGAAGTGGCGCTTTGGACTCTCCAAGCAGCTGCGGCTAAAGCACCTACAACACCAATTGCACCTGGAACAAACATGAAACCTAACAAATTTCCCGCGTCCATATTAACCTTCCTATATATATTTCAACTTCTAATAATAGTTTTAGTTATATTTTTAATATTATTGCACAAATAAAATACCATTTTGTGAAAAAACTAGCTAGACGGTTTAAGCATTTTTTGAACAAATTAACTTAATCATTAAAAAAATGTGGATTACAAATTCACAAAACTTATTTATAGGTTTAGGAACCATCAACAAAAATAATTTTTGAATCGGTATACATTTGTCGAATCTTTTTCCAAGGAGCATATTCTTCACCTTCGTAAAAATTCATAGCATCTCCTCTCGTTGGAAACTCAATTATTACCATTCTTGCTGGTTCCCAATCGCCTTCATGTCTTGTAAGTTCTCCACCTCGAACTAAATATTTGCCTCCATGTTTTGCAGCAATTTTTGGTACCTCAACTAGGTATTCCTTATATTTATCTGGCTCTACTACGCGAACATCACCTACCAAATAAGTTGACATGAGTTCCCTCTTTCTCTTTATCAAATGTATAAAAAATTGTTACAATGTCATTGTAGATAAAATTATTATCAATTACTAATATCAAAACAATTATAAATTGGAATTATTATGACAGAAAGTATAATACTTACAGGAATTACTGGATTAGCTGTTGTAACTGTAACATGGTTAATCAGTATATATCTAAGAGATTCATCTATTGTTGATATCGTTTGGGGACTAGGTTTTATCATAATAGCAATAACGAATTCCTTCTACTTTGAAATTATTTCTATTCGGCAATTACTAATTCTTGTAATTGTAACTATATGGGGTGCAAGACTCTCAGGGTATTTAGCAATAAGAAATGCTAACAAACCTGAGGACTGGAGATACCAAAAGTTCAGAGAAAATGCAGGGGATATATATTGGCTTACAAGCTACTTTAAAGTATTTCTCTTACAAGGAAGCTTAATGTGTATAATCTCATTACCTATAATAGTTATATTTGGCGACAATAATCCCTCTTCATTATCCATAATTGACTATCTTGGAGTATCCATTTTCTTCATAGGATTACTAACAGAAAGCATTGCTGATATTCAGATGTTTATTTTCAAGAAAAAACACGCAACATCGAGTACAAAAGAAAGTGTTTGCAATACAGGATTATGGAAATATTCTAGACACCCTAACTATCTTGGAGAAATAGTATTATGGTTTGGCATAGGAATTATAGGGTATTCTTCAGAGTATGGATATCTTAGTTTGATTAGCCCATTTTTACTAACATTTCTGATGATAAAAATTTCAGGCGTGTCTATGTTAGAATCTGAACTTATCAATACTAAACCTAAATACTACGAATATATGTCAAAAACTCCAAGCCTATTTCCCAATTTATTCAAAAGAAATAAATAAATATTAAGCATCCCGATTTGGCATATTAGTATAATAGCTATATAATAACCTAAATTTACAACCTAATTGGATAGTCTATGAACAAGATAGAGCCATTTCAATTCTCATTTGAAAATTGCAGGATATGTGGACACCCTCCACGAGGTAAACGTTTCTGTTACTGGTGTGGAGCTTCTTTAGACATCGATGATAAACAACCCTACGATAAAAGATCCCTTGAAGAACAACATAATGGTCTAAGTTGCAATGTTGTTCATGGCCGTGGCAAACAAAAACAAAGTCATGAAGAATGGATCAGAGAAGGTAGAGATTGGGAAATTCCTACTTTATGCATTAATTGCGACAATATTATTAGATTCCCTCTTACATTAAAAAGATATTGTAGTAGCTGTGGAATTAATTTATCTCACTCTTCATTATCTTATTCTGAAAGTATTAAGACCAACCAAAAGACTAAGATACACACTTTACCTTTAATGTAACTAATTTATAGCCCTACTGGCCATTATGCCCAATAAACCAGCTAGTAATCCAAAAAATATATTTCCTGTGATATTTATCAACCCTATCAAATATTGCCCTCTGATAAAAAGTTGATCAGTTGCTACTGCTATTGTTGAAAAAGTAGTAAATGACGCTAAAAACCCGACTACAAAAAATGTTTGGAAGATTTTTGATTCAACAGTTAATTCTAATGTTGTTATACAAAACCCAGCAACCAAAGCTCCTAAAATATTAACAACAAAGATTGATACTTGATTATTATATCCTAGGGATTCTATATATGTCGCTAATAGATATCGAGAAATTGCACCTAAAGCTCCACCTAAACCAACTTGAAATAAAACTATCACATAACCATCCTTTTATATATTTTCCTATTGTACTACAAAGGTCATTATCATAACTCATGTCGATATTGCGTACTGATTGAAAATCTTATAGACTTTATCGATAATAGGAAATGACAATATGACAAGCGCAATTAAAATTGAAAATCTTACTAAATATTATGGTAAATTCAAAGCCTTATCTTCATTAAATCTTGAAGTAGATACAAATACAATATATGCATTTATTGGTCCAAATGGAGCAGGTAAAACTACTACTATTCGCACACTTCTTGGCATGCTTAATCCTAACGAAGGAACAGTAAGCGTGTTGGGGAAGCAACCCACACAAAAAAATATCAGTATGTTCAACAACATAGGATATCTACCTGGTGAATTATCGATGTATGATAAATTAACTGGAAATGAATTACTAAAGTTTTTTGGTAATTTAAAAAAGATAACTGATTGGAACTATGTAAACGAATTAATCGAAAGGTTAAATTGTGAACCGACAAAAAAAATAAAAACTTTATCTAAAGGCAATAAGCAGAAATTTGGATTAGTACTAGCTTTTATGCATAAACCTGAATTATTAATACTAGATGAACCAACGAGTGGTTTGGATCCATTTTTGCAGCAAACTACAATAGAGTTGGTCCAAGAATCAAAAAATAACGGAGCAACAGTTTTCCTTTCATCTCATATTTTTTCAGAAATTGATAAAATTGCTGAAACTGTTGGATTTATAAAAGAGGGCGAGTTAATTGTTGAAGAAGAACTAGAAATATTAAAATCAAATGCTGTTAAAACTATTGAAATTGAATTTAAAGAAGCTCCTCCAACTGCCCTATTCGATACTATAGAAAATGTACAAAAAATTGCATCAGAAACAAACTCAATAAAATTAAATGTTACTGGATCTCTTGATTCAGTAATCAAAGAAATAAGTAAATTTGAAGTTCTTAACATAATTAGTGAAGAACCGTCATTAGAAGATCTATTTATGAACTACTACGAGAGTAAGTAAGAATGTTATCTAGAATATTAACTAAAGTAATATATGATCAAAAACGTTCCTTAATTTATTGGAATCTAGGTACTGTACTTATGGTTTTTCTTGTCATGTCAATGTATCCAGCTGTGCAAGAAGCTGGTGAAGGTTTTAATGACCTGATGGATGCACTTCCCGATGAAATGAAGGCTCTTTTCTATGGTGGTTCCTCTGACGTTGGTATTTCCACCCCAGCT
>MDSW01189268.1_pt1 | contig 10299 bp, 7 predicted proteins | sample 811171 | NCBI WGS metagenome assembly MDSW01 (sample SAMN05326641, study PRJNA326480) | marine metagenome | isolation source: seawater | place: Atlantic Ocean: North West | collected 2012 | reverse complement strand
CGGCGGCGGCGACGACGACGACGGCGGCGGCGGCGGCGGCCAGTCCGCGGACATGACGCGAGACGACGCGCCGCGGCGTTTGCGCGCCGCGGCGGACGGAGGAAGGAGCGAAGCAGCGGAGGAGACGAACCGCGCGCGGGCCAGACAGGACTCAGGAAAAAACGAGTGGACGGCGCGGCGTCTGGTAATCTGGTCGCGCGTGCGTTTTCTTACGAGTCTTCTGTTCACTAAAACGTTCGCTTCTATCACATAGCACCGCTCACCGCCTCGCGCGCGTCAGCGGCGACGTGTCCGCGTGAAGCCGCGCGTGCAGCAGCGCGCCCTTCGTCATCCCCTGCCGCCTCGCCTCCGCCTTCAGGTCGACGTCCTTGGGCCTTCCGCCGATCGGAGAGTTTGCAATCTTGGAGCCGCCGCCAAACGCGAGGCCGCCGCCGCGCTCAGCCGCCGCCATCGCCGCCGCGAGCCGCGCCTCGAAGTCGTCCGCGGCGGACGCGGACGCGCGCGCGTCGGCGCCTTCGCCGCCGCCACCGCGCGGCGATCGCGGTTTCAGCTCCGGCGGCGTCAGCTCCGGGCCCGAACTCGACGGGGGCTCGGCGTCTTCGGGCGGCGCGGCGGCGACGACGACGCGCGGCGCCTCGACGTTCTCCTTCTCCGCCACCGCCGCGGGTTCCTCCTCCTCCTCCTTCTCTTCCTCCTCCTCCTCCTTCTCTTCCTCTTCCTCTTCCTCTTCCTCCTCTTCCTTCTCCGCGGCGGCGGCCCGCGCCTCTTCGACGCGCGCGACCAAATCCGCTTTCAACCCGGTCGTGTCCAAGCCGAGCGATTTGAGCTCGGCGCGGAGTTTCACGACGGTCATCTTCGCCGCCGTCGTCGGCGGCGGCTTCTTCCCGGCGGTGCTGGATCCCGATCCGCCGCCGCCGCCGCCGCCCCTGGTGGAGCGTCTCGGCGGCGACGGCGCCGCAACTGGCTCCGGCGTCGGCGCTGGCTCCGGCGCCGCGACGACCGGCGCCGGCGGCGGCGCCGCCGCGACGAACGGTTCGACGACGACGGGAATCGCGATCGGAATCGGCGCGCACGTCGTCGTCGGCGGGAACGGAATCCGCGTCGCCGGTCGCGCCGTCGCCGCCGCCGCGCGCGCGAGGAACGACGGTGGCGGCGGCGGCATCGAGCGCAGCGCGTTGTCGAGCATGAAGCTCGGCGGCGACGGCGGCGGCGGCGGCGACGGCGCCGCGATCGGCGCGCGCGGCGCCGGCGCCGGCGAGTTCACGACAGGCTGGCGCGTCGACACCGGCGGCGGGCCGAAGCCAAAGTCAACGGGCGGCGGCGGGGGGGAGTTCATCACGGGCGCGCGTCGCGCCTGCGGCGGCGGCTGCGGAGAGTTCTGCACCGGCTGTCGCGACGCCGGAATCGCCACGGGCGAGTTCTGCACCGGCTGTCGCGACGCCGGAATCGCCACGGGTGAGTTCTGCACCGGCTGTCGCGACGCCGGAATCGCCACCGGAGAATTTTGAACCGGCTGTCGCGACGCCGGCGGCGGGTTGTTCGCGACCGCGCCGCCCGCCGGTCGCGTCGCCGCCGCCGCCGCTTCCCGCGGCGACCACGCGACGGGCGCGGGCGCGGGGCGCGACCCCGGGGGCGAATTTTGCATCCCACCCCCGCCTTGCGCGCCGAGAACAGCGCCGAGGTCTCCGCCGCTCTCCGCGGCGGCCATCGCCTTGGCGAGCATCGCTTCGAAGTCCACTTTTGGCGGGACCGGGCCGTCTTCGTCCTCGTCCGCGGCGGCGGCGTCGGCGGCGACGGCGGGCGTCTCCTCGGGCGCGGGCGCGGCTTTTTTCTTCGCCTTTTTCGCGCTGAGCGGCGGCAACCCGGGAGCCGGGGCGCGTCGCTTCATCGCGGGCGGCGCCGGAGCTGCCGCCGCCGCCGCCGCTTTTTCTTCTTCTTCTTCTTCTTCTTCTTCTTCTTCTTCTTCCATGACGACGTCCTCGACGTCTTTGGGTTCCTCCGGCGCGGGTCCCCCGGGCCCGGGCGGCTTCGATGTCGCCGTCGCGGCGCCCGGAGGCGAGTTCGCGACGCTGCCGGCGAGCGCGGATAACCCGCCCCCTCGCTCCGCGGCCTCCATCGCGGCGAGGAGCTTCGCCTCGAATTCGTCATTCGCGTTCGCGTTCGCGTTCGCGTTCGCCGCGGGGCGCGCGGGCTCGGACGCGGGCTCGGGCTCGGGCGCGGGCGCCGTCGCCGGCGCCGGCGCCGAGGCGAGAGCCGCCGTCTTTTTCTTCACCCGCCTCGCCGGGACGACGACGACGACGTCCGCGTCCATCATCGCCGCCGCCTCCGCCGCCGCCTGCCTCGCGGCGTTCACCCTCGCCTTCGGCTCGGGCTCCGGCTCGGGCTCCGGCTCCGGCGCGCGCGGCGGCGGCGGCGGCGGCGGCGAGTTTTGAACCGCCGCCGCGCGCGTCGGCGCCGCCCCGGGAGGCGAGTTGGCGACGCCGCCTCCGAGCGCGGCTAACCCGCCGCCTCTCTCCGCAGCCGCCATCGCGGCGAGGAGTTTCGCCTCGAAATCGTCCGCGGGCGCGGGCGCGGGCTCGGGCGCGGGCGCGGGCGCGGGCTCGACGACCGTCTCTTCCGCCGCCGCCGCCGCCGCCGCCTCCGGGCCGGGGCTGGGCGCCGCCGCCGCCGCCTCCTCGTCGACGTCCATCATGCTCACGTCGCCGTCGCCGTCCACGACGATCGTCTCGTCGTTCTCGTCCACCTCCACGACGACGGTCTCGTCCGCTTCGTCGACGGCGCCGTCGAAGGATTGGACGCTCGGCGACGGCACGACGACGACTTCGATCGCGGGGGACGCCGCCGCCGCCGCCTCCTCCTCCTCCTCCTCCTCCTCCGGCTCTTCCATCACGGGCGACGGCGCGAACGCGTGCGCCGCGCCGACGCCCTTCCCCTTCGGCGTCATCGCGGGCACTAACCCGAAGTCTTCGCAATCGTCGCCGCCCAAGAAGTCGTCGTCCGCCGCGGCGGCGAACGCGTCCAGGCCGAGCGACGCGCGTCGGTTCCCGCGCCCGCCGACGCAGGCGGGGGATCTGATGACCGCCGCCGCCGCGAGCGAAGCCGCGGCGGCGGACGCGACCGGCTCCTCCGGCGCGGTCTTCGCCGCCGCGACGGCGGCGCGGACGTACCCGGGGGGTTTGAACACCGGCGACGGCGGCTCCCGCGGCGTCGTCGTCGTCGCGTCGACGGCGTCGCGGGGCTTCTTCGGCGCCGACGACGCCTCCGCGACCTGTACTACGACGCGCGGCCGCGGCGCCGCGACGACGGGCGCGGCGATCTTGATCGCGGGCATCGCGCTCTTCTTCGCGCCGCCGCCGCCGTCCTTCGTCTCCGGGGACCACGCGCGCGCGCGGATCTTCGACGCGTCGGCGGCGAAGGACGCGGGCGGCGGCCTCGGGAGCCTCGACGCGCGCGGCGAGGCGGCGAGAAACGCATCCGCGTCCTTCGCCGCGCGCTTCCCCCCGTACGGCGACGGCCTCGTCTTGATCTCGCCGAGGTTCATCAGCCGCGCGTTCTCCACGAGCGGCGCGGACGTCATCGGGGACGTCGGCAGCGATGTCGGTTTCGCCGCGGGGGAGCCCTCGGTGAGCCACGCGTCGTCCATGCCGGCGAGCGCGCGGGCGGGATCTGAGAGAATTTCGTTCCCCCGCGAGCGTTTTGCTGCGTGAGGGCGATTTCGTACAAAAGTTCATCGGTCGGTTGAAAGTAGGCGCGATCAAATGTTGAAACCGATGGATGGGTGAACGAACGATGCACGTGACCAGACGTGACTCGTGAGATGATCGATCGTCGAATGCGATTTTCCACGCGCAGGAGCAGAGCGAGATCGCGGCTGCGTCCGCGGCGCATTCGCGCTCGCGCGTGAACGCGTCACACCCCCCGCGCGTCACGTACGGAATGGCCATCGCGGGCATGCTCGCGACGCGCGCCGGCGGCGTCGCCGTCCCTCGCGTCGGCGCGACGAACAAGGCGCGTCGACCGCGCGCGCCGTCTCTCTTCGAAAAGCGAATCGAATCCGTCCGATCGCTCGGACGACGCGACGCGCTTTTGGGGTTTTTCTTCCGCCGCGTCCGGCGAGCGATCCGATCCGATCCCTCCCTCCTCCGCCCGCGCGTCTGTCTCCTCCTCCCCGTGATCCGCCGCCGACCGACGCCCTCGCCCTCTCCCACCACTCCAGATCTCCTCTCGTCGCGACGCGTCGTCCGTCGCGCATCGCGCGGGGCCCTCCGAGCCCGCGGCGCGCGCGGCGGCCGCCGCGCGCTTCGATTCGACCGCGCGCGCCGGATCCTCGCGCCGCGCCCTCGCCGTCGTCGCCGCCGCCGCCGCCGCGTCCGTCCCCTCCCCCACGCCGCCCGCCCCGAAGGAAGAGGTGGGCGTCTACGGCGGCCCCGCGCGACTCAAGGAGGGCCTGCGGCGACAGACGATGCTCATCTACGTCGCGGACGAGACGGGGATGATCAACCGCGTCGCCGGCGTCTTCGCCAGGCGCGGGTACAACATCGAATCCCTCGCCGTCGGGCTCAACATCGACAAGGCCATCTTCACCGTCGTCGTCATCGCGTCCAACGACGACGCGACGAAACTCATCAAGCAGATCAACAAGCTCGCGAAGGTGAGAAAGGTGGAGAACGTCACGGACAAGCAGTGCGTGGAACGAGGACTGATGCTCGTCAAGGTTGCGTGCACGCCGGAGCAACGGGCGGAGGTGATCGAGATGGGGAAGATCTTCCGCGCGTCCGTCGTGGACGTCTCGAACTCGTCGCTGACGATGACCACGACGGGGGACCCGGGGAAGAACCGCGCGTTCCAGCAGGCGTGCTTGAAGTTTGGGATTTTGCAAGTCGCGAGAACGGGTAAGCTCGCGTTGAAGCGAGAGCCGGTGTTCTCCGAGACGCGCCGCCGCCGCGTCAAGCTCATGGCGGCGATGAAGGAAGCGAAAGCCGCGGTGCAAGGCCTCGGCTTGGACGCGGACAAGGAGTACGAGAACGCGCTCGCGTCGCGGATCGTGAGGGTGGTGTCGAACGTGAACAATCTCGGGGACACGTACGCGGCGATGGAGGGTGAAGACGGCGTCGGCGTCTGGGACGTCCCCGTGTTGTCGTCCGACTTCGCGGGCGGCGCAGGCTCGCAGCAGGACAACAACATCGATAAGGAGTACCCGGACGACATCCCGAAGATGGACCCGAACGCGAAGTACACGCCGCACACGATAAGCATCGTGGTCATGAATAAGCCGGGCGTGTTGGACGTCGTCACCGGCGTGTTCGCGCGTCGCGGGTACAACGTGCAGTCTCTGGGCGTCGGACCGGAGAAGACGTTCGACGTCTCGCGGATATCGACCGTCGTCCCGGGGACGTACGACGACGTCACGAAGCTTCTGAAGCAAATCCTGAAGGTGCCGTACGTTATATCCGCGGAGGATATCACGAAGACGCCGTACGTGGAGCGCGAGTTGATGTTGATCAAAGTCGTGTGCCCGCGAAGCGGCCGCGGCGAACTCGTCGACCTGTGCGACATCTTCCGCTGCAAAGTCGCGGACGTCTCCGAGGACACGGTGACGATCGAGGTCAGCGGGAAGGTGTCGAAGATCACCGCGATGCAGTCGCTTCTGGAGCCGTACGGGATCTTAGAGGTGGCGAGGAGCGGCCGCGTGGCGTTGCCGCGCGACAGCGGCGTGGACTCGAAGCTTCTCGCCGCCATCGAGGACGAGGGCGACCTCGAGTTCGCGTGAGCCGAGCGGCGAGCGACGCGGCGCGGCACGGCGCGGCGCGGCGGGGTCGAGTCGAGTCGAGTCGAGTCGAGTCGAGTCGAGTCGGCGACGCGCGTTTTGGTTTGGATACGACTGTAATGTACGAGTAGTTGATCGATCGATCGCTCCGCGCGCTTCTCTCCGCGCGGGCGCCCTCCCCGCGCGTATACTGTGGTTCTTTTGAACTTAAAAGTCTTCCCGTCCGAGGAGAGCACGTCAGAGCCACGACGCGCCCCCGCCCCCCCAACCCCGCCGCCGCGCGCCGCCATGTCCGCCGCTCGAGCGCTTCTCGCGCGCTCGCTCGCGTCGCTGACGCGCGCGCATCACCACCGCCACCGCGCTTTCGCGCGCGCGCCGCCCGCGCGCGCGCGCCGCCCGCTGACGCCGCCGAGCGCGAGCGCGTTCCGTCGCGTCGCGTCGTCGCGCGGCGGGGTCGACCGACGCGAGGGCCCGCGATCGCGCCGCGCGATCGAGACGCGCGCGTCCTCGGGAGAGACGACGACGACGCCGTACGACGCGGACGCGCTCCTGAACAAGACCGGTGCGCGGCGCCGCCGCCGTCGTCGTCGCCGTCGCCGTCGTCGGAGGAGGAAGAGAGAAACACTCACTGCGATAAAAAACTCACGCGCGCGCTCCCCTCACCCCCCCCCCCAGGCTTCCTCGTCACGGTGCAGCCCGGCAAGGGCGCGAGACCGATACACGCGACGACGCGCGCGGTCGAGGAGGCGAAGTATGTCCTCACGCGCGCGATCCGCCCGGTCACCGCGGTCGACCGCGTCGTCGCCGCGGCGGACGCGCTCGGGGACTCGCTCCCGCTGCACGAGAGGGGCGAGGCGCGTTCGATCGATGATCATGCCGCGCTCATCGCCCGCGCCTCGGTTTCAAAACTCTGGCATCCGACCGCGATGCCGTTCGACTGACCGATGAAAACCAACCCGACCGCACGTATTCTCGCCAGAGCGGATGCACGTTTCTCGAGATGAAAGTCTTCGACGACGAGCTGAAGCACTTCAACCCGTGCGTGCCGTACGCGATCGAGGCGATCGACGAGTTCATCGGCGAGCCTCTGCCGCCGATCGACTCCCCGGAGTACCTCGCGCGTTTAGTCCCGATCGAGCGCACGTGCGCCGCGACCGAGACCGCCGTCGTCGGAGCGGTGAAGACGCTGCTGCCGCAACACTTCCGACGGCCGACGCAAACGCCGGCGACGTACTACGATTCGCACAGAGAGCCGACGAAGTTTTACGTGCACTACGAGCACCACGGGAAGAGCGAGATCGATCGAAAGGCGCTCGTGGACGCGATCGCGGAGTTGCTGCCGTCGCCGGATTACGTCGTCGACGCGGAGGCGAGGCTCTTTTTTTTCGTTTGGTTTTTCTTTTGGTTTTATTTTTTGGTCTCTCGCCCGCTCGCGCGCTCCGTCGTCGTCTCATCGACTCCCCGCCGCTCGTCGCGTCGCCGAACCCTACGCCTCGTACGCGGAACGAACGATATCCGTGATCGTGTACCACGCCGTCGCGCTCGTCAGCGTCCTCCCGCGGTACAACGAGCTGAGACAGTACAACCTCCGAGAGCTCGTGGGCGCATTTCATCGCGCGGCGTATGGCGGCGACGCGGCGATGGCGGCGGTGGAGACGACGAGCGGCGGCGGGTACCCGTGATCGCGCGGCGCGGCGGGGCGGGCCCCCGCGATGGGAGAGACGGAAGCGCGCGAACGATGAAGACGGAAGCGCGACCGGCGCGAGAGCACGAAGTGCGTAGGAAGAAGACGGAGGACGCTTGAAAGACGATGACTGAATGAATCGTGATGTGCCTCCGCGAAACCGCGGAACCGCGGACGCTTTTTCTCGGTCTCGCGCGGAATCTCGCAGTGCGTCGTTTCGCGGTCGTAAATGCCGCGCTGTGATTGGTCCGTCGCCTTCAACACTGTCAGGGATCGCGGGAAAATATTTACCCTAAAATATTCCCGTTCCGTCGCCGGATGACGTCGACTTGGCGTAGTACGCCTCGCGACGTACTCAGTCTGTTTGCGCACTCGAAAAAAAGAACGTTCGGGAAGCGCGACGAACACTTCAGAAGCGCCCGTTCACGTGGTGGCCTACGCGCACACTGACGCGCGCGGGCACACGATCGACGAAGCAACGACCAGAGCCGGGATTGACATGCAAAGCGAGCGCGGTCTGTTTTAAACACGATGAATTCCGCTGTCACGATATCCCACCCCGGCGCGTTCCGCCCGGGCGCGCGCGCTTTAAAGAGCGCGCGCGCGCGCGTCGCGCGCGGGAGCGCCCGAAAAGCGCTGCGGGTGAGGGCTTTCGCGCTGACGTCGAAGAAGCCGAGCAAGTCCGTGGACGAGGACGGGCGCTCGCTGATGTCCGACCCGCTCAGCGCGATGATGAACTTCATCTCGGAGATGAACCCGCTCGCGAGCGTGTTCAAGTCCCCCAGCGGTGCGTCCGCGTCGCGATCTTTCCTCGCTCCCGCGCTCGCCTCGAAAAACGATGCGGGTCGCAGCACGTGCTCACGTGCCCCATCCCCCGCGTCGCGCGCTCTCCCGCAGACAAGCTCCACGTGCACTTCGGCGCGGGCAGGCTCGGTTTCGGTCTGGTCATCCCCGCGCTGGAGTCGTCGGGGAGCCCGTACATCGTGATGAACCGCCCGAGCGCGGTGTGGGCGCCGGTCGTCGAGCGCGAGAAGGAGGCGCAGCAGCACGTCGCGGTCAAGGCGCGATCCCTCCCTCGTCCCGCCCGCGCTGTTATCCGTTCGCGCGACCTTTTGAAATATCGCGAGGGCGCGTCCGCGCGCTCGCCGCGCGAGCGCGGGATCCCCGATCGCGCGCGAGATGTTTTTGGGGACGCGCGCGAACGCGTGGGCGACGCGAGCGCGCGACGCGCGGCGCTCGAGCGGCGGGTCGGCGCGTCAGATCGCTCGCGCGCGCGGGTCGCTCGAAAAAATATCTCGAAAGCGGTCGAACCTTTTTTCTTCGCCGCAGCGGCGACTGACCCCGCCGACGTCCCCGTCTCTCCCTCTTCTCCACCCCGACGATTCAGATCAACGGCGAGTGCACGTGTGGCGGACGCGGGCTCCACGTCATCACCGAGGACGACATTCGCGCGCACGAAGAGGGCATCCTCGGCATCGTCCACGACGCGCTCGAGAATGGCGCGCGAGGCTTCCTTCTCCTCTCCATGGACGTCAACCTCTGCGCGCCCGTGATCGCGCAGGCGCGTCCCATCTCGCACTGGTCCCCATACGACCGCGTTGGCGTGGTGAACGCCGATCCTTAAGGACTTTTCCCGGCGCATCTCTCCGCCCAGGGTCCCTCGCGTTCAAACCCCGCCGTCGACGCCTTTCAACTTCAACTGACGCCTTTGAACTCCACCCTTTGAACGACCCTCACCACGCGCAGGCGACCTCCTTCTCCTGCGCGCTCGGACCCGCGGTGCAGGTGCTCGCGGATCACCTCATGAACCTCCCGGACGTCGAGGACGAGACGCGCCCGGTGTTGTACGCGTGCGAGAACGACCACAGCTCGGTGGAGAAGCTGCAGTTCGCGTTGCGCACCAAGGTGGAGGCGGTGCCGTGCATGGTGGACAGGATCTGCGTGGATTTGACCGTTTCGGACGACGCCAAGACGGTCAACGTCACCGCGGAGGGGCACGAGGGATCGATCGTCGTGTTGAATCAACCCGAGAGCGCGGACGGTAAGAAGGAGCAGGGGCCGCTCGCGGGTGATTTCGTGCAAAACCCCGAGAACGAAGCCGACAGCAGTTACCTGTACCGCAAGAAGCTGCTCACGGTGAACGGGATGCACACGGTGATCGCGTTCCGAACGCTGTGCTCCTACGCGTCGACGCAGCGAAACTTCTCCCCCCCGGAGAGCTGCCTCGCGCTCCCGCTCCTGTCGGACGAGACGGTGACGGATGAGCAACGCGCCGAGATTTGGTCGTGGGGCGTCGCGCAAGTTTTGGTGTTGATGTGGGAACACGGCATCCCCACGATGATGCGCGTGCACGGCCAAGACACGACGGAGGGCCTCGTGAACATCCTCCTCGATCAGCTCCGCACGACGCTCGACCGGTTCTTCACGATCGAGGACTCCACCGCGCGCGTCCTCGGCGGCGGCGTGAGCCTGCGGTACGAAGGGCGGCTGTTGCCGACGTACGAGACCATCACGAACGAATTGCTCACCGCCGGGTGGACGCCGGACTGCGCGCAGAACGTGCTGCTCAAGCAGGCTGGGCTAGAGCTCGAGTCGCTGCAGACGGACCTGCAGATGCTCGTGGACGAGGCGAGGCCGTTCGCTGCGGTGGACAAGCGCGCGCGCGCGATGAAGGAGCTCGAGGAGGCGATGAAGGAGGAGCAGGCGCGTTCTCCTCACACTGGTCCCCATACGACCGCGTTGGCGTGGTGAACGCGATTCCTTAAGGACTTTGCCCGGCGCATCTCTCCACCCACCCCTCGCTTTCAATCCCCGCCCTCGGCGCCTTTCAACTTCAACTGACGCCTTT
>MDSW01114725.1_pt1 | contig 10299 bp, 8 predicted proteins | sample 811171 | NCBI WGS metagenome assembly MDSW01 (sample SAMN05326641, study PRJNA326480) | marine metagenome | isolation source: seawater | place: Atlantic Ocean: North West | collected 2012 | reverse complement strand
GGGGGGGGGGGGGAAGGGGAGGGAAGAGAGGCCGGGCGTACCCGCGTCATCCCACCGAGTGTGAAAAGTCACCTGTGCGTCAAAATCCACCCGACGAAATCTGCGCGCGGCCGGCGCGCGCGCGCCGCGGTTCTCGCGACCCGGCTGCTCGTGTTCAAAAACTTCGTCGCGGGGTTCTCGCCGCTCGCGGTTCGCTTCGCGCGGGGCACTCGCGATCGCGCGTCGCGCTTCGTCGACGCCCGTTCCGTTCGCGCGTTCGCCGGCACCTCTCGTCGCCGCGCACGAGCCGCCTCTTCCGTCGGCGGAGGTCCCTCGTCGACCGCACGCCGCGCCTATCGTCCGCGCGCGCATCTTTTGAACCCTCGTTTTTCCACCCGTCGCCATGGGGAAGGACGACGACGAGAGCACCGACGAGGTGGAGGAGCGCATGGTGGCGGAGGAGTACAAGATCTGGAAGAAGAACACGCCGTTTCTGTACGATCTCGTCGTGACGCACGCCCTGGAGTGGCCGTCGCTCACGGTGCAGTGGCTCCCCGACCGCGTGGAGCCGCCCGGGAAGGACTACAGCGTCCAGAAGCTCGTCTTGGGCACGCACACCTCGGAGAATGAGCAGAACTACCTCATGATCGCGGAGGTCCAGGTGCGCGCGAGCCCGACGAGACGAGCCCGAGAGCGGAATCGATCGATCCGCGGTCGCGAAGCACCCCGGACGACCCTCGCGAGCGGGCTCGCGAAGGCCGAGCCGCGCGTCTCTCGACCCGCGTCGCGCGCGCCACCCCGCGATCGCCCTCGAGATCTGACGATCGCGGGGTGCCTAGAGGTTTTCCCCGGCGTCGAAGAACCCCCTTTTTCTCCGAGACGCTCACCCCTCTCCTCCCCCTTCGTCTTCACCCCGCGCGATCATCACCTCAGCTCCCCCTCGAGGACGTCGAGACCGACGCGCGTCAGTACGATGAGCGCGGCGAGGTCGGCGGGTTCGGCGCGGCGGCCGGGAAGGTGCAGGTGACGCAGCTCATCAACCACGACGGCGAGGTGAATCGCGCGAGGTACTGCCCGCAGAACCCGTTCGTGTTGGCGACCAAGACCATCTCCGCGGACGTGTACGTCTTCGACTACAGCCGCCACCCGTCCAAACCGCCCGCGGGCGGCGGGTGCGTCCCCGACCTGCGCCTCAAGGGGCACAAGACGGAGGGGTACGGTCTGAGCTGGTCGCCGTTCCGCGAGGGGCACCTGCTGTCGGGCTCGGACGACGCGCAGATCTGCCTGTGGGACGTGCAGGGCCCGCTCGGGGGCGGGGAGAAGACGGTGGACGCGAAGGACATCTACACCGGCCACCTCGGCGTGGTGGAGGACGTGGCGTGGCACTCCAAGCACGAGCACATGTTCGGCTCCGTGGGCGACGACAAGCAGCTCCTCCTCTGGGACACGAGGAAGCCCTCGAGCGACCCGGCGTCGAAGCTCAACTCGTGCAACGCGCACGACGCCGAGGTGAACTGCCTCGCGTTCAACCCCTTCAACGAACACGTCCTCGCCACCGGGAGCGCGGACAAGACGGTCGCGGTGTTCGACGTCCGGAACCTCTCGCAGCGCGTGCACACGTTCCAGAACCACACGGAGGAGGTGTTCCAGATCGGATGGTCGCCGAAGCACGAGACGGTGCTCGCGAGCTGCGGCGCGGACCGCCGGCTGATGTGCTGGGACCTCGCGAAGATCGGGGACGAGCAGAGCCCCGAGGACGCGGAGGACGGCCCCCCGGAGCTCCTGTTCATCCACGGCGGGCACACGAGCAAGATCAGCGACTTCGCGTGGAACGGGAACGACGATTGGGTCGTCGCCTCCGTCGCCGAGGATAACATCCTCCAGATTTGGCAGATGGCCGAGAACATCTACGCGGAGGAAAAGGACGACAAACCCTGAGGCGCGAAGCGAGACCCAGAGCGCGCGCGCGCGAGGAGGCGCGACCCGAGGCGTCCGAAACCCACGGCGACGGAGGATGTGGGGGAGGGGGTCCGCGGGGGAGGAGACGAGACGCGCGCGGTTTCGTCCGACTCTCGGAGAATTGAAAAAAGTATACTTCGCGCGGAACACTCCGCTCGCGCGACCCCTCTTCGATCTCGATCAGTCCCCGCGCTCCAAGAACCGCCGCGAGGCGGGACTCAGCCCCTCGAACGCGGACGCGGGCGTCGCCGGGAACGCCGGCGCGGGCGTCGCTCTATCGTCCACGTCCCACCTTCCCCGCGTCCTCGGAGCCCCCTCGATCGCCCCGGCGGAAGAAGAGGAGCCCCCCTCGCCGCGCGCGGCGCCGCCCCCGCTACCGAGCCTCGCCTCCGCGAGCGCCGCGCTCGCGCGGAGCGCCGCGCTCGTCTCCGCCGCGTTCCGCGCGACGCTGGTGGATATTCGCTCGAGCGCGTCTTCGGCGGCGTCGGTTCGTCTCTCGAGCGCGTCGCATCGCGCGCGCGACTCTCGCGCCGCGTCGAACGCCGCCTCGTGCGCGGCGGCGGACTCCGCCGCGTCCTCCGCGACGCGCTCGCGAAGCGCGGTCGTCGCCGCCCTCACCTCCGCCGCGTCCTCCGCCGCGCGTCGCGCGTCTCGCTCCGCGCGCGTCGCGGCGGCTTCGCACTCCCCGATTCGCCGCTCTCGCGCCGCGGACTCGTCCACGATCTTGCGCTCGACGAACGCGCGGAGGGCGGACATGTCGTCCTCCACCGCGTGCGTCCACGCGAGCTGGCGCTGCATCGCGGCGACGTCCGAGCGCTGGGACGCCACCTCGAGCTTGAGCGTCTCCAGCTCGTCCACCACGACGTCGGAGAGGGAGCGGAACGCGCTGGAGAGGGCGTGCATCTGCGCGCGGAGCTCGCGCGTCTCCGCCGCGAGCGTGGACTCGACGCGCGACAATTCGCGATCGTGCTTCGCCCCGCGCTTCGCGTGCGTCGCGCTCGCGGCCGCGAGCGCCGAGGTCTCCTCGCGGAGCGCGGCGAACTCGGGGAACTGGCCGAGCGGCTTCTTCGAGCGAAGAAGCGAGGCCGTCGTGCTCGTGGCCGTCATGACGACTCGGAGGCGCGGACGACGAGGCGAGGGGACGATCTGACCACCGGACGACTCAAGTCGCCATCGTTTTCATGAGTTATTCGTCATCCGCGCGCGCCGCGCCGCGACCGGCGCGTTTAGCCGTTAAACGACGACGAACGCCCTTCGTCCTCGGCACTTCCGAGCGCGCGCGCGGCGACGACCATGGCGTCTACGCGCGGCGGATGGGACGCCGCGGCGTTCCGTCGCCAGTGCGCCATCCCGCCCGACCAGCTCGCGAAGCTCAACTCGCTCCCCGGGTGGGCGCGCGCCATGCAGACGGCGTCCCTGGACGAGACCCCCGACGGCTCCCCGACGCCCTCGCAGCAGCCCGCGAACGAGGTGGCGCAGCCCCGTCGCCGCCCCGCGCGCGGGGGCGCGTTCCTCCGCGAGCAGGCGGCGAGGGCGCCCCGCCTCGTCGACGACGACTCCGACGATTCCGACTCCGACTCCGACCCCGCCGTCAACGCCGCGCGCGTCGTCCAGTCCATGCGCGACCCTCAGATGCGCGGTCTGCGCGGCGTCGCCACCGCGACGCCGCCCGCGGCCACGGACGAGGAGATGGCGCGCGCCGCCGTCGCCGCGTCGCGCGAGGCGAAAGCCGCGCGAGCGGCCGCGTCGCCCTCCCGCGCCGCGCGCCCTCGCGACCAACCCCCCGCGTCGTCGCCCCAGGCCATCGCCCCGACGCAGCTTCTCCCGGACGAGGAGGCCGTCGCCCCGACGCAGGCGGCGCCCCCGAGCCCGACGCCGGAGGAGGAGCGACGCGCGGGACGCGAGCAGCTCAGAGCGCTCGCCGCGATGGTCGCCGACGCCTCGCCCGCGCTCACGCGCGCGGGACGCCGCCGCAAGGCCCAGGCCGGAGGCACCCCGGGAGTCGCCGCGCGCGCGCGAGCCGCGTTAGCGGAGGCGGAGCGCGCGAGGGCGGAGGCGCGGGACGCCGATCGGGACCCGCACGCCGCCGACACAGCTGTCGCGCCCGACACAGCTGTCGCGCGCGACGCGGCCGTCGCGCCGTCGATGGGCGCGCTCGAGTCGCAGTACCTGGACGGCCCCGACGAGGTCGTCCCGCGCTCGCCCGCGCCCGCGGTCGGCGTGCTCGGGCGCCTCGCGTCCATGTTCGGCATGCGCGCCGAGCGACCGAAGGAGGCGAACGCGGCGGACGCGTCCGACGAATTCTCCGACGACGACGACGCGCCCGAACGCCGCTCGCCGAGGTTCGGCGAGTCCGCGATTCGCCGTCGCCGCGCGTGGGCGAGGCTGCGGTACGACGCCGCGACGGGCCGATCGGAGCCCGGGTCCGCGGAAGCCCCCGGGTCCGCGGAAGCCCCCGGGGCGGATGAGTTGGCGCGCGCGAACGCGGTGGCGGGCGAGACGGCGGACCTGGTCGCCGCCGACGCCGCCGCCGACGCGGCGCCCCGGCGCGCGAGCGCCTTCGGCGAACAGGGCGGCGACGCGGATCCCACGAGAGCCCCCGCCGCCTCCGCGCGCGCGGACCCTGCGGCCGCGAGACGCCGTCTCGGTGAAGACGTTCTCCTCTCCTCCGTCGGGTCGCCTCGGAGCCCCGCGGAGGTTCTCGTCGGCGCGAGGTTCGCGAAGCGGGCGCGGCTCGACCCGAACCCGGCGCCCCGCGCGGCGGCGACGATTCCGGCGGAACCGTCGCCCGTCGCGGCGGCGCTCGTCGCGTCGCGGTTCGCGAAGGCGCGGCGGCCCGTGAAGACCGCGAACGACCCAGAGGACCGCGCGGTCGAGCCCGGGACCGGAGGGAACGGGGGGAGGGGAAAGAAGCCGAGAAGCCTTCGAGGCGCGAAGGCGCTGGTGGACGTGGACGCGCCGCGCGCCGACGCCGGCGCCGAAGCCGAAGCCGAAGCCGAAGCCGAGCGACCCTCGGGGGGCGAGGATTCGTCGGAACTCGAGCGGATGCTCGCGGAGGCGGTGACGGCGCGCGCCTCGAGCCCGGCCGCGGCGGTGCCGACGGTGCCGACGGTGCCGACGACGGCGACGACGGCGACGGCGACCCCGGCGGCGGGGGCGCGCGAGCTGCGACCGGCGGACGTGCTCGCGAGGCTCGGGCTCCAGATGGGATCGGCAGCGAGGCGCGGGGGGGGGAAGAAGACGCCCGGGGTCGGCGAGCGGACGCCGGGGGAGACGCCGAGCGGCGTGAGAGGCGCGCCGAAGCGCACGGCGATGAGCCTTTTGGGGTTGTGACGGCGAGGGGGGAGGAGAGAGACGCGAGGGGGAACGCGAGCGACGAGACCAAAAAGCCGCACGTGGAGAACAAAGGAATTTGCCCCGGCTCGACCCGCCGGGCGGCGCGCGCCGCCCGCGCGCGAGAAAAGTTTCGTCGCCGCGCCGGAAATCCGCGCCCCTTTCCCCGCGCGCCCCCTCGCGTCGGCAGATCTCCCTCGCGCTCGTCGCGCGGCTCTCCTTCGCGCGTCGGCATGGACGGCGCGCACAAGGGCGACGGGTCGCTCATCGGGGTCATCGGCGACGAGGACACGGTGACCGGGTTCCTCCTCGCCGGGGTCGGGGACGTGGACGTGCGGCGCCGGACCAACTTCCTCGTCGTCGACGCGAAGACGACGCGGCGGGCGATCGAGGACGCGTTCAAGGACCTCACGACGCGCGAGGACATCGCGGTCGTCCTCATCAACCAGACCGTGGCGGACACGATCAGGCACCTCGTCGACGACTACGCGCGGCCCGTCCCGGCCGTGCTCGAGGTCCCGAGCAAGGACGCCCCGTACGACCCCAGCAAAGACTCGGTCCTGGCCCGGGTGCAGCACCTGCTCGGGGCGACAGAGTAGGCGATCGTCGCGCGCGGGGAGGGCGGCGGGGAGCGGGGGGTGCATTCGCGATCGCGACGACGATCGCGATGACGAGTCGGGGGAGAGTGAGTGATTCCCCTTCGCGACGAACCGAACGGGTCGCGACGCGACGTGATGCGATATGAGAGTGTATTATACCGCGAGTACGCTATCGACCCGCCCCCCGCGCGCGATCCGTCTTATACCTTTTCGCCGCGTTCACGCCCCCGCCCTCGCTCGCCTGGCGGCTTCGCTCGTTCGCTTGCACACCCTGAGCCTCGCCGTCTCCGCCTCCGGGTACGCCCTCCTCGCCTCCTCCGCGAGGCCGATCACCTTCACCCTCCACCCCGGGACGTCGTCCCCGGGATCCGCACCCTCCCGCTCCCCCGCGCGGCCCGCGAGCGACCACGCGAGCGCCGCCGCGAGCGCCGCGTCCCCCCGCGACGTCGCCGCGCGTCTCCGCGACGCCTCCTCCGCCTCTTTGTTCGCGCCCCCTCGGCGCGCGCCTCCTCCGGTCGTCGCGGCTTCGTTCGCGGCGTCTTTTTTGTGCTCGGCGGCGACGTACGCCGAGATCTGCTCCAACGCCGCCGCCGCCTCCGCGAGCGCCGCGGGCTCGAACCCGAGATCCGCCCTCGGTTCGGTCCTCAGCTGCTTCGCGCTCGCGCCCGCCGCCGCGAGGTCCTCGCCCAGGAGCGACGCCGCGGCGGATTCCAACCAACAAAAAACCGCCGCCTCCGCCGTCGCCCGCGCCTTCGCGCGCTCGCCCAGGCGCTCGAACGCGCGGTGGAGCTCGACGTACGCCGATCCGCACTGCGCGCTCTCGGGCCCGTGCGCCTCCGCGCGCCAAAACGCGTCCTCCGCGAACCACCGCGCCGCGCTCTGGTCGTCGCCCTCGTGCGCTTTGAGCGCGCCCCGCGTCCTCGCGAGCGTCGCGCGCATTTCATTCGTCGTTTTATCGGGGTGCTTGAGCGTGAGCCAGCTCGCGAGGCTCAGGAAGTCCTCGCACGGCTTCGCGCGTCCGCACGCGAGGTTCGCGCGCGCCGCGAGGGCGTACGGCTGGAAGAGCTCGACGCTCGGCTCGGAGGATCCCGATCCCGATGTCGCGTGGAGGTCCTGCGCGCGCTCGACGGCGAGAAGCGCCGCGGGGAGCGCGGCGGACGCGTCGCCGCGGCGCAACGCGCGGTTCGCCTCCGCGCTCGCGTCGTCGATGAGCGCGAGCTTAAACGGCACGACGAGGTCCGAGCGACGGCGGTCGGTGAGGCACGCGAGGATGACGCGCGCGGGGAGGAGGGTGACCCCGGGCGAGCCCGCCGCGCTCGCCTCCGCGGGCGCGCCGAGGGACGCGCACTGCGCGATGACCGCGGGGTCCGTGACGAGCGTGCGGGGGTACCGCGCCGCGCGGATGTCGCGACCGAACGCCATCGGGGTCTCCTCGAACATGAGGGTCGCGATTTCGGACATAATGAACATCTGAGGAAGACGACGGCGCGTGGGGAAGGAAGGGGGGGTGAGGGGGGAGCGAGGGACGAGGCGTCGCGCGCGAAGGGGGGCTCGGATCGATCGACGGGGGACGGGGACCGCGAACGCGCGGACGACGCGACGGGCGCGGAGGAGCGCACCTTGCCCTCCTCCGTGCGCAGCTGGTGCAGCCGCCACGACAGGAGCGGGAACACGCTCACGGGGAGCTCCGTCGACGACGGCATCGTCGGCGAGCGCGCCGCGCGCGAGGACGATTGCACGCTGGGAGACGACGACGACGCATTTAGACGTGCCGAGGTCTCAAAACGGGACGGACAAAAAAGTCAGCGACGCGTCCGCCGGACCCAAAACCAGTTTTGAACGGTGCAGCTTTTCGTCTCATCAGCTGTTCAGCTTCGGCGGACGAGATCTCCCGAACGTGAGCGGCTCAGAGTTGGCGAGACGAACCGTCGGCGATCGCGCGCCTCCCTCACGGGGCGCTCTCCCGCGCCGCCGCCCTCACTTCCCGCCGCGCGTCGCGCCTCTCGCGTCCCCCCTTCCCCCCCGTTCGATATGGGTCAGAAGCTCAGCGTCGTCGCCCTCGCGGCGGCCGGGACCGCCGCCGCGGTCGTCCTCGCCCGGGGCGATCGCGCGGACGCCGAGTCCACGGAGCGCTCCTCCGGCTCGTCCAAGAAGCCGAAGCGCTCGATCCTCATCCTCTTCGGCCCCCCCGGCGCGGGCAAGGGCACCCACGCGCCCAGGATCGAGTCGAAGCTCTCGACCCCCCAGCTCAGCACCGGGGACATGCTCCGCGCGGCCGTCGCCGCGGGGACGGAGGTTGGCAAACGCGCCAAGGCGGCGATGGACGCGGGGGCGCTCGTCACGGACGACATCGTGTGCGGCATCATCGCCGATCGCATCCGCGAGCCCGACTGCGCGAAGGGCTTCATCCTCGACGGCTTCCCGCGCACGGTCGAGCAGGCGAAGAAGCTCGACGAGGTCCTGGCGAAGCGCGGCGAGGCCGTCGCGCGCGTCATCGAGCTCAAGGTCCCGGACGCCGTGCTGACCGAGCGCATCTGCGGGCGGTGGGTGCACAAAGCCTCGGGCCGATCCTACCACGTGAAGTTCAACCCGCCCGCGTCCCTGAAGCCCGGAGCCGCGCCGAGCGCGAGCACGATGCTCGACGACGCCACGAAGGAGCCGCTGATGCAGCGCAGCGACGACACCGCGGAAGCGCTCGTGAGCCGCCTCCAGGCGTACCACGCGCAGACAGTGCCGGTGCTGAAGCACTACGGGAAGAAAAAATGCGTCGTCGTCGACGCCGACCGAGACATGGCCGCCATCTGGAAGGATCTCGACGCCGCCACGAACAACATCGCCTGATCCGATCGACCGCGGACCGACGAAGAGACGGCTTCGAAGCGGAGGGACGATCGTACGCCTTCCCGGCGCTCCACCTCTATTACTAATAAAGGAGCGCGGGTCTCGAGTCCATCGCCTTTCGTCGTCTCATCAATCGAACGCGAGTCGTTCGCTCGGCTTCACCAGGGGTTCGAGCATGTCCACCTTGTCGAACATCCCGAGCGTCCCCCCCGTGTGCACGAACAGCACGCGCCTCCCCCGCCACGCCCCCGGGTCCTCCGCCATCTCCCTCGCCATCGCGCGTACCGCCTTCCCGCCGTACGTCGGATCCAACACGATCCCCGTCTCCGCCGCGACGGAGGCGACGTAACGCATCTCCTCGGCGGTGACCATCGCGTACCCCGCGCCCTTCGCCTGCACGAACCGAACCATCCCCATCCCCGGACAATCGTCGTCGCCCAGCTTGGGGTCGCCGAGCGCGCGATCGATCGCGTCGCTCGGCGCGCCCTGCGCGAGTAAGATGTCGCGACAGAAGGCGCGAAAGTACTCGGGCGAGTCGCAGACGCCGTACGCCAACACGCCGACGTCGCGGAACGTCGGACACAGGGCGCACCCGAGCGCGATCCCCGCGGTCGTCCCGCCGCTTCCGCACGCGCTCGCGATGTGCGTGAAGGTGGGGAGGTCCAGGGCGGCGTCTTCGCACTGGCGCTCGAGTTCGTCGACGAAGCGGAGGTAGCCGTGGCCGCCGATGGCGTCGCTGCCGCCGACGGGGATGACGTACGGGCGCCTTCCCTCGCGCCTCAGACGATCCGCGACGCGCTCGGTCAGGCCCGGGCCGCCGCCGCGCTCCGCGTACTCACGCTTGGAGACGACGTGGATCGTGGCGCCGACCGCGCGCTCGACGAGGAGGTTTCCGACGAACCCGGGGTCGCCCGCGTCGGCGACCTCGCGGGGGCAGCGGAGGATGAGGTGGGCGTCGAGGCCGAGGTGGCGCGCCGCGACCGCGGTCGCGCGACAGTGGTTGCTCTGGATCGCGCCGACGGTGACGACGCAGTCCGCGCCCTCGGCCACCGCGTCCGCGAGGAGGAACTCGAGCTTGCGCACCTTATTCCCGCTGAGCTCCGCGCCGCCCGTGAGGTCGTCGCGCTTGACGTACACCTCGCAGCCGTCGGGAACGCCGGGGAGATGCCAGCGATGCACGGGCGTGGGGACCTGCGCGAGGTTGAACCGCCGAGGAGGGCAGTTCGCGACCGCGCGGGCCCACGCGGGGGGCGCGTACGGACTCAGCGTCAGCATGCTCCCCGCCGCCGAGGAGGCGGGAGTCATCGGAGGACGCGCGAGGGGAGGAGGACGCGCGAGCGCAACAGGATGAGCCCGTCGGTGATGGATACCGCAACTCGTCAGCACGAGTCAAAGAGTTGCCCCGTCAGCAGCAGCAGCTGCGCTTTTTGTCGGCGCGCCACTCCCGGTCGCACGCCGCGGCATGTCGCGCGCGTTCCCGGCGCCGGCGCGCTCAGCGCCCGCCGCGCCGCGCCCGCCGCGGCGCCCTCGCCGCGCCGCGTCTCGCGCCGGCGATCTCGCGACCGCCGACGCCCCTCGCGGCGGCGCC
>MDSW01064978.1_pt1 | contig 10299 bp, 9 predicted proteins | sample 811171 | NCBI WGS metagenome assembly MDSW01 (sample SAMN05326641, study PRJNA326480) | marine metagenome | isolation source: seawater | place: Atlantic Ocean: North West | collected 2012 | reverse complement strand
GGAAATATATCGCCATCATGTCATCGTCGTAGGAGAACCAAGGATCCATATAGCCCTGTAAACCCTATTCCTGCTAAAATCCGAATCCAACCAGCTAACTTACATTACCGGGAACGGACTCCAGGATAATGAAACACTGTCTGTCAATCCTCGTCTTGCTTTTGCTCGCACAGTCCGCTGATGCGCAGCAGCAACTCTCAACGCCGAAACCACAACAATCAACCTCTGCCGGGGTCCAGCAACAGGAAGCACGTGGTGTACAGCCTCCCGCCTTCCTACCACTTTCGGAAAAACATCAGCAGTACATTCAACGCGTTCTAATGTATTGGCAAAGTCATACCGAGAAAATTGATCACTACCGCAGTAATTTTGAACGTTGGCAATTCGATACTGTCTACGGGCCTCGTAATACTTTCAAAACCTTCAGCACGGGTAAAGTTAGATTTGCTAACCCGGATAAAGGTCTCTTCAAAGTAGAAAAGGTGTTAACCTATCAACCTGCATCAGCTCAATCGAAAGCATCCTATAAGGAAGTCCCGGGAACCCACGGTGAATTCTGGGTTTGCGATGGTAAAAGCATCTTCGAGTATGATTTTCTTAATGAACGGCTCATCCAACAGGTTTTGCCAGCCGAATTACAGGGCAAAAACATTATTAACGGGCCTTTGCCATTCCTGTTTGGCTGTAATGCTCAGGACATCATGAACCGTTTTTGGGTTCGGGCGATTACTCCTCAAAATGTCGAGGGTGAGATTTGGCTTGAGGCTTACCCAAAGACGATCCATGATGCCAGTAATTATCAAAAAGTTCACATCATCATCGATAACAAGGACTTCCTACCCAAGGGGATGGTGATTTTTGATCGTAGTTATGAGAAGGGAAAAAACCATTCACGAACGGTTTTTAATTTTAAGGAGCGTGAAATTAACTTTGCGACTACTCTGGAAAAACTGAATCCCTTTTATCGGAATTTCTACGAACCCGCATTACCATCGGGCTGGAAAAAGGTAGTCAATGCTGCTCCTACTGCCAAACCTACGCGTCAGGCCAATTCGCCAACGCCGCAGCCGAGATAACCACCTTTGGGCAAATTGTTGGTAAGAGTCCATTGCCTATTGATATAATATTCTCTGTGTAGGGTCAGAGCCCTACTCGGGTACATAGTGCTCCCCTCGAACATACACTCAACCTCAGTGCTAATGCTAAACAGTATCTCACTGCTCGCGATCTCCTTCCGACGTGCACTTATTTCTCTATGTGTATTGCCGTCTCTTTTAAGCTGTTCAACATTGCTGCTTGCCCAACAGCAAGATCAAAAAGAATCCTCCATCTTAATGGAAGTCCAGCTACCAATTCAAAACAGCAACATTGGCAGCATCACGCGGGCTCTGGATACGGCGATCGACAGCGTCACTAATACCGCCGTTGCCAATCAACGCCCCTTGTTATTGCTAAGATTTCTTCCACCTGTCGGCTCTAATCAACTATCAAGTGACTTTGGTGCCTGCAATACCCTCGAGAGCTATTTATCTTCCCCGATGCTCACCCGCCGCTGCCGAACAGTTGCAGTTTTGGATGGCGATTACGCAGACCACGCTCTACTACCCGCATTAGCCTGCTCAAAATTGATTGTGAGCCCGGAGACTTCCATAAGCAGCCCTGAAACTGACAGTTCTCTACTTACCAAAGAAATCAGAGATGATTACAAACGCGTTGCTGAAGCTCATAAGCACCTCCCGGCTTCAGTCCTGGAAGCGGTTCTCGACCCAGCGATCGCATTACATGAAGTAACCACCGATGAAAGCACATCCTTTGTCACAGGCCGAGAGCGACAGGCATTACTGGACAAAGGAACACTTAATTCCTCCACGGGCATTTCCATGTCAGGTGATGCATTCATTCTCAATAAAGTTGTGTTGGCACGGCAAAGTGCTATCTCGATAATTCCGACGAACGACGCAACCCTAACCTCTGAGCTCAACATTGCTCCGACACGGTTCATTAAGTCATCGGGCCCAATCGGTGAGGTTCATGCCGTCGTTATCGACATGTCTCAACTTCACGGACTCTCACGAATCCGCGACAAACACACATTAATCAATAACCTTGCAGACGATCACAACCTAATAATCTTTCAATTTGAAAACAACGGTGCCCATGCCGTTGAACTGATCCAACTTGCCAACACCATTGCAGATTTGAGACGTAAAGACATCAAAACTATCGCGCATGTAGAGCATCATGCACGAGGTGCTGCTGGCATATTGGCTTTGGCATGCGACGAAATCTATCTCGGACCGGAAGGATCCATTGGAGGATTTGGCAATAGTGAAGAACAGGGAGAGCTAACTTTTGAATTCAAGGAAACGTTAATAGCTTTGGAAGCTTCGACAAAACGCGAATGGTCGTTGTTCTACCGCTGCCTCAATCCAACAATAGAATTACATGTTTACACTAAAAACTCAACAGGAGAATCCCGTGCATTCTGTCCTCAGCAGATCATGAGTTTAGATGACAGTAAGCAGTGGACACGAGGTGAATCTTTAAATGACCGCAGGCACTTCTCACCTGACGACCTGCAACGTCTTGGCCATCTCCAGGGAATTGCCGGCAATCTTTCGGACGTACTGGAAAACTACGACCTAAAACTGACTGATGTAGAAGTCAAAGTGACGACCGGCCTGAGTGGATTCCTAAGTGAAGTCGCCGATAGTAACTGGTTCCTTTGGGCTACGCTGACCATGGCCATCTACGGACTAATGGCCGAACTAGCAACGCCGGGCATCGGATTTCCAGGTGCGATTTCTATATTTGGATTTGGGCTTCACATTTGGGCGCGACATCTGAACGGTACGGTAGATTCTTTGGAAATTATGCTGATCTTAATCGGTGTCATTTGTATCGGCATCGAAATTTTTGTAACTCCGGGTTTTGGTTTGTTTGGCGTTGGCGGAGCGTTTTCATTGTTAATTGGCCTAATTCTGGCGGCTCAATCATTTTCATTTCCTACGAACCCATTCCAACGACAACAAATCGCTAATTCGATTCTCGAGATTGTCGGTACAGTCATCGGTGCAGTAGTTTTCTATCAAATGACCATTCGTTTACTGGGAGATTCGTGGATAGGACGCATGATTGCACCGGAAAACAATGATCCTGTTACTGCTCAGCGAACTAATTGGAGCGAAGCCATGGTTCACTGGGAACACCTTCTCGGTGAGTCCGGCCGAACGACGACCCGACTCTCACCCGCCGGTAAAGTTCGCTTCGGCACGAAAGTGTATGATGTCGTGAGTGACGGTGAAATGGTGGACGCAGATTCGCCCGTCAAAGTAATCGAGGTGTCCGGCAATCGCATCGTAGTCTCCAAGTACTCTTAAAAGCTGAGTTTCGTTTCATGGATCCAACCATCCTGTGGGCTATCATCCTCATTGCCATCGGTGCAGCTCTGATCATTCTCGAACTATTCATCCCATCCGGTGGACTTATTGGTGCAGCCTCAATAGCCTGCTTTATTGGAGCAACCTATCTGGGCTATCAGGCCGGAAACACAGCAGGGTTAGTAACTTTATGTATGTCCGTCGTCGTGATTGGAATCATGATTTATCTTGCACTCAAAATCTGGCCTCACACGCCGATGGGAAAAAATGCGATACCGACAGGTGAAGATCCGGCCGGTGCTGTTACAAAGCCACTCCAGCATCTGATGGGATTACGAGGAGTCAGCAAATCGACATTGATGCCCAACGGTCGAATTGAAATCAACGGAAAGTCCTATGATGCGGTAAGTCAGGGTACCATCATCGAAGAAGGCGTTTTGATCGAAGTGCTGAGTATTGAAAGTAATCGCATTCTTGTGTCGCGCGTGGACCAAGCCGATCCTCAGCCGCCTACGATCGATAATGCCAGTGATACTATAGAATTCTCAACCTTTGAAGACGATTTGGAACAGTCTCTAGGCGATTAACGCTGGTCGATTTTGACATAAACACGTGAAACCAAAATCAAACTTTGGTAAAAAGATGATAAGCGGCGAGTTTTCTGAAGACTTGCTGTCTAGGTCAAATGAATTGAAATCTGGTGAAACTCCTATGAACTACTTTTTACTGGCTCAGGATGAAGAATTAAATTTTGGACAAATAGCCGGCATTGTGGCTCTCGTCTTCCTGTTAGTCGTCATTTACATTTTCTTATCCTATTTCAAGCTGTACATCCAATGTAAGCTGACTCGAGCTGGGATAGGGTTCATGGATTTGATCAGTATGACGTTTAAGAAAATCCCCGTCTCCATGATTGTCCAAAGTAAGATCATGGCGGTCAAAGCAGATCTGACCGAAGCCGAGGGAGTCACACTCTCTGCCCTCAATTCCCACCATTTGGCCGGAGGTAATGTTCCGATTGTCATTCGAGCCCTGATTGCTGCCCGTAAGGCCAAGATCATCAGTCTGACATTTCAGGAAGCCATGGCGATTGATCGGGCCGGCCGAAACGTACTAGAAGCCGTGCAAACCAGCGTTTACCCGAAAGTTATCGACTGCCCTTCTCTGGATTCTGGCAAATCCAAACTGGATGCGGTTGCCAAAGATGGAATTGAGCTCTATGTACGAGCACGTGTAACAGTACGAGCAAATCTTCAACAGCTGGTTGGGGGAGCAACAGAAGAAACAATTACTGCCCGAGTTGGTGAAGGGATCATTAGTGCGATCGGTTCTGCCAGCTCCCATAAAGAAGTGCTGGAAAACCCTGATGTAATCTCCAAAAAAGTGTTAGCCGATCGTTTAGATTCACAGACAGCGTTTGAAATCGTATCCATCGACATCGCCGATATCGACGTCGGCGGGAATATCGGAGCCAAGTTGCAAGCGGATCAGGCAGAGGCAGATACGAAAGTCGCTCGGGCAAAAGCTGAAGGCCGTCGAGCCATGGCTGTTGCACTGGAACAGGAAAAAGAAGCGTCTATTCAAGAAAGTAAAGCACAATTGATATCAGCTAAAGCCGAAGTCCCCATGGCGATCTCAGATGCCTTTAATTCAGGGAAACTTGGCATCATGGACTACTATCGTCTTACCAATATTCAGGCGGATACAGAGATGCGTACATCGTTTGCCAACGGTCCGGTACAAGAAGAATTGTCGGTGGAAGCATAGACGGTTATGGCAGGCTTTATCAAAACAATCATTGAAGGAATTCTCGACGGCCTGGACCAAATGGCACAGGACCCCAATGGTCCACCTCAAAAGCGGCGTGTGCCTCAACGAGCTCCGGCCAAGCGGGTGCCGGTGAGCCCTGCTTCAAATAAGCCCACTCCTACCACACCCTGGCAATCGCCTAACTCAACTATCGCTTCCACAACGGGCGAACAAGAGAAGCTTCCCGCCACCGATTTGACTCAATTTGCTCCACAACAAACTACTTCGAACAGCCGGGCAGCAGCCAATATCAAATCCACCGGGCCGGTCCGACAGCCGGGCGGCCCGGCGATAACAGCCGTTAAACTATTGCGTTCTCCCGGTGGAGCTCGTGAAGCCATGATCGCTAGCGAAATTCTCAATCGCCCTGAACACCGGTGGAAGTAAACTGATCTCAACGGTCTATTAACAGTCGCTCAAATACAATCAAGTATTGAAAGGGGCATGAAAACTGTAGTGGAAACTACTAAAATAGCCCTTATCTTTGTCAGCCTATTTTAGGGGACGGAGAAAATATGACATACCTACAGGAAAATCATTCCTGTCATCAATAATGACTACAAGGAAAATACAACATGAGTGTTATTTCAATTGAACCCGGAACCACTAGAATTGGCTGGATTGGAACTGGCGTGATGGGTGCCAGCATGTGCGGGCATCTCATGGCTCAGGGATTTGAAGCGACTATTTATACACGCTCAAAAGAAAAGGCACAGGGCCTGCTAGATCAAGGTGCTCAATGGGCTGACAGCCCCAAGGCTGTTGCTGAAAACAGTGATGTTATCTTTGCCATCGTCGGCTTTCCGGCTGACGTCCGAGCTGTTTTTCTGAATGAGGATGGTGCACTGGCAGGCAGTAAAGAAGGAAACATTTTGGTTGATATGACAACCAGTGAGCCATCACTTGCCGTCGAGATCTATGATGCCGCCAAAGCGAAGGGTGTGCACAGCGTCGATGCTCCGGTTTCTGGAGGGGATGTTGGAGCGAAAAACGGGACATTGTCGATCATGATTGGTGGTGACAAAGAAGTCGTGGATGCGTTGCAACCCATGTGGGATGCGATGGGCCAAACAATTGTGCATCAAGGTGATGCGGGTGCAGGACAACACACGAAAATGGTCAATCAAACGTTGATTGCCACTAATATGATTGGCGTCTGTGAGGCACTGCTGTATGGATACAAAGCCGGACTCGATCTACCTACGGTCATGCAATCAGTCGCTTCAGGCGCAGCGGGCAGCTGGTCTCTTTCCAACCTGGGACCGCGTATCATCGACAAGAACTTTGACCCGGGATTCTTCGTTGAACATTTCATCAAAGATATGGGAATCGCCATTGATGAAGCTAATAAGATGGGGCTTTGCCTTCCAGGGCTTGCGCTCTCAAAACAGCTCTACGAAGGCCTTAAATCTCAAGGGCACGGCCGCGATGGTACGCACGCATTACAACTCGCACTCAATCGTCTTTCCGGCGTTGACTGGAGTTAACAAATTTTTTCTCAAGACTGAAAAAGGCCTGTCCAGCATTTGCCCGACAGGCCTTTTTTATGGTTTCAAATAATGAAAACTATTTTGCAAACCGTACACCAGTCGTCTTTAGCTTGCGACGATAGACTTTGTCTGCAGACGTCGCATAGAGATAGTCCATATCAGCACCTCCAAATGTCACATTGGAAAGGAATGCTCTCTGGGGCTTTGACAGAATACCACTTAAGCGCCCCTGAGTATCAAAAACCTGAACTCCCAGCGTTGTACAAACATACACTCGGCCTATTTTATCGACAGTCATCCCATCCGCCCCACTCTCTGTAGAACTGACTGGTGTTTGCATAGTGCTGTAAGGTTGCTGATGCTTTAAGGAGCCATCCGAGGCAATCACAAAATTCCATAGATGCTCTCCTTTCATGTCAGAAACAACTAATTGTTTTTGATCAGGCCAGGCAATGATGCCGTTTGGAAACGTGATTCCCGAGGCCACTTCGGTTAATTTTCGTTCCGGCGACAGGTTCCAGATTTTTCCATTCACATGATCCGTAAAGAAAACATTCCCATCTGCCAGCACCACTAAGTCATTACAGTTCACTCCTTCTGCAATGGCTGTTGGCTTGCCTTCATCATCAAACTGAACAATCTCTTTGCCGCCAATGCTGGTCCCGTATAACTTCTCATCAGCTCCGAAAATAAGCCCCGCTGTCCGGTTTGCCTGATCACTAAATAAGGACACTTTTCCATCTAATCCGACTTTGAAAATTTCAGAAGACGGTACATCTGTAAAGTAGATTTCGCCATTTTCATTGACAGCAGGGCCTTCAGTAAACTGATGCCCCTGAGAAACCAATTCCCATCCCTCTCCTTCTAGGATGATCTGAGAAATAGGTAAATCCTGTGCTAGCAATTGCGCCGGAGCAAAATACAAAAACAACAGTAAGAGCAGGGATTTCTTCATTATTAGGCTTCCGCTTATTATTTGGAGGAATTCGGAGTGTCTGGGTGATCACGCCACAGCCATTCAAGAATCTCGGGAAGAATAGTGCCACCGTGGCGACCGCTGTGACCTTCGGTACCCATAACAAATTGATAGTCATAACCGGCATAGTTCAAAGCTGCCGCCATCTGTTGGTTAGCTAACGGCCAGTTTCCAAATAGATTGTCCAAATCAGAGCTGCCTTCCTGCAGGAAAACCCTAATTGGCTTCTTTTCAGCTTTACGAATAATGGCAGGGTAGACGTGCCCCCCACGAATATTTGTAAAGCTTCCGATGTACGAAACGACTTTGGAGAAATAGTCAGGGCGTTCCCAGGCAGCTGTAAATGCACAAATTCCTCCACTACTAAGACCACAAATCGCACGGCCTTCAGCACTCTCTGTCAGGTTGTATCGCTTTCCAATATCCGGCAATAGCTCATCAATCAAAAATCGGGCATACTGATCGCCTAGACTATCATATTCAAAGCTTCTATTTCGTCGCGGTGTACCACCCGATTGCTCGGCAGGAATAACGCCGGGATTAATAAAAATGCCAACCGTTACAGGCATCTTTCCCTGATGGATTAGGTTGTCAAATACCACAGGTACACGGGAATGTCCATTTTCACGTACATACCCACCGCCATCGTTAAAGATCATGACGTTAGCAGGCTTGGCTTTGTCATATTGAGCAGGAACATAAATCCAGTAGTCACGCTGTGTTCCCGGGAAAATTTTACTGTCCTCCCATCGATGTTGCGAAATATTCCCCCGAGGCACACCATCCTGACGTTTTGAATCGGGACCATATTCATACTTGTTTTGTGCCAACAATGGACCAGCAAGTCCTAATAATAGCACTGCTACCATCAAGTCAATTCGAATTCGAGTCATGAACAAAGCCTATAGAATAAAGTGAGCGGTTTTTGTATTTCCATCAATCTATGATAACTAATTGCATGGAGCTCATTAGAAGCTAGCGAGTAAAGATTAGCGCATAGATAAACGACGCCTTTCAAGCAGACGTCGTTATGGAATCTATTTTTAAATCACCCCATCCAGGCAAAATTACTTTTTGCGATGGCGAATCTTCGCACGCATACGTCGCTTTTTACGACCAATTTTGCGGCGGCCTTTTCCTGTACGTTTTGTTCCCACTGGGAATTCTCCAATTCGTTACTCAATCTAATGAGATCTCTGTCGACAAAGCTGCCAACCAAAAGCTTAATAGTATACTCAACCTAACTTAGACGCAACCGCCGATCGACCTGTTTTCAAGTCTAAAACGGCCCCATTCTGTACTCAGTATTACTTGGAACCGGTCATCGTAATACCTCTGGTAAAACTCTTTTGAGCCACAAAAAATAGTATGACCATTGGTAATGTAAACATCACACTGGCGGCCATCAGTAAATGGGTCTGATCGGCGTACGAACTAATAAATTGCTCCAATCCATAAGCTAATGGAAACTTCTCATGGTCACTGAGATACAACAGAGGCCCACTAAAGTCATTCCAACTTGCAACGAGTTGAAACATGGCCACCGTTATCAAAGCAGGCTTACTCAGGGGCAATACAATTCGCCAATAAATTCCAAACTCACTCAAGCCATCGAGCCGGGCGGCTTCGCTAATTTCTTCTGGAATCGACATGAAAAACTGACGTAAGAGAAAAATATAAAATGCATCGCCTAAAAAGGTTGGGAGGATAATCGCAGTCAAGTGATTATATAGTCCCAATTCACTGAAGAGGACAAACCGCGGAATCATAGTGACATGCCACGGCAAAAGCATGGTACCGATCAACAGAGCAAATAGAACGTTGCGGCCACGCCATTTCATACGAGCAAAACCATAGGCTGCCAACGAACATGAAACCACTGTCCCTATGACGCTGCCTATACATAACACTATGGAATTAGCCAAATACTTTACATAAGGAATCGACTGCAGCGCTTCGCTATAATTCTCCGTACGAATCGAATTTGGTAGCAGACTGTATGGATCGCTAGTCAACTGCGCAGCCGGTTTCACCGATGCCAACAGCATTAACAATAGCGGAAAGACGAAGAGTCCACTAACAGACAGCAGGGCCAGAAGTTTCCACTTTGAAGGTGATTCAGTCACGCTCCGGACCCTCCTTATACAAAGAGCGATATCGGATTCGATCGATGTGTTGCTGCATATCCTCCGCAAGTGCAGTCAGTTCTTTCGACAAGTCTACAGAATCATCGTTGTACATCATACGCTGAACCAGATTATTGACTTCACGATAATATCGATTCGCTCCCGGAACTAAAGGTGTTGTTTCCTGATCTGTCGCCGCCAATTCAACGAACCGCGCAAAGAGTGGGTGGCTTTGAAGGTAAGACTGGAATTCAGGGGATTCAGCCACTGCATTTGAAACAGGTATCCAGCCTCCTGCGGCACAAGTTCTTGCAGCTTCCGCCTCATTTCCGTCTATCCCTGTCCAGAATTTAATAAATTCCCATGCACCCTTTGAGTTTTTTGCATGACGTGGTACAAGAAACACGTTGCCATTGACCCAACCTGTCTTTCCATTAGGTGATACGGAAGGAAGCGGCCACACGCCGTATCGGGTCACTGTCCCACGCATCTTATTTGTTGCCTGTTGGGCAGCTTCG
>MDSW01047534.1_pt1 | contig 10299 bp, 9 predicted proteins | sample 811171 | NCBI WGS metagenome assembly MDSW01 (sample SAMN05326641, study PRJNA326480) | marine metagenome | isolation source: seawater | place: Atlantic Ocean: North West | collected 2012 | reverse complement strand
TCTGCCTGAATATCGTAGAACTCATCGGTATCCCAAAGACCATAGTACGTCGTGTACTTATACTTATCGCTCCGTAGTGAAAAAACAGTTGGTGACTGTGGAAAGTTTTTCTCCCAGTAATAGGCGTAAAGAAAATAGTCACGCCACGGCACATCAAGCCCTTTACCAAGATCAATAAAACTTTCTCCATCCATATGCGGTGGCTTTTCAACTCCCATTGCTTCCATCACTGTTGGGGCAATGTCAATATTGGCAACCATCTCTTCAACAACAGTACCGCCCTTAAACAGGTCAGGGCACTGCATCAGCATTGGCACTCGAATAGATGTTTCATAGGCAACTCGTTTATCAATAAGCCCATGCTCACCGAACATGAAGCCATTGTCGCCCATGTAAATAACCAGCGTCTCATCACGAATACCCATTTTGTCGAGTTGCTCAAGCACTGTTCCTACACTGTCGTCCACTGAACAGAGCGCCTCGCAGTACCGCTTGTAATACGCTTCAATGTCGAGCTCACTGTGATACGGAAAGTCGACACCATGCCAACTATTCCGTTGGTCAAGAAGCCATCGCGGAAGATTTCGGTCATTGCCAACAACTTTGTCTTCACTATCTGGTCGATCAAACTCTTTTCCATCAAACCGACCCTTATAGCGATCTTCTGGTGTGAAGTTTGAATGCACTGCCTTGTGCGACAGGTAGAGAAAGAATGGCTTATCACGCTCCGTCTGCTGCTCAAGAAAGTCGATCGCATAGTCCGTCAACAATGTCGTGATATAGCCATCTTGTGGCACCCGCTTTCCATTGACATTGATTGTGTAGTTCGGGTTTGGTGGAAAATAGTTTCCCTGGCCTTTAAAACTCACCCAATAATCAAAGCCCGGACGTGGATCATCATGATGTCCGCCCATGTGCCACTTTCCAATAAAGCCGGTTGAGTACCCGGCCTTCTGCAGATACTGCGGAAAGAAAAGCGTTCCATCAGGAACCAATCGATTGTTGTCGATAACGCGATGCCGAAACGTGTAGAGGCCTGTCAGAATGGATGCACGACTCGGTGAACACAACGATGTGGTGACAAATGCATTTTCAAAATGCACGCCGTTTGCAGCAAGCGAATCAAGATGCGGCGTTTCGGCAAACTGATGCCCAAGAAAACTCATGGCATCGTATCGATGGTCATCGGAAAGGATAAAAACAACGTTCCGGGGTTTTGTACCTGCTACCTTCGCAACCTGAACATCTGCAGGCACCGGTGATACGCTCGCTGAACGTTCGATTTCAGCACCGGTGACAACAACACCCATTGCACTGCACGCCAAGGCGACCCAGCAAACCCAACACTTGATTGATACACCACGACCACACATACGAATCCCCTTTTTTATCACAAATGAACAGACAAGCTTTTCTTCCCGTCCTACAGCAGACAATAGTATCGCACTATGAAAAATTTGTGCCAGCTATTGGCCTAATTTGCCTGCAAACCGTCGGCTGGCTTGACGCCAGCTGTCTTCATCGGCAGTGCATACACACCGTCGAAACATGCGACAAACAACGTTTTCCTGTCGGTTCCACCAAAGGTGGCATTAATTGGTCGCGTTGGGCACTCAACTGTTTCAAGCAACTGCCCCGCTGAATTCCAAATCCATACTGCGGTTGCTCCCGCACAGTAGACATTGCCTGCAGAGTCAATGGCCATACCATCAGCACCCGGTGCATCACCATCATCCATCACGGCAAAACGCTGCTGATTACCAAGCACTCCTGGTGATACAACAGGAAATTTCTCAATCGTCTTTGGCTTGTAGCTTGCAACGTAGAGCGTCTTCTCATCAGGACTCATGGTGATTCCATTTGGAGAAATCACCCCTGTTGTCGCAACGCTGGTCGTGCCATCAGAACGAACACACACAACCTCATTTCTGCCAGTCACAGTGACATAGACATTTCCTTGCCTATCAACAACCAAGTCGTTCGGCCGAGGAGGCTTTCCTTTTTTGTCAGATTCGCCAAGCGTGTATATTTCGGCTGCATCAATCTGCTCTGGGGTCATCCCTGGAAACCGCCGAACAACGCCATTGCCATTGTCTGCGGCATACAACGTCCCACACTGCACAAAAAAGCCCGAGTAGCGGGCCGGTTCAATCGGCACCTCCTTCCAGCTTTTTTCAACTGGACGATAGCAATGGACCGACTGGTCTTTCACATCGCTAACCACCAGTTCACCGGATCCGTTCCAGGCTGGACCATCCGGAAGACTGAACGTCTTGTCAACTCGCGCAAGGGAGCCATCTGGATCAACCGGTGATTCACCAGTTGGCTCTCCCGCAAAGACAAGGCTTCCTGAAAAACAAAGACACAAAAGGGAAACATGTCTTCCGATCATGCTCCACAAAACAGTTCTAGATATCAGTGAACACATCATTCCATTCTTTCCCTTTATTTTTAAGGCCTGACTCAAGCACTGAACCCAGTAGTTACCAGCACGGAAACCGACCATACGCGTAAAGCCTCGAATCTACGTCGCAGGGCCCGAAGCACGCTACCCATACATGCATGTCGTGCCGCAAATTGTTTATGGGGTCTCACTAGATTACAGTGTTGTCGATCATATTCATCATCTACTGTATCGTACCAAAATGATGCGAGGCGGATAACACACTCAAACTTCTCGTTCGATCCAAGAACCATCCACAGAACCCAAGCCTTATTCCAGAAGACACATGCTTATGAATTGGGTCACCTGCCTCACAAGTGTCTTTGTTCTTTTCTTTGGAACAACGCTGGCGGCATCTCCTGAACGAACCTTCCAAAGTCCGTTGGCAACAACCGGTCTTGAAGAACAACTTGATGCAATCGACCAGGAACTCAAGACCCTCGCTCAGCCAAGGCTTCTAAGCGGCATCGGACCAATCGGGTATCGATCGCAGTCGCACGACACGGATGGTCATAAAGAATGGATTGAGGTAACGCTTCATGACGAAACGACAATAAATGAAATCATTCTAGTTCCATCCCTATACCACAACCCAGACTCTACCGTGGAGGCTGACGGCTTCCCTGAAGAGTTCAAAGTCTGGGCCATTCATGAAAAAAAAGGCACGAAGACTCTCCTGGCATCTTTCACTGCAGAGGATCAGATCCTCCCTAGAAAGTCTCCCCTGTCAGTTCCGTGCAAAGCGGTTACTGCCTCACGTGTCCGGCTTGAAGCAACCGTACTTTCACAACGAGCATGGGACGACCGATACGTCCTGCAGTTTTCAGAAATGCTCATTTTCTGTGGCCAACAAAACGTTGGTCTTCATTGCACCGTTGAGTGTTCCTCCTCGGACAGTTCGCCGGAAGGCGCACGGAATCCGCAATTTTTGGTCGATGGTGTTATTCCCTACTTAATGGATGCAAACACGGGCAGTCGAAGTCTCGCATTCTTCACTGACATACCTGCTGGCAGCACACACCATATCGACATCGACCTCGGCAAACCGATTCACATCAATGGCGCTTGCCTGCATGCTACAGACATCAGTGACAACGTCCCCCATGCACACCCAAACACCTTTGGAATCCCCCGTCACTTCCAGATCATTGGGGCACAGAAGAGAGACTTCACCGACGGACAACTGCTTGTTGACTTTCAACTCAAAACAGCATTTGATGCAGGCCCAATTCTTCAACTGAAATTCCCGGAAACACATTGCCAATTCCTTCGGCTAATGGTTCTTGAACCAGATCAGATACCCGATGCATTATCAGGATGTATCGGACTTGCAGAGATCGAGTATCTCAATGATGGGAATAATGTTGCTGTTGCAAGCACAGTCACAACCAGTCTCAACCCTGCACTCATATCACGACAAGACCGACTTCCCGCAATTACCGATGGCAATAATTACTACGGAGAAATACTATCTACTCGAACATGGCTCAACCAACTTGCCAGGCGCCATGAACTCGAAACCAAACGCCCACTCGTTCAGGCCGCCTTAACCACAGCCTACCAGAGCCAGAAAGCTGCAATTGAACTTCTTTTCTGGCTAAGTTGCCTGCTGACTGCAATTATCGTAGCAATTATTGTCATCCAAAGACTCTTAAAACACAGAGCGATCTATAACACTCGTGAACAAATTGCTGCCGACCTCCATGACGAGTTGGGTGCAAACCTCCACGCAATATCGCTATGCAGTGACCTCGCAAGCACAAAGATACATGAACCCGACCAACTCTTAACGCTTTTTCAACGAATCCATGAACTGACATCTCGAAGCGGCAAGGCCGCCAAAGCATGCGTTAATCTTCTTGAATCCAAAGGGCTCTACGAAGGACTTGCGGCTGATGTAGAACGTATTGCAGGTCGTCTCTTAAATGACATTGAATACAACATCCACGTTGAAGGTGGCGATAACCTTGACTCTCTCGACCCAAAAACCCAAATCGGTGTTGCTCTCTTTTTCAAAGAATGCCTTGCGAACGTCATTCGGCATTCTGGGGCGACACACGTAACAGCTAATCTTGATGCAACCCCAACAGAACTTGTACTCACAGTGACCGACAACGGAAAAGGCCTCCATTCGAAAGAACCTGGAGTTGCCAGAATTTCACCAGAATCCCTGAAACGTCGCGCCCGCCTCCTCCGTGGAACAGTTGTCACAACTGACCGGCCAGAGGGGGGAACACGCATTACACTACGTACAAAAACAAAGTCCTGGTGGCTTTAAAACCCTCAGTAAAAGTATCACAAGTATTCCTATGACTACCCCTAAAGACTCCGCCATGATTCGAATCATGGTTGTTGAGGACAACGTTGATTACCGTACTGTCATCGCATTAGCAATAGACGATGCGACTGACATGGAACTCATCGGGCTCTTCGGCACAACCGAAATTGCTCTCCGAACACTTGAAACGACCAATGAGCCGGACCAGCCGGATATCCTCCTGCTTGATTTACGGCTCCCTGGAATGAGCGGGCTTGATGCCCTTCCATTAATTCATGCAGCAAGTCCAACGACACGGGTTATTATCCTGTCACAGTCCGATGCACCTAGCGATATTGTGCAGGCGATTTCTTCCGGAGTCTCTGGCTACCTTCTTAAAAGCGCCCGGCTGAAAGAAATAACGGAGGCAATCCGTACTGTTTCGCAAGGAGGTGGCTTCCTCGACAAAAATGTTGCCCATTTCATTCTTGAAAAAATGACAACAAAGGAACTATTCCAGACTGACACGTTGACTGAACGCGAGCATGAGGTCCTCCTCATGCTCAGTGAAGGTCTTGTCAAAAAGGAAATAGCAACACAACTTGGCATCGGCTACTCAACCGTCGACACACACGTGTCACACATCTACAAAAAACTTGGGGTGTCAAACGCACCGGCCGCAGTCAGCAAGGCATACCAAAGCGGAATTCTGCCAAGCCAAAAGTAATTATTTTAACAATGCCCGTGGCTACTCTCTTGACAAACACCACTGCCGCTGGAAACGACTCCTCGGATTTGGCCTGATTGCTCAACCAAAGGGAAATGGCAGCCGGCTACTCTCGACAGCACTTCCGAAAAATGTTTTTCCTACGCCTGACACGACCCATCTTGATCTTTGGTCAGCGGCTATCGAATAAATTAATCGGCTCCGTCGGGGTGCTCACGAAAACACAACCAGCGTCGACCCTAGGCCTCATCCGCCGCACGAAGCATATCGTCACAGCATGGCTCCCATGCGACAATTTCCTTGTCACCAAAGTAGATACCAATCTCTCGTGCGGCTGACTCTGCTGAATCCGACGCGTGCACGAGATTCATCTGACGACTTGCAGAAAAATCACCACGGATTGTCCCGGCGGCAGCTTTCAGCCCACTTGTAGCCCCGAGCATTTCACGGACCACTCGCACAACATCGAGGCCCTCATAAATTGCAGCAACGACTGGCGCTGCAGTAATGAAAGACTCAAGGCTTGGATAGAACGGCTTTTCAACATGTTCTGCATAGTGTTGTTTTGCAAGTTCGGGCGTCACACGAAGCATCTTCAAGGCAACAAGCCGAAGCCCCTTATCCTCGAACCGACTCATAACCTTTGTCAGGAGCCCACGCTCAATGCAGTCAGGCTTGAACATTACGAAGGTCTGGTCCATCCGTCTCATCTCCAATGTTTTTTCAGGGTATTTTCACTTTGATCGAACGCATATCGGCCCGATCTCTGACATTCTTCTTGTACCGTTCTCGAGGCGAGTTTTCCAGCCCATCTTGTCACCAGCAGAGGCCGAAACCCCTGAGGCGTCGTTGGATGACGTTGATCCATGGTCTCATTCTGCCTAGTCTCTGCGCGTTCACTATAAACTCACACCGAAGGGACAGCGACGAAATGTCGAATCTACACCAGCACTATGCTGGAATATGTTTGCTGACATTGCTGAGTTTTTCTTGCACAACATTCGCTGCAAAGCCCAATAGGCAAGAAGTTCATCCTGCTGTTATCGGAAGCTTCACTCGGGCTATCCAGCCACTTCTTCTGAACCGATGTGCTGCTGGCGCGTGCCATGGTGGCTCACAGGGAGCAGCACCGCAACTCTTGCGTGGACCAATCCACGGGCGGGCTAACCAGCGAACAACCCTGAAAAATCTTGAAAGCATTACGACATCCGTCCAAGACAAATCGAATGACAGAATGTTTCTTTCTAAAATTCTGAATCATCACGACAAAAGAACCAAAGCCTCCGTCCCAAAGAAAGAACTCTTAACAGCGCATGAGCAAGAATTGTTTGTAACGTGGCTTACTGCACTCCATCAGAATGAACATCCTCAATTACGATCAGCGGCCCCCTCCCCTCAATCCCAAAGAGTGAATCCAGCGAGCTTTGAGCTGCCTCAGCCGCCGCCGGCATCGCGGGGTCAACACAATCGGTTCAAGATTCTTCTTGAGCAAGCAAAAAATCCACCACAGTTTCCACCACCACGGGTGACACCTGGATTACGACTCGAGAAGATACTGCCCGAAGAATTTCCACTTCTTAAAGAAAGTCTCAGTGAAGAAGACGCCCCACCTCCTTCCGACAAATAGCTGTTAGAGCTGAATGTCTCCGGACTTGACCTGCTCAAGAAATATTTGATTTCCAGGAAGCAGATCTGGATGCACGATCAATTCATCAAGAGAAAGCCAAAAGAATTCCTGAACCTCAATTGGATGGGGAATTGGGCAACAGGGCTGAAGCGGCTCAACTGTCCACCATGAGAGTGCTGTCCCCCAGTCTGTCACACTCTTCCAAACCTCATTCCGTGGTACGACGTCAATTGAAAGTTCTTCTTGGCACTCTCGACGCACTGCTTCACTGTTGTGCTCTCCTGCCTCAACATGACCACCTGGAAAACAGACCATTCCACCAGCACGGAGACTTTCTCCCCTGCGGATTGCCAGGAATAAATCACCTCGTCGAATGATTGCAACCACCCCAAAGCTCGTGGGTTTTGTGGGCGTCTCCTTCTTCGACTGAAAACACATTAGGCTAGGCTTTTCCGAAACACTATGTACCTGACGACTATTCGTCTCTCAATACACTCCGTTATACGCTGCTAAACTATACATGACGCCAGACGATGGCTTGCAGTGTGTTGCACCCTATTATCTATCTTGAACAGGAATTTCTCTTCATGGACACAGCGCCGCCACCTGAACCGGCAAAACGACCAACGCCATCAAAGCCTACCCCCCAACTGTTTGGGAAACCAATGGGTGGACCTGCCGTGGTCCTGCTTGTTCTTCTTGGGCTCGCATTTATCACTATTCTTTTTCGAGAACAGACCGGCGGAGCATTTCCTATCAGCTACGACCAATTCATTCATGAGGTCGAAGCTGACAATGTCACAAATGTTGAAATTACTGGAAGCACTGTTCGCGGAATATTTAAGGCCACTCCACCGAAGGAACGTGTTGATTCGCCCGACGGAACTCGACGCTTCACGGTCGAAGTCTCTCAGTATCTCGTCGGCGACGGACTCGACTCCCTCCTTCTGAAGCACAACGTCCGCACAGTCGTCAAGCAGCCAACTGATGGCACCGGATTCCTACTTGGCATCTACCTGCTTATACCTCTTTTACTTATGGGTGCCTTCTGGATCTCGATGCGACGCGCTCGGGACCCACTTGGCGGATCTGGCATTCTCGGCAATTTCACCAAGTCTCCTGCCAAGCGATTCAACACCGAAGACAAACAATCGACGTTTGCTGATGTTGCTGGGCTCGACGGTGTAAAAGAGGACCTCAAAGAAATTGTTGAATTTCTAAAAGACCCGAAAAAGTTTCAACGACTTGGCGGCAGAGTCCCCAAAGGTGTACTTTTGATGGGCCCCCCTGGCACAGGAAAAACTCTTCTTGCCCGAGCAGTGGCAGGAGAGGCCGGTGTTCCGTTTTTCTCCATCTCGGGTAGTGAATTTATCCAGATGTTTGTTGGCGTTGGTGCATCACGAGTGCGCGACCTATTCAAGACCGCCAAAGAAGCCTCGCCAGCGATTTTATTCATTGATGAGATTGATGCTGTTGGACGAATTCGAGGAGCCGGACTTGGCGGTGGCCATGACGAGCGGGAACAAACACTGAATCAAATATTAAGTGAAATGGATGGCTTCAGCCCGACAGAGTCAGTGATTGTACTTGCAGCAACAAATCGGCCCGATGTGCTGGATCCCGCGCTCCTTCGCCCCGGACGTTTCGATCGCCATGTCACAGTAGATCGCCCTAACCAAAAAGCACGGGTCGCCTTGTTCGAGGTGCACACAAAAAATGTTCCACTGGCTGGAGATATCGACATGAAACGGCTGGCGGAGGGAACTGTTGGCCTGACCGGCGCTGACATCCGTAACCTTGTGAATGAAGCCGCACTATGGGCAACCAGACATGATAAAGAACATGTCGATGCGTCTGACTTTGATCATGCTCGAGACAAGATTCTCATGGGCCCCAAACGTGAAGAAGTTCTGGTAGGCCACGAGAAAAAAATGACCGCCTATCATGAGGCGGGTCATGCACTCGCATCGTGGCTTCTTCCTGGTGTCGACAAACTTCACAAAGTTACAATTATTCCACGCGGGCGGGCTCTTGGGGTGACGCAACTGGTTCCCGAAGAAGACCGTATGAATATTGGTGAATCTGATCTCCATAATCGTCTGGCTTTTATTCTGGCGGGACGGTCAGCTGAAAAACTGGTCTTTGGTGAATTTTCTGCTGGTGCTGAAAACGATTTGACTCAGGCTACTCGCCTGGCCCGCAAGATGGTGTCGAACTGGGGCATGAGCAAGCGAGTCGGGCCCCTCGCCTGCCAGACATCGAATGAACATCCTTTTCTTGGACGAGATGTCTACGAACAACGTGATTTCAGCGAACACACTGCCCAGGTGATTGATGAAGAAGTAGGACGCATTCTCTCTGCTGCAGCCGAGCGGGCCGACACATTGCTTGCCGACAACCGCAAAAAACTGGACACCCTTTCAGAGGAACTCATCTCTCGAGAAAGTCTTGACGACAGTGAAGTTGAATCTGTTATCGGTCCCTCTGTTCCACGAAGATCGCTGGCAACACCAGATGTGGGTGAACTCGCATAACAACTTCAAACATCGAGCACGCACAGGACTCCTAATAGACAATCCGCTTCAAGCGTGACGAATCAAACAACAGCCAACATAGTGCACCATAAAAAGATAAGGAAAAGGACTTGATCATGCTTTCACACGCCGTTTACTTCACGATGAACGACAAAGGCTCTATTGAATCCCTGATAGAATCTTGTCGAACACACCTGACAAACCACCCAGGAGCATTATCATTTGCGGTTGGTACATGTGCGAGTGAATATGACCGACAAGTAAACGACAGAGCTTTCGACGTCGCCCTTGAAATTATTTTTGAGTCACACGCTGCTCATGATACGTACCAGACATCAGACCGTCATCAGCAGTTCATTGCTGACAATGCAGAAAAATGGGCTCAGGTGCGGGTTTTCGATGTTGAGGTCGACACGCTCGAGCGACACTAAACAACATCCACCCGAGACAACGCAATCTGACCACCAAAACAGACATCAACATCTTTCGCTGCCTGCCGTGGTCGATCCTGGTACTTCCCTTGATACATCCACCCATCGTCATGAGCAATAAACTGCAAAGGCAATGGAGAAGGGTCAACATCACAGGAAACAATCGGTGGGGGATGATCTGCCTGAGGATTGTCTAGATGAGGAAAGTTGACGTTCAAAAACTGGCCTGGCCCGAGTGGTGGAAAATCATTAATGGCTGAAAAAACAGCCCCTGCCCACG
>MDSW01011416.1_pt1 | contig 10299 bp, 10 predicted proteins | sample 811171 | NCBI WGS metagenome assembly MDSW01 (sample SAMN05326641, study PRJNA326480) | marine metagenome | isolation source: seawater | place: Atlantic Ocean: North West | collected 2012 | reverse complement strand
GAGCATAGGGAAGGAGATTTGGTAAAACTTGGTATTTTAGTTAATGGAGAACCAGTTGATGCTTTAGCAATGATGATACACAAAGACTTTGCTCAAAAAACTGGCAGAGAAGTTTGTGAAAAATTAAAAGATTTAATACCTAGACACAATTTTATGATACCTGTGCAGGCCGCAATAGGAGGTAAAATTATTGCAAGGGAAACAATAAAAGGTTTTAAAAAGGATGTTTTGACAAAAATTCATGGGGGTGGTGCGACAGATAGAAAAAGAAAACTACTTGAAAAACAAAAGAAGGGAAAAGCTAGGTCAAAACAATTTGGTAGAGTAGAGATCCCTCAAGAAGCATTTATAGGTGTTTTAAAAATAAATAAAGAAAAATAACAAATGAAATTTATAAGAAATATTTTTAGGAATATTAAGTATAATTTAAAACATTTAAATAAAAGTAAAAAAACTAAGCTTAACTATACTGTAAATTCATCCTCTAATCCAAAACTTACTGAATTGATGAATAAATATGGTAGCGACAAAGGAAATAAAAATAATCATCACAACTATAGTGAATTTTATTCTGAATTTTTTTTCAATAAAAGACATGAGGTTAAAAATTTTCTGGAAATAGGATTAGGGACTAATGATATAAATATTCAGAGCAACATGGGAATTAATGGAACGCCATTAGCATCATTAAGAGCTTGGCAAGATTTTTTTGTAAATGCATCAATTTATGGCGCTGATATTGACAAAAAAATTTTAAAAAATGAAGAGAGAATTAAAACGTTTTATGTAGATCAAACAAATCCTGAAACAATAAAAGAAATGTTTAAAAATATGCAAGTAAATAAATTTGATATAATTTTAGAAGATGGATTACATGAATTTAATGCTAATATATGTTTTTTTGAAAATGCTATAAATTTTTTGGATGATAAAGGAACTTATATAATAGAGGACGTATATTATAAAGATAAGATAAAATTTACCGATTATTTTGCAAATACTAATTTCAATTACTCTATTGTAGACATTTACCACGAAAAAAATATTGCGAATAATAGCTTAATTATAATCAGAAAAAATGTTTAGAAACAAAATATACGACTGTATTACTTTTTATGATGAAAATTTCTTAACTAATTTAAGATTTGAAATATTAAATGACGTTGTTGATTATTTTGTAGTTTGTGAGTCAATTTTTGACCATAAAGGGCAGTCAAAGAAAATTAATTTTTCATTAAAAAATGAAAAATTTAAAAGTAAGGTAAAACATATAATTATTGATGAACAATTTCCAAATATAAACGATGGTTGGGATTGTGAAAAATTTCAAAGAGAAAAATTATTTCTAGGAATTAATTCTGCATCTGATGACGATTATATAATGTTTTCAGACTCTGATGAAATACCAAATCCAAAAATACTCAAAAATTTTTCTTTGGATAAAAAATACGGAATTTTTATGCAAAAATTTTTTGTTTATAAGTTAAATATATTTAATCATTATGAAACACCATGGGAAGGTTCAAGAATTTGTAAAAAAAGAGATCTAAAGAGCTTTACACATCTTAGAAAAAAAATATTAAAAAAGAATTTAAATAAACCTTTTTGGAAAATAAATTTAGAAAAAAAAATTCAAATATATAAAGATGGTGGGTGGCATTTTAATAATATATATCCAATAAGTGTAATATCAAAAAAACTTAAAACTTTTCCTCACAAGGAATATGGTTTAGATAAATACTCAAACATTAATATTGTAAAAAAAAAAATTTCTAATCTAGAAGATTTATTTGAAAGAGGTCATAAATATAAAAGGATTGAGTTAGACAATAGCTACCCTGAATTTATTATAAATAATTTAAGTTATTTTAAAGATTATATTTTAGAGCAATAATTTAGTAGGTCTTTTTTTCTAATTTTAAAATTAATTTTTTTTTTAAGTTTTTGATTATTCAAATAAAAACTATCTTTTTTTAAAATTTTAATTTTTTTAAATTTAATAGATCTATTTTTATTTAATACTTTTATGAGTTCGCTGACATAAACTTTTTTACCTAGAGAAATATTAAAGACCCCATACAGATTTGCTTTTAAAATTTCAAAAAATATTTTTGAAAACTGATTAATTGATAAAAAATCTTTAAAATGATTTTCATATAATATTTTTTGATTTTTTTTATAACTAAAAAAATTATCAATAAATGTTATTGAAACTTTTCTTTTAGTTTTTTTTAAGGGTTTGCCAATTAGATTCGATATTCTCAAAATTAATATTTTATTATCTGAAAATGACCTAATTTTATTCTCAGTAATAATTTTATTTTTTGAATAATTTTCTCTAGGCTCAGGAGTTGTGCTTTCTTTTAAATTTGCTTTTTTGGGATAAACTTTTCTTGAACTTAAAAATATAAATTTAGAAGATAGATCTTTTAATTTTTTTGCAACATAAAAATCTATATCATTTGATTCTTTATATTTTTCATTTACATATCTTTTATTTATTGAGCAATTACATACAAAATCAAATTTATTAAGTTTTATTTTAGATATCTTTTTGAACTGTTCGAATGATATTTTTTTAATACTTAGTTTTTTTTTTAATTTAGAATATATATTTGTAGATATAAAACTATACTTTCCAATTAATAATAATTTTTTGTTTAACATATTTATTAATGATTTTTTTATTATCTTATTATTTTGTTATATTATACACCAAAAAAAGACGTTATTTGAATTTTTCAGATTATTAAAATTATGAACTTTAAACATCAGAGCCAGGGTAATATTTACAATTTTATATTTAGATAAAATAAGATTAATAAATACAATTACAAAATGAATAAAATAAAAATTTACTGTGTAACTAATAAGTCTGTTAATTTTATAAAAAAGGAAGAATATAAATTTGCATGGGTTGGTAAAGAGCCACCGGAGGAAAATTATATAAGATGTGATTCTGGAGACAGCATTTTTTATAAAGAGCAATATTATTCAGAACTTACTTTTCATTATTGGTATTGGAAAAATTTAATGCATTTAGAGAGAGATGATCAATGGGTAGGATTTTGTCAAAAAAGACGTTACTGGATTAAAAAAAAAACAGAAGAAAAAATAAATTTAAAAAATATTAATGAGCATTTATTGACAACTATCGGTGATGAATTTAACAATTATGAATCAATAATTTGTGACCCAATTGATGTTTTAGGGTCAAAAAAAACGAAATTATTAAAAAGAGGTTGGAGAAATATTCTAAAAAAGCCAGGTCTTTTTTTAAATCCAAACCTTATGAATTTATATGATCACTTTGACATGCATCATGGCTATGGAAACTTATCAAAAGCTATAAATTTATTAAATGATGAAGATAAAAATGATTTTAAAAATTATTTAAAATCTAACAATAAATTTAATCCACACATAATGTTTATTGCAAAAAAAAAAATTATAAATAAGTGGTTTGATAGCTTATTCTCTTGGTTGGAAAAATGTGAGCAAATATTTGGTTTTGAAAAATTGAGTGGTTACGATACTACAAGATTATATGCTTATCTATCAGAAAGATATTTGTCTTACTGGTTTAAAAAATATACAAAATATAAATCTAATCCGTGGACTTTTTTAAATTTCTAGATTAAAAAAAAAATTTTTTAATACATTAGTAATTTCTAAAATTTCTTTATCTTTTAATTTCGCATGGAAGGGTAAACTAATTTGCTCATTTCCCCACTTTCTACTGACGACACAATTTGTGTTTTTATATTTTTTTTTGTAGTAATTTAGATCAGCCACTGAGGTAAAATTAACAGTTACAAATATTTTTTTTTCTAAAAGATGTTCAATAAGTTTATTTCTATATTTACTAGGCACTCCAATTGGGAATAAATAATAATCTCTATTTGTATTTGGATTTTCTTTTGGAAAAGATATTTGTTTAATTTGAGATAAGGATTTTTTATATTTTAAGAAGATTTTTTTTTTTACTCTTACAATCTTGTCATAATTTTTAATTTGATCAATTAAAACGGAAGCGTTTATATCACTTAAATTTGCTTTGAAGCCGTATTGATAAACATCCCAAGGGATATATCTGTTATTTATAAATCTCTTGAAGGCTGGTTTAGTCATTCCATTATTAGAAATTGATCTTATTTTTTCATATGATTCTTTATTATTTGTCATTACAGCCCCACCCTCTCCACAAGTAATACTTTTTGTTGCATAGAATGAAAAAACTAGAAAGTCCGAGTACTTTCCTATGATGTTCTTGTGGTATTCTCCACAAAAGGCATGAGCACTGTCTTCGATTATTATTATACTTTTTCTTATTTTGTTTTTTAAGTTCTTTGTTGGAAATAAATTTCCATATAAATGTACAGGCATTATAACTTTTGTATTTTTAGTAACTTTTTTTAAACAATCATTAATATCCATTAATTTTGTAGAAGGATCTATGTCTGCAAAAACAACTTTTGCATTTACCATTTCGATTACATTCGCGCAGGCTACAAATGTACAAGCTGGTATAATTATTTCATCCTGTGGTCTTAATTTAAGTGACAATAAAATTGCTATTAGCCCATTTGTCCATGAATTAGTCAAAATTGCATATTTTTTTTTAAATTTATTTTGTAATAATTTTTCAGCCTTTTCGCAGACAGGACCTGAAGTTAAATATGAACTCCTTAAAGTATTCTTAATATAATTTTTATTTTTAATTAAACTATGTTTAAAAAAAGGTATCATTTATATTTCTTATTTAAATAATCTTTATAAATACTAAGTGTTATTTTATTTTTTAAGAAAGGTTTTTTATCTTTTTTTATGTACTTAAAAGTTTCTTTGATTGAATGATTTGTGTATTTTAAAAAATTAACACTATTATTAATTTTTTTTGAGGAGACCGTAGAAACTTCATAAGATCTTTTATCAATAGTATTTGTTTCATGGTAAATGTTTACATTTTTTACTTTTGTCAATGAAAGTATTTTTTTAGATAAATTAATTATATTAGTATTAAAGTTCCCTACATTAAAAACTTTATTATAAGTAGTTTTTTTTTTATCTTTAATTATTTTATTAATTGTTTCGCATGCAAATTTATTATAGCAAAAAAATCTTAATTGAGTTCCACCTAAAATTTCAACTTTTTTTAAAAAAATCATATCTCTTATAATTTTATTTATTGCAATATCGTATCTCATTCTTTCAGACCATCCATATAAAGTACCCAATCTCATTATTGTAAAAGGAATATATTTATTTTTTTTTAAGTATTTTTCATATTTCAGACATAACTTAGAATATAAAGATATTGGACGTGGTAAAGACTTCTCATTAATTAGTTTTTTGTTATTTCCATATACAGAACATGACGACATATATATATATTTTTTTATGTTTTTAAGATTTTTAATTTTTTTGTATAGTTTAATTTTATTCTTATAATTAGTTTGGTATGTAAATTTTTTATTTAGTTCAGATGCAGGATCATTTGAGATGTTAACAAGATCTATAACTATCTCAAATCTTTTAAAAAATTCTCTAGGTAATAAATGATAATCCTTTTTATAAAATTTAAATTTTTTATTTGTTTTATTATTTTTTCCAAAAAAGCATTTGTCTACACCAGAAATTTCATAACTTTTATTTTTTTTTAATAAAAAAGGCACCAACGTAGAGCCCAAAAATCCCTCAGAACCCAGTATAAGAATTTTAGTCATAAATTGATCAAGTAAAATTTATTAATATTGATATAGTTTAAATTTAAATATAATCAAATAAAATGAGCAAAAATATATTATTTTGGGGAGCTAAATTTAAAGCTGGTATAATTTATGATTTAATCAAAAATAATAAAATTCTTGAAAATACAAAAAATTTAAAAGTAAAGTATATGTTTGACCCAAACTTAAAAGAGGCTAAGTTTTTTTCAAAAGCAAAATTTTCAAGAAACAAAAAAGATCTAAAGAAATTTATTAAAAACTCAGATTATTTTGTTACATGTATAGGCGGGGAGTATGGTAAGGCTAGATATTTAATATCAAAGGAATTAGAAAAAAATAAATTAAAACCTTTAAGTATTTCAAGTAAATATGCTTATATTGCAAATAAAGAATTAATTGGAAAAGGTGTACAAATTTTGCCTTATTCAATCATACATCATCAATCAAAGGTTGGAGAATATTGCATAATCAATACAGGTTCAATTTTAGAACATGATTGTAAAATTGGAAATGGGGTTCATTTAATGCCAGGAGCAGTAATTGGTGGTAATACAATAATTAATGATTTTGTTACAGTTGGTTTAAATGCAACAGTATTACCTGAATTAACAATTGAGGAAGGAGCGTTTATTGGAGCAGGCGCTGTAGTAACCAAAAATGTAAAAAAAAATGAAGTTGTTGCAGGAAATCCTGCAAAACTTTTAAAATTATTCAAACATAGATTTGATCTAAGACCTTTTAGGTAAATTTTTTGTGAAAATTCATTTAGCAACATTTTACAGTTTCGATTTGAAGAGATCAGCAAAAAGATTTAAATCTCAAGCAGAGGAAATGGGTGTGTATGATTATATACATTTATTTAATCCAAATGATTTAAATGATGATTTTAAGAAATATGTTTTAAGTTTAATTAAAAAAGGAAAAAAAAGAGGATATGGCCATTGGGTCTGGCAAACTTATATACATCAGGTTGTTTTATCAAAAATGAATAATGGCGACATTTATCATTGGTGTGATGTTGGTTGTCATATTAATAAAAAAGGAATACCTAGATTAAAAGAATATATAAAGATTGTTACAGAAAATAAAAATGGATGCTTATTTTTTTCTTATAAAAAACCAAACTTTGGTAATGAATACGACAATTACTATTTTACTCCAAATTTGGAATTTCAATATACTAAAGCTGACTTAATTAAGTATTTTAAATTAAGTTTTGGAGATGAAATAGTTCAAACATCTCAAGTATGGGGGGGATCGTTTTTTTTACGTAAATGTTTGACGTCTGAAAAATTGATGAAACAGCATTTTGAAATAACAAGAAATAGGTATGATCTGATTGATGATGATGAAAGTAAATTTATAGAAAAATCTTTTCCAGGATTTATTGCTCATCGACACTCACAAAGTGTTTTATCAATATTGGCAAAGAAAATAAATTGCAATTTTATATCCGCTTATGAGTCTGAATGGGCATTAGATGAAAATAGAAATAGAACGTACAACCATTTACAGAATTATCCAATTATCGCAAGAAGGGATAAAAAAAAGAATATTTTTTTAAGATTTTTTGACAGACAAAAAAAAACTTATGCAAGACTTAAAAAAAAATTATTTAACTGAAATTTAATTTATTTTTTTTGCAACTACAATCATTTGGTCTCCATCAATAATATCTATGAGTGTAATTATTGTTTCTTTTAATCTTAATAAGAAATTTTTGAAATTGAATTTAATTAAATCTCTTACTAATTTAAAAGGCAGTTTTATAAGATTTTTAAAATATCTCCTTAAATTAGCTAAAGAATAGTTTTTAATATAAATTATTTCAAAATTACTTCTTTCAAGTGATATTCGTATTGATTTTTTTGAAAAAAAATTTAAATGAGCAAGAGGGACTACCATGTCCCATTTTTCATTTAAAAATTTTGATTTTAAAGAGTCAGCATTTGGAAAACTAAGAAAAATTTTTCCATCCTTTTTCAATTTATTATTTATATTTTTTAAAAATTGATTTGGGTCAATTGTGTGTTCTATAACATCTAAAGCAACCGCAATGTCTTTTGTCTCATTTTTAATTTCATTTAAATTATTTACTATACCTGGAGCTTTTATAAAAGGTTGTAAATCAAATCCCTCACACTTCCATTTTTTTTCATAAAAAGCTTTATATAATTTGCAAAGACCAGGACCAATTTCTAAATATTCTTTTTTTTTATTAATATCTATAAATTTAAAAATCCAATGACTTTTTAAAGAATCTATTTCGAAAAAACCTTTATTTATAAACTTTTCTTTCTCTAATTCTTCACTTTCCTCATGGCCAAAAACAAATTTTGAATCACTTTTATAAAGGCTTTCAAGATAATTTTCTTTTGGGAAGCTAGATAAAAATTTATGTCCACAATTTTTACAATGTTTTAAATTAAAAATTAAGTTGATTTCAATATGTTTAGACTTTATTTTTTTTTTATTTATAATTTTATCAGACTTACAAATGGGGCAATTTTTATTATAAACAAAATTATTATTCATTTATTTTTTTTAGTATTTTATATTTATAAAGATCTTCATATTCTATAAAGTTTTTTTGTAAAAATTTATCTATTTTAGAAAATCTAATATTTGCAGGAAACTCTATTTTATCATTTTGTTTGTCTACAATAATGAAATTTAATTTTGACTCAATTATTTGTTCAATAAACCTATCTTGATCAACTTCAGTTCCCATAACAAATATCAAATAAAACTGGGTACAACTTTTCTTATTTAGTAAATAATACATACTTGGATCGTATGTAAAATTTTGGATACAATCATAATTTTTTGTTAATAATTTTGTTTTATCTAAAAAAATTTTATATTCTTCATTTATAAAATAATCATTTTTCTCTGAGACAAAATTTATAAGTCGATTTTTAAAATTGAAAATGTTCTCTAATTTGTAAGTTGTTTTTTGATTGAAAGTTATAAATACAAAAATAATTAGTAATGAAGATATTATTAAATCAAATTTAAAAATATTCTTATTTTTGATTTTGTTGTTAAAAAAATTTAAAATTTCATTTAAAAATATTATTGCAAACAATATATAGTTTATTGATGATCCAATAATTATATGACCACCATCAGATCTAGAAAGACCAATTTTATAATAAAATATTCCCAATATATATGTGAAACCAAGGAAAAGTTTTGAATTTAAATTCAATTTGCTGTTTTTCTTAACAAAGTATTTAATTATGAAAATTCCGTTTAAAGTATATAAAATTAGTGCCTTAGTTGCCCTAGTGGAATTTTTTTCATCAGAAAAAGGTTGTGGATGTATTAATCCATTCCAAATTTCATTATATCTCAAAATATTATAAGAATTATAAATAAATTCTTTAAACTCCTCTTGGCCAACAGAAAATATAAATATTATCCAAAATATTATTGCACTTATTAAAATTGAGAAAAATTCTCTGTATTTACTTTTGAAAAATAAAAGAAATAACAATATAATTATAGTTACATTTAAGAATATCCCTCTGTCTAAACTCCATAGCAATGATGAGATACTTAATCCTCCGATGATAAAATAATTAAATAATTTGAATTTATTATCCTTAAAGATATTAATAAAACAAATTAAAAAAATTATTGTGAAAATATCTCTATAATTTGGAAAATTATTACATTTAACCAAATAAAAATATAAACAAAATATTGTTAAACATACAAAAAATAAATTTTCTAAATTTTGAGTAAAATCAAATATAGAGGATATTTTATAAGTAAGAATTATTACAAATAATAAATATACATAGTTTAAAGAAAATGCAGCAAACCTATATGCTCCGATGCTTTCAATATCAAAAAAACTCCAGAATATTTTAGTATTGATAATATCATAAAAAAGTCCTGTATTTATGTAGGAGCCGATCCACAAACTTTCTTTAAGTTTGTAATTTAACGCACCACTAAGTAATTGACCCTCATGAAATATGTCTAGTTGATGGTCTGGAAGGTTTGATGAAGTAAAACTTATGAAAAGAAATATTACAGAGAAAATAAAATATAATTTTTTTTTGTTATTTTTTTTTTCTACAAGATATACTTTATTATCTTTAAGAATCTCGAAAAAATATAACTTATCCTTATTTAAAAAAAAATATGAAACTGTAAATATCACTAATGGTAAGACTAAATAAAAAATGAATCTTAAAGTATCATTTAGTTGGTGGTGATCATTTTTTGAATACTCACTAAAAATTTTTTCGGAATTGTTATAAGGCAAAGAAATTTGGTGCCAAAAGCTTATAATTATATAAATAGTTAATATAGATAGGAAAATTGGTATCTTTTTTTTCATTAAATAAATTATAATCAACTCCAACAAATATTTTTATTTTAATTTGTTCTATTATTCATTAATTATTTAGAATTATAATTTTAATCGTGGAGAGGTGGCCGAGTGGTTTAAGGCGCACGCTTGGAAAGCGTGTAAAGGAGCAATTCTTTCATGGGTTCGATTCCCATTCTCTCCGCCATAAAATAACCTTGAATTTTCAATGGTTATTTAAGATTT
>MDSW01202830.1_pt1 | contig 10300 bp, 12 predicted proteins | sample 811171 | NCBI WGS metagenome assembly MDSW01 (sample SAMN05326641, study PRJNA326480) | marine metagenome | isolation source: seawater | place: Atlantic Ocean: North West | collected 2012 | reverse complement strand
TAACGCTTAACGCTTAACGCTTAACGCTTAACGCTTAACGCTTAACGCTTAACGCTTAACGCTTAACGCTTAACGCTTAACGCTTTTTACGAATGCAAAGATAGGTATTTCGAATTTCGTGAAACGACTATTTTTCCCAACTTAAAGTTTCACCCAATGTTAGCTATTATCCCTAATTTTGAAAAACGAATTTGAAAATAGCAAAACGACTAAAAAATGCTCCAAAACAATTTAGAACTCATAAAAACCACTTTTGAAGAAACCATCCCAATGCATAAGTTTTTGGGGTTAAAAATTGAACTGCTCGAAAAGAGTTTCGTGCGCATTAGTGTGCCGTTTAGAAAGGAATTGGTGGGCGACTTTAGAAATAACCGCTGGCACGGCGGCGTAATTGCAACCGTTATGGATTCTGTGGGCGGCGTAATTGGCGCGACCCATTTTACCTCGCTGGACGACAAAATTGCCACCATAGATTTGCGGATAGATTATCTGCGAGGTGCCGAACCGGAAGCAATTATGGTTGAAGGGAAAATTATTCGCTTTGGCAATAGAATACTCGTGGCACGGATGAAAGCTTTTCAAAACGACAAATTGATAGCAGAAGGAAAAGGAGTCTATAATTTTATTAGAATGAATACCCATTCCGAAGAAAACGCGGACGACAAAAATTAACTTTTTACAAATAATGACAGCTGCTGCTTTACACCAAATAATTGTTGCTGAAACTGCCGTAGCGGTTTACTTTTCTACACCCCATTGTGGAGTTTGTGAGGCACTACGACCCAAAGTGGAAGCGCTATTTATAGAAAAATTTCCTGAGGTAAAATTCCTTCACATTAAAATAGAAAATTCACCAGAAATCTCTGGGGAATTCGGTGTTTTTTCCGCACCTACTTTGTTGGTGTTTTTTGAAGGAAAGGAGTTTTTAAGAAAAGTGAGGTTGATGGGAATTCAAGATCTTCAGGATAAAATTGAGCGGCCCTATAATATGATTTTTTAAAACTTCTCTTGCATAAAATATATTTAGAATAGCTTGGTCAAACTTTTTTATCAATTTACATTTAAACTTCTAAAAAAGGGCCTAAATGAAAAATCAAAAACAGGCATATATTTATGCGGGTATCGCTGTAGTTTTATGGAGTACGGTGGCTACCAGTATGAAAATAGCATTGCAAAACTATAGCTTTTTGCAACTGTTGTTTTGGTCTTCGGCAACTGCTTTATTGACCTTGGGCATTTTGATGTTGGCGACCAAGAAGTATGTTAATCTGGCCAAACTCCCTGCGAGAGCTTTTCTGAAATCGGCTATTTACGGTGCCATTAATCCGTTTCTGTATTATATAGTTTTGTTTAAGGCCTATGAACTCTTGCCCGCCCAAGAAGCACAGGCACTGAATTATACTTGGCCCATAATGCTGAGTTTATTGGCTGTGCCTTTACTCAAACAAAAAATAGGTTTCAAAAATGTAGTAGCTATTGGCATTAGTTTTATAGGGGTGCTGATTATTGCCACTGGCGGGAATCTAATTAATTTATCATTTACCAATGCGCAGGGAGTGATTTTCGGGCTTGCTTCGGCCATTATCTGGGCTCTATTTTGGATTTTCAATATTAGGGATGAACGCGACGAACTCAGCAAACTTTTTCTTAACTTCTTTTTCGGTTTTATCTATATTCTCATAGCCTTGCTCCTCACTTCAGAAATTGTGTTTATTGACTTAAAATCTTGGGGAGGTGCTATATATGTAGGTTTCTTTGAGATGGGAATAACATTTGTTATTTGGTCCGTAGCTCTCAAAAAATCAATTACCGCGGCCAAGGTGAGCAATCTTGTTTATTTAGTGCCTTTTTTATCATTGGTCGTAATTTATTTTGTGCTGGAAGAACCCATCGGGTTTCCAACGATTATTGGTCTTTTTCTAATAGTGGGTGGCCTGACTTTCGATAAGATAAGTTTTAGGCAATTGCGGTTCAGGAGTGGGGAGTAATTTTATTTTTTCTTGAAAAGAACTAAGCCCCATCGCTTACCATTCAATAAATAACAAGTTTTTTAGTCTTAAAATTTTAAAATTCTATAACGTCGCTTTCAGAGGGGTAGGTATTGTTTTCGGGTTCGGACATTGTGGGAATAAAGGGTGTCAATGGAGGTTCGTCCATATATCCCGGTGGAAGGGCGCCCAACTTCGTAAATTGTGAAAATTTGTACGGCAAGCTTTCAAAGTAAAGTCCATCAGCGTATTCCGTTATTTGTTTCCCTTCGGGGTTTGTGAGCACATGCATATGCAAATGCGGAGCGAAGGAGTTTCCTGAATTTCCCAAACGGCCCAGCTCTTGGCCTTTGGTTACCGTGTCTCCCGCTTCAACCAAAATGGAATTGGGAACCATATGGCAATAGGTGCCAATGGAGCCATCTTCATGCGCTATATAAACTACATTTCCGGTGACGTTTGAAGCGTCTATGGGGTAGTCAATTTCACCTGGGGTCATATTGTCTGGGATGTTGTTTTCCGTGAAAATGACCCTTCCACCTTCAGCGGCAAGAATGGGTAGATTATAGCAATACCAATCTTCCAATTGGCTGCCATCGTTTTGATAGGGAAGGCCATCTACCAGTTTTGCATAATCAATGGCGTAGCGTTGGGGGTTGTTTCCTATTAAATATCCTTGCTGGGTGGGATCAAAAACAGGTTCCGGATAGGGGAAAATGGCGCGGGTGTGGTAGGAGGTTGGGCCAGCCGCAGCTTCCGCCAACCAAATGCCTTGGGGTACAGGAAATGCAATGGTAATGGGGTCTGGGTATTCTTCTTCTATTTTTAGTGGGAAGGTATGTTGTTTTGCAATGCCTTCGGCATCTTCATACTGAAATAGATGCACCAACTCTTGCTTTTCCCAAGCCTGTGCGGGGTAGGGCAGCCAGATACTGGCTATATGCAAATCGTCCCTGGTAATGAAATTGGAATAGGATAATTGTAGATTGCCATTGTTAAAGATTTTTACCTTCTGAAGCGTGGGGACTTTTATATGCATTTCATATACTAACCAAGTGCCGCTAGTGTTTATTACTTTCACTGGCGGGGTGGGGAGGGCTACCAGCAGGTCGTATGGGTCATTTTGGGGATCGTTTTTGTTGCAGGCGGCGAGGAGGATTATGAATAGTGCTATTAATATGTTTTGGCTTTTGGGAAACATCTTGGTTGGTATTTTGTAATTGAAAATTTAAAGATAGGAAATTTTTTAAGGGGGGTAAATATCCCCTTAACCCTCCCTCGTCAAGCTCGGAGCAGGCTCTTCAAAAGAGGGCTGGATTGAGTGTTTATAGTTGTATAAGTGTGGTTTTGATAATTCCTTTGCTGGCGTCTAAAACAATAGTGGATAATTGTGTTTCTTCCTTAACCTTAAAATTAAAAGGCGGTGCCAATAGGTTTACGCCACTTTGTACTTTCAGTCTGTTGCCCTGGCCAGAGATGATGTCTTTGTTGGGAATAAAACTCCCTTGTGGGATGTGTTCCGTTAAGATTGCATATTTAAAAGCAGTGAGTTTGTTTACAATGCTTTGTATTTCGGCATTGGATAGATGCTGCAGCACTTGCCGAAGTATCGCGCAATCCGCGATGGGCAAATCAGCTTCTGCAATATCCAAACAATGGAATTCTAAATTGGGCGCTTTAAATTTTTCTGTATTACGCAGAATAAGGCTGGGCACTATATCTACGGCAATATATTTTTTAGCGTACTTAACTAATTCCTTCCCCACATTAAAATCGCCACAACCTAAATCGCATACTGTTAGCGGGTTTTTAAAAGAGGTTAGAAATGCTGTTACTGCGGTTATATACGGATTTACTATTTCCGGATGGTGCGATCCCTCTCCTGAATAGAAATCTGCCTTGTTGCCTCCCCAAAGGTTCATTTCATAAATCTGTTCCATGGCTGCTTTTGTGGGCCAGGGGGTTTTTGTTTTTTTTGGTTGGTTTTGATTATTCTGCACGGCGTAAGATATTATTTTTTGGTTGATTTGTTCGAGCGTTGTTCGAGTCTTGTTCGGTGATTGTTCGGAAAAAGGGGGTATTCTTCGAACAATGTTCGAACAAAGTACGAACAAGACTCGAACAAGGTTCGAACAAGAGTAGAAGAAAAAGGGTATAAGCCTATGGAGATATTGGTTTTTAAAGTGTTTGTATAATAGCTTATTATAACACAGAAGTTATAGCCTATAGTCTATTGCTTATAGCCTATTTGCTTTTTAAAAATTAAAAGGTATATTTTGTATTCTCCCCAGTTAAATATGAGCCCTTTACGGTTTTCCGTAATTGGTGAGGTTTTTTTTTTGTTACATTTGAAAATATATTGGAATGCTTGAGATTTTTAATTCTAGATAAGAATTATTCAATTTTGGTTAAGGTAAAATTCAAAAATCACAGTATAATGAAATATAAATTTAACATTGGAGATATAGTTACACTTAAGTCTCATCTATTAGCATATCAAGAAGACGGTGAAATAGATGCATATGTAAATCAAATCCCGCCATTTATGTGTGTTAAGGAAATTCACATTGAAAAAAAGAAACAAATCTTTAGTAGTGAAATGCCAAATGCTAAAATTGCAGATAATATTAAATACCTATGCGTGTATTTTATCTTGGGCAAAAAGATAGGGGCGCCATTGAACCGGGAATGCTGGCCGATTTCTTTTTGATTCCAAATGACCCAACGAAAGACTTAAAGGCAATTAAAAAGATTGCAATGGTATCCAAGGGAGGCGTGATTTATTTTCCGAGTGAAATATATCCTGAGTTTGGGATAAAACCGTTTGTAGAGAAGCCTGAAGTTAAAAAGAATTAAAGAATATTATTTTGAGAACTTTTAAAGAGAATTTGAAAACAAAAGTGCTGATTTTTGCCTTGCTGATTGGACTTCCGCTACAGATGTGTACTCCGGGAGGTGGCGATGATTGCAATTGTGGCCCAATTACGGGAAAGTATTTCGATATAAATGGAATGGAACTGAAGAACTACAAAAAAGTAGGTGAGAATTCTTTAAGAATTATGCTGCCGAACGAGGCTGTGTCTTATGGCGACTATGCAGGCTTAACTGTTGATTACAGTGTTGACTTTATAAGCCAAAGACAATCAAGGTGGCCGAGTTTATCGTTTATTCCCAGTGCTTATGCCTGTTCGTGTATTTTTGATGGCGAGAGCGGTTCTAAGTTTGAGAAGCTTTCCAATCTTACTGTAATTACCCTTAATGATTTTGACGAAGCCCATAGGGCCAACGATACTATAAACGATTTGATTATAGTTAAAGGAATCTATTTTGAGGAAGATGCATATTTACAGGCCTATTTAGAAAATGATACCACGAATATTCGGGTTCCTGCCATTCAGCTATTGGTGGATAGAAAGCCAACGCTGAATGAAAACTATAAAGTAAAGATAAAGGTTGAACTCTCAACGGGAGAGGTTTATGAAAAAGTGAGCGAGACTATAAAGCTTCAATAAAAATACTAGGAAATTGGCTATGCCTCGGAAACCGCAATCGCCTGCGTGAATTATGGTTTTAAAAAAATAAATTTTGGAGAGATTGTTCGTATTGGTGAGGTGGCACATACAGAATCCAACAGGATTTCACGAAAAGTAGTGCTTATTAAAAGGAATTAATTTATCTATAGTGGAACGCTTCATAATTTTATTCGCTGCTCAGATCAGAGTGGGAAAATTCTAAAATGCAGCAGTAATTAATTACAAATCATTAACTTAGTGCAGATTGAATAAATCAGAATTATGCAGTCTATCAAATTTCACTTTTCTTTTATAGCATTTTTCAGCATTGCTTTATTTGCGGGTTGCGAAGCCACATTGGCCCCTGCATACGATCAAGCCATAGTTGATAAGGTAACCGAAAGCAGTGATTTGGCCATGCGCTTTTTCGCTGAGGTTGATGGAGGGACGGAGAGCGAAAGTTTTGCTCAGCGTGAAGCTGTGTACAACGTTTTAATCGGTGCTTTTGAATCGCTGAAATTGCAGGCCAAAGCCCGGCCCATTCCAGAAAATGTGGCGTTGGACAAAATAAACGAACTGCTTCAAGCAAAAGGAAGTAGCGCCATTTCGGGAGAATATCCCAGTGCCTTTGCTTTTGAAAAGATTGCCGAAACCTTCAAAAAAATGAAACAGACCGATCGGGAAAACGGTATAAAACCCTTGGCATTACAGGCTTTTAAAGGTCAGGTTGAAATTTTTTTGGATCAAGCAATAACGTATGAAAGTTTCTTAAAAAGATAAAGCTATGGCGGATAATGTTACTAATATAATCAATGAGATAAAGGATATTGCCTCGGGCATTTTGGAAAAGGACATTTCCACCGTGCGCGGGTTTAGTGAGCGACAGGTGGAGGCCATCGCCAAACAGACAGTAATTATCCAAGAAGGTATTGCCAATGGCGATATAGATGAAGACCTTCGGGAGTTTTTCCTCGATGGGCTGGAGGCTATGGCACTCAATTTCGTAAACACCTTAAAGGGAATTTTGATGGTGACCTTGGAAAAACTTTGGAATGCCTTGGTAAATTTTCTTTATAAGGCGGTGGGGGTTGTTGTTTGAAATCCCAAATCCCAAAACCCAAATTCCAAACTCTCCTCTCGTGCCTCTGGCAGGCAGGTCCCAAATCACCAAATTAATAATTCCCAAATCAACGAATCCCGAATTAACAAATCCCAAATTAACAAATCCCAAAGTAACGTTTCCCCAATTATAATTTCGTAAATTTGCACCTTCGTTTTTCATTTATAAAACCACACAGATGACTAATATAATTTTGTTCGGCCCTCCCGGCGCGGGAAAAGGAACGCAAGCCAATTTTTTAAAGGAAAAATACAATTTGGTTCACATCTCCACGGGCGACGTTTTTCGCTATAACATCAAGAATGAGACCGAGCTGGGCAATCTCGCCAAGTCTTTTATGGCAAAGGGGAAATTGGTTCCGGATGAAATTACCATCGATATGCTAAGCAATGAGGTTGATAAAAACCCAGATGCAAACGGGTTTATTTTTGACGGTTTCCCAAGAACCGAAGCACAGGCCGAAGCCCTTGAACATTTAATGGATGATAAGGACACCCAGATTGACGCCATGGTAGCTTTGGAAGTGGACGATGAAGTGTTGGTAAAACGCTTACTTGAGCGCGGCAAAACCAGCGGAAGAGCAGACGATGCCGATGAGAGCATCATCCGGAACCGCATCAAGGTTTACTACAATGAAACCGCCATCCTAAAGGATTATTACGAAAAGAGAGATAAATATTACGGTGTTGATGGTGTGGGAAGTATTGAAGAAATTACGGAACGTTTAAGTAAGGTTATAGACAGTTTATAGTATATTGTTTATGGTTTGGAGTTTCCAACAATAGACAATAAACAATAAACAATAAACAATAAAAGGTGACTGAAGGCAATTTTGTAGATTACGTAAAAGTACATGTTACTTCCGGTAAGGGAGGGCAGGGCAGTAAGCACATGCGGCGGGAAAAATATATTCCCAAAGGTGGGCCCGATGGCGGCGATGGCGGTCGTGGAGGGCACGTAATCATTAAAGCCAACAAAAATCTTTGGACGCTTTACCATTTAAAATTCAAAAGACACTTTAAGGCCGAGCACGGCGAGCACGGCAGCAAGCAGACCAGTACCGGTGCCGATGGTGCCGATGTTTATATTGAAGTGCCGCTGGGGACAGTAGTGCGCGATAAGGAAACCGAGGAAATACTTTTTGAACTCACGGAAGACGGCGAAGAAAAAATAATAGCTAAAGGCGGTCGCGGCGGTTTGGGGAATGCACATTTTAAAAGTGCGACCAACCAAACGCCCCGCTATTCGCAGCCCGGTGAGGAAGGCGAAGAAGTAGATATTATTCTTGAACTTAAAATTCTTGCCGATGTAGGTCTAGTAGGTTTCCCGAATGCAGGCAAATCAACGCTACTTTCTGTAATAACCGCAGCCAAACCGAAAATTGCCAATTACGAATTCACCACGCTAAAACCCAATTTGGGAATCGTGGAATACCGCGACTTCAAAACTTTTGTGGTTGCCGATATTCCAGGGATTATAGAAGGTGCCGCCGAAGGAAAGGGCATTGGGCATCGTTTTCTTCGCCATATAGAAAGAAACTCTACACTGCTGTTTTTGATTCCCGCCGATGCGCCGGATATTAAAGAACAATACGATATTTTAGTCGATGAATTGCGCCGTTACAATCCACAACTTCTGGACAAGGAACGTCTGGTAGCCATCAGCAAAAGTGATATGCTTGATGAGGAATTGAAGGCCGAGATGAAAAAGATTCTCGACAAACAGTTTAAAGGCATTCCATATTTGTTTATTTCTTCCGTGGCGCAACAAGGGCTTACTGAGTTGAAAGATAAACTATGGGCGATGTTGAATTAAAACGGAATGTCTCCCTGAGCGCAGTGGAAGGCGTTTTCGTTTGTATGATTATTAAAAATAAAGCATTCTCAACTTTTCTAGACTATACATTAAATCTTTCTTGAAAATATCTTAAATAAATTTTCATACCTAGTTTTTTTCTTTTTTCTTGCCAAAAATATTTGGTATGAAAAAAGAATTATTCTACGTTTTGCTTTTGGTTTCTTTTATTGGGTTTGGGCAGTGTCCGAACGATGATATATATTTAACTACGCAAGCAGAAATTGATGCTTTTTCTTCAAACTTTCCTAATTGTACACATCTAATTAAATCGTTGAACATTGAAGGAAGTGATATATCCAATCTTAACGGTTTATCACAAATTCAAGATGTTGATGAAGGAATTTTTATAGTCAATACAAATATTGAAAACTTCTCTGGTTTGGAGAATATCCAAAATTTAAGTAGCAGCCTTATTATTACGGAAAACAATTCCTTAGTCAATTTTGAAGGCCTTCAAAATCTTGAAACGATTACGGGTCAGCTTGCGATTGCATTAAATGGTCAAATAATAAATTTTACTGGATTAAACTCACTTTATTCCGTCGGAAATGGTTCTGATTTGGGAGTTCTAATCAATAGCAATGATAGCTTAGTTTCTTTAGAAGGACTTGCAAATTTAACCCAGATATACGGAAGTTTTCGTGTTGAAAAAAATGATCTTTTAGAAAATTTTGGCGGATTGGTAAATCTGGAATCCATTTATGGGTGGTTAGGTATCTTAGATAACGATATGCTTGAAACCTTGAACGGTTTGGAAAATTTATTATACTGTGAAGATTATATTTCAATTACAGGGAATGCTTCTCTTTCCTCAGTTTCCTCTTTAGTAAATTTAGATTCTTCCGCAATTATTGGTGTAATAGTTGAAGACAATCCACTCCTGTCATTTTGTTCCATAGCTCCAATTTGCGATGCCATTGTTAATCCAAATACAGATGTAATCATCAACAATAATCTCGCAGGCTGCAACTCCGTTCCCGAAGTAGAAGCCCAATGCAATCTATCAATAACCGAAGCAGATCCTTCAGAAAACCTTTCCTTCTTCCCAAACCCAGTGTCATCAATTCTTAATATTGAAACCCCAAAAAACATTTCCTTCAAAAAAGCCACCGTTTATTCCACATTGGGCAAACCAATTCTTGAAACCTCAGAAAACCAAATCAATTTTGAAACCCTTTCCGTAGGTATCTATTTCGTGGAAGTGATTACCGATAAAGGAGTCGTAACGAAAAAGATTGTCAAGCAATAAGCAGCTGCCGCTTTTATAATTTCCCAAATGCTAATGCTGTGATTCTATTTCCCCAAAAAAGTAAATTGGCACAATAAGTTGCAAAATCCACTTTTCATAATATACTGATTATTAGCAAATTTACCTTCTTTTATGGGTGTGGAAATTTATTTCACATCATAATTCAGTATTTCCGATAGTCTAATTTTGACGTTCACATCATTCCTGCCCATCGAGCGGCTTGTTCCTTTAATTTAGTGTCTGTAAAAATACCTGATCAGTGTTTACCAGTTTGAAGAACAAGTTATTAATCCTAAAAATTATCAGCTATGAAAACTTTTGTTATTTCCATTTTGTTAAGTTTGACCGCGGCGGTACTCAGCGCCCAAGAGGTTACAGTGCTCGACGAGGCCAGACTTTTTTATGCACCCTTAAATGTAGCGGTAACCCAAGAGGGCGACAGTTATGTTTATAATATTAAAGAAAGCCAAGCGCGCCAGTTTGCGCGTGATCCCATCGGATTTATGAAAGCTAATTTTGACATTCAAAGCTTTATTGCCCATACCGCTAAAAAGAAATATCACGCCTATTTGGT